>Ga0302323_100000477_pt1 | contig 31910 bp, 22 predicted proteins | sample Fen_T0_3_FD_201950 | JGI IMG/M metagenome (GOLD analysis project Ga0302323, IMG submission 201950) | Peat permafrost microbial communities from Stordalen Mire near Abisko, Sweden - Fen_T0_3 | ecosystem: Environmental > Terrestrial > Soil > Wetlands > Permafrost | place: Sweden: Abisko...
AATTACCTGCAAGGTTTTGAAAATATAGATAGGGGGGGTGGGGGGTACCTCTTGGAGTACGGACCGGGAGCATCCCTGTCAGGTTGGACTCTGTGAAGATTGTGCGCCAACAGATCATATTTATCTGCAGACTCTGGATGGAATGTTTTAGCCTCAACTCAAGCAGCACAGAAAGGTAAGCATCAATGAGGAACGAATCGATCACGGAATCCGCACTCCAGAGCCTGTTCGAAAGAGCGCAACAGGCGGCGGAGAATTCCTACTCGCCCTACTCCGGCTTTCGGGTGGGCGCGGCGCTGCAGCTGACCAACGGGGAGGTCGTCACGGGCACGAATGTCGAGAATATGAGTTATGGATTGACGATCTGCGCCGAGCGTTCCGCTGTGGTACGGGCTGTCTCCCAATTTGGGCCGGAGATTCGCATCGAGGCCGTGGCGGTGGCGAATTTGAACGATGCGCCGAGTCCGCCTTGCGGAGCTTGCCGGCAGGTGCTCTCCGAGTTCATTCAGCCGGATGCGCCGGTGATCTTTCCGGTTGAGGAGGGCGTACGGGTGATGGCTTTCCGCGAGTTGTTGCCGCTGGCCTTCGAGATGAAGGCGAAATAGAATTCAACAGCCTTGATCCCCGGCTTCGCACAGGGTTTGGGCCATGCGAGACTTGAAATCTGAACGGAGCCCATACTCTAGAAAGAGGTAGCGATGGCTACTTTGCCGGAATGATATTTCACGGTCGATTATTTGAGTTCTCCCCGGTCCCCAAATGCAAGGGACCGGGGGCACCCGCAATGTCCTACGCGTCTGGTCATCGGCGACCGTTCAGAGCTCGGAGTGTGTTTTTGAGGCTCTTTTCCGATTTCATAAGGCGTGCAAGATCACCAGGCGTCTGGCCGAATTCGTTTTTCGATGTCGTCTTTGCACCCGCCGCCACAAGCCTCAGAATGATCTCAACCAAGCCACGGCTCGCAGCTTCGTGAAGCGGCGTGTTGCCGAGATCGCCGACTGCATTCACATCGGCACCCAAGCTGATGAGCTGAGCCACATCGGTCCGGTCGGTTCGAACAACGGCAGCGTGCAACATGGTGTCGCCGCTTAAGGCACGCGCATTTACGTCATTCCATACGGTTGATGTGAACTCGGGAGAGTCCCGATACGTCTCAATTATCCTAGTCAGTTCTTCGTTCATAGTTGTTATGCCGCCCGAAAAGGATAGCAAACGATAACCACACCGCGTTTTCAGTTCCGCTCGATCCGACCTTGCGGCTCCCGGTAGACGGTCGGCACTTCGGAAACCTCACGACTTCCGAAGTGCCTCATCCTTGTTTGGCCTGCAGTTGATTACTCCGGCAACACCAGCTTGCCTTCGATGTTGAGGGCTTGCTTGGCTACTGGAGCGCCTGTGTCGGGCTGGCCGCCGCCTACAGAGACCGCATACTCGCCCTGGGCAACGATGGGAACGCCGGCCTCTGTGACCATGCTCAGATCGCGCGGGCTGAGATCAAAGTGCAGCTTTTGCGATGCGCCGGCTTCAAGGTGAACGCGCTCAAAGGCGCGCAGTGCACGGAGAGGCGCGCCGGGCACGTTGGGAAATTCGAGATAGAGCTGAGCTACTTCATCGCCTGCTACCTTGCCGGTGTTGGTGACGGTGACTTCGACGGGAACGGTTGCGCCTGCCTCGACAGCTCTTGTGGGCAGCGTCAATCCGCTATAGGCGAAGGTGGTGTAGCTCAAGCCATAACCGAAGGGATAGAGCGGAGTGCCTCCAAAGTAGCGGTAGGTGCGGCCCTTCATGGCGTAGTTCTCGAAGGCGGGCAACTGGCTGACATTCTTATAGAAGGTGACAGGCAGGCGTCCGGCGGGATTGTTCTTGCCAGAGAGGGTCTCGGCAACGGATGCGCCGCCCTCTTCACCCGGATACCAGGCATCGAGAATGGCGTTGGCGTGGTCTTTGGCCCAGTTGATGGCCAGGGCGCTGCCATTGGTAAGAACAACGACGAGAGGCTTGTGCGTTGCCGCCAGAGCTTGGAGCAGATCCTCTTCTGGCTTGGGCAGATCGATGCTGACGCGGTCGCCGCCCTTGAAGCCGGGCTCGGAGACTTTCATCTCTTCGCCTTCGAGTTCACTGGTGATGCCGACGACGGCAACGACGACATCGGCATCCTTGGCGGCGGCGATGGCTTCGGGCTGCGGCGCGAGATCGACCTTCTTCCAAACGAGGCGCATGGCGAGCTGATGTGTTTCTGTCGCTCCGTAGTTCGCCTCGAGCTTGACGGGCTTGCCAGCCTCGAGATGAACCTTGGTGAGCTTGGTCTCGATGCCGTTGGTGTCATAAGAAGTAGAGGCTACGCTGCCATCGACGGAGAGATTGAAGCCGCCGTCGCCTTCCAGACCGAGGTAATACTCACCAGTCTCGCGCGGAGTCAGTTCCGCCTCCCACTTAACGCCTAGGGGACGGAGGCCAACGACCTGAGCAGGAATTGTGTCGGGGGTAAGAGCGATGTTGGCTTCAACGCGGCTGGCGAGGATCTCCGGCTTCTTTCCGGCTGCGCTCCAGTCCATTTCATAGCGCATATAGGAGGCCTTGACACCGGGCTTGCCATCGGTGGTGAGCAGTTCGGCAGGAACCGGGTCGGCATGCTTGCTGAGGAACTGCGTGCCCTCAACATAGTTAATGGTTGCGCCGGGGAACTCGGCCTTCATGCCTTCGAGAATCGAAACGGTGTGAGTGGGCGTGCCGTTGTAGTTGCCGAGCAGAACGCGGGTCTGATCGGCGAGCGGACCGACGAGAGCGATTTTGATGCCTGAGGTTTTCAGAGGCAGGACGCCGTCGTTTTTGAGCAGCACCATCGCCTCATTGCCGAGTTTGCGAGCCAGGGCGCGATGCTCCGGGCTGTCGAGCAGGTTTTCATCGATCTTGGTGTAGGGCACCATCTCGGGAGGGTCAAACAAGCCGAGCTTGATGCGCGCCGTGAAGAGGCGAACGACGGCGGTGTCGATCTCGCTCTCTTTAAGGAAGCCCTGCTTGACGGCGTCTAGATAGGGCTTGTAATCGTGATCGTCCTTGATCGTGGTGGTGAAGTCGATGCACTCGTTGTCCATGCCGCGCTGGAGCGAGATGGCGGAGGCCTCAGGCTGCGTGGGTTTGAAGTGATGGCCGGCGAAGACATCGATGATGGCGCCGCAGTCAGAAACAACGTAACCCTTGAAGCCCCACTTGGCGCGCAACTGATCTTGCAGCAGAAACTCATTGGCGCAGGCCGGCTGTCCGTTGATGTCGTTGTAGGCGCACATGACCGAACCGGCCTTGCCGTCTACGACGGCGGCGCGGAATCCGGGCAGATAGGTATCGATCTCGTCGTGCTTGCTGATGGGCACGTCGACGGTGTGGCGTGTGGACTCTGGGCCGCTATGCACGGCAAAGTGCTTGGGGGTGGAGATAGTGCGGTAGTAGCGGGGATCGTCGCCCTGCATGCCGGTGACAAAGGCCACGCCCATGCGCCCGGTGAGGAAGGGATCTTCGCCGTAGGTCTCCTGACCGCGGCCCCAGCGGGGATCGCGGAAGATGTTGAGGTTGGGCGCCCAGAAGTCGAGGCCCTCGAAGATGTTGGAGTGGCCGTTGCGGCGTACGGCCTGAACGTACTTGATACGCGCCTCGGTGCTGATGGCCTCGGCCATCGTGTGGACGGCCGCAGTATCGAAGGTTGCCGCCAAGGCAACCGGCTCGGGGAATTCGGTCGTACCTTTAGTCAACACGCCGTGCAAGGCCTCGTTCCACCAGTCATAGGTGGGAACGTTGAAGCGGGGAATGGCTCGCGACTGGTTGACGAGTTGCGATGCCTTCTCTTGCAAGGTCAGTCGGCCAACCAGGTCCGCCGCGCGCTTCTCGGCCGACAGGCTGGTGTCAAGGTAAGCAGGCTTGGCCGCATCCTGTGCTCCGGCGAACCACGCCGCTGAACACAAAACCAATGCTGCCGCCGTCGTGCGCAATCCAAAGCTCTTCATTCCATTCCTCTTTCAGGGACCAGCATCGAAGTGCCGGCTATTCAAAACGATTCCAGTGGACCATTGCGGTGAGAATTCGGGGCGCTCTCCGGGTGTGACGTTACTGTGCGCGGGAAGCCGCTGTCAAGGGCGGACTTGAACCCGCGCCTCTCCAAAACAAACGCCTAAAGTGCTCGGGATAGCCCCTCCGATGACGCCATTCAACGCAAAATGCCGCGTGCTCTCGTGGGACTGCGAGGGCGCGGCGGAACGGCCCTATTTTGGCCGCAGACCGGATATTTAATCCGATGCCAATGGGACGGCGGGGGGATATAATCTAGTTTCATCTTCTCGAAAAAAAGCTTCGCCTGAACTACCTCTCGGGTGAATTGTGCGTTCAGGCTGGAATCTCTCAACCGGGTAACGAACGAAGATACGGGTTTTGGAGGAGCTTCTTGGATTTATTGCGTTTGCGAACCGAGGTTCTGGAAGCGAACCTTGAACTTGTCCGCCGCGGACTGGTGCTTTATACATTTGGCAACGCCAGCGGAATCAACCGGGAAACCGGACTGGTGGCAATCAAGCCGAGCGGCGTTCCCTACGAAAAGATGACCCCTGCGGACATCGTGGTCTGCGACCTCAGCGGAAAGATCGTCGAAGGCACGCTGAATCCCTCGTCGGATCTCGATACGCATCTTGAGCTCTACCGGCAGTTCCCGGCCATCGGTGGCGTCGTGCATACGCACTCGGAGTTCGCGACGAGCTGGGCGCAGGCCGGGCGAAGCATTCCCGCTTACGGCACGACGCACGCGGACTATTTCTATGGCCCGGTGCCGGTGACCGAAGAGCTGAGCGCCGAAGAGATTCAGGGCGATTATGTACTGAATACGGGCAAAGCCATTGTGCGCCGGCTTGCCGGAGTGGACCCGATGGCCATGCCGGCGGTGCTGGTTGCCGGCCATGCGCCCTTCACCTGGGGCAAGAGCGCGATGGACGCCGCACACAACGCGGTGATTCTGGAGACAGTGGCGCGCATGGCCCTTTATACTGCAACTTTGTCCCCGGAGAGCCGGGGAGTAAGCCAGGCATTATTGGATCGGCACTACCAGCGGAAACATGGCGCCAATGCAACGTATGGACAGAAGTAAACGTTTGCTTAAGCCAGGCATCTGAGTCGAAGACCGCAGTCAACTCGCAATGGAAGAGCCGCTTATGGGCGGCGTTTGAGGTTCAAAAAACGTGATCCTGAACTGTATGGACTCCTTTGGGATGTCCGCTTTGCCCAACCTGCTCGCTCTCGGCGCTCCTTCGCTGGCGCACCTGGGCGTGCTCGATATTTCCGTCATCGCGATCTACTTCGTGATGGTCATCTGGATCGGCTTCTATCTCAAGAGCAAGGCCAACACGAGCGAAGAGTTCTTTATGGCCGGCCGCGAGATGACGGCATGGATCGCCGGATTGAGCTTTGTCTCAGCCAACCTCGGGTCGCTTGAGCTGATGGGCTGGGCGGGCTCGGCCTACCAGTACGGCATTCTCGCCGCGCACTGGTACTGGATCGGCGCCATTCCCGCCATGCTCTTCCTGGGCATGGTGATGATGCCGTTCTATTACGTCTGCAAGACGCACTCGGTGCCTGGATACCTGAAGCTGCGCTTCGGCCAGGGGACCAGCACAGTGGCCGCAATCTCCTTCGCATTCATGACCGTGCTGATGAGCGGCGTGAACATGTTCTCGATGGCGCTGGTGATGAAGGTTGTCCTCGGTTGGGACATGAACTTCTCGATCATCGTCTCCTCGCTGGCAGTGGCTGCTTATGTAGCTCTCGGTGGCCTGCGCTCGGCCATCTTCAACGAGGTTTTGCAGTTCGTTCTGATCTGGGGCGGCGCTCTGCTGGTGCCGATTCTAGGCCTTATCGAGGCTGGCGGCTGGGGCGGATTCAAGGCCAAGCTCGCACACAACATCGCGGCTGGCGCAATCCCCGGCGGCGACTACACGCACATGTGGCGCAGCATGGGCCACTTTGCCGATAACCCGATGGGCATTCACTGGACGGGCATCGTCTTCGGCCTTGGCTTCGCCATCAGCTTCGGATACTGGACGACGGACTTTCTTGTTGTGCAGCGCGTCTTGTCGGCCAACAGCCTTCGCTCGGCGCGCATGGCTCCAGTGATCGGGTCGTTCTTTAAAATGGCAGTTCCGTTCATCGTGATTCTTCCCGGCCTGCTGGGCCTGGTCGTATTGCAAAACTCCGATGGAAGCCTGATGAAGCTGGTGGGCGAGAATGTGGTCGCCGCCAATCCCGGCGCTGGCCTGCACAGTTACAACGAAGTGCTGCCGCTGATGCTGGTGCGCTATTGCAGCCCTGGCCTGCTCGGACTTGGCATCACGGCGCTGATCGCCGGATTCATGAGCGGCATGGCGGGCAACGTAAGCGCCTTCTCTGCCATCTGGACCTATGACATCTATCAGCCGCTGATCGTAAAGAAGGCCAAGGACTCGCACTATGTGGCCGTGGGACGCTGGGCAACCATTTGGGGCGTGGTGATCTCAATTATCGCCGCCTACCTTGTGATGCACGCCCAGGGCATTATGGATTACGTGCAGGCTCTGTTCAGTTTCTTTATCTCGCCGCTGCTCGGCGCGGTACTGATGGGCATGTTCTGGAAGCGCGCCACCAAAGCAGGCGGCTTCTGGGGCCTGCTGATCGGCACGCTGACCTCGATCGGCCTGTGGGCCTGGGTCAAGCTCGACCCCTCGGCGCTACGCTATGTGGCGCTCTCGCCGGACGCCAAGGATATGGCCGAAAACATGTATCGCGCTCTGTGGTCGGTGAGCACGTGCATGATCGTTGTCTTCGTGGTCAGCCTCTTTGGCAAGCCTCGCCCGGTCGAGGAGTTGAACGGCCTGGTCTACGGCGCAACCAAGCTGCCCAAGGAAGAGCCCGTTCCGCTCTACAAGAACGAGTGGTTCTGGACCGCAATAGCAATCGTGGGCTTCCTGGCCCTCAACATCTACTTCTGGTAAGAGAGGTCACTCATGCATAACTCGGGAATTTCGATCTGGTTCTTCATTGGCGTCCTGCTCACCATCTATGGCACGATGATCCTCGGCTATGGAATCTCTGAACTGGTGACCGGACAAACGGCCAATGTGATTCTGGCCAATCTGCACGCGCCGATCTGGTGGGGCGGACTGATGCTGGCTCTGGGACTTTTTTATGGCGTGCGCTTCAGGCCGCACAGCGACAAATAACTGTTTGGGAAATTAAGGAGTGAGGATAGAAATGACGGCACAACGTAAAGTGACATTTGGAGTGATTGTAGGCAACCGCGGCTTCTTCCCCGACCAGTTGGCGAAGACCGGCCGTGAAGAGATCATCAATGTTCTGGAGGCGGCCGGCGCGAATGTCGTTGTGCTGAGCCCGGAAGAATCCAAGCATGGCGCAGTGGAAACCTATGCCGAGTCGCAGAAGTGCGCGACTCTGTTTAAGAAGCACGCCGACGAGATCGACGGCATCATCATCACGCTGCCGAACTTTGGCGAAGAGCGCGGCATCGTCGATGCCATCCGCCTCTCCGGCCTGCGGGTTCCGGTGCTGGTGCAGGCCACGCCCGATCGTTCTGAAGAGATGACCATCGCCGTCCGCCGCGACAGCTTCTGCGGCAAGATGAGCGCTTGTAATAACCTGATGCAGTACAAGATTCCGTACTCGCTGACCACGCTGCACACGGAGAGCCTGACTTCGCCGGAGTTTACCGCCGATCTGGCCTGGTTCACCGGCGTATGCCGCATCGTCAAGGGCTTGAAGAATCTGCGCATCGGCGCGATTGGCGCGCGGCCCGCAGCCTTCAACACCGTTCGCTACTCGGAGCGGCTGTATGAGTCGAGCGGCATCTCGATTGAGCCGATCGATCTGTCTGAGATCTTTGGCCGCATCGCCAAGATGAAGGACAGCGATGAATCCGCGCAAGCCAAGCTCGCCGCCATCAAGAGCTACGTTAGCACGGGCAAGGTTCCCGAAGCGGCGCTCGTGAAGATGGCCAAGCTGGGCGCGGTTATCGACACATGGATGAAGCAGACGAATTGCTCGGTGACTGCCATTCAATGCTGGACTTCGTTTGAAGAGTATTTCGGCGTGGTGCCCTGCACGATCATGAGCATGATGTCGAACGATCTGATTCCCTCGGCTTGCGAAGTGGATATTCCCGGCGTGCTGGGAATGTACATGATGCAGTTGGCCTCGGGCTCTCCTTCGGCGCTGCTCGATTGGAACAATAACTACGGCTCCGACCCGAACAAGTGCGTCTGCTTCCATTGCTCGAACCTGCCCAAGCACTTCTTTGCGCAGCCTCCGACGATGGACTATCAATCGATCATCGCCGGCACCGTGGGTATCGAAAACACCTTTGGCACCTGCGTAGGACGCGTCAAGGCCGGCACGATGAGCTATGCGCGCTATTCAACCGATGACAACCACGGCATCATTCGTGGCTACACCGGCAAGGGCGCATTCACCGACGATCCGCTGGAAACCTTTGGCGGCGCGGGCGTGACGGAGATTCCGCAGTTGCAGAAGCTGTTGAAGTTCATCTGCCGCGAGGGCTTCGAGCATCACGTTGCCACCAACTTCAGCGATGTCTCCGCAGCCGTGCATGAGGCCGCCACCCGCTACATGGGCTGGGATTCCTATCATCACGCTGCTGCCGAAGAGTAAAGTAGTTTCGCGAATTGTGTAGAAAGATGAGTTCCCTGCCCTGGCCGCATTTTTATTTCTGCGGCCGGGGTGGGATAGGGCAAGATCCATATTGCAGTTGTGAAGACATTCTCTGGGAGAAAACATGGCGATTGTTGCAGGAGTGGATTTTGGGACGCTGAGCGTCCGCGTGTCGATTATCGATAGCCAGCGCGGGCGTTTGGGCACAGCCGTGGCGGAATACCCGCTTCATCGCCGCCGCGAAGACCCCGATTACGCGACCCAGGCTCATGCCGACCAGATGAGCGCACTTGTCAAAGCCACTCGACTAGCCGTGAAAGAGGCGGGCATCGAAGGCGAACAGATCGAGGCCATCGCTCTCGATACCACTGGCTCGAGCGTTGTGCCGGTTGACGCAAAGATGCAGCCACTCAACGACTACTATTTGTGGTGCGATCATCGTGCCAAAGAGGAAGCCAAGGAGATCACCGAACTCGCGCACAGCGAAAAGCTCGAAGCGATCGAGTGGTGCGGCGGCGTTTATTCGCATGAGTGGGGCTTTGCCAAGCTGCTGCATTGGCTGCGGCATAACCCGGAGAAGCGCGACAAGTTCGCCTCCGCCTTTGAGCATTGCGACATGGTGGCGGCTACGCTATGCGGCGTGACCGATCCGAAGCTTGCCAAGCGCAGCGTATGCGCCATGGGCCACAAATGGATGTGGAATCCCAAGTGGAATGGCCTGCCGCCGCAATCGTTTTTATCCCAACTAGACCCGCTCTTTGACGGCGTTCGCGAAAAGCTCGCGGGCGATTACCTCACGTCGGATCATCTTGCCGGACACCTTGCGCCACAGTGGGCTGTGGAGCTTGGATTGCGCGCCGGCATTCCGATTCCCGTCGGCGCATTCGATGCGCACTGGGACGCGATTGGCGCGGGCTGCCGCGAAGGCGACGTGGTCAACGTCGTCGGCACATCGACATGCATCATCGCCATGAGCCCGAAGACGCAACTGATTCCCGGCGTATGCGGCGTGGTGCCGGGCAGCGTTCATCCCAAGCTCACCGGCATTGAGGCAGGCCTGTCTGCAACCGGCGACATTTTTGAAGCCATCGCGCGCCGCGCGGGCACGAAGGTCGCCGAACTCTCCAAAGGGCTTGAAAACTATCGCGCGGGACAGACCGGACTGCTGCGTATCACCTGGGACAACGGCGACCGCACCGTGCTTGTGAATCCTGAATTGGGTGGCGTAACGCTCGGCTGGAACCTGGTGCAAACCGCGCAGGACGAACTCTTCGCGGCCATCGAGGGAACGGCATTTCACACGCGCATCATCCTCGAACGCATGGCTGCGCATGGAGTACCGGTGGACCGCGTGATCAACGCGGGCGGCATTCCGCAACACAACGCTGTACTCAATCAGGTCTACGCGAATGTGCTGAATAAGCCCGTGGTGGTGCCCGACGGCGTGCCCACCAGTTTGGGCTCGGGCATCTTTGCATCGCTGGCCGCCGGCGCATTCAAGACAATTGAAGAGGCACAGGAGAAGATGTGCCTTCCAAACAAGACTTATGCTCCCGATCCCGCGGCCGCGGCTGTTTATGAGAGGCTCTACGCGCTCTACAAGGCGGTGTACTTCGCACTTGGCTTGCCGAATGCGGAGTCTGCGCAGTTGGGACACGTCCTACCGGAATTGAGAAAAATCGCAGCGGAGGCCTCTGCTGCCGGAAAGAGTGAAAAGTAATGACTAAGAAAATCATCGGCATTGACGTAGGCACCGGCGGCACACGCGCGGTTTTGGTGGACGAAAAGGGAGCCCTGCTCGGCTCGGCAACACATGAACATGCTCCGTTTGCCTCGCCGCAGAATGGTTGGGCAGAGCAGGACCCGCGCGACTGGTGGAATGCATGCCAGAAGGCGATCGGCAAACTCATACAGCAGACCGGAGTCTCGAAGGACGAGATCGTCGCGGTCGGCTTGGCTGGGCAGATGCACGGCGCCGTGCTGCTCGATGAGAAGGACGAAGTGCTGCGGCCCGCGTTGATCTGGTGCGACCAGAGAACTGCCGAGGAGTGCCGCGTGCTGAACGAGACGATCGGCGAGCAGCGGATTGTCGAGCTGACTTCAAATCCCGCGCTGCCGAACTTCACGCTGACCAAGCTGATGTGGGTTCGCACGCATGAGCCGGAGATCTGGAAGAGGTTCCGCTCCTTCCTGCTGCCGAAGGATTACGTCCGTCTGCAATTGACGGGCGTGCGGGCGATTGACGTTTCCGACGCGTCGGGCACGCTGCTGCTCGATGTGACGCATCGGCGCTGGTCGCAGGAGATGGTGGCGGCCACGAAGCTCGATCCCAGTTGCCTGCCCGAGGTTTTTGAATCGCAGGATGTGGTGGGAAAGATCACGGCGAAGGCAGCTCTTGCAACGGGCTTGGCCGAAGGCACCCCAGTTGTAGCCGGAGCCGGAGATCAGGCCGGCGGCGCGATTGGAATGGGCATCGTGAAGGCTGGCGATGTGAGCGCGACGATCGGAACATCGGGCGTCGTCTTTGCCGCGACAGATCAGCCGTTCCTCGATCCGAAGGGACGCTTGCACACCTTCTGCCATGCGATTCCGAATCGCTGGCATGTGATGGGCGTGACGCAGGCGGCGGGGCTATCTCTTCGCTGGGTTCGCGACACCTTTGGAACCATTGGCGACGGGTCAGGCGATCCCTACGACAGTCTGACCAAGGAAGCCGCGGCGATTCCTGCCGGAGCTGACGGCGTGATGTGGGCCCCGTATCTGATGGGCGAGCGGACGCCGCATCTCGACTCGGATGTGCGCGCGGCGTTGATTGGCCTCGCGGCCAGCCACGGGCGCGGCCATATCATTCGCGCCGTTCTCGAAGGCGTGGCCTTCAGCTTGAAGGATTCACTCACAATTTTTGCGCAGATCGGCGTTCCGGTGAACGATATTCGCCTTGGCGGAGGCGGCGCGCGTTCGCCGCTCTGGCGCCAGATCCAAGCCGACGTTTATGGGCAGCCTGTCTCGCTGCTAACGGCGGAAGAAGGCTGCGCATACGGCTCGGCAGTGCTTGCCGGAGTCGGCGCGGGCATCTGGCCATCGGTGGATGAGGCATGCGCTCGGATCGTGAAGGTGGCCTCGGTGGTCGATGTCAACAAGACCGATTCGGCCAAGCTTCAGCAACAATACAAGCTGTATCAGGCGATCTATCCAGCGCTTAAACAGATTCGATAGACAATTGCCGCCGGTTCGGTTCTGCTCCGGCGGCAGAGTGGAGAAAAAATGAGTACCGCACGGCAACTCCCGAGCGTGGATGCCTCGAAAGCAATTCAAGAAGAGATCGGCGTCAAGAAGCAGCAACTCATCGAACTCATGGCAAAGGACAATCTCGCCGGGGTGTTGTTGAGCAGGCATGAGAACGTTTCATGGGCCACGGCCGGCCAGGTGGACATGCGCGTCGGCATTCCCGCCGCTACGGGAAGTGCCGCTGTCTTTGTGCGCAAGGATGGGAAGGCATTCTATCTGACGACGAAGAATGAAGCGCCTAGAATGCACGATGAAGAGTTTGGCGGGTTGCCGTTTGAGCCGGTCGTGCTGCCATGGGCCGAAGGCGATTTTGCCAAAGCTGCGCGGGGCCTCGCCACGGCTGGCCCCGTCGGCGCAGACACCCATGAGGCGGACTGTGAAGTGGTCAATCTAGCCGCGCTGCGCAGTCAGTTGCAACTCGGCGAGATCGAGCGCTATCGCTTGCTGGGCTCCATGACAGCGCGTGTTGTCGAAGATGTAGTCGAACATCTTGAGCCGGGAGTGACGGAACAGGAAATCAGCGGAATGACCGCATCGCAGCTTATTCAGAAGGCGATTCTTCCTTCCGTGCTGCTGATGGCGACCGATGATCGGATTCTCAAGTACAAACACGCTCTGCCGAGAGGCGGGCACCTTGAGCGTTTTGGAATGGTGAACCTCTGCGCGCGCAAGTGGGGCTTGGTCGTTTCCATCACGCGCTTCGTCCACTTCGGTCCGATGCCGCAAAGTCTTGCTGACGGGTTCGAAGTCGCGGCAAAGGTGAACGCAGCGCTGCTCCATGCCACACGGGTCGGAGCGACATCGGCGCAGTTATACGCCGTTGCCAAGAACGCGTATGCCGCAGCGGGGCTGCCGGGTGAGGAGTTGCTGCATCATCAGGGCGGAGCGGCCGGCTATGCGGAAAGAGAGTGGGTGGCAACTCCGAACGGAACGGAAATCGTCCTCGACCGGCAGGCCTTTGCGTGGAACCCCTCCGCACGTGGCGGTAAGGTTGAAGACACCGTCATCCTTCGCGACGGCAAGATCGAAGTGCTTACAGAGACGACCGAGTTCCCTTCCGTTGAAACGGTTGTAGGTGGCGAGAGCTACTCTTCTTCAGGCGTGCTGCTCCGTTAACAGGGTGTTCGCGCCTTCTTACTTCTGCGGCGCAGCCTCTTGAGGTTGCGCCGAACCACCTTTGGAATGGTCGCCGCTGATTTTATCCACCAAAGCGCTGTCGACAGATTTGGTAATGCTGCTGGCCTTGTCAAACTCGACCTTGGCTTCGTCTTTCCTGCCCATCGAGCGATAGAGCCGCCCCAGCCGCCAGTGGACGTTCACGTCCTGCGGAGCCAGCCGCGCAGCTTCCTTCAACTCCTTCAATGCATCGTCATTGCGGCCCGCATCGGCATAGATGATGCCCAGATCGAGATGAGCCAGTTCCTTGTCCGGATCGATGCGCAGAACATTCTCGAGCAGCGGCATTGCGGCCTCCGGATGCATCAACACGATCTGCGTATCGCCCAGGTAGAGCATGGCCTCAACATGATTCGGATTGTTATCGAGCTCAGCCTGAAACTCGGTTGCCGCCTCAGCGTATTGCTTTTGTATCCAAAGCAGATAGCCCAGACCGTAGTGCACATCCGGCTCCTTGGGATTCGCCTTCCCTGCGGCGCGAAACTGCTGTATAGCGCCGGGAGTGTCTTTCATCTCGTCTAGCGCCTCGCCGGCCAGCATATCGGCCTCAGCTGATTCGGCATTCAAAGTCAGAATTTCGTGATACGTATCCAAAACGCACTTGTATTGCTTGGACCACAAACAACTGTGCGCCAGGGACAACCGCAGCGGCAGATTTTGTTTATCGTTTGCTGCCGCCTTCTTCAAAAAAGGAACCGCCTGGGCGTACTCTGCCAGACCGTAATAAGCCGTCCCGATCAGGATCGTCAGACGCTGCTGCCCTGCTGAGCCGGGTGGCTGGCTCTTGAGCAGCAGCTTGAACTCCACAATGGCCTGCTTCAATTCGCCGCTCTTGAACAACGCCAGGCCAAGATTTAGCCGCAGGCCAGGAAGGGACGGATTCAGCGCCAACGCCTTGCGGTAAAGGGGCACGGCCTCCTTGTAATGTTCCTGGCGTGCTTCGAGCAAACCCAGGTGAGCGTAGGGCTCGGGGTTGGATGGGTGGGCTTTCAAGTACAAACGCCACGCAGCCTCGGCCTCGGGATTGTTCCCTTGCTGTTCAAGGGCAATTGCCCTTTGGCGTTGTCCTTCTGACGCGCCGGTCGACTGTCCCGTCGCAAGCACGGAGGCTATCGCCATGGTCATCGTCAGGATCAGCCAGATTCGAAGTCGCATTGTGCGTCACTCTCTTGGTTTGTATCGATTATATAAAGCGGGCATTCATTCGCCCTATAAAGAAAGAGGGCGCGGCAGGGGATACCTGCCGCGCCCCGGTTAAGGGTTGGGTTAGAAGGTGAACTTGCCACCCAACTGCAGGTTACGGGGATCGTTGGTGCTATTGAGCTTTCCAGATCCCGTATCAACGCCGTTGAACTCGGCGTGGTTAAGTGTGTTGAACGACTCGAACTTGAGCTGGAAACCAACCTGCTCGGTGAATTGGAAGTTCTTGTAGAGCGATGTGGTCAGGTTAAAGCGACCGGGCAATACAAGCGCGTCCTTGCCCCAGTTGCCGAAGCCCAGGTTTGTGCCGCCAGCCCATACAGGGGTGATGTTGTTATCGATCCGGTCTTTGTCGAACCAGGAAGCCACAGTCTTGTTGTAGTGCAGCTTGCCTCCGGGCTTCATATTCGGGTGGTTGGTGTAGCCGCCGCCCAAGCCAACCGGATCATAGTTCTTGTTGCTGAAGTGTGTAGCGTCGCAACCTCCGGCGTAATAGCAGTTACCGCCCAAGTTGACTTGCTGCGGAATGCCGGTTTCCTTGACCACCGTACCAGCAATCTGCCATCCACCAGCGATGGCCTTGACCAGTCCCTGGCTCTTTCTGAAGATGGGCAGGTTGTAGACATAGTTGGCGTTGATGATGTGACGGCGATCGTAGCTGCCCGATCCCTTGTCATACTTGACATACCACGGGTTGTCGATGGCGTTGCGATCCTGAGACTGGATGTCGATGATGTGCGAGTACGTGTAGTCGATCTCGCCGCTCAGACCCCAGCGGTTCTGGATGCGAACTGCCGTCTGCAGGCCGTTGTAGTTGCCTGTGGCGACGTTCTCATCCTGGGTGATGGCTGCGTAGCCAGGATAGCTACGGTAAGCGTTCATGCCGGCGATGTTTCCGAAAGAATACCCAGCGTTGCCACCGGCTACCTTGCGGGCGTCAACGCAGGTCGCCGAAGCTACTGTGCAGGTGCCTCCCGGCGTGCCGTTGGCGATATTCACAAGGCCAATGTTGGTCGGCAAGCTGTTGAGCGCGTTGTTGACAATGTTCTGATGCCATTGCACGTTGCCAACGTACTGGGCAACGAAAATGACCGAGGGTGAGATTTGATGCTGCACGCCGAGGGAGTACATGGCCACGGCAGGAGCTCTGAAGGTCTGAGCAACGCTATCGCCCGCGCCCGCAAAGATCAGAGAGGTCGGTGCGATCACGCTGCCAGAGACGTAGTTCTTCCCAGGTGTGCTGAAGTAGGGGTTGCTAATGCTGAGCGAAGGATCGAAGGGCGCGCTGGTGGCGACACCGAAGATATCGTTGCCCTGCATGCGCTCAAAGAAGGTTCCAAAGCCGCCGCGAAGAATGGTCTTTCCGTTTCCGATAAGATCCTCGGAAAAGCCGATGCGGGGTTGAAGCGTTCTGTAGTCGTTGGTGACCACGCCTCTCGGGTAGCCATTTCGTCCCGCAAGGTTGGTGCCGTTGATGTAGGCCGGGATACCTTTGTAGGTATACAGGGTCGGGCTGGTCGAGCTGATGGTGCCGTCTGAGTTCCAAATTGGAGCGGAGGCTGCGCCGGTCAGATAAGTGCTCTGGTTGAAGTTGCCAAGCAGGTTCTCGCGCTCCCAGGTGTGCGGCAGAGCGTCATAGCGGAGACCGATCTGCAAGCTCAGGCGGGGGGTTATGTGCCAGTTATCCATCGCATAGACCGAGGGAGTGCTGTTGGCGTAGTGGCGGATTGGAGCGGCCTGATTCTGGTTGTAGCCGCTGGGCAGGCCCAACAGCACATCCATGAGCGTGTCACCCGACAACTGAGCCCAGTTGTAGTAGCCCTGCGCAGGGCCGTAGAGCATCTGGTTCTTGGTGTAGTGGTTGTAGCTGAAGCCGAACTTGAGCTGATGCTTGCCCATCGTATAGGAGACGTCCACCTTGGGAGTGAAGTCCTGGGCCGCATTGTGATAGGGTTCGGTGGCTGTGTCTTCTGACTGGCCCAGAGTGCTGCCAAAGCCCATGCCGGGCCAGATCTTCCGTTGGACCGCATAAGCACTCACAACAGGAGAAACGTTCCAGGCTGCCGGCAGGTTGGTGTCGACTGTGCCGGCAATTTTTCCATCCCCAGGAATGATGTCGGCCCCGTTGCCGTCATAGTTGAAGCTGGCTTCAATCAGCAGGTTGGACGAGAGCGTGCCGGTCAATTTCATGGTCGCGCTGTGGGCCGGCGAAGAGAGTTGACTGGTGAGTGTGTTGTAATCGCATCCGCACCATCCAAGCTCCGGCTTGCCGTAGCTCTGATTCTGGTGGTCCTGCATGAAGTGAACCAGGAGCGCCCACTTATCGTTGAAGTTGTAATCGCCGCGGACGACAGTGTCGGTTACCTTTTGCGGCAGCGCGACGCTGGCGACGTTAAAGTCTGTGTTTCCAACGTTCGCCGCGGGAAGAACGCCCGAGGTAAGGTAAAGAACACCGTTGGGATCGAACAGCGACTGAGGAATCACGTTGTTCGGGAAAGCCTGTCCAGGGGTCAGTCCTAACGGTTGCAACTTGGTGAGGTAGTAATCCGAGGTGAGCGCAACGTTTGGAACTACCAGGCCAGTGATTCCCCGGTCTGTAGCGTAGGTGGGGAGCACATACTGGAGACCGGTCACGCCGCCGATGGTCTTGATGTTGGCAGCGACGGGAATGTCATTCTTGTTGATCGTGCGGTTGTTGCTGTTAGCCGTACCGGACGTCTTGCGCCACTCCTGGCTGAAGAAGAAGAATCCCTTGTTCTTGTTGGTGTTGTAGGTGTGAGGGATGTAGATCGGGCCGCCGACGGCAAAGCCGTAGATGTTGTAGTGCGTTGCAACCCGGGGATTGTGGGCGCCATTGTACTTGTTGAAGAAGGAGTTGGCGTTGTAGGCGGTGGCGCGATTCTCTTCCCACGCCGCGCCATGAAAGGACTTGGTGCCGCTCTTCAGCGAAAGGCTGATGGTGGCGCCGGAGGAGATGCCGTAATCCGGAGGATAGTTCGAGGTCATCATCTGGAATTCGGCAATGGCTTCCTGCGAAGGCAGAATCTGCATGCCGCCGCCGCCGCCGCGGTCAGAGGACTCGCCGCCGTCAACCAGCCAGATATTGTGGGCCTCGCGCAGGCCGTTGAATTCGATGTTCCAGTTGGAACCAAACGCACCGAGAGAGTTATTGTCCGGCAACTGAGAGCTGACGCCCAGGCCGAGAGCAGCAAGAGCCGCGAAATTGCGGTTCGCGGTGGCGATCGAAGTAAGATCTTCAGAGGTGATCAGGGTGCTGATCACGTTGGAATCGGTCTGGACTGCAAGGGCGTCGGCAACCACGCTGATCGTCTGCGTTTCGGCTCCCAGCGTCAGCTTGACATCGACGCGGAAAGTAGCGGAAACGTTGACCACGATGCCGTTCTGAACATACGTTTGAAATCCCTTGGCCGCAGCCTTGAGGTTGTAATTAGAGGGGTTCAAACCGCCGAAGTCATACAGGCCGGTGGGCCCGCTGACCGTCGAACGCGTGAAGCCCGTATCGGGATCGGTGAGCGTTAGATTTGCTCCGGGGACGACGGCTCCGGTCTGATCCGTAACGATGCCGCTAATTTGAGAGTTGGCTTGCGCAAATGCTCCCACGCATGCCAGCACCAAAAACAACGGCAACAGGAAATACCTGTAACTCGCTTGTCTCATGTGACCATCCTTTTCAAAGTTGGTTCTGTTTGTGTTTCGTTCTTCGATCGCTTCCCTGTAATCAGGAATGAAGCCAGTTGAAGTGCATTGAAAACTTGTCGAGATAAAATTCAATTTCGCCCCACAATCCTTCAATTCACCCTCCATCCGCCCTGCCTGAAAAATCCTCATCCAAGGCTCCGGATGGCTCCGATTTTCTCCATGGTTTGGAAGAGAAAAATCATCTTTCTCCGTTTTTTAGTATTCCATCGCTCAAACGTTTAAGCTGTACAAGCCAAGCATCTGAACACACAACTGGAAAACCCCTATCCACAGAGCCACGCGCATTACACGCCCACGACCGATGAGTTGTCAAGAGGTATTTCCATGATTCCAGAATAATCAATCAAATGTTTATACAACTTTCTTATTTTCAATGATATATACGGCTACGTCTGCCGTTATAATCCGAACAAAAGTGAACCCGAGACCGGCAAATCAGCGGAAACCACCCTTGTATCCCACCGGCAATGCAAAATCGCTGGATTGACATCCTGACGCGTTTTCCACATCAGACCGATTTTGCCCAATTTAAGGGTCATTGTCCCATTTTGGGACTGAGCGATCGGCAACCTGCTGGAGCTTTGCCCCTGCCTCTTGGAATCCGCACGCAGGGGCCCCATAAAGAACGAATGCCCTGCTCTCTGCGCGATCAATCTGCGCCGAATTCAGGGCATCCGATTCCGTTGCCTCAGCTTGACCTGCTCTTACGCTGCTTTTACGTCGCTCGCCGACCGGACGCGAAAGCGCTTCATCGTGATCGACAGGACACGCTCGATCTTTTTCAGATCGCCACGCTCTGAGGGTCCGGCAAAGGTGGAAGCCACGCCATGGGCCGAGGCGCGGCCGGTGCGGCCCACGCGATGGACGAAGTCCTCAGCCATCTTGGGCATGTCGAAGTTGATCACATGCGCCACGTTGGCCACGTCGATACCGCGGGCGGCCACGTCAGTAGCAACCAGCACGCGATGACGGCCTTCGGAGAAGCTGCGCAGGGCCTGGTTCCTTTGAGCCTGAGAACGGTCGCCATGAATCTGCGTAGCAGAGTGTCCCGAGCGAACGAGCCGACGAGCGACGCGGTCTGCGCCGTGCTTGGTACGGACAAAGACCAGAAAGCTGCCAGTCTCTGCGCCGAGCAGGTGTTCGAGCAACTCCTGCTTCTTGTCGGGCTCGACCTCAAAGGTGCGCAGCTCGACGTTTTCAGCGGGCTTCAGCACCGAGCCGATCTCGACGCGCACGGGATTGTTGAGGTACTTGCGCGCCACTTCCTTCACTGCTCCTTCGAGCGTGGCGGAGTAGCACAAGGTCTGACGCACGGCCGGCAGCGTGGCCGCAATACGCGCGATGGGTTGCTGGAAGCCCATGTCGAGCATACGATCGACTTCGTCGAGTACCAGGATCTTCACGCCTTCGAGGCGAATCATCTTGCGCTTGAGGAAGTCCTCAAGGCGTCCGGGCGTGGCGACGATCAGGCGTGCGCCGCGGCGAATGGCTTCAAGCTGCGAACGCTCGGCGAGGCCGCCGACCACAAGGGCCACGGTCTGCGAAGAGTTGGAGCGAATGCTGATGAAGGCCTTCTCGACCTGCATGGCCAGCTCGCGCGTGGGCAGGCAGATGAGAGCCTGCGCGCCTTTGCCTTCGGCCTTCTGCATCATTTCAACAATGGGAATCAAGTAGCCCAGCGTCTTGCCGGTTCCGGTCTGCGCTGTGGCCAGCACGTCGCGGCCTTCAAGAGCCGGAGGAATGCAGCTTTCCTGCACCGGTGTGGGAGTTACAAACTTGTTGGCATCAAGCCGCGCCATGAGGGCGGGCGAAAGAGAAAACTCTGAAAACTGTGTCGTCAAAATTAGGTCATTTCCTGTGGCTCCCGGAGCCGACCGAAACTCGGCGCGGCCTGCAATCGGAAGCGGACAAAAGAGGCACGCGAACTCATCAAAGAGCGCAGGCCTGCGTATCAAATTTTGCGTAAGGGAGAACCGAAGAGTCGAGCTAAGACTGGCCCATCATTCAATAGGGGCCCGGAGCTGCCACACGCTACATCATCGCCAGACGGCACATTGCCGAACGGCACCACGCTCCTGCTTGCTCCCGGTTCATGCGCCTGATCTCATTCAAGGATACAAAGGCGTTAGGCTCTCAGATGTTTACTTCCAGAGCAGAGTCACCGGGTGAGGAGACTCAAGTGGTCACGCTGTAGGGGCTTGGGGGAATATCTGTGCTGGGGCAAACTTGCCTTGATAAGGCTCGCTGCCGCTCACGGCCAAATCACTGAGCGCAAATACAGTGTACCACGGAAGGCAATTACAATTCTCTCCTAAATTGAGATCACCTAACTTTGGGTCGAATCAGACAAGCATGTTTATTGATTCAATTCGGTGATCCAAGGCCGGATGCGTCATAAACAGTTCCAGGATTTCATTTCGATTCGCAGGGGCCTGACTAAGACGATTGAGATTTACTAGGGCTTGCTTCGCCGCTTCTGGATTCTTGGTGAATGCGACACTCGCAGCATCTGCAGCATATTCAAAACGGCGCGAGATGAAACGGTTAATCAAAACCGGCATCAAAATCACTGCGATATCGAGAATTGGCCGAAGCGGTTCAAGAGTAGATGGAAACAGGAAGCTCGCTAACACAAGAACAGACAGAACCATGGGAGCTACTACGAGGTTCTTAATTCCGTGAAGTTCTTTGCCATGAGAAAGTTCGTGTCCAATGACAAAATCGAGTTCAGGCCCGTGTAGAAACTTTCCGTAGTTCTCAGTCACAGCGATGCTTCGGGGCCATCCATGGGCATTGGCCAAATGACCTCTGCCTACCGGAACAACGTACACTCTCTTGAGATTTATGCCCATGCTTCCCGCTAGTGAAAACGCCCTCTTGTATACCTCCCCCGATCGAACCCGACGGAATATGATGCCCTGTGCCATCCTGAATTGAGCAACCCCAATGATTTGGAGGATTGCGGCACCAACGAGCCAGAAAAAGCTTGTCAAGCTCCGGCTACAAGCTGCGTCAAAGCCTTTCGCCACCATCAGAAACACAAGTGTAGTTGAAGCGGTTCCCCAGAATGTCAATCTCAACAAGTCAGTCGAACTCCACTTGGTTGCAAAGAACGTACGGCCGGAAGCGCTCGCAATCAGGCGCGCGACTGCCGTCGCTCCAACTGGCAATCCAAAAAACAGAATCACAGTCAGCAGTTCAGGGTCGAGGAACATCAGGCCGGAGAGTCGCCCTCGTTCAAGTACAGAGACTCTATGGAGATCCCAAAGCGACCACCAAACTGCCACAGTGCACAGACAAATTACCTGCAGCCATTGGCTGTAAAGGATCCATTTCGCCGGCCGCTCAGGCTCATTCGCATGTAATGCGCGAGATCGAAACCAAACTGTCATTGCGATTGGCGCAACCAATGTCGCAGATAGGCTGGAGACTGGGCTCTCGAAAAGCAACGTGGTGAATCGTTCAATCATGGGATTGGATGTGTGTCCAGTTTACGGCAGACGACAAAGACGTGCCTGGTATTCCCCTTGATGGTCCTCATCTCGGAATCTGCACCACGATCGATATGGCGCGACAATCAACCCTCAAAGATCACGCAGAATGCAGTCCGCCTGCACCACGTAAAATAGCTATCAGGGAGAACGAATGCCGCAGTTGCCACCTACGATTGACCACGCTCAAAAGCTCGACGATGCCTCCGAACCAGAAGCCAGCCAAAACCTCGATCCAAAAGATTGGGCCGGGTTCCGCGCGCAGGCGCATCGCATGCTGGACGACATGCTTGGCTACGTCGAGAACATTCGCGAGCGGCCTGTGTGGCAGCCGATCCCTGATGCTGTGCGGGAGCACTTTCAATCTGCCGCGCCGCGCGTTGGCGCTGACCTCGCCGATGTGCACGCCGAGTTTTTGCGTGAGGTGTTGCCATACACGCAGGGCAATGTGCATCCGGGTTTCATGGGCTGGGTCAATGGAGGCGGCACGCCTGTCGGCATGGTGGCGGAGATGCTCGCCGCAGGACTGAACGCCAACTGCGGCGGCCGCGATCATATTCCCGTCGAGATCGAGCGGCAGGTGACGCGCTGGGTCGCAGAGCTCTTCGGATTTCCGGAGAACTCGTCGGGATTATTTGCCACTGGAACGTCGATGGCCAATCTAATCGCCGTGCTGATTGCGCGTGATGTTGCGCTGGGAGTTGAAGTGCGCAGCGGCGGAGTGACCGCGACCCCCAAGCGACTCACCGCATATACATCGACGTCAGTTCATAGCTGCGTGCCGAAGGCGATGGACATCGCGGGGCTCGGCAGCGATGCACTGCGGCTGATTCCTACAGATTCAAGCTGCCACATCGATCTAGCCGCGCTGGCCGAGGCTATCAAGCGCGATCGCGAAGCTGGCCATACTCCCTTCCTCGTCGTGGGAACCGCGGGAACGGTGAATGCCGGAGCGATTGACGATCTTAGTGGACTCGCCGAGTTATGCCAGCGCGAGAAGATATGGTTCCACGTCGATGGAGCCTTTGGCGCACTGGCAAAGCTTGCACCCGATCTTGCGCCGAAGATCAACGGAATGGAACGCGCGGATTCGGTGGCCTTCGACTTTCATAAGTGGGGACAGGCTCCGTACGATGCCGGATTTATTCTGGTGCGCGACGCCGAGGCGCACCAGCGCGCATTCGTCGCTCCGGCGGCGTATCTGCAACGAGCAGAGCGCGGACTGGCTGCAGGCTCGCCCTGGCCTTGCGACTTCGGCCCCGATCTCTCGCGCGGCTTTCGCGCATTGAAGGTCTGGTTCACGCTGAAGGTCTATGGCGTTGAAGCGTTGGGCGCGTCGATCTCGCGCAGTTGTGCGCTGGCTCGCTATCTAGAGTCCCGCATCGCAGAGACGCCGGAGCTGGAACTAATGGCTCCGGTCGAGTTGAATATCGTTTGCTTCCGCTATCGTGTTGAAGGTTCAGATGAAGAACGCTCAAACCATGTCAACGATGAGATTGTGATTCGGCTGCAAGAGTCTGGCGTTGTCGCGCCGTCGACAACAAGGATCAGAGGCCGTCTTGCGATTCGTGCAGCCATCGTGAATCATCGCACCAGCCGCGCGGAGATCGATGCGCTCGTAGAAAACACGCTGGCTCTCGGTCGCGCGCTCTAGCTCACTCCAGCTCTTTCAGCCGTGCAGCAGTCTGCTCGACCATACGCTCCAACTCAGCCGCATTCGCACCCTGCGCCACACCTGCTGCGTCAGCAAGCCGAGCCATGCGCGCATCGGGAAAGCCAAGCCGACGTTTCAGCGCGAGGATCTCGTTGATCTTCTCGTCGGGGATCACGTGCAAAGGCTTCCCTACTTGTTTCGCCAGCAGATAGGTCTTGCAGCAGGTTTCAAAGATCTCAGTGAGCCACTCTGCATGTGTAACAGTGTCTGCCCAGCAGACGATGCCGTGATTGGTAAGGAGAATCGTGTTGTGCTGCTCGACGAAGGGCACGACCGTCTCGGCAAAAGCCTGTGTGCCGGGAGTCTCATAAGGCGCAACCGCCGCCGGTCCGATGAAGATCTCGTATTCGGTAATGAGTCCGCTAGGCGGAGTTGTGCCGGCAACGGCAAAGGCTGTGGCGTAGGGCGGGTGGCAGTGCACCACGGCGCGGGCACGCGGATTGGCTTTGTAGATCTCAAGATGCAACAGCAGTTCGCTGGTGCGCGTGCGATCTCCTGCCAGAATGTTGCCTTTCAAATCAGAGAGGCAAATGTCGGCCGGCACCATGTCTTCTTTGCTGACCATGGTGGGCGTACAGAGCACATACTGCTCGCCCAGCCGCACGCTGATATTGCCGCCATTGCCGTCGACATATTGCCGCTGCCAAAGCTTGTGTCCGGCGCGAATGATCTCTTGACGGAAGGCCTCGGCCTCCGCAGAACTGGCTGCGGCCAGCGGCGAGTCCCCCGCGAGCTTTGAAGCCGTGGGCATCCAGTCAAAGCCAGTCTCCGGCGCGGCGTGCGTCGTTTCACTGCTTTCTTCCGCAGGCGAAACCGTCGTCTGCTCCATGGCTAACCTCACGTTGGGATGAATCGCCGTAATCGGGCAGCTACCGGCGTTACCTCAAATTATATAGAATGCTCTTCCGTAAAGGCGCCTCCACGGCATTGATCACGAATGACAATCGCATGACGCGATTCGGGTGTCTCAGTCTCGACAATCGGCAAGCTTCTACTCTGCCTGCACCAGCCTGCGTTGCAACGCCTCCAGCGTTTGCCCCTTCGTCTCAGGATAGACAAACAGCACCACAAAAAACTGAGCCACGGTCATCACGGCAAAGAAGATGAACGGAGCGCTGCGGCCAATCTGCGCTACCACCATCGGAAACGCCAACTGAATCGCCGTGTTCATGAACCAGTGGCTGGCGTTGCCCACTCCCTGGCCCTTCGAACGAACTGCATTGGGAAAAACCTCGCCGATGTAGACCCAGATGACCGCTCCCTGCGAGAGTGCGAAGAAGGCGATGTACGTGATCAACACCCAAACCAGTGCACCCGGATGCGAGTTGGTGGCGAAGAGCCACGCGACGGCCGCCAGGCAGCAGGCCGTGCCCGCCGCTCCGATGAGCAATAGAGTTTTCCGCCCCAGCTTGTCGATCACGCTCATGCCCACGATGGTAAAAACCAGATTTGTGAACCCGATAGCGATGGCTTGCTGGTCGCCGGAGATCTGGCTGAATCCCGCCGACGCGAAGATGCTGTTCAGGTAGTAGAGGATCGAGTTGATTCCCGCTAGTTGGTTGAAGGCGCCGATCGAGATCGCCAAAAAGAGCGGATAGCGATACTTCCAGCGAAAGACCGGCTCGTGTGCTGTCGCGCGCTCCTCGGCCAGGGCTGCGCGAATGTCGGCCAGCTCAGCCTCGGGCTCCGGTTCGCCCATCAGACGAAGCACCTCCAGCGCCTCGTCGTTACGGCCCTTTGATGCGGACCAGCGCGGGCTGCGCGGAATGCCAAACAGCAGCACCAGAAATCCAAAGGCAGGCAGCGCGGCAACGCCCACTTGCCAGCGCCACTCCGCCGCGCCAAGGTTCAGCGTACGAATCAAGTAGTTGGAGGTATACGCCACCAGGATGCCGAAGACGACATTAAATTGGAATGCACCGACCAGCCGCCCGCGCCACTTGGCCGGAGCCAGTTCGGCAATGTAGACCGGACCCAGCACCGACGAGGCTCCAATGCCAAGGCCGCCGGCAAAGCGAAAGAGCATCAGCGCGGGCCAGTTCCAGGCCAGCGCACTGCCGATGGCCGAGACCACATAGAGGATGGCCGTGATGCGCAGAGTCTCGCGCCCTCCCAGCTTCTGGCCAGCATGTCCGGCGCCAAGCGCACCCACTACCGTGCCGATCAGCGCAATGGCCACCGTCCAGCCCTTGCCCTGCGGACTCAGATTGTAGAGCCGAACCAGCGCGTCGATCGCGCCGGAGATAACCACCGTGTCGAAGCCGAAGAGTAGTCCGCCCAGGGCGCCGGTCAATGTTGCCTTCATCAGGTTGAGGTTGGGTCGCATGGTCTCCGGTTCCTTGAATTCCAGACCATCGTACAGATTGGCCGCAAAACCGGCAATCCTCTTCGGAATCGCATCCTGCTCGCTGCCGCGGTGCTAGACTTTGTTTTTGTCCCGCCAACGCGCCTCAGGTTGCAGAGAGAGGTTTTCGTCTCTGCCGGAAACAAGGAGATTCGCCATCATGCATGCGACACGCCAGATCTTCTCCCGCTCGTTGACCGTATCTGCCGGTGTGCTCTTCCTCGTTGCGGCCCTCAATGCGCAATCGGAAAAATGGAAGAGCTTCAAATATCCGGCAGACGGATTTCGCATCTCCTTCTCCTCTGAGCCCAAGCTGGATCAGAAGAAGAAAGAAGCGAAGTCGGGCTCGATTCTGATGAATACATACTGCTCGCAGATCGCCACCGTCGATCTCTGTGTCGCAGTCATCGATCAAGGCCCCGAGGCCACGGGCCTCAGGACAGAAACGCTACTGGGACTCGTCAAACTGAGTGTCGTCGCCGCCCCGAAGACCCGCAGGCTTAACCAGCAGGAGATCGACCTGGATGGCCACAAGGGGGTCGAGATCGAAACGGAAAACGACACGACCCATACAGTCACCCGCATTTACGTAGTGGATCGAACTCTCTACCAGACCATGGTCACATACCCGATCGGCACAAAATTTGCCGACACGAATCGCTTTCTTAACTCTTTTCACTTGATCCCGCGCGCGCGAAAGTAGGCGAGGAGCTAACGGCTCCAGCCTGCCACCACAAAAGCAGGCAGGATTGATTCATTCTGCATGTTAGCGGAAACGCGGCAGGAAACTGGGATTCGAGGCATGCAGTAAGCTGGATTTTTGAATAGACAAGGAGACGCGCAATGTTCGACAGGACACACAAGATTCTCAAATGCTGGTTGGCCCTCGCGGCGCTTGGATGCGCCTCAGCACTCGGCGCGCAAACAGCCGCCGCGCCCAGCACACAGAGCCCGGCCGCAACAGCAGTGCCTGCGCAGGAGTGGAAGACCTATAGCTACGCCGATGCTGGATTCAGCATCTCCTATCCTTCCGAGCCGGAGATCCAGAAGAGCAGCATTCCAACCGAAGCGGGCTCCTTCGAGTTGAGCTCCTATATCGCGGAAATTCCGCAGGGCGCGCTTGTCGCAGCGGTTTGCGATTACGGATCGGCACTGGCAGGCAAGGATACGGGCGAGGCGCTGCAAGGGGCCAAAGAGGGGGCTCTCGCCAACTCCCACGCGCACCTGATCAGCGAGAAAAAGATCACACTCGGCTCCAATCCTGGCCTCGAGTTTGAAGCCGAGAGCGAGACGGCGCACTTCTCGGCCCGCATTTACCTGGTGGGCTCCAAGCTCTACCAGATGCTGATCGTCTCTCCCATCAACAAGCCGTATTCCAGCGCGGCGCGCTTTCTCGACTCATTCCAGCTGATCGCCAAAGCCCCCAAGTAGCAGCGTCTGCTCAGTTTTCAGAGCGCGGGCCGGCCGGCAGCACTGCCAGCACACGGCAGCGATGCTTGCCCGCCGCGCTCCAGGCCAGCGCCATCTCACTCTCGACACAGGCGCAGTCGCCGGCCTCCAACACTTCGCTCAATCCGCCCGCGTCCAACTGCAGCTTCCCTTCGAGCACATACACCATGCCGCTTGCTCCGCGGCAGCCATCCATCACGCACGAACTTCCTCCGGCAGGAAATTCCATCATCTGCGCCATCAACCGCGTACTGTCGCCCTGCGGATTGAGTGGCGTGATTTTCACCGAATCCAGTCCGCGGCTATTGCCTTGCAGGTGGGCCTTTCGGGTAATCGAGAGCGTATGCTTGGCGGGCTCGGAGAAGAAGTAACTCATGCCCACACCATAGACCCTGCTAATCGTAGCCAATGTCGAGAGGGTGGGAACCATGCGATCCGTTTCAAGCTTCGACAGCAGCGCTGTCGAGAGCTTGGTCTCGGCCGCAAGCCGCGAAAGCGTGAGACGCTTCTGCGTGCGCAGTGAGCGCAGCTTCATGCCGATGCAGTAAGGTTTTAGAAACCACTGTGCGTACGATACAGGCTTGGTCATCGCGATCTCCCCTGAGCACACCTCTTCAATGCATGTCGATCAGAGGCAGCCCATACTCAGCCTGACATCAGACGACTCTACAATTCATGACCAAACCTTGAAGTTTTTCTGAAATGAGTAACGGCTGACTTCCCCCGGCAAGCTTCGACTCCGCTTCCACGAGGTCTGCTTTGCAGGAATGGCCTGATCACTCCTCTTCAGGCACTTTGCACTCCGAAGGAAAAAGGTGCATGACCTTATGCTCATCTCTGAGATTCCTCTGGTGTGAAGTTACGTTCGATTTTGAAATATAACTCTCCGGTTACTATTTAATCGCCCTTGGATTACTTAGTGAATATGCATTCTCTTATTCAAGCTCTTCCCGTGAGCCTTCCCGTAGCGGATAATCAAGGAGTTACCAAAAAAACACTGGGTTCATTCTCGTACAGAGATTTGCTGGAACGACTGCCTTACTTTTTCCCTGGGTTGTACGCCATTCAAGTCTCCGCGACCGCTGGGTTTGGTTGCCGGTTTCCTTGTCTGGACAGGGAGAAGTCCGGCAATCCTGCCACCCAGGATTCGAGGACGTGCGTTGGTTCCGACTTCAGATCCACTCCCGGTTGTGAATGGCTCCGAGAGCGGTGCCGCAGTCCCAGCCCAAAGGGATGGAGAGATGGTTTGTTCCTTTGGGAGCTTTCGGCTGGAGGCAGATGGAACGCTCTGGCGCGGCGAGTCCGTCGTCCACCTTCCTCCCAAGGAACTGGCAGCGCTGCAACTGCTGTTGGCCAATGCCGGCCAGGTAGTTTCTCCCTTGCAGCTCAAGCACGCGCTCTGGGGCGACGTGCATGTCACGGCCGATAGCGTGCCCAAGTGCCTGTCTTCCCTGCGCGCGCGCCTTGAGCCAGAGTCCTGCATCCAGACTGTCTACAAGCGCGGCTATCGCTTCACCGCCGCAGTATCGCGGCCCATCCAGCAGGGCGGAGCGCTCCCACGGCTAGCCATCCTGCCCTTCGCCACCGAACCCTTCGTCCCCGAACACCTCGGGCACGCCATTGCCGAAGAGACCATGACAAACCTGTCGAATGCGCGCTACCCGGTCCTCTCCGTGCTCGCCAGGGATTCAATCTTCACGCTCGCAGGCCGCGGGCTCACCGCCCAGCAGATCGGCCAGACACTCAACGCCGACCTCATCCTCACCGGAACGCTTCGCGCGCTTCATCGGCAATTCCGGTTGCGCGCCGAGATGATTCGCGTTGAAGACGGAGTGCAAATCTGGGTTGAAGATCTGATCGTGGACCAGGACCGGCTCGCCGGATTGGAATCGGAGCTTGCCGGGCGGCTTGCCTTTCGCATTGCCACCAGCATCCCCGGCGACAGGCCCTCCTCGCTGGGATGGTCCACCAGAGTTTCCGCCGAAATACCCTCACCCAATGCTGGCATCGAGATCTCCGCCGCCGCAGGCGAAGATGAGGACGGACCAGGCGATCTCAAAAAGGATGCATACGATTCTTTCCAGCGTGGACATCATGAGTGGCAAACGCTTCATCGCCATCGCATGCAAGACGGGCTGCAACGCCTGCTCCACGCCATCGACCTTGACCCTTCGCTGATCCCCGCCAAGGTGGACTTGGCCCATCTGTGCGTTACACAGGCCTTTTACGGCTTTATGTCTCCGGTGATAGCGGCCGACCATGTACACCGCGTCGAAGAGTCGATTCCCGATCTGTCCTATCGAGCCCCGGAAATGCTACCCGCGCTCGGCTGGATCAACTTCCACTACGATCGCAACCTGACCGCTGCCCTGCGAGCATTTTCCTCCGGCGCGCATCTGCCCCACGATCCCTGGATTACGCGTGAGCGCGTGATGTTCGCGCTCGGCCGGCACCGCTTTGCCGAGGCCACCGCTCTGCTGCGCGCGGCCATCCAACTGGACCCCTATTCGCCGTGGCTGCACTGCCGCCTGGCCTGGGCTCTGCATCTGGATGGACAAGCCGCAGAGAGCCTCGAACAGATTCAAAGAGCTCTCACTCAATTCTCCGACCATGCCTTCACCCAGTTTTACGGGGCGTTGATTCTCGCCCACGGAGGCGAGCCCGTTCGCGCCAATCAGATCGCCCTGGAGCTGTCGCAGCGCCTGCCGTTCTTTGATCTTGCCACCGCCATTCATGCCTACGCGCTGGCCTGCTCGGGCTTGAAAGACGAAGCCCGCGCCATCCTCGAGCGCTTGCAGTGGCTCGGCCGCGAGCGATTCCTCCTCAGCTCTTTTACCCCCGCAATTCATGTCAGGCTCGGCGATCTCGATGCCGCTATCGTTGAGCTTCGCGCCGCCAATGACACCCGCTGCCCGTGGTTCTTCCAGATGCTTGCCGACCCGCGCCTGAAGCCGCTCCATGGCCACCCGGAGTTCGTGCAGATGCAGGCGATTCTCCCCGCCATGGAAGCCGAAGCGGCGCAGGAACCGGAGTTTCAAGACTAGCCGAGACCCGCTCGAAAGCTCGATTGGAGGCGACGTTCGTCTCCTCGCCCCTGCCCCGCGTCGCAAGCCACACTTCACAAATCCCAAACAATCCTTGATGATGGTTGTGAGTTGATTGTGCCTCGGGACTGCGATTCGCTTTTGCGGCCGGTCTCGGCAGCCACATGCGAATGGCCCATATCCCCGGCCACATCGGAGTTCTGTCTTCATGTACAAAATCGTAGACGCACGGTCGGTCGGCCTCAATATCAAGCAGTTTGTGATTGAGGCGCCGCGCATCGCGCGCAAGCAGAGGCCGGGGCAGTTTGTCATACTGCGTCTGCGCGAGAAAGGCGAGCGCATCCCGCTCACCATCAAGGCCTCGGACCCCGAGGCAGGCACCGTGACCATCGCGGTGCAGTCGATCGGCAAGACGACCTCTCTTTTGAATTGCCTCGAAACAGGCGACTCGATCCTCGACATCGTCGGCCCGCTCGGCAAGCCATCGGAGATTGAGAACTTCGGCACTGTGGTGATTCTGGCCGGCAGCGTCGGCACGGCCATGGCTCTGCCCACCGCCAACGCACTCAAGGCCGCCGGCAATCACGTGGTCTTCATCGAAGGCGCGCGAAATACAGAGATGGTGGTCTTTGAAGACGAGGTGCGCGCGTCCAGCAGCGAGACCTACATCATGACCGACGACGGCAGCTACGGCGAGCACGGCCTTGTCACGAAGAAACTCGACGAACTGATCGCCGCCGGTCGCAAGATCAACTTTGTACTCGCCGTCGGCCCGGTTCCCATGATGCGTGCTGTTGCGCGAGTGACTGCGCCGCTGGGCATCAAAACCATGGTCAGCCTCAACTCCATCATGGTCGACGGAACCGGCATGTGCGGCGGCTGCCGCGTGCTGCTCGGCGACAAGAGCAAGTTCGCCTGCGTCGATGGCCCCGAGTTCGACGCATCTCAGGTCAACTTTGAAGTCCTGATGCAGCGCAACGCCATGTATCGCGACAAGGAGTGCGAGTCGCTCAAGCACTTCAACGAGAACAGGGATGAGGAAGTAGCCGAGCTTCGCGCGGAGTTGGCGGCAGGAGAGACGCACTATGTCTGAGAAAAACGCTCTTCCGTTGAAAGACCGCATGAACATTCCACGCACGCACATGCCCGAACTGGACGCACGTGTGCGCAGCGGCAACTTCGAAGAAGTAAATCAAGGCCTCGCGGCAGCCGACGCGCTCACCGAGGCCTCTCGATGTATTGAATGCGCCAAGCCCGGCTGTGTCGTCGATTGTCCCGTGGGCGTGCAGATCAAGCAGATCGTCGCCCTCATCTATGCGGGCGATTATCTCGGGGCTGCTGCCAAACTGCGCGAAGACAATGCCCTTCCCGCCATCACTGGCCGCGTCTGCCCGCAAGAGAATCAGTGTGAGGGCGGCTGCATTCTCGGCAAGAAAGGCGCGCCGGTCGCCATAGGCAACCTCGAGCGCTTTATCGCGGACTTCGAACGCACAAGCGGCCAACTGGGCCTGCCCGCCAACGCGCCAGCGACTGGCAAGAGCGTAGCCATCGTCGGCAGCGGGCCGGCTGGCTTGAGCGCCGCAGGAGACCTCATTCAGAAGGGCCATCGCGTCCGCGTCTTTGAAGCTCTGCATGAGCTGGGCGGCGTGCTCGTCTATGGCATTCCCGAATTTCGCCTGCCCAAGTCGATCGTCAAAGGCGAGGTCGATAACCTGCGCAAGATGGGCGTCGAGTTCGAGACCAACGTGGTCGTTGGCAAGAGCGTCACCCTCGACGAGTTGATGCAGGACGAA
>Ga0302323_100000482_pt1 | contig 31860 bp, 10 predicted proteins | sample Fen_T0_3_FD_201950 | JGI IMG/M metagenome (GOLD analysis project Ga0302323, IMG submission 201950) | Peat permafrost microbial communities from Stordalen Mire near Abisko, Sweden - Fen_T0_3 | ecosystem: Environmental > Terrestrial > Soil > Wetlands > Permafrost | place: Sweden: Abisko...
GGTGATCAACAGTGTCCTGACAGCGAACGCGCAGGTGGGGGTGGCCTTCAGTTACCAAATCACAGCGACAAACAATCCGACGACCTACGCGGCGAGCGGACTGCCCAGTGGAGTGACGATTAACACGACGACCGGACTGATCTCGGGAATCCCGACCGCAGCGGGCACGAAAAATGTGACGCTCAGTGCGACCAATGCAGGCGGTACAGGTACGGGTGTCTTGGTGATCACAGTCAGTGCTGTGAACCCAGCCAATCCGGTGATCAGCAGTACTACGACCGCGCCGGGCCAGGTAGGGGTACCGTTTAGTTATCAGATCACGGCGAGCAACACGCCGACGAGCTTTAGTGCGACGGGCTTGCCCGACGGCTTAGGTGTCAACGTGACGACCGGGCTAATCTCTGGCACGCCGACGAGCGCGGGTGTGAGTACAGTGACTTTAGGGGCAACCAACGCCAGCGGGACCGGTAACAAAACCCTGACTATTACGATTACGGTAAGTCAGCCGGTGATCACAAGCGCTTTGACCGCGAGCGGACAGTTGGGTATGGCGTTTAGTTATCAAATTACGGCAACGAACAGTCCAACAAGTTTTGCCGCGACGGGATTGCCAGCTGGGCTGGGTATTAATGTTTCGACTGGATTAATCTCGGGTACGCCGACCACGACTGGAACGTCCAGCGTATCGATTAGCGCTACGAACGTCGGAGGCACCGACAGTGCAATCCTGACCATTACCGTGAATCCGCCAACCCCGGTGATCACAAGCGGGCTGTCCGCGACGGGGCAGGTTGGGGTTGCCTTTAGTTACCAGATTACCGCGAGCAATACGCCGACGAGTTTCGGCGCGACGGGTCTGCCAGCTGGCCTAACAATTGATACGACCACGGGTCTGATTTCCGGGACGCCCACGGAAGCAAGCGCCAACAACATAACCATCAGTGCCACTAACGCCGGCGGCACTGGCACGGCCGTATTGGCATTTTTCACCGAGAGCACGGTTACCATCATGCGCAATGGCGCAGCACTAACTAATGAAAAGGTTTATATTTATGACGAAGCAGGTGTTGATACGGGCAACTTTGGCCTAAGTGATACAAACGGTATGGTTCGTTTCAACCTACCACCAGGAACGCGTGCGAAGTTCCGCGTGGATTGTGACGGCCAACAAAAATTCTCGTCCGTGCAGACGGCGCCGATGAGCTTCGTCTACACGCTACCGACCACTACGACCCTGGCCTTGACCAAGGCTGGGGTGCTACAGGCGGGCAAGACCGTGCAGGCCTACAACGCCGATGGCAGCACCATGAATTACTCACGGGTGACGGACGCCAACGGAGTTGCCAGTTTCTGTATCGACGAGGGTAGTATAGTGAAGTTCCGTACCGACGATAGCAGCGGGCCACATTACAGCGCGACTGTCACGACACCGGCCGCTGCGACCATCGAGCTACAAGCAGATGTTCCGACTGCGCCTGCCTTCACTTCAGCGTCACTCCGTTCGGGACACTTCGAACGTGGATTGCCATTTGAAATCGTAGTGCTTGGCGATTGGATTTCCGCTGGTTCCGTTGAAGTCGACTTCCTGTCAGCAAACGGCGGGCTTAAGTTGCCTTCCTCCTTGGTCCTTGTTAATGGTTTATGGGTGTCGACCGGTTCGACGCCCGTTAACCTCCCGTCGTCAGGCAGTGCGGGAGATTCAATTCCGCTTTTGGTTGTGATCACGCTGCAGAGCCCGAGTGGGGAAGGGGCGACAGCGACTGTCACTCTCCCTCTGCTTAATGATACCAATCCGCCCGCGATAATTGTAGATCAACCGACGCCAGCGGTGATCAATGCAGCCACGACGACCATCTCAGGAACCGTCAGCTCCGACACCACCGAGCTGCGACTCACTCCGGCCGGAACTGCGCTTACTTTTGATTCCGCCACCGGTCACTTCAGCGTCAGCGTTCCCTTGCAGGAAGGACTGAACGCCTTTGCTCTGGTTGCTCGTGATTTTCTCGGGAATCAGGCGCAAGTCCCCTTTGCCATCACGCGGACTGCGCTGGCGCCCGTCATCGTTTTCACTTCGCCCGCCAGCTTCGACACTCCGGTCAATACAACAAGCATCAGTATTGCCGGGACGGTGACCGCTGCTAGCACGGTCCAGCTCTCCATTAACGGAGTCGCCGTTCCGGTCGGTGCGGATGGATCCTTCATGCGTATTCAGTCCTTGCCCAATGAAGGGGCTAACAGTCTCACGATTGTCGCGGAGAGTGCTTCGCACCAAAAGACCACCGAAACACGGACTATCTATAGAATTACTGAAGCACCTGCGCTCGCGATCACATCGCCGGCTGTAGATCGCTTCGCGACCCGTCAGCCGTCGATTCAGGTTTCTGGCACGGTGGGCAGTTCGGCTGCAGCCTTGTTCGTCAATACCGTCCCGGTTGCCGACTTCGCGAACGGAACTTTCTCGAAGCCGGTGCCACTGGCTTCGGGCGAAAATATAATCACGGTGGAAGTTCGTGACGCCCTCGGCAACACGCGCACCGTTCATCGCACGGTCGTGCTAGATCAAACACCGCCGACACTCACAGGTCTAACCCTACAGACGGGCTTTGTAACGAACAGCGCCAACGCTATCTTAGCCGGACGTGTGGTTGACGGCCAAACACTCACGGTCAACGGCGAAAATGTTCTCCTGGGATCTGACGGTTCGTTCTCCGTTGCGCGCCATCTTACGGAAGGCGTAAACGTCCTCACACTGGAAACGGCAGATGCGCTCGGTAATTCTGCCGTGGTGAGAGTTGAAGGCCAATTGGACACAATCGCTCCCCAGGTCGTGATCACCAGTCCGCTCTCAGGAACGACTGTCGCTGCGACCACGGCCGCAGTTAGCGGCACCGTTGATGATCCGGCCGCCACGTTGACGATCAATTCGACATCCGTAACCAACAATAGCGGCGCGTTTTTCGCGAACGTTACATTAACCGGTGCTTCAACCACGATCACCGTACAAGCGAAAGATACTGCTGGAAACATCGGATCAAAGGTGATCACGGTTGCCCAGGATATCACTCCACCCGTGATCGCGTTTACCGCGCCAGCCAATGGAAGCACGACGAACATTACTCATGTACGCGTCGCCGGAACAGTTGATGACAGCAATGCAACCGTCGCTGTGAACGGCCAGACTGCGACAATCAACAGTGGTGCATTTGAGATCGCCAGCTTCACACTCGCCGAAGGTGCCAATCTGCTCACAGCTGTCGCTACCGATAAGTTGGGCAATGCCTCTGCTCCATTAGCAATCACCGTTACCCTCGACACGACAGCTCCGGCCAAGCCTACACTCGTCGCTCCGCCCGCTTTTGTGAAAGCAGATCGTGTGACGTTGCAAGGTAACGCAGAGGCAGGTGCGACCGTTTCCATCACGGGAGGCCTCGCACCTGTGTCAGTGGCCGCTGATGTGACTGGCGTATTTAACGCGACGGTTCTTTTGGTTCCGAACAAGGCGGCAAACCTAATTATCAATGCGAGCGATCGCGCCGGTAATCAGAGTGAGCCTTTGGTTTACACCGTCATTTCTGACACCGTTGCGCCAGTCATCACCGTCACGCGTCCTGCCGCTCGGGCGAGTTTTGATACCTCGGCAATCGAGGTGGTCGGTTCTGTCAGCGACGCCAATCTTGGGGCAACGATCACGGTGAATGGTGCGACTGTCGCGCTTTCATCCCAAGGCCAATTTGGTTGTCATGTGACGCTTCCGGACGGTGCCACTCAGAACATCGTGGTCACGGCCGTCGATCTAGCCGGCAACCAGGCGCAAGTGACGCGCACCGTTTCCGTGACGAACGCCCCCGGCGACAACAGCCCGCCTGCGATCACCGTTCTCAATCCTGCTTATAACGCCTCTGTCCCTTCGACCCAGATTTCGGTCACTGCATTGATCACTGACGAGTCACCGATCGCAAGTGTGACCATTGGCGGAAATCCCGTGGCGATCCCAGGTGCGAATGGAATCATCACGGCTCCAGTCACAGTCGATGCGAATGGCGAATTTACGGTTATCGCAGTAGATTCACAAGGACTCACCGCAACCATCACTCATCGGGTAAAGGTGGAAAGCACAGCACCGCTGGCGCCGACTATCCAGCGAATCAGCCCGGATAGCCCGACCTCGGAGTCACAGGTTGTTCTGTATGGCACAGCTCAAGCCAGCCTGCGTTATGAAATTGCCGGTGGACTCCTCTCAACTCAGACGGGAACCGTCGGAGCGGACGGAAACTTTGTCGCTACCATTCAACTCAATCGAAATACGACCAATCACCTCCAGGTGAAAGTCGTCGGTGAAAACGGCATCTCGTCTCCAGCGACGAGCCGCGATGTTGTTCAAGACTCGGTTGCTCCCTCCGTGACAAGTACGGTTCCAGCGGCCTCGGCTGATCAGGTTCTGCTGACGTCGACCATTCGCATTGTGTTCAACGAAGCCGTACGCGCTGCCGAGTTGGCGAACATTCAAGTTCGCGCTGGTGCGAGCACAGTCAACTGCACCCGCACGCTCTCATCCGACAGTACCACTTACACGCTCACGCCTAACTCGCCCTTGAGCGAATCCACCAACGTGCAGGTAACCGTTCCTTCCTCAGTGAGCGATCTCGCGGGCAATACGCTCGGCAGTGCTTACACGCTTACCTTTAAGACAATCGATGCCACCGCTCCGGCCTCGCCTGTTCTGGATTCAACACCTGCTCGGACGAACCAGAGCTCAGTGACAATTTCCGGAACGGCCGAGGCGCTCAGCAAGATCACGGTCACTGGCGGAGTTTCCACGCAGGTGACAAATACCGACGCCACAGGCCGCTTTACACTCTCGGTAAATCTCCTCCCGAACGTCTCCAATACACTCCAGTTTACCGCCAGCGATGCGACTGGAAACACGTCGGCTCCGAAGTCGGTGACGATCGTGCACGACAATCAGGCGCTCACTCTGGTATCCTCGGTACCTGCAAATGCGGCCGACAACGTTGCCCCGACGACCGCGCTTACACTCACGTTTAACAAAGCCATCGATTCTACGTCACTAACCGGAATCGCCCTGATCGGACAAGCCGTTGTTCCGACCACAGCTTCAGCGAATGCTGGCGTGGTTACGCTCACACCGTCCGCCGCGCTCGAAGCTGGCAAGAGTTACGACATCGTTATTCCTGCGACGGTGGCGGATCTATTCGGCAACCGCTTGGGCGCCGTGCGGCATGTCACATTTACGACACTTGCTTCTGGTCCGATTGCGGTCCCGATCGTTTACAGTGCGCAACCAACCGGCGTGACGAATAAACTCGCTGCGACAATCACCGGTTATTCCAATCCTGGCACCACGTTGCTGGTGAGCGGCGGAGCTGCTCCTTTCACCTTCCCAGCCACGGGCGTGATCGACACCACGGGTTTGTTCACGGTTGAAGTGCCGCTTCAGCTCAACGCGCAGAACACCATTGTACTGCAGGCTAAAGACACGCAGAGCCGCCTTTCCGCTTCGGTCACTGCGCTCGACGTTCGTCAGGATGCCATTGCGCCGACCGTCGTTCACACCTTGCCGCTGACCGGTGCGACCAACGTTGACCCCCACGCCTCGTTGTTCGTCGAATTCTCCGAAGCCATCCAGGCCGCACCACTGACGGCGACGATTCCTGCTATCCGTTTGTTCGATGCTTTGAATCAGGTCGTTTCCGGAAGTTGGATTCTCTCGTCCGATGCACGCAGCGTTACGTTCTATGCAACCCACGATCTGACTTCTGCGACGAACTACAGTCTGCTGATCGGAACCACCGTTCGCGATCTCGGCGGCAATGCACTCACTACTCCAGTTTCAGTCAATTTCAGAACCGCTGAAGGAGCCGCAACTGAGCGTCCGGCGACACCGGTGCTCGATCCGCTGGCGTCTTCTAAGACAATCGCCACCGCCATTACACTCACCGGTACCGCGCCCGTTGGTTCGCAGATCAAGGTCTTTGGTGGACAGAGCGGGGGAAGCGCGTCGGTCGACGCCAATGGTCGTTTCTCGGTGACCGTTTCTCTTAATCTCAACACCACAAACTCGCTCGCCGTTTTCACTGAGGCGCATAGCACCCTCAGCTTGCCGGCCACCGTTTCAGTGACCCAGCTCAAACATGCTGCCGCGATCCGTATTCTTTCACCGCAACCGAACCTCGAATACAACAATCGCTCGATCACCGTTGCCGGCGTTATCGATGATCCCGATTCGGTGAAGAGCATCTCGGTCGCCGGTGCTCCAGCTGCGATTGCTGGGCGCTTCTTCTTCCATCAGGTGATTCTCGATGAGGCCGCAGGTGCGAAGACCATCACCGCTGTTGCGACGCTCAAAGACGACACGACCGCCGAAGCCACGGTGTCATTTACGCTTCTCGTCGAGGCCGCTGACACTGATACGAAGGCTCCCATCCCGCGCTTCATCTTCCCTGAGGACGGCGATGTCCTCAACGGAGAGGTTGTCGAAACGTTGTTGACTGTTGAAGAGGGCGTTCAACTCACCTCAGTCGATATCGATCATGTCGTGGCGCACCAAGTGGTCGGAAACATCTTCTTCATCGCTGCCCATATGCCGCAGCAGGGTGCGAACACCATTACCGTAAACGCGATTGATGCCGCAGGCTTGGTCGGCACTGCCTCGGTCAACGTTGTGTTAGATTCGGTTGGTCCTGCCTCTGCGCCGGTTGTTTCCGCGCAGCCTTCACTGACAACGAATCGCGTGATTACGCTTACCGGAACTGCTGAACCCGGCACGACGATCATCGTGGTCAACGGACTTGTTCCGGTACGCGCGGTGGTTGGCCCCGACGGCACTTACTCCGTCACGGTTCCGTTGAACCCGAATGCGACCAATCACCTTCAGGTGGCTGCGGTTGATTCGGCTGGAAACATATCGTCAATCACCACGGTCGACATCGCTCACGACGATACGCCTCCTACGATCGTCTCGACCTCACCCCTGGCAGGTCAGACTGGCGTGCCACAAAACTCGGTGATTGATGTCACGTTCTCCGAACCGCTAAACCCCGCCACGGTAAGCACCGAAACGGCGGTTATTTTGCGCAGCAACTTGGGACAACCCATCCAGCGCAACGCAGTTCTTTCCGCCGATGGCAAAACTTTGCGGATTACGCCTGCTTACAAATTCCTCCGCGGTGATACCATCACGGTTGAACTCGCTGGTACGATCGCCGACCTCCATGGCTTCGCGATGGGCAGCAATCAGTCTTTCGGCTTTGCGACTGTTGCCCATCAGACCACGGTGTCCGGTGTCGTGGTTGACCCACAACTACGTCCTCTCTCCAACGTGAAGGTGGGCATTAAGGGCAGCACTCTCACCCAGTACACTTCGAGCTTCGGCACGTTCATCCTCGATGATGCCCCGGTCGGAGACCAGATCCTTTATGTTGACGCTCGTCCGGATGCCGTCACGGGCCTGCCGCCGCAAGGCGATAGCCGTGTGTTCGGTTACCTCGAGTTCTTCATGCCAGTTCGTAAAGACGTGGATAACACTCTCGGGCGTCCGATTTTCATGGTGGATACCGATCTTTCGACCGCTACACAGCTGGCGACGACAGGGGAGAGTAACGTACTAGCGTTCACCCCTGCAGAAAAAGACCTCACCGGTTTCTCGATTACCTACCGCGGCGGCTCTGTTCGCTTTGCCGATGGTACGACCCGCGGCAAACTCACCGCGACACTCATCGACCCAGCGAATATTCCCGACCGTTTACCTTCCGGCGCGATTCCGCACTTCCTGGTCGAGATCGGGCCTGATGGTCTGGTGTTCGATACGCCTGCACGACTCGGCTTCAAGAATGTATATAATCTCGCAGCCGGTGCCGAGGTCATCGTCTTCCAGTTCAAGTATGGCATTCACAACTACACCGAAATCGGACGCGCAGTCGTGGGTGCGGACAATCGCATCATCACCGGCGAGATCCTGGCCCAGTCCGGATTCGTCGGCATCATTCCAGCGGACAAATCGTTCGATCTCACGCGCATCTATCTTGAAGGACGCGTCGTTGATTCCTCAGGCACAGGTCTCGCGGGCATTTCCGTCAACGCCATTGCCGGCAGCTCGTATGTGGTGACGGACTCAGCGGGCCACTATTCGATTCCGATGCCAGAAGTGCGTCTCGAACTCATCCGTACCTACGCGACGGTCTCAACCGATCTCGGTGCGCGCAGCGGCGAATCGCCCAGCCTCGTCTTCCAGTCGGCCATGGTCTCCCTCAGTCCATCGGGTGTTACCAAGATTCCCGACATCGTGGTCGACAGCTTCTTCCTCGGCGGAAGTATCCGCTATGTCGATGCCGATGGTTCACACATCTCAGTTTTGGAAAACTTGACGACTCCGGCCTACACCGACGCGGGACAACTCGTCTCCGTCGATCCAAGCACTGTCCGAGGTGTTGAAATCTTCGTCTACCGCCGCATCAGCGCGGTCAGTGCGACACCTGAGTACGATACCGAGCCTTATATGAAGACGACAGCCGGCCTCGACCGCTTCGACTCCACCTACGACTCTTCGTACGCTCTGACCTTCCTCGGCTCGCTCGCGGCCTCCGGTCAGACTTCACGCATTCCTGTCCCCGGCGATTGGATTAAGATTGTTGCCTTTGATCACAAGACTGGCTTCTACGGCGAAGCCGATTTGAAGATCCCGTCTGCCTCACAAGCTACCGGTGGTGGTGGTACGCCTCTCGACGTGTTGGCCAACCTGGAACTGCGCCCACCGGTCGTAAGCCTCGATATGAATCGGGTCTTCTTCCTCGACGGCGTTCGTCGGCGTGCCGACATTCCGCACCGCGGTATCGCCTTCACGGGCGACGAATACGTGGAATTCAAAACCACTTGGACCACACCAGCCGCCAAGCCGTTGGACCGTGCTGAACTTTCGCTGCCGGCCCGGTTGCGTGTTGTCTCGATCGACTACAAGACCGACTACGGCTTCACCGTACGGGGTGGCGAACAATTCCGTGTGCTCGAACTTCGCGAGGCGCTTGTTTCCGACCGTCTCTCAATTCTCCAACGCGATACCGACGTTGGCATCGAAACGTTCTCGGTCTCCCGCGACGGTTCATTCGGCGACGCAACCCTCATTCCTGTTACGGTGCAAACCGACGCCTACGGTTTGGCCCAGGCCTCGGCTGAAGTCGCTGAGACTTCGAGCAAGGCAGTGGAATTGCATATCCTGAATCTGACCATCACCCAGAATGACGGGCTCGATATCACTGGCCGAACCTTACCTGGCGCCACACTGAATGTCGGTGGCAAATCGTTAAAGGCAGATTCGAAGGGTTATTTTAGCGACCATTCGAGCGATAGTCTCGGTGCTGGTGGTCTCTTGGTCCAAGTAGGCGACAGCCTCACGACCCGCTACGGCGAAGCCCTCACGCCCGTGATCAACGCCCTCGAGGCGACACCAGCCGGCCTCATTCCTAGCCGCGGCTCCAAAGGTGACCGCGTGGTGATTAACGGCGTGCATTTCAGCCCCGTTCCGACCGACAACAAAGTCGACTTCAACGGCGCCGCCGCCGTCGTGTCGAGCGCGAGCGAAACCCAGCTGACGGTTGCGGTCCCCGAACTCGCTTCCTCCGGCGATGTCACTGTCACGATCGCCGGCAAAAAATCCAACGGCGTTTACTTCGAGTTTGTTTCCGTCGGCATCAACAACGGATCCTTCGAGGACGGCACCCTCCGCGCCTTCACCGTGGAAGGTAGCGGCCAAGTTGTAGAAGGCTGGGGGACTGTCATTCCCACTGACCGCCAATACATGGCCTTCCTCGACACGATGAGCGATCCACGCGATGGAGTCAGCACTCTAACCTCCGACGCCTTTGAAGTGCCAGCTGGCATGCAAACATTGCTCTTCGACTATAATTTTGTAGCGACGACCTTGCTCAAACCAGTGAGTGACGTGGTCGAATTCTATATTGTGGCAGGTTCTAACACAATTCGTGTACCTGAAATATTCTCCTCGGTAACGCTCGATCCTTATTCGCCTATTTCTGGTTTCGATCGGGGCAGCGGTTTCCGCACTGCAAGCGTACTGGTTTCACAATGGGCCGGCACCGGCCAGCAAATCCGTATCAAAATCGTTCTGACGGGCCGTGGTGCATTGCCCGACTATATCCCGGGGATGAACGCAGATGACCACAATCCTATTGGACTGGGTAAACATCCTGGAACAGGTATTTTCGTAGACAACTTCCGACTATCAAGTGGCTACGAAACGGCCCTGCCCGCCCTAAGCACAGATGTACTCTCGATTACCTCTGACAGCACCGCCGTCACGATTTCAGCGCCCGTCGGATCGGTTTCTTCTGGGGCTCGTATATACATTTGGGATATCGCCTCAGGTGACTTACATATGGTCGATGCTGACGACGGTGGTCATTTTACGATGACTATTCCGTTTAGCGGGGGTGATGACACTGCGCTCTTGTTGTTATCACATTCAGCCCCTGCTGATGGTGGCCGGATATTTAGTCCACAAACCAAGTTAGCAACTGCAAAATAGTCCGGGATATCCTTTATATAGTTTAGTAATATATTTTAAGTATGAATTCTAGTAGCAACAAACTAGCGACCAAGAGAGTAGAAAACACAAAGATTGATTATCTGAAGTGTTCTTTTTTGGTCCGATATCTGTGCTTAGCCATTGCGATTTCTTGGTATGTCGTGCCTGCTTTTTCACAGCCTGTAGTGCATGATAGTTCTCCGCCGGCCGCTTTGCGGTTTACTGATTCTAATATGTCGGGCATGCTTGATGTAAAAGCAGATTCATCGGGGCCGCTTAATTACGTTATTGTCAGTCAATCTTCTCACGGCACAGTATCAATTGATCCGGAAGATCCAAGCATGAGCTATCGCTGGTGGAAATATACACCAACCGGGCGCGATTTTGCGATAGCTGATAGTTTTACGTTTAAGGCTATAGATAGCGCGGGGCGTTCTTCCAATATAGGTACGGTTACTTTAACGTTCACTCCCAATCCATATGCAGTCGATGGTTACTACACGGTAGAAGCTGGCCAGGTTTTAAATGGCGAACTTATTGCGATGTTTTCTAATTCGACGGCAATCAGTATCACTATTGTAGACCAACCTAAAAATAAAAACGGCACCGGTGTAGGAAGCGTCACGACAGCTGGACCTGCTGTATCATCTACTCTGGGCGCTATTACAACGACGAAAATTCCATTCAGTTTCGTTAATCCAAGTAGTACCGACGACGATCAGGTTACATTTTCTTTTAAAGCGAGTGCGGGGACAATCGATTCCCAAACGGGAACGATTACCGTTGTACTCCGGCGTCCTAACAAACTTCCCGTGGCCAAAGATATTCCCCTCACAACAGATGAGGATAAAGAGGCCTCTGGTAAATTGTCAGCCAAAGACGATGATAATGATCCAATCGGATATCGAATTTTATCCTATCCAGCTCACGGTACTGTCATACTCAAATCTAATACGGGCGATTTCATATATCACCCGAGTTGTGATAAAAGTAATGATGATAGCTTTACTTATGTAGCGTATGATTCGTTTGGTGCATCTCCTCCGGCAACGGTTTCTATCACGCTGAATCATGTAAACGAACGTCCGACGGCTAATTCCTTCCAATTCGATGTTGATGAGAACGGGACCTTCAAGGGAAATCTTTCGGCATCTGATCCAGACGGAAATCCAGACCGTAATGGCCATAAACTGAAGTTCACGCTTATAACAAAAGCCCGTCACGGCGACGCAAACATTGATTCTACCGGCAGTTTTACTTATACTCCATATGAAAATTATAGCGGTTGGGACAGCTTCGGATTTAGTGTTAACGACACTCGTCTCGATTCGGCTGAAGCTACCGTTCGAGTAACCATCAAGCCAAAATGCAATGGTCCGAGAGCTGACGCTCTGACCTTTGTTTTACCGTCTGTTCCATTAAATGGCACCGGGAAAATTTCTGGAGAACTTCGCGGACTAGACTGGGACAATTCAACGCTTGAGTACAAGGTGGATATAAACCCGACACATGGGAGCCTTGCTTATGATAAAAAAAGTGGGCGATTTGATTATACTTACGGTAGTAATCAAAGCGATTACTTTACGTACACTGTTTCTAATGGTATTTATGCATCTTTAGCTGCGGAGGTGCATTTGTCCGCTGGCGGTGATACCAAGGGATTTATCGGAGATACCCTTAATAATAAGGTTACAAGTATATCATTTCCTTTTGCCGCAACTCAGGCTAAACTGGGACTGTTTACCGATAATGCCATCGATCAAGTCGTTGACCGAGCCAATCATCGGCTCTACGTATTAGCGGATAACGGCCTCTACATTTATGACATCGATATTTCTGTGTCGCCAGCACAGATCTCAAAAAAGGATTCGGTTGATATCTCAGGCACCCGTTTGGCCCTTTCGCTTGATGGGAGAACGGCTTATATTGCAGGAGGAGGAAAAATTACCGCTGTAAACCTGTATCCCGAGGGAGTTTTCACTGTAAAAAAACCTGGTTGGTTTACTTCGGGATACGCACAATCAAAAAATGTTGATGAATTTGACTACAAGCGTGAGTTCGCGCTCCCCAAAGGAATACAAAATCGTGCAGTAGTGGCAATGGGTGTGAATCCTGCTGGAAACCGACTACTTGTTGTTGTTGCTGCTATCTCTTCCAAGGTGAACATTACAAATGATCTGCTGCGTTCTGATGTTAGCAATGGTATACGCTCAGAAAGACTCACTGACGCAGACCTGCCTTCAGACTTTGGCTATATTACGCAACTTGATATTTCTGCCGATACACAGACTGAGGGCGGAGAACGTAAGCAACCCACATTTGCTCCGGCTATAGGAATAAAAGATCTACTCTATTCAACAGCGAAGAAGGAAGTTGCGTTAGGCATTAGAAGCCTGACGTTCTCTCCTGACGGTAATTGTGCGTTTCTTACCGCAGTGGGGGCACAGACCCCGCGCGCCACCGCATACGGCATTATGCCAACTACGGATGAAGGAACTGGCGGCATTGTTGTACTTGACGTGCGCCCGCCCGCCCTGCCCACCGACCCGTGGGTCCGCTATCTCAGTTTCATCCCTACTACTGAGAAAGATGAAAAAACTGCAGAGCTGCGCAGCCAGATTCGGAGTCTGGGCTGGAAAACCGTGCACCCCGATCTACAGGTGGCGCGCACCCAGGTGATTTCCCTTGAGGGGCACATCGCCATGCCGAAGGTGGGTTCAGAGTATGCTGCGGCTTATTGTGCTGCGGTTGATGACCTACTCATCTTGGAGGATGCATATAAAGACTATGGCTATATGCAGGCATATTTGACCCTGTATCCGCGAGACATGGTGGGGGCATCGAGCCTAGCGATTAACCACGCAGGCGATTTTGGCATCGTGACATTGCAGGACACCAATAATTTGGGGCTACTTTCGCTTTCTCCCTCCGACAAACTAAAGGGTTATTCTCCTGAAACTCCGCCTAATTTCTATATCAAGACGGGTACTGGCAAAGCTGTTAACGGAACAGGCTCTACATTTAGTTGGATGTACCCGCAGAAGGTGGCCTTCACCTCAGATGACTCACGCATCTATATTGGTATGGCTGGTGGTACACCTAAAGCCGATCTCACAAATCTATTCGGCACTTCTGATGCCCAGGTGCTACTCAAGCAGCGAGATGCTGCCGATTCGGTTTTCAAGACGGCCAATCCCAAGCCTGGTTATTTCTTATATGGTGGTGTCGATCTTAAATCTCCGCGATTGGCTTCGACTTTAAATGCTTTTGACTCAGCAGGTGACCAGCTTTCGGATGCCTTAAAAACTTATAATCGATGGAATGCACTTAGAATAATACCAAATGATCCCCAAGATACTAAAAAGAAACGGTTGATAGACACAGATCCTAACGACCCTCAAGATCGTCTTATACCTGGTAAACCGGCACCATACAATACAGGTGTGCCTGATGCTTTAAATAAAGGCTATCTTTTGCCGACGAGCGGTCTAGGTTATCGGCTTAATACCTTTGGACTGCCCGTGGACACCAACAATTTTGCCAGCAGGGGAGTTGCTAGCGCAATCGAGCAACTCGGTTGTGAATGGGATCAACGCTACTGCGCTTATCTACAGAAGGGTAAAGATGCTGACATTCCGATTACACGCTCTTATTTTGTAGTCGGCCTTCTAAGCCAGCTAGGTGGAGGGATAGTTCAAAATAGTAAAAACGAGCCGATAAAGTACAAACCCAGCACGGGTGAAGAGGTCGATTTACCTTATTTCTCAGAGAATTCGGATGCGGCGTTTGACTTTGTATCTACTAATGACGCCGCCCATCCGACTGACAACTCAGGTGAAAGGATAAAGGGCTTTGATACAGATAATACAGCTGCACTTCTCAAACTTCTTTTGGCTCGATCATCTGTAAAGACGATCGAACTAGATCCTCGTTTGCTGGATTTGTTTCCTTGGCTTAAGAAGGATCCTCGAGTGATTCCGCATGGCGTATATGATCCAAAAGTTAAAAATAATAGCCGGCGCGATCTAGATGATCATATGTTTGTGACTTTCAATCGGCTTTCCGTTGAGCTATCCATTGATTCCGATAATAATGGTGTTCTCGACCAAACTCCAGAGGAAACGGCACTCAAAAACAATACGGGATCTGGCGGAAAACTTATTTTACCAGCGACGGGCGATCGTGACGGGGATGGCGTCCCCGATTACGCGGATGGATTTAGTGGAGGGCAAAATGTGGCTGATTCTTGTGCGAAGTTTGCTCCAATGGTAATTCGTTTTCCGGACGATCTAGATCTAGCGAAAGTTGAATTTAGACTTAATTATTCGGCATCTAATCCAAATGCGATGGGTACAACTCCACCTTACTCACTGCCAGCTAATGGAACCTATCGCATTTGGACTAAAGATGGTGATTTGGCGCGGAACAAAGCAGAGATCGGTGGCACGAGCGGAGGTGATTACATTAGTCCTCAAAAATGGTTTTCTACTAGTGCGTTAAACTTAGGTTCAGCTCGTAAGTGTACTGTCTATATCGAATCCGTCCGACCTATGGTAAGCGCTGACGAAAGTAAAATCACCATCGAATTACGTTCTACAGATCCGCTGATCGCAATCACTAGCCCATTGCAGGATACTGTACTTGCTTCATCTGCTTCGGGAGATTTCGCGGTTGATACTAATTGTGACAACCAGATAAAATTAGCCTCCGAAGATCCAAATGACGTTAACTCTGCCTCGACCCCATTTTTTCTCTGGGTAAACGACGATCATGACCAAGCATTGTCTATGGCTGACCTTGAGAAACCTATTGATGCGGTAGACGGCGTGGTTAATGGCCAGGGAGATTTAAAAGATTTCTTTCCTGTCTTTCTGGACATAAAAGCACTTGTCATGGCTATACCGCCCAGCGGCGTCATTAAATATAAGTTGAAGCAGGCTGATGGAGCACTAAACTTTGTTTATACAAACCTCACGCGTGCGACGGCTTTTGATTTTCAGAGTATTGTACCCCCATTAACGGGTTTTGGCCCAACTTTAGGGCAAGCGGCCATGTCAGCGACTACTCAACAAATTACGAGTGACGGAATTGATATTTTTGCAGGCTCTCCAGCGTTCCTAAACGCAATTCAAAACCAAAATGGTGGTGTAATCCTTATTGAAGGCCGCAAGACTACAACTCAGCCGCTTTTTCTTGTTGTCGAACGAAATGGTGAAAAAATAGCCGAATATCCACTCTACTTGCGATGGGTTGAGATTGTTGAAGACTCGAACAAAAATGGAATTGTCGAACCCAATGATAAAGGTGTTAAACAAACGCGGTTTGGATTGTGGGACCAAGCATACACCAGTCGGCAGGATGGCGACGTGTTCCAGGATAAGGATTTTGTCGCCAATGATGCGCGTTGCTTCTATGTGCGTATTACAGATCCCAGTGCCAACAAGGATTCGACAGTGAAGGATAGTTTTGAGGTTGAGTGGTATACTTCTAAGTCCGACGGTACCGACGACGATCGGCCTAGCGCCCACAGCCTGAATGGAAATCTTACCGTCACAGAGAGCTCACCTAACAGTAGCGTGTTCGTCTCGCGCGCGTTAATGGCCGTGACGGACGATATAGATGCTGCGCAACCCACTTTTGATGGGCTGAAAAACACTATAGGACCTGGATTGCTGGATCATGCACTTAGGCGCGCGAATCTAGATGGTTTTGTAAATATCCGCCTATCTGTTTCCAAATCAGCATCGGCAAAAATGACGGCGCGAGTGTTTCCTCCTTGTGAGTTAAGGCGGCTCAAAGCGCGCGTCGTAGTCTATTGCGATCCTACAGGAAAACCATTTACAGACGATACCTACGTTCTCGGGCAGCAAAATGCCGCCAAGCCCCGTTGGGCGCAAGTAGGACTGCAGATTGATTTTGAGGACCCCATCGTACACCGAACCATTCCGGCCGGTGCGTTGGATGCAAATGGGTACTTTTCTTCTGGTACTGCAACGTCAGATCGCGCAGAAGAAGCCATTGTTTTCAATGATCTGGTCAATAATCTTGGAATTCCGGATAAAACACTTGCTGTTGTATACGTTCCGCAAAAAAACGGTGCTTCAGGTTATACGTATTTCACTCCATATGCCCAGACAGCTATGGGGTGGCGTGTATTTATTTTTATGGGGAATACTACGCCGGTTGAAGGCAATACGTTAACGCACGAACTATTTCACGCACTGTACCACGCCCCCGACATTGGAGCTTGGAAGCCATTCTTCACGTTTAGCACGAGAGGAATGACTCTCTGGAACGACTTACCACCCTTGCCTAATGTAGCCTGGAGGCGACGATTGCATGTGGAAACTATTATGCCTGTTGATTGGCTGAGAAAACACCCCACAACGTTTTCGTCATACACGTATGTAATAGGAGTACCTAACGACACCACGGGTAATTGGCTTATCGAAGATTATTAAAGTTATGCGCACGAATTGGTTTAGTATACTAAGATCTCTTTCCATGCTAGTCGTAGTGGTAAGCTGTTTCGGTAACGAAACGAGCCATTCTGAATTATATAACGCAATTAGCGTTGCCCTAAGTGGTGAATTGCGGGCCCCCCATCTCGGCGAAAACGAGGTGGAAAGATTGCGTAGGCTTATCACTTCAAACCCTGAGGCAGCTAATAACGTATTGGAGGAGGTTCTTGATTATGATCAAGTAAAGGCGAATATTTCGCAAGTTGACTTAAAGTCTGTCTTACGGCTTACATCCGGAGATGGGGTAGGCTCTTTGCGTATCCTAGCGAAATATGCCCCACAGATCGAAGCTGCGCTAGTAAGAGCGCGGTCTGAATCTGATCCTAATAAGCGGAGTGGCGCTATTAATCTATTACAAGCGTGCTGTTCTGACGTAATTGAATCTTACAAGGCTCTGCCTCCTGGGATAATGGCGGGTGGGTCAGCCGCAGTTAGCAAGTCTATATTAACACGAATGGAAGCCGAAGCCGGTAATCTCCGTGACGCCGTATATATAGCTTTAGGGGGGAGGACAACACGCGAGAGCGTTAAATCTCTGATCGAAAAGAATCCTGCAGAGGCGATCCGAATCGTTAGTGAAGACATGGACAGAGATGGACTAGTACAGTGGATTGATGGCTATACAGTCCATGGAGTAGTTCAATGGACGACGGTAGATAAAGCGGGCAGCAAAGAAGTACTTGATAGGTATAAGCGACTGCTTGAGACTGCACTGACAGAGGCCAGAGAGACATTAGGGAAAACAAAGCGCGATGATCGTATACTAAAAAGCAAAATGGATCTTTTGACTGTATACCTGAACAAAGTCACGAAGATAGAATCTGAGCTTTCGGGTAAGAATGCGGCTTCAAATGAAATCGCGACAGAAGCTGAGAACCGAGCTGCGGTTGAAACACGAAAAAATGTTAATGTGCCTCTTGAGCAATCTAAGCCTGCTGTTTTACCTGAAGGTCAAAGCACTTTGAACCCAGTATCTCGGAAAGTGTTTTGGCTGTCAGTTCTCGGAGCTGGCACGCTCGTAATTACGTTCTCACTTCGGTATCTCTTACGACAAGCAAGGCGGAATGATGAACGGGACAAATTATAATGATGTAGAGGGAACGAATCGGGCAGATAGGAGACAGATCGTCTAGGTAGATAGGCTACACTTTGGGGCTATGCCCTGGAAGAAAGTAACCCCTATGGAAGAGATGATACAGAAGGCCAAAAGGGGTCAAACCCTAATGCTTGTGGTTGACGGAGAGTGGAGTGGCTGTGTTGGTTATAGAGAATCAAATGGCCCGAAAATTGAGATTGGAATACGCAGGAGCGATGTACCACGTGATCAACCGTGGAAATTATCGGGCGGCGATTTTTGCGGAGGAAGGCGCGAGGCAGGCGTTTATGGGCTGCCTGAGTGAGGCGTGTGAGCGGGCGGGGTGGGTGTTGCATGCGTATGTATTGATGTCGAATCACTATCATCTCGCGCTGGAGACGCCGCAGGGGAATCTGGTGGAGGGGATGCGCTGGTTGCAGAGTACGTTTGCAAATCGTTTTAACCGTTATCGCGGGGAGACCGGGCATGTTTTTCAGGGCCGTTACAAAGCGCTGGTGGTTGAGGGCAGCGAGGGCCTCGGCGCGGTGGCGCACTATATCCACCTCAATCCGGTGCGGGCAAAAATCGTGTCAGTGGAGCAATTGGCGGAGTATCGGGAGAGCAGCTTCGCGGCGTTGATGGCGCCGAAGAAACGTCCCAAGGCGCTGCGGGTGGAAACGTTTTTACAGGCTGCAGGGGACTTGGCGGACACGGCGGTGGGACGGCGCAGGTATGCACAGTATCTGGCGTGGTTGTCGGAAAATGAACCGGCGCAGAAGCAGCTGAAATTCGAATCGATGTCGAAAGGCTGGGCGTTGGGTGGAGAGACGTTCAGACAAGCACTGGTGAAAGAGCATCGGGAAAAGCTGGTGCATCCGCTGAAACAGGAAGCGTCGACACGGGAAGCTCGGGAGCTCTTGTGGCTAGAGGCACTGAAGGAAGCGCTGGCAAGTTTGGGGAAAACAGCGGTCGATGTGGAGCGCGATAAGAAGGCCGCGCCATGGAAGGTGGCCGTGGCTGCGCACCTGAGGTTAACGAGCACGGTAAGCAATGTCTGGCTCGCTGCGCAGCTGCGGATGGGCGATCCTGACGGAGTGAGCCGCTACGTCGGCGAGTTGAGGCGCGGACAGCGGAAGGAAGCCAAGGGATTAATTCAGAAAATCACAAACATTAGGGTTTGACCCCTTTTCGATGAAAGAAGCAAACGATACGATCTATTTGTCGGTAGTGATTCCAATATTCAATGAAGGTGCAGCTTTGAAGCCGATGCTGGCTGATCTTATGCGGGAGCTGCCAAGTCGATTTGGCGACGGATTCGAAGTGATCATCGTGGACGATGCGTCTACGGATCAGTCAGCTGAGCTGGTCAAAGAGAACGACGGGCGCATCACCTATATAAAGCACCCGACGCGGCTGGGCAGCGGCGCTGCTCGCAAAACCGGTACGACTATGGCGAAGGGAGAGCTCTGTGCTTGGATCGATGGCGATGGGACCTATCGTGTCGCAGATTTGTTGTCGATGGTCGCCAACATCGGTTCGTACGATCAAATGATCGGAGTGCGTCACGAGGAACATGGGGCATTCCCTCTGATCAGGACGGTGGTAAAGTGGCAGGCGAGAAAACTAGCCGGTCTTTTATGGAACTGTCAAATCCCCGACCTTAACTCTGGCCTGCGGGTTTCTCGGCGGGAATCGATGCTCAGGTGGCTTCACCTGGTGCCGGCCGGATTCTCGTGCACGACCACGGCGACATTGGCTGCGATCAGCTTGGGGCAGAGCGTGGGTTATTGGCCAATTGCTTATCTTCCAAGAGCAGTTGGATCACACAGCAAGTTTCACCCATGCAAGGATACGTTTAAGCTATATAAGACTATTCTGAACCTGCGTTTTTGCTGCAGAGCTCGTGTCACCAGCGATGAGCAAAGAGAGCTGGGCTGATGTGTTCGACGGCAGTTTTTTTGATAGGCTGTTTTATTGGTTCGGCACGCGCGCCGGCTGTATCGCAGCGACGGGTTTGATAAGTTCGCTCAAACAGCATCGCCAAGGGACTGACCTCACTGCCGCTCCGATCTCTGTATACGAGCCGGGTTGAGTTTCAGTGGACCATTTAGTTGCCAGTACGAGTTGCGGTTTACCTCCAGGGTTGAAGGGAAAGGTTTCTGCCGTATCGAGCACGAACAACCGCTGTGGTCCACCCAGTTGTTTCAGCAGGGATTCTTGGAGTAAGCGAAGTTGCCCTGGGGTCCGTTTGTCGACATTGAGGATAAACGTCTCTTTTGCCCAAATGCACCTTAGCGGTAAGGCCAATTGCGCAAGCGGAGACCTCGATGATATGACAACGATGGAGTCGTTGGGGATCGCACGAGCGAGTTCATCCAAATTTGCTCGCATGCCACCGTGTTCGTGGGAGCTATGGAGTTCGCGATCCAAGTTGATAAAACCTATGAGATAGACCGCGACCACAGGGAGAGCTACTACCGGCCAGAACCGCGTTTTGGCTTTTACGTAATGCGCCGTGAATGCAATGCCACTCAGCAGAAGCGGCAGGGCATAGGGCAGGAAGCGCCGCATGCAGTAAGGCTGGAGAGGATTGCACCGAACGTCATAGGCGAGGAAAAGCAACGAGACGACGCCACCCACGAGGAAGACCCGAATCGATAAGGTTTTAATCTGCGCAACGGAAAGCGCGAGGCCGAGCATCAAGGGCCAGAGCCCGAAGTAGGGAAAATACCAACCCAGCCGCTGGAGGGTCAGCTCACGATAGCTCAGGATTTCCCGACCAAGAGGGATGTAATAATACCGATCCGTAGGGCCGTTGAGTGGTCGGATGAAATAGAGGTAGATGATAGTTCCTAAAACAAGAACTACTGCGATAACCGGCAAAAGGAGCGGTCGTTTTGAGAAGAGCACAAACTTTGGTCGGAAGAAAGCAGAGCTAATCGCTAAAACTAAAAGGAGAGCGGAAGAAACCAGTAGCGGGCGATCACCGAGAATACTCGCGAGCGTATCGGCCAAGTATGGACTGTTTTGTTGCCGCAGTACGAACGCAACGGCGAGCGCTGCGACAACAGAGGACGCAAGAGCGGTCCTCTGCCAGATTAGCTGGCTTCGATGCCAAAGGATTACGAATCCGAGTAAGCCAACCATCGCAAGAGCATCGATTTTAGCGACACAAGCGGCCGCCGTCGCAAAAGCCGCGGCCACGCCGGAAAGGATTGGGAATTCCTTCGTTCGATGCAGGCTCCAGATCAACCCGATCCAGAAGAAAAGGATAAGTGGCTCCGCGTAAAACCGGTTGGCTGACCAAATAGCAAGGGGATTAAAAACAAAGAAGGGGATGATGAGAAGACCGTAGCCGAGTCCCAGCCATTCGCTCACGAGAAGGGCCAGCCAGCAGGCCGCACAAAGAATGAAAAGAGCGTTTGCAGCGTTTAGCGCGGCCAAGCCACCGACATCCAAAAAAGAGGCCATCACTACGGGAAATCCCTGAGGAAAGTGGGGCGATGCAGGGCCACGAAGTGCCTTCTGGTCTTCGAGCACAAAACCAGCAGCCAGACACCAATATTGCGCGGGGGCCTGCTTGAGGCGCCCAAATTGCACAGGCATGTGGGGGAGCCACATCGGTCGCTCTGATTCGGGCAGGGCGTCGAGCAGCGGTAGGGTAATTTTAGTAGATCCGGTTCGTTGAATATTACACGCCGCAGCCTGATACATCCCTTGGTCCTGATTGCCCGCCAAGTTCTCGCTCGGTTTGAAGAACAGTATGCCTGCGAGCAATGGACAGACGATTAAGGCGATTACGCCGCCGGCTATCTTACTGACCCGTTTGGCGTTTGTTGTTTCGTCCCGAATCCATCCAACGGCTGTGAGGACGAGACGAAAGAAGACGGCCAATGCAACGCAGCTAAACGCAAAGGAAACACCGAGGCTGGCCCATTTTGAAAAACAGCCGGATTGAGCCAACAAAGTCGCAGCGATGAGCGCGATGCTCGCGGCTAACAGGGTGACTGTGATGATACGATCTAGCCTCAAGGGAATTGTTAGTTGAATGCGGGCAAAAACGGCGGCAATATCTAGACTTAGTAATGGCTGAAGATATCGGCGTTGTTTATCTTTAGATTTAGCCTTGGGGCAATGGCAGAACTTTCTCGGTGGAGCCAGTGAAAATACCTTAAAACTACTCCATAGTATCTAAGATAATCAGACGGAGATGAGATAGGAATACAGGGAGCCTATATTTCAATTATTGATAGCGATTGGCTGTAAGACGGGGAAGTTTCTCGGGAGCTCACACGACTTCGATCCGAGGTTCGAAGCTTGAAACGGTGCGGGTCGCAGCCTTATGGCGTGCCTCGCAGGCTACGACATCGGCCCGACAGGCCAAATCCTACCCGGGCTACGCTAAATCGAGATCATCGCATTCCTGCGCAAGCAGCGTATTTCGGACTAATGATTCCGGTTTGGTGGTCGCCATTTCGAGAGCGCGAGCGGCGTCCGGGTTGGAACTGAATTTCTTTTGCAGGTAGGATTTCGCGGCGGCATATGCGTTCGTCGCGGCGGATGCCGTGTCGTTTGCAGAAGCGCCGGAAGTCTAACGAACTAATCTTAAGATCCAGCGTTTCGAGGTGCGCCCTGACCTCGCGCATGCAGTAGGCGTTGTGGGGATGGCGGAGTATGAAAACCAGTGTATGCAGCTTCCACCAATCTGCATAATCAAACGCCGTGCGCAATTGACCTTTCTTGAGGCCAGCCAGCGATTCGACCGCGCTCGCAAGGTCTGAGCGGCTGTGTTTCGCTTGTGATGATTGCCGTATCCAATAATTGGACACATTCGCGGATCAGCCTCGGCGACGCTTTCGCCGTCCCGCCTGCTTTACGCCAATCGCGTGCCAAAAGGAAAATCGGCAGGCGCACGGTGCGCGCTTCGTCGATTGTGGCTGGCCGCAACCTACTGAGCAAGACGTACGCCAGTCGCAGGAATCGTGCCTCACGATGACTCTTTTCTTTGCGACATGGCGCGTTTGCCATTCAACCAACCGCTAACCCGAAAAACGATTCCCCCGGAAGGATTCGTGAATGTTGAAATAACGAACGCCGATTCTTGCTTCATGACCGATTTGCCACGTCAACTGGCAAATCGATTGTTGGCTAACTTAACTCGTTCCGTAAGAACGGTTAAATGGCGGAGAGGGAGGGATTCGAACCCCCGGGACCCTTGCGGGCCCAGCGGTTTTCAAGACCGCCGCAATAGACCACTCTGCCACCTCTCCGGTGGATAAAGTTTTCGAGGCCCCACAACCGTGCAGCGCGAGGGTTGCACCGCAATTGAAAAATTGCACCGCCACACAACTTCGCAAGACGTGACCAACTAAGGGCGAATTTTTGCTCAGCCTCGGAAGCGGTTTATTCAAATGGAGAAGGAATGGAGACATCACTCGTGTGCGGGATAAAGTACGGCGCTAGTTCCCGCAAAAGGGCGAAGTCAACGGGCAGTTCGATATCATATAAACACCCCATAGCGGATTCGGCTTCCGGCCCTTTAGCGTGCTTTCGGATGATCGGATACAATGTCTTCCGCCATGAAACTGAGTTCAATTTTTCAAGATGGAGAGAATATCCCTGAGCGCTATAGCTATAACCGTGGAAACAAGAGCCCTCCACTGGACATTGTGAGATGTCTAGCACTGACCGTAATGATCTAGACGGAAAAATTGTGCTGGTTAGGTCTACTCGTGACCTGCGGAATCCGCCAACCGCGCTTCGCGGCACGCTTCGGCTTGCGCCGTTAGAGAAAGGGAGGAATCTCGTACAGGTGGTGCTCGATTTTCCTGAGATGTTCACTGCACCGGCGCACCAGAAGGTGATTGTACTGGACGACGCTACGGTCGAACGCTTGGTCAGCTCGGTGCGTGCTGGAACATTCGAATGTACGCTCGACTATGATTTTACTCAAGAAACCGAAGGCCAAACCGCGGTTGCACCGCGTGCGCGTGGGGGCAAAGTTGGTCCGGACGATCGACAATCGCAACGATCCAAAGCCGACAACGAATAAAACCACCGAGTATCGGTTAATTAGGGTGCGGTGTCAGGAATTCGAACGGAAGTTTGTCGTCAAGCAGCTGCGAAGGATTGAAAACGCGAACGCTGTTTGTCGATAAGCACGCGCCTGCCATTATACCTGATTTCTATAGTCGGTGCTTACGTTTTACGAATGCGCGTGGGCAGCATAATCACTGTCATCGTTTACCGCAGCCGATGACACCGACTAGTACGCCTTGGATGATGAGGCTTTCGGTGGGAATCAGATCGCGGTAGCGGGGATTCTCGGCTCGCAGCATTGTCCGCTTGCGATCGCGCACGAGGCGCTTGAGAGTGGTTTCACCGTCGATAAGCGCAGCCACAATATTGCCGGGCCGAGCTGGTTCGTCTCTTAGAATGGCCACATCGCCATCAGCGATTTGGGCGCCCGTCATCGAATCACCGCGAACTCTCAGCGCGATCAGACCCTTGGCGGTACGAAGCCCGAACATCTCGGGATCGAAACGAATCGTCTCTCCAGTGGTGGAGGGATTATCCGCAGGCAGACCGGCGGGAATCGTGCCGTAGATTGGCACGGTAAAAAGGAAACCTTGAACGTCTTTCGTTTGGTTTGCTGCCCAGGTACGACCGTCACCAGTTTGTGTGACAAAGCCTTTGCGAGCGAGCGCCTGGACATGCTTCAAAGCGGCGGTGTGACTGGCGAAACCAAACTCTTCGCACATTTCTCGCAGAGAGGGTGGGCGGCCGTGGGTCTCTTGATGGCGTACCATGAAGGCGAGGATACTTTCTTGTGCTTCGGTTAAGGCGGTGGCCATTCGTTCACCGGTGTCCGAATGGACACCTATTGTCAAGCTTCGAGTTGCGCTGCTGATCACGGGTTCTCGGTTTTCAGAGCTCTCCTTAGAAAACGGTCAAAATGCGCCAAACCCAGCAGCCCAGTTTGGGCGACGTTTTTATTATTTTGCCGCCGACGAGCCGTTGCCCTTCCAATTCAAACCCGCAGCGCGATTCGTGAGCCTATGGTGCGAATTCTGCCAAAGTTGAAATGAGCAGCGCGGGGTCCATCGGCTTCGCGAGACACTTGTTAAAACCCGCGTCGAGCGCCTTGCGATTGACGGTGTCCCCGGCGAAAGCGGTCAACGCCAATGCCGGTACTGATCGTGCCATCGCACTTTTCTCCGCTTCACGAATTTGCCGTATGAATGTGTAGCCATCTACGCCGGGTAGACCGAGATCGCTAAGTATAATGTCAGCGTGGTGCTGGACGAACGCCTCCCACGCGGCGGGAACTGAATCGACGGCTGAAACTTCGGCTCCGGCCTGCTCCAGAATTGCCGTGAGCGCGCGCCGTGTTGTCGCCACATCTTCGACAAGCAAGACGCGAAGTCCTTTCAGGGTAACTTCGAGTCGGAGGTTAGTCGTACCCTTTTGCATCACGTCTTCGCCTGAAATGGGAAGCGGTATACGAAAACTAAACTTAGCGCCATCGCCAATTCCGGGGCTTTCTGCCCAGATCGTGCCGCTATGCATTTCGATAATCTGTTTGGCGATCGCTAAGCCCAGGCCGAGACCGTGTTGGGTTCGCGTGCTGGTATTTTCGACCTGCACAAAACGGTTGAATATCTGCGGCAAATGCTCTGCGGAAATACCCAGGCCCGTGTCCGAAATCGAGAACTCTACGTCTTTGCCAAAGCGGCGAAGATCGACCGCAACTCGGCCGCCTTGCGGAGTAAACTTCACAGCGTTGTTTACCAAGTTCGTCACCACTTGGCGAAACCGTGCGCCATCGGCTTGAACAATACCTATCGTGGGATCGTAAGACTCCACAAGCTCGATGCCTTTTTCTTTCGCTGTTGGCCGAACCGATTCAACACCGGCTTTCACAGTCGCCGTCAAAGCGGTATCGGCGATCTCGAGACGCATTTTCCCCGCAACGATGCGCGAGGTGTCGACCAGATCCTCAATCAGCTCGTGTTGCTCTTCGGCGCAGCTTTTAATTGCGTCAATCGCTTCCGAGAGCTGCCCTGGCTCTGTCAATTTGTTCTCTTTAAGAAGGCCTGCCCAAAGAATGATTGATGCGAGCGGGGTACGCAATTCGTGGGAGACTGTAGCAAGAAAATGATCTTTAGCTTCGTTCGCTTGATCGGAACTGCGTTTGGCATTTTTAAGTGCAGCCTCGTTCAATTTGTAATCGGTGTTGTCACGCAAAACTTTTACGAAGCCGCGTAGCTCGCCGGAATTGTCCCGGAGCGCGGTAAGCACTCCGGCGCCCCAAAAACGAGAACCGTCTTTTCTGAGGTGCCAACTCTCTTCTCGAACACTGTTTTTCTCCCGGGCTTCTTGCATTTTCTTTTCAGCTTTTCCGGCGTTCCGGTCCTGAGGATCGAGGAAATTGCCGAAGAATTGGCCGACGGCTTCAGGCGTCGAGAAACCTAAAATACGCTCAGCTCCGGGTGTCCAGGTTACGACGACGCCAGATGAATCGAGCATAAAAATCGCATACTCCCGAATGCTTTCGAGAATAAGCCGGTGATGCTCCTCGTTTTCACGCAACTCTATCTCGGCTCGCTTCCGATCCGTGATGTCGATGAAGGTCACGACCACGCCATCGATACGGTTGTCGATTGTTCGGTAAGGGAGTACTCGCCGCACATAGGTTCGGCCAGATTTGCTCACGATCTCCCTTTCCAGCGGCACGAGCTCGTCGAGCACAATCTGCGCGTCCGTAAGCAAATTCTCGTCCACGAATTTATAAGCCATCGCTGAGAGCGGTCGGCCTACGTCGGCAGAAATCAAATCGAACAGATCCTTCACCGCCGGAGTGAAACGCCGAATATGCAGGCCGGTATCGAGGAAAACGACAGCAATGTTTGTGCTGCTCAGGAGACTACGGAGGTCATTGGTGGTGTCTTCAACTTCCTCAATTTTCGTTTGGAGCTGGGCGTTGATTGTGCTCAATTCCTCATTGAGCGACTGCAACTCCTCTTTGCTGGTTTCCAATTCTTCGTTGGTACTTTGCAGCTCCTCATTGACACTCGCCGCGTCTTCTGTGGAGCCCTTCATCTCCTGCGTGAGCAGCTGCAACTGTTGGACGGAGCTTTGGAGTTCGTCTCTAAGCCGGTCGACCTCTGCTTCCAGTTCGCGGACGCGTTCGGATGGCTCGCCGTCAGCATGTGACTGGCGACGTATGGTTTCACGGCGCTCCTGGAAACTGACGAGAAAGAAGAGAGGCTCCGTACGCGCATCCAAAGGTGAGGCGGTGATTTCGATTCGCCGACGCTCTCCCGCAACTTTCGCCCAACTTCCTAAAGCTGAAGCAGGGAGATTTCGGTTGATCGCTTTCTGCATGGCGTTGCGCAACGGCCCACGAATCGGCTCATGCGCTAACGCCAGGAGATCGCGAGTAGGTTCTCCTTTAGGCTGATTTAGGAACCGTTGCGTATCGCCATGAAAAAATACAATTCTCCATTCTCGATCAATCACAACCGCCGCTGGACAGTAGCGATCGAGCAGCGCTTTGTGCGCGAGCTGTGCGATCGAAACGGGTGACAGTTCGCGAACTTTTGCTGCATCTCCATGCACTCGCAGAACCGATGGCTTCAGAGTGGGAAAAGCAATCTCTGTGTGGCCCATAACTCCAACGCGGCGAAAAATTCCGTGCCTTTGTACGATCGGTTCAAATAACTCTTCCGACATACCAAGTGTTTCGCTGGTGCCCAGCAGGAGTGCACCGCCGTCCCGTAATCCAAAATGAATAAGCGATAGCACCCGTTTCTGTGTTTCTGGCTCAAGGTAAATGAGAAGATTGCGACAGGTGCAAATATCTAGCCGAGAGAAGGGCGGATCCTGTAAAATGTTTTGCGGGGCAAATACTACCAGGTCGCGTAATTCTTTTTTCACGCGAAAAAGTGCGTCCTCTCGTTCGAAAAATTGGGCTAACCGTTCCGGAGAGACATCGTCTTCAATGCCCATCGGGTAAGCACCAGCCCGCGCCTGCGCCAAAGACCGTTCGGCGGTGTCAGTAGCAAAGACTTTTATGTCAAAGTTTACCCCTGTTTTGGCAGTCGCTTCCACCAATAGTATGGCGAGAGTGTAAGCTTCTTCACCGCTTGAACACGCAGGGACCCAAGCTCGGATCGCGCCCTCCTCAGTTCGGAGCGAGACTAAAGGACCGATCACCTCGGTGCACAGGCTTTCCCAAACATTTTTATCGCGAAAAAAACCTGTCACGTGGATCGTCAAATCTTCAGCTAACGCGGTCATTTCTATCGGATTTTGGCGTACTTCCTTTACATAATCCTCGATCGCAACAATTCGCCGCAAACTCATACGACGCTCTACTCGCCGCAACAAGGTGGTTTTCTTATATCCGCTGAAATCATGGCGACAGCGAAGGCGTAAAAGTGAGAGAACGTCATTGATCGATGGATACGCGTCAGGCTGTAAATTCCGTGATGCCGAAGCATTGACATAAGGATGATCGCGATAGTGGCAAAGTACCGCAGCCATTTCTCCTGGCTTTAGAATGAAATCAGCAAGATCTCTTTCTATCAGATGCTTGGGCATTGATGGAAATTTTGCTGATGTAGGTTCCTGGGCAATACAAAGGCCGCCCACCGCTTTCACCGCCTGTGCGCCATTTGAACCGTTCGAATCCATCCCGCTCATCACAATGCAAATTGCTCGTTCGCGCTGCTCTTCCGCCAACGAATAGAAGAATTCGTCGACCGGATGTAGATGGCCGGGTTTTCCTAGAGGTTCGTGCAAATGCAAATGACCCTCGCGCAACGTCAGCACGTGTCCTGGTCGAATTACATAAACATGATTGCTCTCTATCGCCAAACCGTCGGAAACCTCTAATACTGTCATTGACGTTTTTCTCGAAAGGATTTCGGCCAGCCTGCTTTCACGCTCGGGCGGAAGGTGCTGGATGAGCACGAACGCCATACCGCTCTCAGTGGGCAGAGATTCCAGGAATTCGCTGAAGGCTTCTAAGCCGCCCGCCGACGCTCCGATGCCGACTATGGGGAACGACAGCCGCGGCTGCGGTTCGACCATCACAGAATCCGTAGTGAGACCTGTCGACGTTGAGGCCGAAGAGGTAGCTATTGGTTCAGGCTCTTCCATTTGTGGTCATTTTACGGCTTACGATTCCGCCGTTGCGTGCTTGATCAGCAAGCTTGGATTATCGGTTTTACTCTCTGAAAGCGCAAGGGCTCCCAACAATATTTTTGAAGAAACTGAACGTTTGTCAGTCTCGATAAATGTTAATGTCGAACGCGATATCGTTCGTGTAGGCTTCGCGTGAGGGAATGGAAAGATATAACGAATCGGTTTGCCAGGCCCGGTCCTGCAAGCAAATGGCTTTTCTATTAGGGTGCAGGGCGGAAGGTTCCGGATAGGATCCGATATTGCGTTCACGATATGCTATGGACCACGAACTTAATGAAAACGTTCGTACTTAACGGATGAGGTGAACGAGAAATTAAAATCCGCTTTGCGGGCGTTCGTGCCTGAGGTGCTCGTTCACACAGGACTCATCGTGGCGTATCTTGTAACCGTTCTCCATTTTCTGGGTAGTTGGCTCTATCATTTGTATAAGGAAAATAGAGAAACTTACGCGGTGGTCGCTCTGATCCTGATTGTCGTACAGGGAATATTCTTGGAAGAACTTGCGCATGCGCTGCTCAAACTAATCAGACCGAAAGAACCTTCGTCTGGTCCGTCTCATCAGCAATGAATTTTCCTATATCAGACGTTCATATCGCTCCGATTTATCTGATACTGGTCGGATTTGTCGTAGGCGTACTCGGCGGTTTTTTCGGGGTGGGCGGAAGCTTTATTGCAGGACCTGCATTGTTTGGATTCGGCTTACCGATGGGTTTTGTCATTGGAACTGATTTGGCCCATATCGTAGGTAAGTCGGTGGTCGCAGCTCGCAAACACTATAGTCTTGGGAATATCGATTTTCGCTTAGGCGGCCTGATGATCATTGGGACAATCCCTGGCGTGGAATGCGGCGCGCGCATCATCGAATACCTGAAAGGTACCGCATGGATAAACCAAGTGATAGGTGGAACGTTCATCGTCATCTTGGTTTTCATCTCTGCATTCACCGCTTGGGAAGGGTGGGCGACTCTTAAAGCCCAGCGAGCCAAAGCCAAAGAGAATGGTTCACGAGATGAAAAACCGGCCGCCCGTAATCAAAAAGACCATTCGGTTTTTGCTTTTTTAGCGAAGCACGTTCAACGGCTCAATCTCCCGCCGTTCGTTCGATTGCCTGCATCAAATATCAAGCGCATTTCGCTTTGGATTGTCATCGGCGTGTCCTTTCTTGGTGGATTTTTTAGCGGGTTGTTGGGAGGAGGAGCCGGTTATATAAGGATGCCATCGCTGGTCTACATACTTGGGATACCCACTCACATCGCGATCGGAACCGATCTTTTTGAAATAATCATTTCGGCTGGCTACGGTACGTTTACCCATGCACTCAAAGGCAACGTGGATATTCTTGTCGCCCTGGTTATGCATACAGGCGCGGTCCTCGGCGCCCAACTCGGTGTTGCTCTAACTCCGTACGTAAGCGGCCCTCGCATACGCCTGGCTTTTTTTCCTCTGCCATTGATCGGTGCTGCAATCATCGCGCACGGACTAATAAGTGGACATAACGTGCCGTGATGACAGTAGATTTAAGCGCTGGTTGTTGAGCGTGCGTGCGACTACCATTGAGTCCACCGCGCGCGTTAGTGACGACAACGTTACATTAAGCGCAGCGAAAGTAAGGAAATACCCGGAAGGAGACTACAGGAGTTTCCCCTAAACGATCTTTTTGATGTTCAGATCGGAACTCCCAGGCTTTCGGCGGGACGAAGCGCAGGGGCAGTTCTGTATTAGGCACATCCGCCAACCTCGGATTATCCATGGTCACACCAATTATCGAAGTTAACGAGATCTCAAAAAAATACCGTCTAGGCCAGATTGGCGCGACGTCCTTTCGCGACGAGGCCCAACGTTGGTGGGAACGCCTCCGAGGTCCAAAACACCGAAATCCTGCGACTTCCACGGCAACCGAAGATCGCGCCGGTGTGGATTTTTGGTCACTGCGTGACGTCTCGTTCAATGTAGAAGTGGGCGAAGTCGTTGCTATCATCGGAAAGAATGGCGCGGGCAAGAGCACGCTTTTGAAAATAATCAGTCGCATCACGGAACCTACGTCTGGTGAGATCTGCCTGAGAGGGCGGTTCGCAAGTTTGCTAGAGGTGGGTACTGGTTTCCATCCAGAACTAAGCGGAAGGGACAATATTTTCCTCAACGGCGCGATTCTCGGTATGAACCGCGCAGAAATCCGCGCCAAGTTCGACGATATCGTGGAATTCTCTGAGATCGGCGAATTCATTGATACGCCGGTGAAACGATATTCGAGCGGCATGTATGTTCGGCTGGCTTTTGCCGTGGCGGCGCATCTCGAACCAGACATTCTCATCGTCGATGAGGTGCTCGCGGTCGGTGATGCAGAATTCCAAAGTAAATGCTTAGGAAAAATTCGCCAAGTGTCCCGTCAGAGTGGACGTACTGTGCTTTTTGTCAGTCACAACATGGCGGCGGTAAAGAATCTCTGCTCGCGAGCCGTGTGGCTGCACCATGGCGGTGTTCGCAGCGTTGGCCCG
>Ga0302323_100000483_pt1 | contig 31765 bp, 25 predicted proteins | sample Fen_T0_3_FD_201950 | JGI IMG/M metagenome (GOLD analysis project Ga0302323, IMG submission 201950) | Peat permafrost microbial communities from Stordalen Mire near Abisko, Sweden - Fen_T0_3 | ecosystem: Environmental > Terrestrial > Soil > Wetlands > Permafrost | place: Sweden: Abisko...
GGATCCTCGCCCAGCGCCGCAATCGCCGCATTGTGAAATTCGCATTTCCCCGAGGGCGTCGGAAAGCGGCCTTCCGCGAACGGCGCATGGTTTTCCGGCACGGCGAGCCTTCGCCAGCCGTCGCGTCGCAAGCCATCCCAGTCGAACTCCACTGCGCGCGGATCGCCGGGCCGCCATGCCTGCCGCGCCAGCGCGTCGTCGCTGTCGCGGAAGCAGGCTTCCGTGTATCCCATGCGTGCGGCCAGGCGCCGAAACACTTCGGTATTGGGTAGCGCTTCGCCCAGCGGCGCAATCGCCTGGTTGTTGGCCACCGCATACAAGTGCCCGTACGAGAGGTGCACGTCGGTCTGCTCGAGCTGCGTGGTTGCGGGCAGCAGGATGTCGGCGAAATCCGCGGTGTCGGTCTGGAAAATCTCGTGGACGACGACGAAGAGGTCTTCGCGCGCGAAGCCGCGGCGCACCTTCGAGGATTCGGGCGCGACGGCAACCGGGTTGGAGTTGTAAACGTAGATCGCGCGGACCGGCGGGTTGCTGGCATCGAGCAGCGCGTCGCCGATGGCGGACATGTTGATCGTGCGCGGCCCGCCGTGGATGAGGTCCGGGCGCTCCAGCGCCGCCTGGTCAACGGGAAATGTGCCAGACGACGAGAGGAGCGCGCCGCCGGCCGGATGTCGCCATGCCCCGACCAGTGCGGGGAGGCACGCGATCGCGCGCACCGCATTTCCGCCGCCGCGCACGCGCTGCATGCCGTAGTTCACGCGAATCGCCGCCGGCTTGATCGTGCCGAAGTCGCGAGCGAGTCCGGTGACCTGCGCGGCCGTGATGCCGCAGGTACGCGCCACGCGTTCCGGCGTCCATTCGGCTGCGCGCGTCGCCAACTCGGCGTAACCGACTGTGTGCTGGTCGATGTAGTCGCGGTCGAGCAGGTCTTCCGCGATCAGCACGTGCATGAGCCCCAGCGCCATCGCGCCGTCGGTTCCGGGCAGCAGCGCAATTTGCTCGTGGCACTTTTCCGCGGTGGCGCTGCGGTACGGATCGATGGCGATCAGCTTCGCGCCGCGCCGCTTGGCTTCCTGCGCACGCATCCAGAAGTGCAGGTTCGACGTCACCGCGTTGCTGCCCCAGATGACGATCAGCTTGCTGTGTTGGAACTGCTCGACATCCATGCCGACCGATGCGCCGATGACCGCGCCCCAGCCGGCCTTGCCGGCCGACGCGCAGATCGTGCGGTCGAGCAGCGACGCACCCAGCCGATGGAAGAACCGCCGGTCCATCGACGACCCCTGCAGCAGGCCCATGGTTCCGGCGTAGCTGTACGGAACAATGGCCTGCGGGCCGTCGGCCGACTGCGCGATATCCGCGAATCGATCGGCGATTGCCGCGAGCGCCTCGTCCCAGGAAATCCGTGCGAACCGGCCTTCGCCCTTTTTCCCGATCCGCTTCATCGGGTGCAGCAGGCGCTGGCCGGAATAGGTACGATCGAGGTAGCGGGCCACTTTGGTGCAGAGGACGCCCGCGGTCGCCGGATGATCCGGTGCGCCGCGGACCTCGACGGCGCGGCCGTTCTCGACCGTGGTCAGCAACGCGCAGGTGTCAGGGCAATCGTGCGGGCAGGCGCCCCGTACGATGTGCCGGCCGGTGGTCAATGTCGGGTCAAGCGGCATGGTGTCGGTGGCGACTTCGCGCGAGTGGTGTTGAAGTCAACAACGATGCATTCTACTGGACTCGACGAATTGGCTGCACCGGACCGAGACGACGCCATGAACACGGCTGCCAGCGACATTCCGAAGGTATCGCTCGACGATGGGACGCTCGTCCCCGCGCTCGGACTTGGCACCTGGACGATGGGCGAACGACCGGGGAGCGCCGCCCGCGAGGCCGCAGCGCTGGCGCATGGGATGGACCTGGGGATGACGCTGATCGACACCGCCGAAATGTATGGCGACGGCGGCGCCGAAGAAGTCGTGGCAACGGCAATCGCCAACCGCCTTGCGACGGCATTCGTCGTGTCCAAAGTCTTTCCGCACAACGCCGGTGCCAGGAGCATGCCGGCGGCGTGCGAGCGAAGCCTGCGCCGACTCAACCGGGACTGCATCGACCTCTACTTGCTGCATTGGCGCGGCGCCGTTCCGCTCGCGGAATCGGTGGATGCGTTCGAGCGGCTGCGCGCCGCGGGCAAGATCCGACGGTGGGGCGTGTCGAATTTCGACACTGCGGACATGGAGGAACTGCTCGCGCTTCCGGAAGGCCGGCATTGTGCCGTTAATCAAGTACTGTACAACCTCACCGAACGCGGCATTGAATGGCGTCTGCTCGATTGGTGCCGGACGCGGGGCATACCTATCATGGCGTATTCGCCGGTCGCGCAGGGATCGCTTGCGTCGAATCGCAAGTTGACGGCCATCGTACGTTCGCTGGCCGTCACGCCCGCGCAACTCGCGCTAGCGTGGGTGTTGACCCAGACCCAAGTGATTGCGATTCCGCAGTCGTCTAACGTCGCGCACATCGACGCCAACCGTGCGGCCGCCACTATTCGGCTCGATGAGGGAACTTTGGCGGCGCTCGACGCGGCGTTTCCTCCGCCGCGCAAAGCGTCACCCTTGTCCATGACCTGATCCGCGGTGCCGCGCTGCGGCGACGGTTGCCCGCCCGCGGCGGATTGATTCCGCGCTGCGCCTCGCTCTGGGGCTGGGCGCGCAATCGTTCTATAGATCAAACACTTGACACGTCCCCACAACGGGACTTTGGTGGTTGGCACGCTTGCTGCTTTTAGTTGGTCATCCGGTGGAGCGATACCGCCGAATCCAGACAGGAGACGCACCGTGAATTACACCCACTATGACTACCTCGACCTGGCGCCCGGTGCGAGCACCGCACGGATCGAGGCCGCGTATGCTGCGGTGCTGGAGCGTTTCCAATATGGCATGACGGACGCAGGCCAGGACCTCACCGGCCTGGTACGCATGATCCACGCCGCCTACGAAGTGCTGTCCCATCCGGAACTGCGCCGAAGCTATGACGAGAAGCTGGAGCACGAAGCCGCGGACGCGGACGCCGAACTCAAATCCTTGCTCGATATGCTGCCGGCCGGACCGTCGCGCCGCGTGCAGGACGTCCCCGCGCAATTGCGCGACGCGTTCCGGGAACTCGCGGCCTGAACCATGTCGAGTCGAGTCAAAACTTACGGCCGCCGGGAAGTAACACTTCCAGACTGCAAACAGCGATGCGGTCGGCGGCCGTAACCCTTACGCCGCACCGGAGGTGGTTCAGGACGGTGACGCCCCGGCATGAACGCGCGCAGCCTCGGCGAATCGTCGCGACGCGCGGCAATTCCCGGCGTGACGGCGGCAACGAATCCTGCAACGCAACGCGCGCTCTACTGAGACCGGGCTCGGACCGCGCGCGTGCCGTTCGCCGACGCTTTCGTCCCGATGTACTCGTACCGCGCGGATTTCTTCCGCTCGTCGTTCACTAGGCAACCGATGGAACGGTCCCGGGAATCGCAACGTGGCGCGCGTCGCGCGATCGTTCGGCCATCGGGCCAATGGCAACTCGCCGCAGGTTCGCGTCCAATCGGACCAGGGCTGCGCGCAGCGCTTGCAAGGATATTGCAATAGCAACAGCACTTCACTTTCAATTGCGGGCCGCCCCAAGCGGCACGCCCGAGACGGAGGGTAGCGCGGTGGAAAAATGCCAGGTGTGTCAGTACTACGACCGGCACAACGTCAGGTCAAATGACGGCAAGGCGGCGACGCAGTGGGGCCAATGCCGGCGCGAGGCGCCAATGTTGCACCCGATCAACGCCAAGTCGTACATGATCGAGGGAGTCTGGCCCCATGTGCGCGACGACGACTGGTGCGGCGAGTGGAAGTTGGCCACGCGGCGAATCGATTCGCGCCTCACCGAGGTGAGCACTGGTGCGCCCGTTTCCGGCATGAACCCCTTGCCGCCGCCTTCGATGTCGCCGTCGATGCCGCCCCGCGTTGCGCCACTGTCGATGCCGTCGTCGATCGGTGCCAGCCCGGCGATGATGCCTCTGCCCGGTGTCGCCATGGTCGCCAGCGGTCGCGGCGACTGACGGCGCGACACGTCAACCCGACCGCGGGAGCTTCCCCACAGCAATTTCAATTTGCCCTTTTCCGTGCAGATCGGCGTGCTGCGGCGCCGCTGGATGTACCGAGTTGGCCCCTCCCGGCCCGGTGCACTCCCTCGCATCGCAGCACACCGATCTGCGCTGATCGCCTTACGCTCGACGCGGGACTTGGCGCGGAAACCTGCTACAGTTTCATGCGACAACGCCGCCGACACGTCGTCGCGGCTCGGCCGCTCCCATGATCGCCTTCGACTTCGCCGCGGCACTCGCGCCGGGCACCACGTTCGTCACGCCGAACAAACGGCTTGCGCGCCACCTCATCTCCTGTTACGACAACGCGCAGATCGCGGCAGGCCGGCGTGCATGGGTCGCGGGACGCGCGATGCCGTGGCCGAGCTGGTTGCAAGCGCTCTGGCTCGACGCGCTTGCCGCGGACGCGTTGACTGCGCCACGGATTCTCGTCGGTCCCGGAGCTGCCGCCCATCTGTGGGATCGCATCGTCGCGCAGGAATCCTCGGGGCTGCTCGACGCTCGCGGTGCCGCCGCGCAGGCCGCGGAGGCCTGGTCGCTCTTTCACGCGTGGCGGCTGCCCGACGATCGCTTCGACGGCTGGTCGCGTGCCGGGATCGGCGACGATGCCGCTACCTTTGCGCGCTGGGCACAACGCTACCGCACCGCGCTCGCGGAGTCGGGCATGGTCGACACGGCGCAATCGGCCGACCGGCTCGCCGCGGCCGCGTCATACGTGGCGACATGGCGTAACCGGCGCTTCGTCACCGTCGGTTTCATCGAGTTCACGCCGCAGCAGCGCCGCCTGCTGGAAGCGTTGCGCGTCGCGGGCGCCGAAATCGTCGAGTGCGGACTTCCGCAGGTCGCCGTGTCGCAACGATTCCGCGTCGTGTGCGCTACCCCCGACGTCGAGTTGGGTCAGGCGCTCGCCTGGGCGCGCGAACGGGCACTTGCGGATCCGGGCGCCGATGTCGCCGTCGTCGTCGCCGACCTCACGGCGCGCCGCGACGATATCGCCGCCCGTGCCGACGACATCCTGTGTCCGGCGCTGGCGAGCCGGGTCGAACCGGACGCGCCGCGACCCTATGACATTTCGCTCGGCACGGCGCTGGCCGATGTGCCGCTGGTCGCCTCGGCAATCGATCTCATCGCGCTCAGCGCCGGCGGGTTGCCGATGGCACAGGCGGCGGCACTACTGCGCTCGGCGCACCTGCCTGATGCGGCGCCAAACTGGACACGGCGCGCGAAGGCCGAGCGCCGATGGCGGGAGCAGGGCACACGCAGGGTGACGTTGGCCGACGCGATCCGGGCGCTCGATGCAAACGATGCCATGGCGGCACGATGGCGCGACGCGACGCTTCCCACGCGTGCCGCGCGGTCGCCTGCACAATGGGCGAGCGACTGGCGCAACTGGCTCGCCGCATTGGGCTGGCCCGGCAATCGGCCGCTGGCCAGCGGGGAATGGCAGGCGAACGACGCGTGGTCGCGGTTGCTGGCAACGTACGGCACATTTGCCGGCGTGACGCCGACGTTGGCGCGCGACGATGCGCTGGCAGCGCTGCGGGCGCTTGCCGCGCGAACCATGTTCCAGCCGGAGGCACCGCCGGCACGGATCCGCATCATGGGCCTCCTGGAAGCGTCGGGGCTCACGTTCGATGCGCTCTGGATAGCGGGCCTGGCCGCTGAAGGCTGGCCGCCGGCACCGCAGCCGCATCCGATGCTGCCGATCGCGTGGCAGCGCGAACGCCGCGTTCCCCGTTCCGACCCGGCCGCCGACTTGGCCCATGCTCGGACAATGACCGATGGCTTCGGCGGTGCTGCGGCGGAAGTCGTGGCCAGCCATGCGCGGAACGCCGAGGGACTCGAACGCGCCGGCTCTGCACTCGTCGCCGCGTGGCCGGAACGGGTTGCGGCGACACGGCCCCCTTTGGCCGGCGTGGCCAACGCCATCGCGAAGCAAGGCGCCCGGTTTGAAATGCTCAGTGACGAACATGCACCACCGCTGGCCCAGGGCAGCGAGGCTCGCGGCGGCGTCGGCATTGTAGAAAGCCAGAGCAACTGCCCGTTCCAGGCTTTCGCGCGCTACCGAATGCGGGCCGACACCTGGCCTGCGGCGAGCGAAGGTCTGACGCCGCAGGAACGCGGTTCGCTGCTGCACGCGGCGTTGGCCGCAATATGGGACGACATCGGTGATCATGCAACGCTGGTAGCACAGGGCAGTGCCGAACTCGGTGACCGGATTGCCTTGGCGGTGGCGCATTCGCGCAACAAGCTCGACCGCGCTCGCTGGCAATCGCTTCCGGCTACCGTTGCGGCGGGCGAGTCGCAGCGGCTCGCCGACACCCTACGGGCTTGGCTCGACGCTATCGAGCGCGCGCGACCGCCGTTTGCGGTTCGCGAAACCGAAATGACGGTAGCGTTACAACTGGGAGGCATCGGCATATCGATGCGGATCGATCGCGTCGATACGCTGGCCGACGGCGGCGTCGCGGTCATCGACTACAAGTCCGGGCGCGCGGTCGAGCCTGTCAAGTGGTTTGCGCCGCGGCCGTCCGGCACGCAGGTCGGGCTGTACGCGATGGCACTGCGGGCGATGCCGAACCCGCCCGAGGTGCGCGCGACTGTCTACGCGCAATTGAAGGCCGGGGAAATTGCAGTCAAGGGACTCACCGCCGACGTGGAAACCTGGCCTGCCTTGAAGACGGCCGATGGATTGCGCAACGCCGCGCTCGCGACCTGGGCAGACGTCGAGGCCGATTGGAAGCGCAGATTTGGCGCGCTCGCGACGGACTTCGCGCAGGGCGTGGCCTCCGTGACGCCGCGCGACGCCCAAAGCTGCGCGCGCTGCGACTTGCAGGCGCTGTGCCGGATTCAATCGCTCGACGACACTTCCGAACCAGCGGACCGCGACATCGACACCGGAACCGGCGATGGTTGACGAGGACGTCGACGTCGTGCACGAACGCAATGACGCGGCGGCCCGCGCGACCGCACTCGACATCGGTCGATCGTTCCTGGTGCAGGCGCCGGCCGGGTCGGGCAAGACCGGGCTGCTGATCCAGCGCTACCTGGCGCTGTTGGCATTCGTCGATCGTCCCGAGCGGATCGTCGCGATGACCTTCACGCGCAAGGCTGCCAGCGAAATGCGCGAGCGCGTGCTGTCGGCACTGCGTGATGCCGACGCGGCCACGCCCGTCGACGCCACGCAGTCGCACGCGGTCGCCACGCGCCGCCTGGCGCTAGCGGCATTGGCGCAGGACAAGAAATTTGATTGGCAACTTGTCGCCCAACCTTCGCGGCTGCGCATGATCACGATCGATGCGCTCGCTGCGGCGCTCGCCCGCCAGGCGCCGGTTGCCACGGGCCTGGGTGCGTTGCCGGATTTTGTCGACGATGCGACGCCGCTCTACCTGCAGGCGGCTCGCGCTGCGCTGGCGGCCGCCGGTTCGGACGATCCGGCGTGGCGGCGCTTTCTCGCCCGCCTGGACAACGATGCGGACCGCGCCGTCTCGCTGCTGGCATCGCTGCTCGCGCGCCGCGATCAATGGCTGCGGCTGCCTCTTGGCGCGGGGCGTGCCGACTTGCGCGGTCAGCTCGAAGGGGCGTTGCGCGCGGAAGTCGATGCCACGTTGGCACGCACGCGCGGTTTGTTTCCTCCCGCGCTCGCGGCGCGCATCGCCGAATCCGCACGCTATGCGGCGACGCAGTTGCGGAGCGCCGGTGGAGCCGAGGCTGCGGCGGAGGAACTCGCACACATCGCCGAGCATGGCGGGATTCCACGCGCCGAGGCCACGGTGCTCGCCACCTGGCGCGCGTTGGCGAACTTCCTGCTCACCAAACGCGATCCGACCTTCCGGCAAACGGTCGACGCGCGCAATGGCTTCCCGGCCAAGGGCAAGGAGCCCGGATGCGCGGCGCGCGTCGCGGGGAAGCAGGCGATGACGGACTTGCTGGACGTGGCCCGCGGCGCGCCAGGACTTGCGCAGGCGCTGCACGACGCCAGGACATTGCCGGAGCCGTCCTACGCAGACTCGGCGTGGGAGTTCGTCGATGCCACACTGGCGCTGCTACCGCAGATCGCCTTGCACCTGTTGACCGTATTTGCCAGCGAAAGCGCGGCCGATTTCAGCGAAGCAACGCTGCGAACGCTGGCAGCGCTAGGGGATGCCGACGATCCCAGCGATCTCCTTCTCGCCGTCGACTACCGACTGTCGCACCTGCTCATCGACGAGTTTCAGGACACGTCGTGGACCCACCGCGAATTGATCGCACGACTGACCGCCGGCTGGGAACCGGGCGACGGTCGCACGCTGTTTGCCGTCGGCGATCCGATGCAGTCGATCTACCGCTTCCGCGAGGCCGAGGTCGGCATCTTCCTCGAGGCGCAGGCGACCTCGTCGGTTGCAGGTATTCCGGTGGTGTGCCTCGATCTCACCCTAAATTTCCGCTCGCAGGCGGCGGTCGTCGACTGGGTCAATGAGGTGTTCCCGCAGGTGCTCCCGCCCGTGTCCGACCCTGCGCGCGGCGAAGTCGCGTACAAGCACGTGCTGGCGACGCGAAGCGATCCCGGCGACACATCGCCGACGCTTGACGTCGTCGGCAATCGAGCGGACGAGGCTGCGCACGTCGTCACCAGGATCCGCGAGGCGCAGGACGCCGGGTCGAATGACATCGCCATCCTGGTCCAGATGCGGCGCCACCTCGACCTCATCTTGCCGGCGCTGCGCAAGGCCGGCATCGACCACACGGCCATCGAGCTCGAAACGCTCGCGCAGCGCCTGGCCACGCGCGATCTCACCTCACTCGTGCGCGCCCTCACGCAACCCGCCGACCGTCTCGCCGGCCTCGCGCTGTTGCGCGCGCCGTGGTGCGGTCTTCTGCTACCGGACTTGCTCATCGTCGCGACGGGATCGGACGGGCGCGGAATCCTCGACGCGATCGCGGACGGCGACGTCGCCGCACGTCTTTCGGGCGACGGCCAGGCGCGCGTCGCCCGGCTGCGCGCAGCCCTGCAGGACTCGATTGCGCAACGCGGACGCGCGTCGCTGGCGCAGCGCACCCGCGCGGCTTGGCTCGCGCTGGGTGGGCCCGCGTGCGCCGACGGTCCCGTCGACGTCGCCGGCGCCGAGAGATTCTTCGCGCTGTTGGCGCGGTACGAGCACGGCGGGGACCTGGCGGACTGGGATGCCTTCGCCGCGGCCACGCACAGGTTGTTCGCGGAACCTGATCCGCGCGCGGCTTCGAGCGTGCAGGTGATGACCGTGCACAAGGCCAAGGGCCTGGAATTCGACACCGTGATCATGCCCGGCCTCGATCGCAAGGGCGGCCGGGGCGACGAACCCGCGCTGCGCTGGAAGCAGCGCGAACACGGCGGCGACAAGGTGCTGCTGCTCGCACCGCTGCGGGCGCGTGAAGGCGCACTGAGCGAGCCGGATCCGGTGTACCAATTCTTGAAGTCGCTCGACGCGGCGGAGGACGCGGCGGAACGTGGACGCCTGCTCTACGTCGGTTGCACGCGAGCCAAGCGGCGCCTGCATCTGGTGGCCGCCTTGGGCACCAAGCCGGCCGAAGGCGATCAGCCTGCGCATTGGCGAGATCCTGGAAAGCACAGCGCGCTGGCCCGCCTGTGGCCTGCGTTGCACATCGACGCGCCATTGCCTCCCGCTGGTGCCATTGCGCCTGCGTCCGGCGACGATATCGATGCCGACGACGATGACGATGCGGCGCCGCAAGCGCAGCCGTTGCGCCGCCTCTCCCACACCTGGACGCTGCCTCCGTCTCCGGAACCTATTCCGGTCGATGTGCGCGGAGCCAATGCGGCGATACCGGCGGTCGCGTTCGACTGGGCGCACACAACGGCTGCCGCCATCGGCACCGTCGCCCATCGCCTGCTGGCGCAGATCGCCGTGGAAAGTCTGGCGACGTGGAATGCGGATCGCGTGGCGGCGCAGCGGGAAAGGATCGCGGCTGAGCTGGCTGGCGAAGGCGTTCCGGTAGAGGAGCGCACTGATGCGACCGAGCGCATCGTTTTGGCGATCGCACGCACGCTCAACGACGCGCGCGGTCGCTGGCTGTTCGACACTGCGCACGCAGATGCGCAAGGCGAATGGGCGCTCGCGGGCCTGGATAGCGAGACCCTGTCCCACGTGACGATCGACCGCACGTTCGTCGCCGACGGGACGCGGTGGATCGTCGACTTCAAGACGGGGCGCCACGAAGGCGGCGATCCCGCCGCGTTCCTCGACCGGGAAGCGGACAGGTATCGCGGACAGCTCGAACGCTATGCACGTTTGGTCCGCGTACTCGATCCGCGTCCGATCCGGCTGGCACTGTACTTTCCGCTGGTCGAAGGCGGATGGCGGGAGTGGGCCAGTTCCGCTTAGCCGACCTTGGGGACAAGGCAGCAGCGAGTCTCATTAAAACTGATATAATTCAAGCTTCTGGCGCAACTTGCCGCAGTGCATCAGCCGCTGCCACAACGACGGCTCGAAAGGCGCGCGGCCCAAACGGTGCGGATATATCGTGGACTTCCGGCACGGTCGGATGGTCCGGTCGCGTTGACGATCGGCAATTTCGACGGTGTCCATCGCGGTCATCAGGCGATGCTGGCGCGGCTCACCGAGGCCGCCCTGGACTTGCGCCTGCCGTCGGCCGTGCTGACGTTCGATCCGCATCCGCGCGAATTCTTCGCCAAGGGCAAAGCGCCGCCGCGGCTGTCCCGGTTGCGGCAAAAATTGGAAGTATTCCGCGCGTTCGGCATCGCCAGGACGATCGTTGCGCGCTTCGACGAGCAGCTTGCCGCGATGACACCGGAGGCGTTCATCGACGACGTGCTGGTGAGGCGCCTGGATGCGCGGTGGGTGCTGGTCGGCGACGATTTCCGGTTCGGCCGTGCGCGGGCCGGCAACCTCGCCGTGCTGCGCGCACACGCGAAGTCGTTCAGCGTCGAAGGCATGGGCACCGTGGCGGTGGACACGCAACGCGCATCGTCGACCGCCGTGCGCGAGGCGTTGGCCGCCGGCAACCTCGTTCGCGCCGGCGCGCTTCTCGGGCGTCCCTATACGATCGGCGGACGCGTGGCGCACGGCCAGAAGCTGGGTCGCAGCCTGGGCTTTCCGACGGCGAACATCCCGCTCAAGCATCCGCCACCGCTGACGGGCATCTTCGCGGTCCGCGTACATGGGCTGGGCGTGGTGCCCTGCACCGGCGTCGCGAGCATCGGTGTGCGCCCGACCATCGAGCATGACGGCCAGCCGCGGCTCGAAGTCTTCCTTTTCGATTTCGACGAGTCCATCTACGGCCGACGCGTCACGGTCGAATTCGTGCACAAGCTGCGCGAGGAAGAAAAGTACGAAACGCTCGATGCACTGACGCGGCAGATCCGTGCCGATGTCGTGCAGGCGCGGGACTATTTCGCGCGCGTGGCATGATGAGTGTCTTTTCCCATTGCTGTCCTGCTTCCTGAATGTGAACGCATGCCCGACGAAAACAAGACCGACTACAAGTCCACGCTGAACCTGCCAGATACGCCGTTTCCCATGCGCGGCGACTTGGCCAAGCGCGAGCCGAAGTGGATTAAGGAGTGGCAGGAGCGCCGCGTGTACGAGGCGATCCGGGCCGCGTCGCTCGGCCGCCCGCGCTTCATCCTGCACGACGGGCCACCGTACGCCAACGGCGACATCCACATCGGCCACGCCGTCAACAAGATCCTCAAGGACATCGTCGTCAAGAGCAAGCAGCTCGCGGGTTTCGACGCGCCCTACGTCCCCGGCTGGGATTGCCACGGCATGCCGATCGAAGTGCAGATCGAGAAGTCCCACGGCAAGCACCTGTCGACGGCCGACACCCAGAAGCTCGCCCGCGCCTATGCCAACGAGCAGATCGTCAAGCAGAAGGAGGGCTTCAAGCGTCTTGGCGTCCTGGGCGACTGGGAGCACCCCTACACGACGATGGCGTTCAAGAACGAGGCCGACGAGATCCGCACGCTGGGTCGCATCCTGGAGAAGGGCTATCTCTATCGGGGCCTCAAGCCTGTCAACTGGTGCTTCGACTGCCAGAGCGCGCTGGCCGAGGCCGAAGTCGAATACGAGGATCGCGTCGACATCGCCATCGACATCGGCTTCACGCTCGACGCGGCGGACGTGGGGAAGCTCGCGAAGGCATTTGGTCTTGCGAAGATTCCTGCCGGTCCCGTCAAGGCGGTGATATGGACGACCACGCCCTGGACCATTCCGGCCAACCAGGCGCTGACGGTGCACCCGGATTTCATCTACGCGCTGGTGGCCACGGAGAAGGGCAACCTCATCATTGCCGCGGACCTGGTCGACGCATGCCTCAAGCGGTACGCGCTGGACGGCAAGGTCGTGGCGACGACGCCGGGTGCGGCGCTGGAGCTGCTTAAATTCCGCCACCCGTTCTACGATCGCGCGTCGCCCGTGTACTTGGGCAACTTCGTCACGCTGGAGCAAGGCACCGGCATCGTCCACTCGTCGCCCGCCTACGGCATCGACGATTTCCAGTCGTGCCGCCGCTATGGGATGAAGGACGACGCCATCATCAATCCTGTCCAGGGTGACGGCCGCTACGCGGGCAGCCTGCCGTTCTTCGGCGGCGAGAAGATCTGGGAGGCCAATCCGCAAGTCGTCGACAAGCTGCGCGACGTCGGCGCGCTGCTGCACGCGACCAAGTACACGCACAGCTACATGCACTGCTGGCGGCACAAGTCGCCGATCATCTATCGCGCGACGACGCAGTGGTTCGCAGGGATGGAGGACGTGCCCGGCTGGCACGGTCATCAACCGGCGGAAACGCTGCGCACAGTGGCGTTGCGCGGAATCGACGCTACGCAGTTTTATCCGGCTTGGGGCAAAGCGCGCCTGTACGGGATGATCGCCAACCGGCCGGACTGGACGCTTTCGCGGCAACGCCAGTGGGGCGTGCCGCTGCCCTTCTTCGTCGACAAGGAGACCGACCAGCTGCACCCGGATACGCTGGCGCTGCTCGAGTTGGCGGCGCTGAAGGTCGAGGATGGCGGCCTCGAGACCTGGTTTGCGGCGACACATGAGGACTTCGGCGTAGACCCGACCAAATATCGGAAAATAACCGACACGCTCGACGTGTGGTTCGATTCCGGCAGCACGTTTCAGACCGTCATGGGCGGCCCCGATGGACGCGCGACGCGGATGGGCTCGCATCCGGCCGATCACGGGTTCCCGGCCGATCTCTATCTCGAGGGCTCCGACCAGCATCGCGGCTGGTTCCATTCGTCGCTGCTCATTTCCAGCATGGTCAACGGCGTGCCGCCTTACAAGGCGCTGCTCACACACGGCTTCGCGGTCGACGGCGAAGGCCGGAAGATGTCCAAGTCGAAAGGCAACGTCGTTTCGCCGCTCAAGGTGGCGGAAACGCAGGGCGCGGAAATCCTGCGGCTGTGGGTCGCCGCGACCGATTATTCGGGCGAACTGACAATTTCCGACGAAATCCTGAAGCGCGTAGTCGAAGGCTATCGCCGCATCCGCAACACGCTCCGCTTCCTGATGGCGAACACGGCGGATTTCGACGCCGTGAACGCCGCGCTGCCCGCTGACCAGCTGCTGGAGATGGACCGCTACGCGATCGCGCAGGCGAAGGCGCTGGCGGCGGCCGTGGCGGCCGATTACGCGCGATTCGAGTTCCATTTGGTCGTGCAACGCCTGCAGACGTACTGTTCCGAGGACCTGGGCGGCTTCTACCTCGACGTGCTGAAGGATCGCCTGTATACGACGGCGCCTAATAGCGTCGCCCGCCGTTCGGCGCAAACGGCGCTCGTGTTGATCCGCGACGTCCTGCTGCGGCTGATGGCACCGATCCTGTCGTTCACTGCCGAGGAAGCCTGGCGGATCGTGCACGCCGAGGACCCTACGATCTTCGTGCGGACGTGGATGGATGCATTGGTCCAGGACCCGGACGCGGACGCGCTGGTGGCCAAGTGGCGGCGCATTCTCGCGGTGCGCGCGGCCGTGCAGAAGGAACTCGAGGCGGTCCGCCAATCCGGCGCGATCGGTTCGTCGCTGCAGGCGGATGTCGCGATCACCGCGCCGGCTGCGGATTACGAAGCGTTGGCGACGCTGGGCAACGACCTGCGCTTCGTTACGATCACCTCGGCTGCCGCGGTAGTGCCAGGCAACGTGTTGGCGGTGCGGGTAACTCCCAGCGCGGACAAGAAGTGCGAGCGCTGTTGGCATTGGCGCGCCGACGTCGGCGCCGACGCCGCGCACCCGACACTATGTGGCCGGTGCGTGGCCAACCTGTTCGGCGCCGGCGAACCGCGCCAGTTTGCGTGACGCGTGGCGCCCGCCATGACCAACGCGACGGAGAACAACGACGGCTGGTGGAAGTGGCTGGCGCTCGCGGCGGTCGTAATCGTCGCCGACCAGGTCACCAAGTCCCTCGTCGTGGCGTCGATAAGCCGCGGCGAGACGTTGCCCATCACGGGCTTCATGAGCCTCGTACTTGCCTACAACTCCGGGGCTGCGTTCAGCTTCCTGGCAGGCGCACCGGGTTGGCAGCGGTGGTTCTTTGCAACCATCGCGGTCCTCGCCAGTGTGTTCCTCGTTTACATGTTAAAGCGCGGCGGCGGTCGGGTGCTGTGCGCTGGCCTGGCGCTGATCCTGGGCGGCGCGCTGGGCAACCTGTGGGACCGCATCGCCATCGGCAAGGTCGTCGATTTCCTGCTGCTTCACTACGGCGGGTGGTCGTGGCCCGCCTTCAATGTCGCGGACAGCGCAATCACGGTCGGCGCGGCGTTGCTCATCTTCGACAGTTTCCGGCAGCGACGCGCAGACACGCCGCTCCCCGCGGCAAAGGAGCAGTGACCTTGGACATCATCCTCGCCAACCCCCGTGGCTTCTGCGCCGGAGTCGACCGCGCGATCGCAATCGTCGAACGCGCGCTGGAACAGCACGGCGCGCCGATCTACGTGCGCCACGAGGTCGTCCACAACAAGTTCGTCGTCGACGATCTGAAGCGCAAGGGCGCCGTGTTCGTCGACGAACTCGACGAGGTACCCAGCGGGGCGACCGTCGTTTTCTCCGCGCACGGCGTTTCGCAGGGGGTGCGCGCCGAGGCGTCGGCGCGCGGGCTCAACGTCTTCGACGCTACCTGCCCGCTGGTAACCAAGGTCCATGTCGAAGTCGCCAAGATGCGCGAACAAGGGCGCGAGATCATCATGATCGGTCACGCCGGGCACCCGGAGGTCGATGGCACGATGGGGCAGGCCGAGGGTGGAATCTATCTGGTCGAATCGGTCGAGGACGTCGGATTCCTCGTCGTCCGCAATCCCGCGATGCTCGCCTACGTCACACAGACCACGCTGTCGATGGACGATGCCGCCGAGGTCGTCGCGGCGCTGAAGGCACGCTTCCCGCAGATCGTCGGCCCGAAGAAGGACGATATCTGCTACGCAACGCAAAACCGCCAAGATGCGGTGAAGGCGATGGTGCCGAAAGTGGATGTCGTCATCGTCGTCGGCAGCCCGAACAGCTCCAACTCCAACCGCCTGCGCGAAGTGGCGGCCAATCGCGGGGTGCCGGCCTACATGATCGACCGTGCTGCTGAACTGCGCATCGAATGGGTTGCCGGCAAGCGGCGCGTGGGCGTCACGGCCGGGGCGTCCGCGCCGGAAGTGCTGGTGAAGGACGTCGTGGCGCGCCTGAAGGATCTGGGCGCGCTTGGCGTAACCGAGCTGTCGGGAATCGTCGAACACGTGACGTTTCCGCTGCCCAAGGGCCTGGCCGGTTCAGTGGAGACGAAGGCGCCCGAAGTCGGTCCTTCAGGAAGCTAGGAGCGCGGGCGTTCGTTTGCCGGTTCCGCCGCGCGCTCCGCCCTGAACCACGCGAGCAGCGCTATGAACGCGGCAGCGGCAATAGCAGCCGCCATCGCGGCGACCACGGCATGCCGCCCGGATTCGCTGGCGGCGCGCGTCAGCGCTTCGGCAAAATAGAGGGGCAGCAGCAACGACAGCCATTGTCGCGGTCGGCGCCGGCCGCGCGCAGCTCCCGGAATCAGCAGGGCCAGCGGCACGACCTTCAACGCAAGCCACATTCCGCCGCCGGGTTGCGGCGCCAGCACCGTCTCCCACAGCAATTCCAGAAGGGTGAGGCCGGCAAGTCCGATGACGGTCACGCGCGCCGCCAACAGGACCGCCGGCTGCGGCAATGTCATCCGACGGCGACGAACTCGTAAAGCTCGAAGCCCGGTCCTTGTTCGATCAGCTTGGTCAGCACCGCGATTCCCGTTGCGTTGCCGCGCTTCAACGTGATCGCCTGTTCCAGCGCAAACGCGCCGGCGGGCACCAGGATCTGCGGTGGGGCCTGTTCTGCGGCGGTGCTCTTCTCCTCAGGCAGCACGACCGCCGGCGTCACCGAGTTGGCCGTTCCGTCCTCGGTCGCGGCCGCCGCGGCTTCGGGACTGTCGGACAGGAGTTCGCATCCGAACTCGAGGCCGCTGCTAGTAAAGGTATTGCGGAACCAGCGCACCATCGCGACCTGCAGACCGGTACGGCCCTCGATGCGTAACGCAATGAGCTCGCCGATCCGCAGCGCTGCCGGCGCCGGATCGGTCTGGCGCAACGCGTAGCCCGCGGGCGTGTGGTTGATCACCTGGCAATTGGCCATCGGCGGCAGGCCGGCGGGCGGACTGGGGATGGCGGAATGAATGCCGCGGCTGTATTGCCAGACGCCGGTTAATCCCGAGCACATGACGACGCGGGCGCGCGAGGGCAGGCGGTTGAACTGACGCGCGGGAGGAATGGCCCACTGGCGTAACAGCCTCTTCAGGAGGCCGATGTATTGAAGTCGCGCGACGGAATCGCGGCCGATGCCGGAAGGCGTATCGCCGCCGGCTTCGAGCGCCCGCAGCTGTTCCTGGATCTGGAACGCCAGGTCGAAGGTGAGCAGGAAAAGCTTGCTACCCTGGATAGAACCACCCTTGTTGGCGGAAAATGGCGGGAAATCGTGGCCAACCGGGACAATGGCGACGGCCTTGGCCATCCGATGCACCGGCACGACGTCGGTGAGCTTGGCCCAGTGCGCATATTCCTGAACGTAGCGAAGGACAATCGGCAGCTGTCCGGGCAGGAAGCCGTAGGGATTGGCCAGCGCCAGCAGCAGTGATTGAATGGTCTGCCGCTCCGGCGTGGCCTCGGACTGGTCCTGCGCGACGGGTGTGAGATGGATGCCGTGGTCCCGTGCGAACATGTAGATGAGGTGCGCGTCGTGCCAGGTGCGCGGCGGCACAGGCGCAAACGACAGGTAGCTGTTGACGAGGATGCGTGCTGTGCATTGCAGGCAACGGTGGACCAGCGCGACCATGAGCCGCTGCCCGCCCAGCGAAATGCGCTTGTCCGCTTCGCTGACGAGCAGGTGCTTGTAGGCGGTGGTCAGTTCGCTGGCCAGCGTCAGCGCCGCCTTTGCCGCCTCCAGCGCGTCGCCGGACAGAGGATGCGAGGCACGCACGAACTTCTTTTCCAGCACCGGCCACAGGGCGTTTGCCGCGGTCCAGTACTTCTCGGAAAGTTCGAGGCGTTTGCTGTCGCTCATCGCCACACGGTTGGTTGCCGCCAGCGCGTCGCCGATCAGGTGTGCCGCGGCCGCCGGTTCGCGTTGCAGCATCTCGACCAGCCAAGGCCCGACCTTGCCCGGACGAATCTCCGGCGGGTTGGCCGGGTTGGATACCACCTGGGGGAGCGAGAGCAGAAGAGGCATGGTGTCGGAATCAGGCTTGTACGATGTCGTGCGGGCGGCAAAGGCACGCTGCCAGACGATTGTAAGCGAAAGCCCAGTCAACAGCGCCTTGGCGCAGCTGCTTCAAGCGGAAAGCATGCCAACCGGCCACTCCCGCGCATGACATCCTTCACTCACTCTGACGCAGGAAGTCGACGACGGGGCTGAACTGGGCCGGGTCAAGCAGCATTGGCGCGTGCCCGACGCCATCGAATTCGATGACCCGCGGCCTGGGACCGCGCGTCGCCATCTCCGCCGCCACCGTTCCCGACAACAGGTCGGATTGCGCGCCGCGCAGTACCAGCACGGGACAATGAATCGCATCCCACAGCGGCCACAGGTTGGGCGGGGCGGGTGCATTCCGGAACGGCACGGCAATGCCGGGATCGTAAGCCAGTCCCCAGCGGCCGTCCGCCCGCTCGCGAACGTTGGTTCGGGTGATGTACTGCCATTGCGTGTCGTCGAGCGGCCCGAACGGCGCCGAAATCTGACGCAGGTACGCTTCGATTTCGGCAAACGTGGCGAACGTGGGGTCCTGTCCGATGTACGTGCCGATGCGCGCCAGCGCCGCGGCCTCGAGTTGCGGCCCAACGTCGTTGACCACCAGCCGGCGAATCGGCGATTTCGCCTGGGCCGCCATGACGATCCCGAGCAATCCTCCCATCGACGTGCCGATCCAGTCGACCTCGGCCGCGCCGCTGCGCGCGATGAGCGCCGTCAGCGTGGTCAGGTAAGTCGGGAAGGCGTAGTCGGTCGGATCGGCCAGCCATTCCGACATGCCGCGGCCGGGCATGTCCACCGCCAGCACGCGATGCGACGCGACGAGCGCTTCGGCGACCACGTCGAAATCGCGGCCGTTGCGGCCGAGGCCGTGGACGCATATTGCGACGCGCAGGTTGGCCGCGTCGCCCCACTCGTAATAGGTGACCGAATGGAAGCCGTGCGGGGAAAGGCTGCGAAATTGCAACGTGCGCGGGGAAGATCGGGTCAGCATGATTTGCAAGTGTGAGAATTGAGGAACGGCCCGCGTGGGCCCATGCCGCGATTGTAGGCGGTTGCCGCGCGGTTGCCGCCCGTTGCGCCGCGCGACGCAAAAAGCTGCGATAATCCAACGCGTCACCCACTCTCGATACTGCGATGACTCCGAATTTCGTCTTCCTGCGCGTCGCCTGTGCGGCCGTCGTGCTGGCGGGCTTGGTGTCCGCCTGCGCTCCCGATTCCTGGTCCAACGTGAAGGCGACGGGATTCAACGGGTTTCTCAAGACCATCCAGGTGCAATGCTCACCGCTGCTGCTGGGCGGGCAGGAGATGTCGTGGGCGCTGCAGACCGGCGCTGGCGACAACAACTACATGTACTTCCTCGACCAGACATCGAAGCTCTATTACCAGAAGGTGGGGCCGTCGGGCTATGCCGAGAGCCTGACTGCGTTCTTTGGGGCCGGCTACGATCGCGCCATCAACTGCGTCATCGCCAAGCTGCCCGCGGAGCGCGGTTAACCGCCTGACTTCGGACTCAGGCCAGTTCGCGGGGCGGCAACGGCAGGTAGCGTGTCGCCTCGCCCTCCAGGAACGCTTCGATTTCGTCGCGACGCGCCATCGCGTCCGCGTAGCCCATCGCCAGCAGATCGCGGCAGAAACCGCGATCGAACAACAAGTAGGACGTGAGGTTCGCCCCCGTTCCCTGCGTGCTACCGAATCCACGCAACACCGCCCGCACGGTCGCAGGAAGGCTGTCGACGTGGCGCAACGCCAGGGTCGCCACGTCCTGTGAAGGTGCCAGCACCAGCGCGTCGACGTGCTTCACGCTCTGCCCGTTCATTTCACGCGCCGCCGCAGGGAGCCGGTCGATCATCCGGTTGTATTGCGTAAGCCGCTCGATGTCCGCGCCCATGTTGTCCAGGAACACGGACGACAGCGCGTGGCCGGCCACCTGCGCAAACGACGGATATTGCGGGGGTCCCGCAGGCGGGCGCTGGCCGGCGAACTGGCCGACGGCGAGCACGAGCACGCGCGTAGCGCCCAGGTGCAATGCCTGCGACAGCGGCGCGATCTGCCGGACCGATCCGTCCATGTAGTAATCGTCGTCGATCATTCCCGCCGGAAACACGAGGGGAATGGCGGTCGACGCCATCAGGTGCTCCGCAGCGAGGCGCGCGCGCTGGCCACGGCGGCGCAGACGTTGCCATGGGGAGATCTGCGGTGCACCCTGGTAGAACGTGACCGCGTGTCCCGACGTGTAGCTGGTCGCGTTGATCGACAACGCGTGCAGATGGGCGGATTCGATCAGCGGGTCGAGCCTCGCGAAATCGAGTTCGCGCTTGAGCAGGTCGGTGAGCGGTGCGTTATCGAACATCGAAGCAACTCGCGGGGGTCCGCTGCGGCCGGTCAGGACGCTCGCCATGAACCGCGCACTGTGCCGCGCCAGCGTTGCCAGGTCGCCGCGGTAAATGTCCTCCACGGTCACGCGACGCCACCAGCGCGTGAGGCGCGCGACACCTAAGCGGAAGTCGTCCGCGTTTACCGCAAGCAGCGTCGCATTGATGGCGCCGGCAGACGTGCCGCAGATCACGCGGAACGGAAGCGGTGCGCCGCGGCCGACGATGTGCGAGATCGCCCGCAAGGCGCCGACCTGGTACGCGGCGCGCGCGCCGCCGCCGGACAGGATGATCGCCGTCTGTGCAAATGCCTCGGGCATCCTCGGCGAACCCGTCACTCCGCGCGCAGCGTGCGGTCCAGGATCAGCAGCATCGCGGCCGTCGCGCCCCAGATGTAACGATCGCGCCACGGTATCGCCCAGAAATCGCGGCGCAGCTCGCCCTGCATCCGGAACTGGCGGTGCTGGTTGGCCGGGTCGAGGACGAACGCAAGCGGCACCTCGAACACGTCGGCGACTTCGACGGGATCGGCACTCAGCGTGAACGGCGGCTCGACCCAGCCCACGACCGGCGTGACCACGTATCCGGTCACCGTTTCGTACGTTGAGAGCTGCCCGAGGATCTCGATGCGCTCCGCAGCAAGGCCGACTTCTTCCGCGGTTTCGCGCAACGCCGCGTGCGCCAGCGTCGCATCGCCGGCCTCGACGCGACCGCCGGGAAAGCTGATCTGGCCCGGATGAACGGGTAGTTCGGCGCTTCTTTGCGTCAGCAGCAGCGTCAAGCCGTTCGGGCGATTGACGACAGGGACCAGCACCGCCGCCGGTGTCGCGTCGCCACCGCGGCCGGGCAGGCGAAAGCCGTCACTCAAGCCCCGCGCGTCGCGCGGCGCGGGACGCGCGAGCCGCTGGACGAGCCATTGCTTCTGGGCCGAAGGGGGAAGGTGAAACAGCGGCAGCGGCATCGACGGAGAAGCGCCGGGCATCCGCCGGCGTCCTGCTGCGATTGTACCGCTGCGATTTCACGGTCGTCAGGCCGGCGTCGCGAACTGGTGCAGCCGTATCGGCGTCAGGTACGCGATTTCGCCGGGTCGCAGCGCGAGTTCGCGGAAGCGCTCGCGCGGCAATTCCACGTTGACGGTCTGGGCCGAGGGCTCGAGCGCGAATTCCAGGCGCGCGACCGGCCCGATCGCGGACCCGTGCAGGAAGCGGGCGGCCAGCGCGGACGCAGCCGGCGCGCGCTCGACGGCGAAGTCGTGCGGCCGCGCGAACGCGTCGGCGCCATTTGCATCGGGCGAGGGCAGGCGATTCACGTGCCCCAGGAACTCGAACACGAACGGCGTGGCCGGATGGTCATAGATGTCGGCCGGCGTGCCGATCTGTTCTATCCTGCCGTGGTTCATGACCACGACGCGGTCAGCCACCTCGAGGGCTTCCTCCTGGTCGTGCGTGACGAACACGCTGGTCACATGGACCTCGTCGTGCAGCCGCCGCAACCAGCGGCGCAGCTCCTGGCGGACGCGTGCATCGAGCGCGCCGAATGGTTCGTCGAGCAGCAGGACGCGCGGCTCGACGGCGAGCGCGCGGGCGAGCGCGACGCGCTGGCGCTGGCCGCCGGAGAGCTGGTGCGGATAGCGGTCGGCAAGCCAGTCGAGCTGCACCAGCGCGAGCAGCGAATCCACTTTCTTCTTGATGTCGCTTTCGGAGAGGCGCAGCTTGCGCGGCCGGACGCGCAGACCGAATGCGATGTTTTCGAAAATGGTCAGGTGACCGAACAGCGCGTAATGCTGGAACACGAAGCCGACCTGGCGGTCCCGCGCGTGCGTGGCGGTCGCGTCCTTGCCCTGGAACGACACGGTGCCGGCGTCCGGCACCTCGAGGCCCGCGATCATCCGCAAGAGCGATGTCTTGCCCGATCCCGAGGGACCGAGAAGCGCGAGCAGTTCGCCGGTCTCGATGTGGAGGTCGACATGGTCGACGGCCGTGAAGGTTCCGAAGCGCTTGACGATGCCGTTCAGTTCGATGCTCATGGAGCGTGCCCCGCGGAGTGTTGCCGGTCGACCGCGCGCCGCCCGACGAAGTACTTGAGCACCAGCGTGACCAGCGCCAGCAGCGCCAGCAGCGAAGCGACGGCAAACGCCGCCGAAAACTGGTACTCGTTGTAGAGGATCTCGGCCTGCAGCGGCAGCGTGTTGGTGGCGCCGCGGATGTGACCCGACACGACCGACACCGCGCCGAATTCGCCCATCGCCCGTGCATTGCACAGGATGACGCCGTACAGCAGGCCCCACGTCACGTTGGGCAGCGTGATCCGCCAGAACGTCTGCCAGCCGCTGGCGCCCAGCACCGTCGCCGCCTCCTCCTGCTCGGTGCCCTGCGCCTGCATCAGCGGGATCAGTTCGCGCGCGACGAACGGGAACGTGACGAAGATCGTCGCGAGCACGATGCCGGGAACGGCGAAGATGATCCGGATGTCGTGTTCGCGCAGCCAGGGCCCAAGCCATCCCTGAAGGCCGAAGATCAGAACGTAGATGAGGCCGGCGATCACGGGCGACACGGAAAACGGCAGGTCGATCAGCGTCGTCAGCACATTCTTGCCGGGAAAGCTGAACTTGGCAATCGCCCACGCCGCGGCCACGCCGAAGACCAGGTTGAGAGGCACGGCAATGGCGGCCGTCAGCAGCGTCAGCCGGATCGCATCCAGCGCATCGGGATCGCTGATCGCGGCCACGTAGACACCGATACCCTTCTTCAGCGCTTCGTAGAACACGAACGCGAGCGGTACGAACAGGAACAGCGTCAGAAACGCCAGTGCGGCCGCGATCAGCAGCCAGCGCACGGCGCGCGGCTCGTCCGTGCCTCTCGGACGCGGAGGTGGCAGGGCGCTGGCAAGGGGCGCTGCAGCGTTCACGTCAGCGCACCCTGGCGGCGTTCACGTCAGCGCACCCTGGCGGCGCCGCGTCCACGCCTGCAGCGCGTTGATCGCAAGCAGCAGCGTGAAGGAGATGACGAGCATGACCACTGCAATCGCCGTGGCGCCGGTGTAATCGTACTGCTCGAGCTTGGTGATGATGAGCAGCGGCGTTATCTCCGACACCATCGGCATGTTGCCGGCGATGAAGATCACCGAGCCGTATTCGCCGATTGCCCGCGCGAACGCCAGCGCGAAACCCGTGAGCAGCGCCGGCAGCACGATCGGGAAGACGACGCGGCGAAAGCACTCCCAGCGCGACGCGCCCAGCGTGGCCGCAGCCTCCTCGAGTTCGCGCGGCAGGTCCTCGAGTACTGGCTGCACCGTGCGCACCACGAACGGAAGGCCGATGAACGTCAGCGCGACCAGAACGCCGAGCGGCGTGAAGGCGACGGTGATGCCCAGCGGCACGAGCAGCGATCCGAACCAGCCGTTCGCCGAGAACAGTCCGGCCAGCGCGATCCCCGCCACCGCCGTCGGCAATGCGAAAGGCAGGTCGACCAGTGCGTCGACCAGCGCCCGGCCGGGAAACCGGTAACGAACGAGCACCCACGCGACGAGCAGTCCGAATACCGTGTTTATCGCCGCGGCCCCGAACGATGCGCCGAACGTCAGCCGGTAGCTCGCCATCACGCGTGGCGCGGTGACGACTGCCACGAATTCGGGCCACGTCAGTTGTGCGGTCTTGAAAAAGGCCGCCGAAAGCGGAATCAGTACGATCAGGCAGAGATAGACCAGCGTGTAGCCCAGACTGAGCCCGAAGCCGGGCAGCACGCGCCGGGCGCTGCGGCGGCCGGACCTTGTCGCCACGGCGCCGGCATCGCCAGCAGCGCGTGAACGGCCACCTGCATCGCTACGTGCAACGTTGCGCCCGGCGATCTTTGCCTCGGGATCGCCCGGGTCCGGAATCATGATGGGCGCAATCATGTTCGATCAGGCGTGCTGGCGCAAGTCGATGTGCGGTCGCGCGCGCACGGTGCCGGCGGCGGCGGCGCGTTCAGCCACATCGCGCAGCAGCGCCATGCCCGCCGGCCATGCGCCGTGACCCGATTCGGCGTTGATGTGGCCGCCATCGACGCAGCCGACGAACCGGCTTCCCCACGCCGCCGCAAGCGCGCCTGCCTTCACGAACTTGATCCAGGGATCGTTCGTGCTGGCGACCAGCGTGCCGGGGATCGGCAACCGGCGAGACGGCAGCTGCGCGGCGAAGGCGAACCGTTCTGGATCGGCCGGTGCAACGAGCAGCACGCCGGCAAGCATCCGCCCGCGCTGCAGGACCGCGTGCACGGTGGCGAGACAGCCGAAGCTGTGCGCCACGACGATCGGCGGCGCATTGCAAGCATCGACGGCATCCGCGATCGCGGGCGTTGCGAATTTGTCCTGCACCACGCGCAGGAACGACGGATGCTGCGCCTGCCACATGGACTGCCAGTGCCGCGGACCGCTGTCGTTCAAGCCCGGCACAACAAGAACCGGTGTGCGCGGCGCGAACGGATACAGCGCGCGTCCGCCGTCGCGGCGGATACGGCGCGTGCCTGATCGACTGGGCGGAGAAGCCATCACCGTGCCCTCACTTCGGCTTGGCAAGGTAGATCTGGTCGAACGTACCGCCATCGGCGAAGTGCGTTTTCGTGGCATTGGGCCAGGCGCCGAATGCGCCGTCGATCGTCACCAGCGTCAGCTTCGGAAACTTGCCCGCATACTTGGCGGCGACCTTCGGATCCGTCGGGCGATAGAAATTCCTCGCTGCGATCTCCTGGCCTTCGTCCGAATAGAGATATTGCAGATAGGCCTCCGCAGCCTTGCGCGTGCCCTTCCTGTCGACGTTCTTGTCGACGACCGCCACCGGTGGCTCTGCGAGCATCGACAGCGACGGAGCGATGATCTCGAACTTGTCGGGGCCGAATTCCTTCAGCGCCAGGAACGCCTCGTTCTCCCATGCCAGCAGCACGTCGCCGACGCCGCGCTCGACGAACGTCGTCGTCGATCCGCGCGCGCCGGAGTCGAGCACCGGAACGTTCTTGTAAAGCTGTGCGACGAAATCGCGCGCCTTGGCGTCCTCGCCGTATTTCTGCTTGGCGAACGCCCACGCGGCGAGATAGTTCCAGCGCGCGCCGCCGGACGTCTTCGGGTTCGGCGTGATCACCGACACACCGGGCCTGACCAGGTCGTCCCAGTCCTTGATCGACTTGGGATTGCCCTTGCGCACCAGAAACACAATCGTCGACGTGTACGGCGTACTGTTGTGCGGCAGGCGCTTCTGCCAGTCGACCGGTAGCAGCTTCGCGTTGTCGGCGATCGCGTTGATGTCGTCGGCCAGCGCCAGCGTCACGACGTCGGCGTCGAGGCCGTCGATGACCGAGCGCGCCTGCTTGCCCGAACCTCCGTGCGACTGCTTGATCGTGACCTTGTCGCCGCCCTTGGCCTGCCAGGCCTTGGCGAAGGCGGGGTTGAAGTCCTGGTACAGCTCTCGCGTTGGATCGTAGGAGACGTTGAGCAGCGTGATGTCGGCGCGCGCAACGGGCGCCGTAACGAGGAGACCGATCGTCGCGATCAGCAGCGGAAGATTTCTTGATTTCATTGAGAACTCCAATGGCTATAACGAAATTATATATGCAAACTTCTAGCTATATATGTGTTCCAAGAAAAGCCGCAACGGCGGCTTTCTCGGCGTCGGACACGGGCGTCCGTTGTCGACGCTCAGCCCGAAGCGACCTTGACCGAGCGTCGACATCGCGTGATCTCGGTGCCCGCAGAGGCCCCGGCGCGCGCTGCGAACTGCGGCCCCAGCAGGATCAGCGCGGGACCGGTGATTCCTGCGTTGGCGAGTCCGGGCAGGGCCGCCAGCGTCATGAAGTGAATTCGCTGATCGGGCAACGACGCGTTCTCGACGACCGCGACGGGCAGTGACCGGGGTTTGCCCGCAGCGAGCAGCGTGACCGCAATCGCAGGCGCATCGCCGACGCCCATGTAGACGGCGCCGGCGTCTGACGCGACTATGGCGTCGGCCCAGCTGCTCGAGCGTTCGCCTTCACCGATGCGAGGTGTGGCGAACGTCACGCTGCGCGCGATGCCGCGCTGTGTCAGCGACGTCTTCAGCTCGGCCGCCGCCGCCAATGCAGCGGTAATGCCGGGGACGACCTCGCACCGGATGCCTTCGGCTTCGAGTGCCACGATTTCTTCCTGCGCGCGGCCGAACAGCATCGGATCGCCGCCTTTCAAGCGCACGACGACGGCGTGCTTGCGCGCTGCATCGACCAGCCGCTTGTTGATGAACCGCTGCGCGGTCGAGTGCCGACCGCAGCGCTTGCCCACGGCGACTTTCTCGGCGCCGACGGCGAGCGCGACGGTGCCCGGATGCACCAGCGCGTCGTGGAAGACGATATCGGCATCGGCCAATAGTCGCGCGGCGCGAAGCGTCAGCAGATCGGGCGCTCCCGGGCCGGCACCCACGAGGTAGACGGTGCCGGTCATGATTCGGTAACCGCAACAGGCGCCGCGACGCCGGAGCGGCGGAACCACGGCGTACGGCGCGCCGTCGCCTGATAGCCGTCAGTGAAGTCGCGCAGTGACGCCAGCGCGTCCTGCGCATCTTTGCCTTCGCGCAACACGAATGCGTCGAAGCCCACCTGGTGCAGGAAATACAACTGATCGCGCGCAATGTCGCCGACCGCGCGCAATTCTCCCTTATATTCGTGGCGGTCGCGCAGCAGTCTCGCGATCGAGTAGCCGCGGCCGTCGGCAAAGCGCGGGAAGTCGACGGCGATGACCGGCAGCGCAGCGATGTCGGCAGCCAGCAGCGCCGGGTCGTCGGTGGGCGCCAGCCAGATGCCGACGTCGGCGCGGGAGGCGAGTTCGGCGCGCGCTCCGAGCCACGTTGCGAGAGGCACGATCACCGGCGACGACGGCAACGCGGCGGCGGGCTCGCGCAACAGCGTCCAACGGTCCTCTGTCACCGCGCCGGATTTAATGAGCTGCGGCATAGACGCGCTCCTTGAAGGGATCGATGCCGAGACGGCGCACGGTGTCCACGAAGCGCTCGTCCGCATGCCGATGGTCGACGTAGACATCGAGCAGGCGCGCCACGACGTCAGGCATCTCGTGCGCGGCGAACGACGGGCCGATCACCTTGCCGATGGCCGCGCGCACGCCCTGCGTTCCGCCGATCGTCACCTGGTACCACTCCGATCCGTTCTTGTCGACGCCCAGGATGCCGATGTGGCCGACGTGATGGTGGCCGCAGGCATTCATGCAGCCGGAAATGTTGAGATCGATGTCGCCCAGGTCGTGCAGGTAATCGAGATCGTCGAAGCGGCGCTGGATGGCCTCGGCGATCGGGATCGATTTGGCATTGGCCAGCGAGCAGAAGTCGCCACCCGGACAGCACACGATGTCGGTCAGGAGGCCGATGTTCGGCGTCGCCAGCCCCAAGTCCTTCAGTTCGCTCCACAGTGCCAGCAGCTGCGATTGGCGGACGTCCGTGAAGATCAGGTTCTGCTCGTGCGACACCGTGAGTTCGCCGAAGCTGTACGCGTCGGACAGGTCCGCGACCGTGTCCATCTGGTCCGACGTGGCGTCGCCCGGCGGCACGCCGGTCTTCTTGAGCGACAGCGTGACGATCGCATAGCCGGGCTTCTTGTGCGCGAATACGTTACGCTTCACCCAGTTAGAAAACGCGCGATTGTCGGCGACGGCGGACCTAAATCCGATGTCATCGCCGGCCAGTTTCTCGTAAAGCGGTGGCGTGAAATGCGCGGCAAGCCGGGCGACTTCCTCGTCCGGAACCGTGGCCGGGCCGCCTTTCAGCCGTTCCCATTCGGCTTCGACGTGCTGCGCGAACACTACCGGTTTCTGCTCCTTCACCAGGATCTTGATGCGCGCCTTGTACATGTTGTCGCGGCGGCCGAAGCGGTTGTACACGCGCAGGATCGCGTCGAGGTAATTGAGGATTTCCGAGCGCGGCAGGAATTCGCGGATCACGTGGCCGATGATCGGCGTGCGGCCCAGTCCACCGCCGACGATGACGCGAAAACCTACGTCGCCATCCGAGTTGCGCAACGCCTGCAAGCCGATGTCGTGGACGAGTAGGGCCGCGCGGTCGGTCGTGGCGCCCGTGATCGCGATCTTAAACTTGCGCGGCAGATACGCGAACTCAGGATGAAACGTCGACCACTGGCGGATCAGCTCGTTGTACGGCCGTGGATCGACGATCTCGTCGCCGGCCGCGCCGGCAAAGTGATCGCTGGTGATGTTGCGCACGCAGTTTCCCGACGTCTGGATCGCGTGCATTTCCACGCTCGCCAGGTCGGCCAGGATATCCGGCACTTCCGCGAGCTGCGGCCAGTTGAACTGAATGTTCTGGCGCGTGGTGAAGTGCCCGTAGCCCTTGTCGTACTTGCGACCGATGTGCGCCAGCATGCGCAGTTGCCGCGACGACAGCAGGCCATAGGGAATCGCCACGCGCAGCATCGGCGCGAACTTCTGGATGTAGAGCCCGTTCTGCAGGCGCAGCGGGCGGAATTCGTCCTCGGTCAGATCCCCGGCCAGGTATCGCCGGGTCTGGTCGCGGAACTGGGCAACACGCTCGTTCACCAAGCGCTGGTCAAAGGCATCGTAGCGATACATGCAGGGAAGGCCGACAAGTGAAGACGGGGAGGGTAGGGGATGGAGCTAATAAGCTGAAGGAATATCTCGCTATGCCTTTATCGCCATGGTTCATATAAGGGAGGAGCGATCTTCCGCCGGCAGTTCGGCGCCCGCGCTTCCGCGACCCCCAAACGTATAATCGGTCGATGCCCGCCGGACTCGTCCTGTTCGCTCATGGCGCCCGCGATGCGCGCTGGGCCGAGCCCTTCCTCCGGCTGCGCGATCGCGTCGCGCTTGCGGCGCCGGATACCCGCGTCGTCCTGGCCTACCTCGAATTCATGACGCCCGAACTAGACGCGGCGGTCGCCGAATTGAGCGCGGCCGGCTGCCGCGAAATTGCGCTGGTGCCGGTATTCCTGGGGCAGGGCGGCCACCTGCGCGAAGACGTCCCGAACCTGCTGCAACGCGTCGCCGCGCGCCATCCGGAGTGCCACATCCGCTTGGCGGTTGCCGCGGGCGAGGACGACGCCGTTCTCGACGCCATCGCCGCCTATTGCCTTCGGCATCTCTGGCAACTCAACGCATGACGATTTCCTGGCGCGTTGGCGGCGCGGCGATCGTCATCCTCGTGTGGGTTTGGCCGACGTCAGGGCTGGCGCAGGCACCGGCCGACCCGCAGGCAGCCATCTTTCAGCAGCATTGCGCGATGTGTCACGACAATCCGGCGACCCGCGCACCAGGCCAGGCATCGCTGCGGGCCATGTCGCCGAGCTTCGTCGTCAACGCGCTGACCAACGGCATCATGCAGGGACCGGGCACCGCCCTTACACCTTTGCAGCGCGTAGCCATCGCGGAATATCTGACCGGCAAGAAGCTGTCGGACGAGGTGGCGATGGCGGGGCGTTGCGCAGGCACGGCCCCCGCGTTTTCGTTGCAGGGACCTGCCTACAACGGATGGGGCGCCAATGCCGAGAACTGGCGCTACCAGCCGGCACCGGGAATCGAGGCGGCGGACTTCCGCCGCCTCGAAGTGAAATGGGCGTTCGGCTTCCCCGGTGCGGTCGCGGCATTCGGCCAGCCCACCGTCGCGGGCGGGCGCGTATTCGTCGGCAGCCAGAACGGTCACGTCTATTCGATCGACGCAAAGTCTGGCTGCTGGTACTGGGATTTCACCGCGAGCACTGGCGTGCGCACGGCCATCACCGTCGCCCGCGTCGGCAACGCAGACGTGGCTCTCTTCGGCGACCGGCGCGGCAACGTGTACTCGGTCGATGCGGCCACCGGCAAGCTCAACTGGCGGGTTACGCCCGACGACGAGCCGCGGACGGGAATCACCGGCGCGCCGGCGCTGTTCGAGGGGCGGCTCTACGTACCAATTTCGGGCGGCGACGACAGTTCGGCCACGGACCCCAAATTCGAGTGTTGCAAGGGGCGGGGCGCGATCGTGGCGCTCGATGCCGCGACCGGCAGGACGCTGTGGATCACGTTCACCATTCCCGATGCCAAGCCGTTGGCGAAGAACGCGATCGGAACGCAATTGTGGGGACCGTCCGGCGTGTCGATTTGGGCGACGCCGACGATCGACGCCAAACGGCGCATGCTCTATGTGGGCACCGGCGACAACCATTCGGCGCCGGCGACGGACACCAGCGATGCGGTCCTGGCGGTCGAGCTCGACACCGGCAAGGTGGCCTGGACGCGACAGCTGCTGAAGGGCGACATGGGCAACGCGGCGTGCCTGTCGGCGGAAAGGGCCAACTGCCCGGAGCCGCACGGCCCGGATTACGACCTCGGCACGTCGCCCAATCTCGTGACCCTCGCCAATGGAAAGCGTCTGCTGACGATTGGCCAGAAGTCGGGAATGATCTGGGCGCTGGATCCGGACGACGACGGCCGCATCGTCTGGAGCACGCGCGTCGGCGCCGGCGGATTGCTGGGTGGTGTGCAGTGGGGCACGGCAACCGACGGCAAGAGCGTTTTCGCAGCAGTCTCGGACATCGCCTTCGTGAGTCCCGTGGCGGGACAACCACTTACGCCGGATCCGGGCAAGGGCGGCGGCCTGTACGCGCTGCGCCTAGACACCGGCGAGACAGTGTGGAGCGCGCCGCCGGCAAAAGCGTGCGGAGTACGCAGGAACTGCAGCCCGGCGCAATCGGCGGCGGTGACCGCTGCGCCGGACTTTGTCCTCTCCGGCTCCGTCGACGGCCACATTCGCGCTTACGCCACCTCGAATGGCGACGTCGTCTGGGACTTCGACACCGCCCGGACCTTCCCGAGCGTCAACGGCATCCGAGCCAACGGCGGTTCACTCGATGCCGCGGGTCCGACGATAGCCGGCGGCATGATCTTCGTCGGCTCCGGCTACGGTCTGTACGGCGGCCAGGCCGGCAATGTACTGATCGCTTTCGCGCCGCGCAATTGAGCGCAGCGGCGAAGGCGGGCGCCGCTGCCTAGGGCTGCGTCGTCGCGTTGGTCTTCTTGTTGTGGACGCGTGCGCTCTGCACGTTCTCCTTGCCCTGAACACTTGCCTGCTCGACCGCGCCCACGCGGCCGTTGGCGGCGGCGTTGGCTTCCGCGCGATTCACGTGCGCCTGACCGCGTTCGAGCGACGCCACTTGCTGGTTGGAAAGCTTCCCGGATTTGACGCCTTGCTCGACGCGGGCCTGCTGGTTGGCGTTGCGCTGCACGTCGGCCTGCATCCGCTGCGACGACTTCGACGCGGGATTGCCCAGCTGCGCGTCGTGCTTCTGCGCGGCGATGCTCTTGCTGGTCTTGTTCTGCGCCGACTGGATGCGCGCCGATTCCGCCGAGGTCAGCGTGCCATCCTTGAGCGCGTTCTTCTCCATGTGGTCGACCTGCGTCTGCTCCCGCTCGAGCTTGCCCGCCTCTTTGGTGGAAAGCGCGCCGGACTGCAGGCCCTGCTCGATGCGCTGTTGCTGGTTGGTGTTGCGCTGGATTTCGGAGGCGGTGGTCTG
>Ga0302323_100000487_pt1 | contig 31642 bp, 28 predicted proteins | sample Fen_T0_3_FD_201950 | JGI IMG/M metagenome (GOLD analysis project Ga0302323, IMG submission 201950) | Peat permafrost microbial communities from Stordalen Mire near Abisko, Sweden - Fen_T0_3 | ecosystem: Environmental > Terrestrial > Soil > Wetlands > Permafrost | place: Sweden: Abisko...
AACGCCACGTACAAAAAGAACCCGGGTGGGTACGCCTGCGAGAACGCTGACTGCAACGGCAAGAACTGCAAGTACGCTGCAAACAGTACGACCTTCACCTTGAGCGAGCTCGTCGTTCGCACCGAGGGGCCGGCAGATGCACAGGTCAACGAAACCACGAGCGACGTCGGATACTTCTCGCTCAACGCCGGAACGCTGCAGCTGCAGATCGGCAACCTGAGCGGGGCCGGTGCCGCGCAGGAACTCAAGTCGGGCGACTGGATTGCGGTCTACGAGGTGGATCAGAGCTACATCGACTCTGGCGCTGCGGCGTTGACTTGCGTCTGCGCTCCCGAGCACTACACCGTCACCTTGCAGAACGCGTCCGGCAGCAAGGAGCTCAAGCTCAAGCCCGCGCTCTACAACCCCTCGAACACGGCCTGCACCCTCACGGCAGACGCGACCGAAGGCTGTGGCTCGACCACGTTCGCCGTTCCCTAACCCACGTCCAGTCAAACAAGGAAGGACAAGGAAATGAAGAAACTGTCCCTAGCAATTCTCGCGTTCCCCATCGCGCTTGCGCTCGCCTGCGGGCACAAGGATGCTGAACCGGCCAAGGCCGGCCCGGCGCCCGAGCCAGCTCCGGCGGTAGCACCTGCCCCAGCGGCCGAGGTCGCTCCGGCGCCGGCCCCCGCCGAGCCGGCGGCCGAGGAGAAGCCTACGCCACCGCCACCTCCCGCCGCTCCGCCGCCCCCCCCGCGGCCCAGCAAGAAGGCCAAGAAGTAGTCCTTCGCAGCTCACGAAAGCCCGCGCGATCTTTGGATCCCGCGGGCTTTTTGTATCTTGAGGTGAGACAGCCGAGACCAGCCATCTCGATGGAAACGGGTGTGTTTTCTTGAAGCATGCGGGTTGAGGACTATCCTCGATCGTGATGGATTCGCCCCTAAGCACGAGAGCCGCCACCGCCGAGGTATTTTTCGATACCCTTCGTCAGATCGCCTGCATCAATGGTTACAACGGTCTATTTCTCGCGGTGAATCCTGCGTTCACGGCGACCTTGGGCTGGACCGCATCCGACCTTCGTGGCGTCGCCTACTACGATCTAGTGTCGGCGGCCGAACGGCGATCGCTGATCAAGCTTGGCGCTCTGATCGTCCGTCATGCCGGCGGCGATGCACGCACCTACCGCCGGGCCTTTCGTCATAAGGACGGCAGTTACCGCGTGATCGAGTGGTCCGCCTGGGCAGACCCGAATGCCAGCGTCGTATGCGCGGTCGGACGAGTGATGGGCGTGGTCGAACCACGCTGACGCTTCTCGTCGCCGATGCCGACTGCGGCTAGGCGAAACGGCGATCGACCGCTGCGTAAAGCCAGTCTCCAAGACCGCGCCGCGTGTCTACATTTTTGTGCGCGCCCCGCCGATGACACAGGCGGAACGATGCGTCCCGCACCCCCTCTGACGTCCATGCGTCATCCGCCATCGCCGCGTGTTGTCGGTCGATACCTCATGTATGAAGAGATTTCGTGCGGGGGAATGGCTTCGGTGCACTTCGGACGCCTGTCGAGCGACGCCGGTTTCTCCCGCACGGTCGCCATCAAATACTTACACCCGCAGTACGCGCGCGATGCGCAGTTCATCTCGATGTTTCTCGACGAGGCACGTCTGGTCTCGCGGATCCGCCACCCCAATGTAGCCGCTCCGCTCGACGTGGTGGTGGTGTCCGACAGCGAAGAGGTCTTCCTGGTCATGGAATACATCCACGGTGAGACCCTCGGCCGGCTGATCGAGGAATCGCACCGCCTTCGCTTGCCGCTGCCGCCGAACGTCTGCGCGAATATCCTGTGCGGAGCGCTGCACGGTTTGCACGCTGCCCACGAAGCGGTCGATGAGATGGGCCACCCTCTCGGCATCGTCCACCGCGACATCTCTCCTCAGAACATCATGGTCGGCGGCGATGGCGTACCTCGTGTTCTCGACTTCGGAATCGCGAAGGCGGTGTCTCGCTCGCAATCGACCGAGGAAGGCCAGGTCAAAGGCAAGGTCGCCTACATGGCGCCCGAACAGTTGACCAATGCCGCAGTCGATCGGCGCGCCGACATCTTCGCCGCTGGCATCGTCCTGTGGGAGACTCTCACCACGCGCAGGCTGTTTAGGGCAGACCATCCGGCCTCGGCGATGGCCAACGTGCTTCATATGGTTGTGCCACGTCCGAGCTCGATCAACGGCAACGTATCGCAGGCAATGGATCGCGTGGTGCTGAAGGCACTTCAGCGCAATCCCGCTGCACGTTTTCAGACCGCTCGCGACTTTGCTGCGGCCATCGAGGAAGAGGCATTCGTCGCTAGCACGCGAAAGGTGTCGGAATGGGTGTCGCTGGCCGCCGCGACCAGCCTGGCCGAACGCGCCGAGAAGGTCGCACGACTCGAGAGCGAATCCGTAGACTCGAGCTCTCTTGAGGGCGCCAAGCAGTCGGTGCGCTCGCTGCGAACGACCAGCCAGACCGTGGCGATCTTTCGCGAATCGGATCGGCAAGAAGCCGAGCAGCAGGGCAGGGTGCTCACGCCAATACCCGAAGCGACCCCGTGCGGACGGGAACGTTGGGAGGCTGCGACGACGGTGATGCAAACGTCGAATCCCGGCGCAGGTGCAACGCCGTCTTTGTCGGCGGGCGACAAAGAACCTCCGGCGGAAATGGGCCTGTCCGGCCGGGAGGGCGTGCACACGAGGACCGAGCTGGTTTCTTCCCTGAGGAGCAAGCGATGGCTCATGCGGGGTGCGATGCTCGGGCTGGCACTGGGTCTCGCAGCCGTCGGCGCAGCCGCCGTCTTCCGTCCGGCACCGGTTGCCAGGTTGTCGCAGGCCAAGGCTCCCGAGCCTTCCGCCAACCAACAGTCAACCTCAGCGGGGGTAGTCTCCGCCAAGCCACTTGCGGTCGCTGGAGTTCCTCCGGGCCAGAGTGAGCGCGCCAGCCAGCTGGGCCTGGCGCCGTCTGCAGCCGCTCCGACTGCCAAGAAGCATTCGAGACTGGCCAAGACTGCGAAGTCAGCCAAGGATTGCGATCCGCCCTTCTTCATCGACCGCGACGGAATACGTCGCGTTAAGTCCCAGTGCCTATGACGATGTCTCTTCGAAAGCTTCCAGCCGACCTGCGACGGTCCCGATGTGTGATGGGGGCTATGGTTCTTGCCTTGTTCTGGCCGTCGCTGGCGGTGGCCGACAAACCGCGCGAGTGCGCAGAAGCCTACGAGATGGCGCAAGTCGAACGGAAAGCCGGGCACATCAGGGCAGCCCTGGAGAACCTGACGATCTGTGCTAGCGAGAGCTGTCCAAGATTCCTTCGCAGGGACTGCATCCAGTGGATGTCCGAAAGCCAGAGCGGGCAGCCAAGCGTGGTGTTCTCGGTTCGCCAGAACGGCGTCGAGCTGACCAGCGTCGAGATTGCGTGCGACGGGCGGCCCCTGACCCGAGTCGTTGACGGCAAGGCGGTCGCGCTCGATCCGGGAGCTCACCGGTTCACTTTTCGTATCGAGGGTGCGCACCCCACCGAGAAACAGATCATCATCCGGGAGGGAGAGCGCAATCGGATTGTTGAGGTGGATCTCGACGGGGTGGCTAGGCAACCCGGGAAGGGCGACGCGCCCGCGGCGCTTGATCCGGCTCAGAGCGTTCTTGCCCCTTTGAAGTCTGCCGACGCCGGTGCTGCACCGTCGACGTTGAGTGCACCGGTGGTCTCGTACGGTCTCGTCGGCCTTGGGGTGTTGGGCGTGTCAGGATTTGCGGTCTTCGGCCTCTGGGGAAACAGCCAGAAGGACAATCTGGAGCGCACCTGCTCACCCTTTTGTCGGTCGAGTCAAGTCGACGAGGTCCACACCAAGTACATCGTGGCCGATACCTGCCTCGCAGTGGGGCTCGTGTCTCTCGGCCTGGCAACCTACCGCTTCGTAGCTAACCACGAAACGGCGCCCAAGCCGTCCGGGAAGCAGACGTCCGTTGCAGTGTCACCGTCGAGTGTCGGGCGCGGCGGCGTGGTCAATCTCTGGACCTCTTTTTGAACCATGCGAGACCCTGTTCCATGATCGTGGTGGCCGCAATGACGGCGGTATTGGCCGGCCGTTCTTCGACGGCACGTCGCTTCGCCTTGCTCTTGGGGCTTGTGGTCTTGGCGCCGGGCTGCAGTCTGCGCACGCTGGACTATCTGCAAAATGGCGTGCGCGGCGATTCTGCGACGGCAGGCGAAGCAAGCGCATCTCTTCCTGCAATCGATTCTGCGGCCCGTGACGTGGGTCTTGAGGCGTTCGATGCGCCTCGGGCGGGCGACGATGGTATGGGAGGTATGAACGAAGTGGCGGGAGCCGATACCGAAACCGTGGCTGTCGAGAGTCCCTCGGACGCGGGCGTCGGCGGTCTCGTTGGCGACGCTGGCGGCGAGGAAGATGATGTCGCCCGAGGCAGCGACAGCGACGAGAATGAAGTTGGCGGAGAAGTCGGCCGCGAAGGCGCCGGTGGGATGTTGGGTAGCGGCGGCGTGCTCGGCAGCGGTGGGATGTTGGGCAGCGGTGGAGTATTGGGCAGCGGCGGCGTGCTCGGCAGCGGCGGTGCTCAGGGGCGTGGTGGAATCGACGGAGGCGCAGGCATGGTCGGTGGTGGTGGCACAGTAGGCGCTGGGGGCGCGGTTTCGAGCGGCGGCACGCGAACCACGACCGCAGATGCCAACGTCGGCTCGGTCGATGGGGCGCTCGAAGTTCGGGAGCCTCTCAGGTGTGCCGGCGTCGCCGACTCTCAGATCTGCTGGTATCTGGGGAAAGCAGGCGACAGCTGCTCTCTGACATGCTCGAACCATGGCGGCAACTCTCCGCAGGCAGCCAGTCACGTCGGTACCGCCTCACAAGGCGGAAGCGTGGAAGAATGCGGACGGTTGCTGGCGCTGCTCGGGGCGTCGGGCACGATGATCTCTGCCTCGCGTTCCGACGACAACGGACTTGGGTGCTTCCTTGTCATGGGCCTGCGCGGGTACGTGACGTCGCCTCCCTATTCCGACACCGCCAAGTTGGCGAGCGTACAGCTCCTGTGCGGGTGCACCCGGTGACTTCCGACAGGGCGTTCGCTGGTACCGCGTAGTTCACTAGGAACCGTCGGCGGCCCTTGTTCGTGTCGCGGGGCACCGCTTTTGCCTGCCCATCGCGCAACCTTTCCGCCCGCGCATCCGATAAAGTGCACCCGTGCAGCTGGTTATCGCCGAAAAGCCATCCGTGGCGCGCGACTTGGCGCGCGTGCTGGGCGTGCGCTCGACGGGGAGGTCCTGCCTCGAGGGGGGCGACCGCGTGGTCACTTGGTGCATCGGCCACCTGGTCGAGTTGGAAGAGCCGGCGAGCTATGACGGGCGCTGGAAGGCATGGCGAATGGACACGTTGCCCATGGTGCCGGCCGAGTTCAAGCTGCGGGCGGTCCCAGCAACGCGGGACCAGCTCAAGGCCGTTTGTGAACTTCTGCGGGACAAGCGTTTCACGGAAGTCATCAACGCATGCGACGCAGGCCGCGAGGGGGAGCTGATCTTCCGCTACGTGTACCAGCTTGCAGGCAGCCACATCCCAATTCAGCGTCTGTGGATTTCCTCCCTGACCGACGAGGCTATTCGGCAGGGCTTCGCGGCATTGCGTCCGGGCCGGGAGCTCGAGGCTCTGGCCGATGCGGCTCGTTGCCGGTCCGAAGCGGACTGGCTGGTGGGCCTCAATGCCACACGGGCGGTTACCCTTCGTCACCGTCGCGGCGACAATTCGACCCTGTTCTCCATCGGGCGCGTGCAGACGCCCACACTTGCCATTCTGGTAGAGCGAGAAAAGCAAATCCGCGCGTTCGTTCCCGACGATTATTGGCTGCTGAAGTCAGAGTTCGCCGGCGGCACGGGCGCAAAGTTTTCCGCCACCTTCGTGCTTGGCAAGGTCAGCCGCTTTGCCACGTCGGAGCTCGCGGAAGCCGTGCGCGACCGCGATCGCGATCATAGCCCGGCAGAGGATCCGATCGGGCCGCGTGTCGAGTCGCTGAAGCAGACCAAGACCCGCGAGTCGCCGCCCCTGCTGTTCGACCTGACGTCGTTGCAGCGCACGGCAAACAAACGTTTCGGCCTTTCTGCCAAGGCGACGTTGGATGCGGCGCAAGGGCTCTACGAGCGGCACAAGGTGCTGACCTATCCGCGTACCGATTCACGCCATCTGTCGGCGGACATGATGAAGGAAATGCCCAAGGTGGTGGGCGGCATGGCGAAGATGGCCGACTACGCAGGTTTCGCGAAGGCGCTGCTCGACAGCCCTCCGCCCATGACCAGGCGCGTGTTCGACGACAGCAAGGTGTCCGATCACCACGCCATCATTCCCACTGGACGGGCAATCGATCCCGCATCGCTCAGCCGTGACGAACACCGGATCTTCGACTTGGTGGTGCGGCGTTTTCTTGGCGTGTTCTACCCCGACGCCGAATTCGCGCAGACCGAGGTCATCGTGGGGGTGGGGCCCGCCGCCCTAGCGTCGCCCCTCGCGCCCGCCGCACCGGAAGGCGACGAGCCAACCCGGATCACGGCGTTACCGCCCGAGCCGGATCGGTTCCTCGCGCGCGGCAAGGTTCGCTTGGTGGCGGGTTGGCAGGAGGTGGCGGGATTCGGTGATGACGATGACAGTGGCAAGGCGGGCAAGAAAGCCAAGCGCAAAGACGAGGATGACGACGAGAACGCTGGATCCCTGCCCACGCTGGTCGAGGGCGAGCGACTCGCTGGAACTTTCAACACCGTGGCCAAGAAGACCAAGCCGCCTTCGCGGCACACCGAAGCCACGTTGCTGTCGTCGATGGAAAACGCCGGCAAGTTGGTCGACGACGAAGGGCTTCGTGCTGCCATGAAGGACAGCGGACTCGGCACCCCGGCCACCAGGGCCGCCATCATCGAAACGCTACTCAAGCGCGGCTTCGTGGGGCGCGAAGGCAAGCACCTGGTGCCCACGCCGACAGGCATCGGGCTGGTGGATGCGTTGCCGGTACAAAGTCTGGCGTCGCCCGAGCTGACGGGGAACTGGGAAGCTCGGCTGGCTCGCATCGCGCGCGGACAGGATTCCCGGTTGGCCTTCATGGGCGACATCGTCGGCTACGTGAAGGAGGTGGTCGATGCCATTCGCAAAGCCGCGCCCATGGCCGAGTTACCACCGGCCGCCCCACCCGCCGCATCGGCCCGTGCCAAGAAGGCTCCGCGCAAGAGTATGAAGGCGGCTGGCGACGGAAGCTCGACCGAGACACCGGCCTCGCGCAAGGCACTGGCGGCAAAGACAAGCGCGTCGTCCGATAGCAAAAACACGGCAAGCCGCACGCCGCCGATCAGCACGAGCCAGCCAGGGCAAGGTATCGGCGAACTGGTTTGCCCCGCCTGTGGTCAGGGCAAGATCATCACCGGGAAACGAGGATGGGGATGCAGCCGCTGGCGGGAGGGCTGCAAATTCGTGGTCTGGTTCGAAGAGAACGGCAAGAAGCGTAGCCAAGCAGACCTGCGCAAATTGGTGGGCCCGGCTGCGAGGTCCTAGTTCCGATGGATTTTGCCTGCACGCCAGGGTCTTGGTCCAGAGCGTTGATCGCCGCTTTGATGTTTGCGCTGGCGGGCTGCGGGCGGGGCGGCTCGCCGGGGATCGACGCGGGCCGAGATGTGCTTGCGCCTGACTCGAGGGGTAGTGCGGTGGATTTGGCGCTCACCTGCTTAGGCATCTGCAACGCCGCTACCCCGTCGTCCCCGAGCGTGGGCCCGGACTTCGGGCAGGGCAACGTCACCATGTACACCACCGAGGCGAGCCACGGCGGTGCCTGCAACTACGGCGCAACCCAAGTCATGTACTTCGTCGCGGTGAACGTGAATGTCACCCTGGGCGACGGGCAGGGGCAGTGGCAGGGTGGTCGCATTTGCGGCCAATGTGTCGAGGTAACCGCGCTGACGACGCAAGGACCCCAGTCGGTCGTGGTTCGCATCATGGACAAGTGCCCCGACGGCTACTGCGGGATGGACCTCGGTGGGGCTGCCCCGGCAGCGATCATGAGCGACGGAATGGGGCGCTACGACGGCAGCTGGCGCTTCATCTCGTGCGACGGGCACCCGGAAGTATCCGACGGCCCGACCAGCCTGTCGGTCAGCGCGGGCTCAAACGCCTATTGGTCCCGCGTGCAGGTTCGCAATCCGCCCGGCGCGGTGCTGTCGATGACCTGGAGTGACCCCCAGGGGGCGAGCGGAGTTCTTCCGTACGCGACAGATCCGGAGAATACCTTCGAGGTTCCTCCGTCGGTGTTGCAGTCCCGCGCCACCACACTTTCGGTCGCCGCTCGCTTCAGCGACGGCGGCCGTGCGGCTGTGGATGTCACTCCGGCCGAGCTCGCCTCGGGAAATGGGTCGTACCTGATGCAGTGACCGTCCTCGGGGCCTGGGGATCGCAGCTACTTCGCGCCCGCCGCTGCCAAGCCCTGCTGGCCGAGAGCATTCTTGGGCGCGAAGCCGAGCAGCGCCCTGAAGACCACGGCGGCCTCTTTCGTCTTGCCCTGCTTGAGGAACGTCCACCCGAGCCCGCTGCGCGCCTCGGCGTCGCCGGGATAGCCGTCCACCAGCTTCTGGTAGAGCGGCTGGGATTCGGCGAACTTGTTTTGACTGTACAGGGCAAAAGCCAGTCGCAACGTAGCCAGATAGTTCTCGGGATCGAGCTTGAGAATCTCGCGTGCATTCTTTTCTGCCGCGACCCACTGCTTCTCCGCGAGCATCGGCAACAGAATGCCGAGTCGAGGTTCAATGGCCTTCGGGGCCAGGGTGATGGCCTTGCTGTATGCCTCGATGGCGGGACCGTTCTTGCCCAGGCGGTACTGCAACCATCCCTTGCGCAGATACGCCACGTACGACCCGTTCTTGTCGGGCGAAAGCTTGTCTAGGGCGGCGAGGGCCTGCTGGTCGTGGCCCATGGCTTCCTGATCGTAGGATTCTTGGAAATGGCTGGGATCAGCGGTGTTCTGGGCTGCTTGCGCGGCCATCGGCAGCAGCAGGGCGATTACCAATATGGGGCAGGTCCGTTTCATCGTGACTCCTTGTGGTGCTCCGAACGCGAAGGGCATACGCATCTCCGTGACGGTGTCGCAGGTGAATCGAAAGGGGGCCGACCTCGGCATCGAAGACGATGTGGGTTCGCAAGACAGGAACGCCCTGCCTGTCGACTCTGCACGAGACGCCTTCGATGGCCAGGCTGTTTCCGTCCCTGCGCGAGGCATAACGCATCGTCAGTCCAGGCTGCGGTACGAGGAGTGCCCTCAGCCGAGCAAACCAAGGCGTGCCGATCGCCCATTCGGGCCGGACATGGTCCTTCCAGAGGATCGCGGCGTTGTCTTCGAATGGCAGCCGTGGAACCGCCGCGCGCAGCAGGGTCAGCACCGACCCTGCGCCGCCGGTCACATCGTGCAGGAGAAGCATTTGCGGCGTCTGCGTGGATACGAGACTAGCGGCGCGGCTCGACTGAAGCCGCACTTGCCCGAGAAGATTCACGTCGATGCTGACCACCTCTTGCACGCCGTTGCATTGAAACAGCCACTTGTCGCCGGGCCTTGGGCAAAGACGCTCGACGTCGGGACTGGGCTCGAGGTTGCGACAGACATCGCCCTTGGCGGGAACGTGCGATAGCTCAAGCTCTTCGCCACCGACGTCCGCCCTCACCACGTCGCCAAATGCGATGGGCAGGGTGGCGGCGCCGAGGTAAGGCGCCGCTTGCAGGTGGAAATGAATGTGCGGCGTGGGCGAGCGTCCCGAGTTGCCACAGAGTCCGAGCACCTCTCCCTGGACGACCTGCTGGCCTTCCTTCACCCTGATGGATCGACGGGCCAGATGCGCCACCACCGAATACAGCCCGGCGCCGTGTTGCAGAATCACCACGTTGCCCCAGTTGTGGTCGAGGTCCATCTCTCCGACGGGATTTTCGACGATGTCGCTCTCCACCTTGACCACGACGCCAGCGGCCGTTGCCAACACCGGCAATTTGTAGCCATGGTAATTGGATAGCTCCGTTGGCGATCCATCGAAGAGCGCGCCGTCGTCACCCAAGACCTGGAAATCGAAGCCGTGTCGCCAAGGTCCTTGGTGGGTATGCTCGCCGTCGACCCCTTGGGTGCAGGTCCATCGACCGCGGAACGGCAGTTGAAAGCGAAAACCGTGGGACAGCGGGAAGCGGGTCCGCTGGTTGAGGACGTATTCCAGGTTCTGCTCGGGGCTGCCAGGCAGGAAATCGACGGATTGGGGTTTGTCGTCGCGAGCCCTCTCGCGTGCAGCGAGCAGGAAGGTCCACGCCAGCAGATTGAAAGGAAGAAAGAGGAGTGGAAGACCGGCGGCGGCGAAAGGACGGGCAAGCCCCGCCGTGACGAGCGTGCATGCCAGCGTTCCCGCACAGGCCCAAAGAAGTGACCAGCGCGACGGCAAGAACCACACGCCGCCCATGGCGATGGACAGCAGCATTGCGTTGGCAGCGAGGCCCGAAAACACGGGCGCCGGGAGGGGGGAGGGCAGGGCCGCGCTTACGCCCCAGAGCAGCGTGAAGGCACCGAGGGCAAGCAGCGAGGCAATACGACTGTGAACAAACAGTGCGAAGGACACGATGGCACCCGCTGCAACGGAGGGCATGAAGAGGATCGAGCCGAGACAACGGGCATAGTCGGCAAGGAAGGCGACTGCTGGCGAGGACGGAGGAAGCTCGGCTGCATGCCATGTAACAGGCAACTCCAGCGTGGGCGCAGCCGAGACCACCAGCCAGAAGACCACGAGAAACGGCAGCGACAGGACGGGCAGGAAGAGTCGTCGGGTAAGCCATGCCCGGGTGGCACCCGTCAAAGCTACGGCGATGGCCGAGGCAAGCACCACGATCGACATCGACAGCCACGTAGCCGAATACAGATGCCCGATTCCCGCTCCCACCAGAAACGTGTTGTAGCCGAAGTAGCCCGAATCGCGGAGCCGATCGTCGAGGTCGAGTATCCGCGCCACCCGTGACGAGACGATGACCGCCAGGAGGCCGGGTGCGAAAGTGGCGGGTCTCGTTGCGGTGGCCAGAACGAGCAGCAGCCCAACCCAGGGCGAATGCGCGAAGAACACCTGGGCATAAGCGCGCAGTACCTCCAAGGACCCTTGCTTCGCTTGGGTCCAGCGGTCGAGGACCATTGTCATGGGCGTGGGGCTTCGCGGGCTAGCCCAGCCAGTCCGGCAGGGCCTCCATAGCGGTGAAGTCAGACAGTTGCTCGGCCCGTCTGATCTTGGCGACCCTGCCTTCCGCGCCCACCATCACCACTGCCGGCCGCAGCGTGATGAATTGCAACCATTGCGTGTTGTTGTACGCGCCCACGTTCCGGAATACGACGCGGTCACCGACATTCAGCGCAGGGAAGTCGTGGGTCTCGCGAATTTCGTCGATGTTCATGCAAAGTGGCCCGTACATCACGGTAGGCTCGGTGGTGGGGCCACAGGGCTGGGCCGGTACCACGTCGTGCTTGTACCAGAAGGCCGTGAACAGAAGGTTGACCCCGGCGTCGAGCACCAGGCTCTGTCGTCCGTCGGGCAGACGCTTGGTGGCCTCCACCGTCGAGACAAGGTAGCCAGCCTCATCCACGAGGGCGCGCCCAGTCTCCAGAACCAACGTCGGGAGCTCGGACTCGCGATAGCGAAGCTCGCCCAGACCTTCGACGATGGCATCGGCGTAGCGACTAAACGACGGGGTCGACTGTTCCCCGGTCAAGTAACCCTCGCGCAAGGTGTTCTTCGACGCGAAACCGCCGCCGAGATCGATGAACTGCAGCTTGACCCCATGGTCGTCCAATAGCTCGTTGGCGAGCTTGGCCAGGTTGGCGGCCGCTTTGCCGTAGGCTTGCGGGTCGAGGATGAAGGTCCCGATATGGGAATGCAGCCCGACCAGCTCGGCGGTTCGCCCCTCGGCAATCCTGTGCATTAGCTCGCCGGCCTGTCCGGACTCGAGGTTGAGCCCGAAGCGGCTCCAGGGCACCATGCCTTCGATGGCCATGTTCACCCGGATGGCGACCCGGGGCCGCAAGTGCAGGCGCGCGGCCACGCGCTCGATGCGTGCAAATTCGTCCAGGTTGTCGATGTGGATGATGGACTGATTCTCGATGGCCCGGGCCAGCGCCTGCTCGGGCTTGTACGGTCCGTTCCAGTGAATCTTGTCCGGGCTCACGCCATTGTGGACGGCCTTGTCGTACTCGAAGGGCGACACGACCTCGGCCCACGCACCCTCTCGATGAAATGTCCTGCAGATGGCATCGAGATAGTTGGTCTTGTACGACCACGCCAGGCGTACTTTTGGATATCGGCGCACGAAGGCGTCGCGCAATTCTCGGTAGCGCTCGACTAGGGAGCGCTGCGAATAGACGAAGAGTGGTGAACCGTGCTCTGCCACCAGGGCTTCGATGGACACGTCGTCGACGTGGGTCTGCGGCCTCATTCCGGTGGCGGCCCGCCCGAACTTGTTCATCATGCCCATCTGGTGCCGCCTGATGATGGGTCGCTCGTAGAGCGGCTTCGCGGCGAGATTGCTCACGATGCGACCTCCAGGACGGCGATATCGCCCGTGCCGCTCGCCAACTCGCCAGAAATGATGAATTGCTGAAAATCCGAGAACTCGACGATCTGGTCAAGAGAGATCCGTACGAACATGGTTCCGACCTTGTATTCCCGTTGGGGCAAAACGCGTCTGCCGAGCGCCATTTGTGTGAGCAAGTGAGGCATGTTGATGCTGGCCGCGGTGGATAGGTGTACCCAGGCCGGAAAACGCGGATTGATCTCGATGACGTGATGATTGCCTTGCCTGTCGCGGATGACCTCGATTTCGCATCCGCCCGCCCATTGGGTCGCCTTCATGAACTGGTTCGCCAGCTCGATCAGCTCGGGCGCCTTGATAGTGATGCCAGCCCACCCCTTACCCTTGTCGGTCAGGACCATCTTCTTCATGGGGACGGCGCCGACCAATCCACCCAGGCCGTCGCCGAGGGCGATGACATTGTACTCTTCCCCGTCGACGAACTCTTGCACGACCACCGGCGGGCCCCAGGTGGCCAAGGCCTTGTGATACGCCGCGATCGCCTGGTCGAGCGACTTGGCCATGGTGGCACCGTAGAACGGTCCCTTCACGAAGAAGGGGTACGGGATTTTCTTGTGGATAGTCGTCAATTCCAGGGCCGAGGTGACGATGGCCTCGCGCGGGATCGGCAAGCCCGAGAGCCGTCCGAGCTGCGCCAGTCGGACCTTGGCACGCATGTCCAGTTGATCTTGGGTCGGGAGCACACAGTGAATGCCCATGTCGAGCAGTCGAGATTTCGTAGCGATGAACGAAGGTAGCTCTGCATCGAGCGTGGGGATGACGACGTCGATGGGCATCTGGGCGTGGATGTATTCCAGGCGCGCCAGGAACGGATCTAGCCCCTGCGATGGGTAGGGGATCATGAATACAGCGTCGGCGATTTCCTTGGCATAGACGCCGGGATCGAGGGCGTCGTAGGCCAAGCCCACCAGGCGGTAGTCGACACCGGCAGAGCGCAAGCTGCGCAAGACGCCAACCCCAGGGCCAGGGTTGTCGGTGGCATTGAGGCCGGTCACGGCAACGGTGATCGGTCGCGCCGGCCGTGCTGTGGACTGTCGCTGCGGCTGTTTGAGCAACATGAGCTAGCCCTCCGTGGAAAGGTCGGCGGGGACCAGGCTGTGTTGGCGAAGCAGCCGGATGAACTCGTCCACGTCACGCAGCGGATCCGGTGCCGGCTTTTCGAAGCGGTCAACCAGTCGGCGTGCGATGGCTTGCTTGTCGAGGCCCTCCTTGAGGGATTGCAGAACACAAAGTCCCGTCGGGTTAACTGAGTAGGTGGCACCGGCAAGTGGATCGAAGACAAATCCGTTGTCGCTGATTGCTATGTCGGCCAAAGTCTTGGCATTGCTCATGGTTGTGCGCCTCGCTGCCCTGGTGTGATGTTTCCTGCGGACTGCTGTCGTGATGCAGGACTTGCCCGCTCCGATTTCGCTTCCGTCTGTTGCCTGTATGTGAACCCGTTGGAGCGGGATTATTGCAAATTGTTTCGGCGCGCGACTTCGTTCGCTGGGTTTGTGCCTTTCGCAAGCGGTAAGGCAATCGAGGTGCAAGACACGGTGTCTGTAGACACTTCGCTTGCGGCGGGCGTGACGGTGCAGCTGCTGCAGATGCTCGTGGAAGGCGTGGCCGCGCCCTTAGCTCGACGCTGGGCTCTCTTCCAGGGCTTCGATGGCGGCCATGCCGGCCAAGGTGGCCAAGAAGGCGCGATGGTCGCGGTGCCGATCGCAGTACTGCAGACCCATTTCGGAGAGGCCATCGGGCCGCAAGCTCTCGCCGGTAACGCAGATCCGACCGTGGGACTCGTCGAGCGCCTGCATGATGAGGGCTCGGGTCTTTCCCCTGTCAGCGCGATACAGGACGACGACCTTTGTGGCGCTACACCGGCCCGTTAGCATTGTCTCGGCGCGGCGGAAACTGGCCAGGACCAAGAAGACGGCGACCGAAAGCGCCAGAGCCGCGGTCACATAGCCCGCGCCAGCGACGATGCCAAGGGCCGAGACGGTCCAGATGGTGGCCGCCGTCGTGAGGCCGGTGATTTGATAACGGTCGCGCATGATCGATCCTGCGCCGAGGAATCCGACGCCGGTTACGATCTGTGCTGCGATCCGGGCGGGTTCCCGGCCGCCCAAAACCGACGACATCGACACGACGGTGAAGATCGCCGAACCGACGCAGATAAGGATCTGCGTTCGCAGCCCTGCCGGCTTGTGGCCGCGCTCCCGTTCAAATCCAACGATCGCTCCGCAGAGGAAGGCCATCAAGATACAGATGGCTTGGCTCCAGGGTGAGGGCACGACCTGGTGCAGATCACCCAAGGCGACTTGCCAGAAGGCGGCGCGAGTCATGTCCACAATCTCACGTTAAGGATGCTCGACCGTGGAATCAAGAAAACTGGTGTCATGCGGTATACTTTCCTACGTCGTCTCCTACGTCGTCGATCTCGTCATGCGTTGCGCGCAATTCCTGCTACTCCAGTCTCTCTTGCTCGCCGGCTCGGTCGTGCCAGTGGGTGCGATGGAGCTCCGTTCGGAACGCGGGGAGGGGCCCGGCACGCGGCTCAGCGTGGGTGCCTTCGTGGGCGGGCACGTGTTTGCCGAAGGGACGAACCTTGGCATCGAGGGCGGCAGTGAGAATCCAGACGGCGCCAAGAACGGCATTCTGGGCGGGCTGCGCGCGTCGGTTGGGCTTGGCCCGTGGCTCGTGGCCGAGGCCGAGCTGGCCGGACTTGGTACGGAAGATCGGCTGTATCGACGCAGGGCAAGGGTTCTCGGCTACCGAATCAACGCGTTGGCTCCGCTCTCAGCAGGGGCCTTTCGTCCATTCGTCATGGTCGGCGCGGGGGTCATGCAGGTGGCGCAGAGTGACGCTCAGGGCGCGGCGGGGCTTGCGCTCGACACCAAGGCCGAGGTCCACACCGGCATCGGCTTCGACTATCGGGTTACCGGCAACGTATCTGTGCGCGGCGATGCTCGCGTAATGCAAGTGCCGAGCAAGCAGGGGTGGGGGCTGGCCTCGGATGTGGAGGCGATGGTGGGGGCGATGGTCGTTCTGGGCCGATCCCCGGGCTTTCACCCGCCACCCGCGCCTTTCGACAAGAAAGTCGATGTGCCGCCCGCCCGGCGCGTGTCTTCGGTCGGGCCGAACGTCCAGGTACCGTCGTCGACTTCACTGCCGTCGAGCTCCCTGCTGTCGCGCGAGTCCGAGAACACGACGACAGGCGGAACCGACGCGGTCGAGACGGCTTCCGTCACGCAGAGTGTAGGTGACCTCCTCGAGCGAGGCCGAGAGCTTCGATTCGAGCCGGGCACCAGCAAGTTGGCGCAGGCCTCGCTGCCGCTGCTCGACGAGCTGGCGGCGGCACTGGCGAGAGAGCCTTCTGCCCGGCTCGAAATCGTCGTGCATACAGCCGACAGCGGCGACCCGAAGAAGGACTTGACGCTGTCGAAGCAACGAGCCCTTGCCATCAAGCGCGCGCTTGACGGCAAGGGCGCTAGCCCCGAACAGCTGCTGGCCACCGGGCGCGGGTCAGAAGACCCGCTGGCGCCGAATCTGACCCGCACCGGACGGCTGCGCAACGAACGTGTCGAGCTTCACCGTGTATCAGCCACGAGCAGTCGCCCGTAGCTTCAACCGACGTTGCGATCTTTGGGCGACGCGGCTTTCTCGTACTCTTCGAGGAGGTTGACGAAGACCAATCGAAGCTGCTCGAACAAGCCTTCGAACCGCCCGATCTCGTCTTGGGCTGAGACCTGCACCGGGGTCTGGTAGTCTCCACCGACGAGGCGCGTGGCAACCGTGGTGATGTGGGTCAGGCGGCGGAACACCAGCCGGGTCAGAAGGGCGATGAGCATCACGCAGATGAGGACGATGAGTCCAGCCGTCGCGCCGATGGTCAGCCGCTTGACGGTCTGCAGATCGTTGTACATCGGGGTGATGTCGACGAGCACGAAGACCGCCCCCACGTTGGCGCCCGAAGCGTCCTTGATGGGGAAGGCGCTGCGAGTAAATTTGCTCTGTCCATTGTCGACCAAGTCGAGGGTCTTGCCCTCCTCGGGAAGCGCGGATGGATCGCCAGCGAACGAAAAAATGGATTCGTCCTTCCAGGTGTTCGCGGCCAACACGACATCCTTCTGGTCATGCCAATTGTTCGGCAGCTTCAGTCTCTCGCGCTGGATCTTCCAATCGCCTTCTTTCAGGAATTGCTTGCGTACCACGAGGCCATACTCGCGGCCGGTCTGCTTCTTCAAGGCCCCCACGAACCCGCCAATTTCCGAGCCCAGCTCGATATACCCGAGCAGCTTGCCGCCTTTGAGCCCTCCATCGTCGTAGAAGGGGTGGGTCACCCGCAGGGCGAATCCAAGCTGGCCCAGCGCCAACCCGGTGACCCAGCTCTTCGTACGCGCACACTCTTGCACGTTGAAACGCACTGCCTTGGTTCCGATAAGGCGGGTGTCTTTCGTGTCGGTCATGGTGAGGAAGCGTCTTTCTTCCTCGTCGATGTAATTGAAAATGGTGACGCCGTATTGTGTGCGCAGTCGCTGGAAGATAGGCGTGGTCGCTTCGATGAGCTTCTCGCGGTCGCGGTCGACGAATACCTGTCGCAGCGCTGGATTGGCCATCGCAAGCTCGGCCGCGGCGGACATCTTGGCCACGTCTGCGGCTTCCAGGTTCGAGAAGGTCGAGCGCGCATTGCTCAGCGATTGCTCCGCGAGCATGTCGACGTTCTTTTGATACGACCTTCCAAAGAGCATGACCAAGCAAATACCTGCACCCGCCAAGCACAGGATGGTGGCACCACTGACTTTTGCCTTGATTGATAGAGTGGCCATGATCATCTCCTAGAGTTTGAGCTTGATTTCCTAGTCTCGGCCAAAAGCCGCCTCTCGGCATCGGCTGTAGAAGCATGAAACTGAAGATCTTTGCCGTGGTTATCCCAGTTGCGATCCGGTGCTACAGGGCTCGCTCGCCAGCACGTGCATAACCACCGATGGCAAGAGCGGCACCTACCTGACTGCCGGGATGGACCGAGTCATCGCAATTGCAGGCCCGCTTCTAGACGGCTCCTTCGGGAAGCGCGCGTAAGCCATTTATTTCACTCCAGCCAGCGGTTGGTTTCTTTTGCCAACGCCCGAGCCGGGCTTGAGTTACTATGGCGGAAAACTGCTCGGGAGTCCGTGATGACCATGGCCATTCCTGTCCTTCGTCGAGTTCGGTTGGGTGTCTTTTGTGCGTCGATTCTCACCGTCGCGCTTTCGGCCGGCGTGGCCAGTGCTGGCGCCTGGCAGCCAGCCGGGGTGGGCGATTGCGTCGGGCGCGACGTTGGCGGCACGCGCGGACCGGCGCCGGATGCGGGGAAGTGTGACGCCAGCTTTGCAGGCCAGACGGCCGTGTGCTGGGCGAACGGCTGCACCTATAAGAGCGTGCAGACCGCGTCCTGCAAGGGCGGCACGAGCCCGGGGCAGTTGTACACCTGCGTGGCGGGCGCCGCGACCACGCCGCCTGTCGCAAAATTGAGCTGGCAATCGGTGGGGTTGGGGGACTGCCCGGGCCGCGAGATCGGCGCGAGCAATGGACCGGCTCCGGATGCATCCAAGTGTAACGCAAGCTTCGCCGGTCAGACGGCAATCTGTTGGACCACCGGCTGTACCTACAAGAGCGTCACCACCTCTGCTTGTACGGGCGGATCGAGTCCGGGGCAGATGTACACCTGCGGCGGCCCCGGTGCTCAGGCGCCGGTACCCCAGCCCGCAGGCCCGACGTGGCAGGCGATGGGCGTGGGCGATTGCCCTGGGCGAGACGTGTCCGGGAGCGCCGGGACCAGCCCCGATCCGTCGAAGTGCAACGGTGCCTTTGTGGGCCAGACGGCAGTGTGTTGGACCACCGGCTGCGCATACAAGAGTGTCGCGACCGCCGCCTGCACGGGGGGGGCGAATCCGGGGCAGCTTTATACCTGTGCGCTTCCGGCCGGCGCCTCTGCGCCGGCACCGTCCGGCCGCAACAGTCGAGCGCCCGTGGCTTTGGCCGGCTGGCAGCCCGCGGGCACAGGTGATTGTCTGGGACATGACGTCGGTGGCACGGCCGGGGCTACTCCGGACCCGACGAAGTGTGACGCCGGTTTTGCCGGTCAGACCGCCATTTGCTGGAGCAACGGCTGCATGTACAAGAACGTTGCAACCAGCGCTTGCACCGGAGGCGCCAGCCCCGGGCAAATGTACACCTGCAACCCGGGCGCTTTCGGACAGCCGGTCCCTCCATCTGGTCCGCCGAAAGTCAACGGCAGACACTACCTGATGGTGAACTACACCGGCGAGACGCAAAACCCGCACGACTTCGTCATCGACTGGAAGGGTTGCAAAGTGGCCGAGATGGGCTCCGACTTCCAGAACGGCTCAGAGGAAATCACGGTCCAAGTCTGCAAGCCGGGCGTGCGACTGGTCATCAAAACCGAGTTCAAGAACAGCGGCTACTGGGTGCAGTACGACTGGGTCTTGCTCGACAACGGCGCGACGCTGGCGGGTGCCTACCGCGACCCCGCTGGGTGCGGCCCGTCGGCCGGCAAGCGCGCAAGGTAACCGAAAACGCCCACGCCCGCTATTTGACATCGACCGCGCCCAAGCCGCGAGTCTCTTCCTGCAGCCAGGCGAGGTAGGGCGCGTGACCGGCAAGGAGGGGGAGGGCGATGACTTCGGGCACCTCGTACGGATGCAGAGCGGACACGCGGTCGCACAGGGCCGGGAACAGCTCGCGGCGGGTCTTGAGAACGCAAAGCAGCTCGAGGTCGTCGCAGAGCTTGCCCTGCCAGGCGTAGATCGACCGAACACCCGGCACGATGTTGACGCAAGCGACGAGCTTTTCCTGCACCAGCGTCCTTGCCAGATTGACTGCGACGTTTTGGTTCGGGACGGTGACGAAGGCGACCACGAAGGTCTCGGCAGTTTGTTCGGTTATGGAATCCATGCAGGCAATCTACCGGAAGCGGTGGGGCCGGTCGAACTGGCCCCCCAATTCCGTCGGGCGGTGTGCGTAACGCACGCTAAGATGGCAACCATGCGGAACCCGATGGAGGCAGGCGGCGATGCATGAGCTTTCCATCGCGTCGGACATCATCGACCGCGCCAAGGCGGTGGCCGAACAGAACGGTAACGCTCCGATAACCAAGATAGGACTGCGCGTGGGTGAAATCTCGGGCATCGAGGCGGGCGCGCTCAGATTCGGCTTCGAAGCCCTCTGCAAGGGCACATCCATGGAGAAGACCATTCTCGAGATCGAGCTGTGCAAGCGACGGCAGCGCTGCCAGACTTGTGCCACCGAGTTCGAGCCCGAAGCTGGGCACGCATCCCTTGCTATGGTGTGCCCCGCCTGTGCCAGCGATGATAGCGTCTGTATCGCGGGAAAAGAGCTCGACGTCATGTTCATCGAACTAGAGGATTCCTGATGCGCGTAGAAGTGGAAGAGAAGGTCTTGAGCGAGAACGACAAGCTGGCCATGGGACTGCGGGAGCGGTTTCGCAAACACAGGGTCTTCTGCCTGAACCTGATTAGTTCGCCCGGATCCGGCAAGACCGCGCTGCTCGAGCGGACGCTGGAGGCTTTACCGAAGTCGGCCCGGGTCGCCGTGCTGACTGGCGATTTGCAGACGGAGAACGATGCTCGGCGACTCGCACGGGCGGGATTTCCGGTCAAGCAAATCACCACTGGTTCTATCTGCCACCTCGACGCCAGCATGATCATCAAGGCTCTGGCCGACTGGAGCCTCGAGGACATCGACATCTTGTTCGTGGAAAACGTCGGGAACCTCGTATGCCCGACCAGCTACGATCTCGGAGAGCATGCCAAGGTGGTCCTCCTCAGCGTGACCGAGGGCGAGGACAAGCCCCTCAAGTACCCGGCGATCTTCGCCGCCGCCGAGTTGTGCATCATCAACAAGGTCGACCTGTTGCCCTATGTCCCGTTCAAACTGGCAGACGCTATCGCCAATGCCCGACAGGTCCATCCCGGCATGGAAGTCGTCGAGACATCGTGCACGAACGTACACGGGTTGGAAGCGTGGATGGTGTGGGTCGAGAGTCGGAGAAGCCAGGCGATGGGCACGGCCATTGCCACTGGCAAGGCAGAGTAGCGAGCAACGCATGGGCAAGTCTGGACGAACCGCACTCATCACGGGCGCATCCGCCGGGTTGGGGCGTGAGTTCGCCAGACTCGCCGCGCGCGATGGCCACGACGTGGTACTGGTTGCACGACGGAAAGACCGACTGCAAGCGCTGGCGCAAGAGATCGAGGGCGCCCACGGAGTCAGAGCCATCGTGCTCGACGCCGATCTGTCGGACCGAGCAGCACCGCAGGCCATCGCCGCGAAATTGGAGGGTGCAGCGATCACGGTTGATTTCCTGATCAACAACGCCGGCTTTGGCAGTCACGGCCTCTACGTCCGGGCGGACTTCGCCCGTCAGTCCGAGATGGTCGACGTGAACATCCGGGCGCTGATGGAGCTGACCCACCGCCTTGTGCCGCAGATGCTGGCGCGAAAATCGGGGCGCATTCTCAACGTCGCTTCCATGGCCGGTTTCGCGCCGGGCCCCTACATGGCGACCTACTACGCGAGCAAAGCCTTCGTGCTCAGCTTCAGCGAAGCGCTGGCCGCCGAGCTACGCGGAACCGGTGTCACGGTGACCGTGTCTTGTCCCGGACCGGTGGCGACCGAGTTCGGCGCGGTAGCAAACAGCGATAGAACGAATTTGTTTCGATCGGGCGCTGCCGACGCCTTTGCGGTGGCCCGGCATGGCTACCGAGCCATGATGGCCGGCAAGGTCATCGCCATCCCTGGCTTCATGAACAAGATGACGACGTTGCTGATTCGCCTTGGTCCGCGCGCCGCCGTGCGCAGGGTCGCAGTCTGGATGAACAAGAAAGACCGCTAGCCTCTGCGACGAGGACCGAGAGGTCAGCAGATTCGCGGTAGCTGCTCGCCGCTGTGCATGTCGAGAATACGTCTCGTGCCGATTCGGCTCTCCAGGGTGACCATCTTGTCTTGGACATCACCGACGGTGCCGATGCACGTTGCACCCGCCGATACCGGATGGCTGCGTAGGATCCCCACTGCCTTGTCGGCTTGTGCGGCCGGCACGAATGCCACGAACCGGCCTTCGTTGGCCAGATACAGTGGGTCGAGGCCCAAGATTTCGCACGCGCCGCACACATTTTCTTCGACGCCGATGGCGCGCTCGCGGATCTCCACGTGAAGCCGCGAAGACTCGGCGATCTCGATGAGCGAGGTTGCGAGCCCACCGCGGGTGAGATCCCGCAAACAGTGAACCTCGACTTGGGCGGCTAGCAATGCCAACACCGGTGCGGCCAGCGGGGCGCAATCGGTTTCGATGGTGGTCTCGAACTGCAAGCCCTCGCGAACCGCCATGATGGCCACGCCGTGCCGACCCACGTCGCCGCTTAGCAGGACCGCATCGCCGGGCCGAACCTGCGTGGGGGCGATGACCAGGTCGTGCTCGATGACGCCGACTCCTGCGGTGTTGACGAACATTCCGTCGCCTTTGCCGCGATCGACGACCTTCGTGTCGCCAGTGACGATATTGACGGAGGCTGCCTTCGCGGTCGCCGCCATCGACGCGACGACCCGGTCGAAGGTCGCAAGGGGCAACCCTTCCTCGAGAATGAAGGCGGCGGACAGACACAGCGGACGGGCTCCGCACATCGCAAGGTCATTCACCGTGCCAGTGACGGCGATGGTTCCGATGTCGCCGCCCGGAAAGAACAGCGGATGCACCACGTATGAATCGGTGGTGAACGCCAGCCGGCCCTGCGCGACGGGCATGACCGCACCATCGTGACGGGACTCCAGCGGCTGATTGCCGAAGGCTGGAATCACCGAGCGCTCGAGCAGGTTGTGCATCATCCGTCCGCCGCCGCCGTGGGCGAGGGTGACGAAATCGTGTGTGCTGATGGGGATTGGGCAGTTCGCTGTGAAATCGGGTGGGCGGGCCATGGTTGTTTCCGTCAGGATTGCGGTGCGCGGGGGTCGTTTTGTCGTCGACGGTATCGATAATATGCGGCGCAGGTCCCTTCGCCGGAGACCATGGTGGCGCCGAGTGGCCGCTCGGGCGTACAGCGGCCGCCGAACGCAGGGCATTCGTGCGGTCTTTTCACCCCGCGAAGGACCAGGCCACTGATGCATTCCGAATCTTCGTCGATGTGATAGTCGGCCACGCCAAAGCGCAGCTCGGCGTCGTAAGCGGAGAATTCGTCGCGAAGGCAATAGCCACTCCGTGGGATCTCTCCCACGCCACGCCACTTGCGCGACACCACGCGGAAGACCTTCTCCATCAAAGCCTGCGCCGGCCGGTTACCCTCGCGCTGGACCGAGCGGGCGTACTGATTTTCGACCTCAGCGTGGCCTGCTTCGAGCTGCCTTACGCACAGGAGGATCCCTTGCAGGATGTCGAGTGGCTCGAAGCCTGTGACCACGATGGGCACGTGGTACCTATCCGCCAATCGAAAATACTCTTCGAAGCCCATCACCGTGCAGACGTGCCCGGCGGCCAGGAACCCCTGGGTGCGATTGTCGGGGGCGTCGAGGAGCGCCGCGATGGCCGGCGGCACGAGCACGTGCGAAACCAACACCGTGAAATTCGGAATCTTCTGCGTGTGGGCCTGGAACACGGCCATGGCGTTGGCAGGCGCTGTGGTTTCGAAACCGACCGCGAAGAAGACCACCTGACGGAGTGGATTTTCGCGCGCGAGCTTGAGCGCATCCAGCGGCGAATAGACGATGCGGACGTCGCCGCCCATGGCCTTGACAGAAAATAGGTCGCCCCCGCTGCCCGGGACCCGCAGCATGTCGCCGAAGGAACAGAAGATGACTTCCGGACGAGCCGCAATCTGCAGTGCCTTGTCGACCATCTCCAGCGGCGTCACGCACACTGGACACCCCGGGCCGTGCAGTAGCGAAATCTGGGTCGGAAGAAGCTCGTCGATTCCGTATTTGACGATGCTGTGGGTCTGTCCTCCACACATTTCCATGATCGACCAAGGCCGCGTGGTGATGCGGGCGATGGCTTGCGCCAGACGCTCGGCCTGCACCTGATCGCGGTATTCGTCGACGTACTTCACCCCTTGCCCTCCAGGTCACCAAGCTCGCCGATTTGCCGGAAGTACTCGAGAGTTTGTGCCGCCTCGGCCTCGTCGAGCACGCTGATGGCGAAGCCGGCGTGCACCAGCACGTAGTCGCCCACCTTGACCTCGGGGACGAAGGCCAGGCACGCCTCCTTGCCCACGCCGCCAAAGCTGACTTGTCCCATGCGGGACTCACCCTCACCGGTGATGCTGAGGAGCTTTCCTGGAACCGCCAAACACATCGATCATTCCTTTCGCCACCCTATCGGATAGCTTGCGGCGAGAATCTGTCCAAGTGAGATGCCGCCGTCGTTCGGGGGCACGCGCTGGTGCCAGTAGGGGCGTAACCCTTCCATTCGCAAGCGTTCGACCATTCGCTCCGTGAGATAGCGGTTCTGGAAGCACCCGCCGCCGAGCACGATCCTCTCTTCTCCCGTTCGCTTCGCCACTGCGACGGCCATCTCGACCAAGGTGTTGTGAAAGCGCGCAGACGAAGCTGCAACCGCTGCCGGGGGCTCGGTGAGCAGGGCGCGCACCATCGGCTCCCAGTCGAGCACCATGCTTGTGGCTTCATCGCGGATTCCATAGGGATACGAATTGTCGCCGTTCTGGTCGCCCAGGGCAAACTCGAGTTCCATCGCGGCTTGGCCTTCGAAGTTTGACACTTGCCGCAGACCCAGCAGCGAGGCAAATGCGTCAAACAAGCGGCCTGCGCTCGTCGTCACGGGCGTGTTGACTCGCCGCTGGAGGACAGCGCGGAGGGCCGTCCTCTCACCGCCCGAAAAGGCTCGGACCGGAGCCGTGTCCATCTCGAATGCGGCCTCGCCGAAGATCTCCCAGAGCAAAGCGAGCGCGACCCGCCGTGGCTCGCGTATGGCCTTGGCGTTGCCGGGAAGCAGAAAAGGGCGCATGTGGGCCACTCGCCGAAAGCCTTCGGTCGTCACCTGCAGGAACTCACCGCCCCAGACGGTCCCGTCGGTGCCCATGCCGCTTCCATCCCAGGTGACCGCTAGCACGGGCGGAGATAGGGCATTTTCGGCCATGCACGCGAGTGCGTGGGCGAAATGGTGTTGGACCCGCAGGACCGGCAGGCCCGTACGCTGGGCATGTTGAGTCGACACGTAGTCGGGGTTCAAATCGCACGCCACGCTTTGCGGCTCTAGGTCGTAGAGCCCTTTGAACGCGTCGAAGGTCTGTTCCATGGCGTGGAACGAGGCCAGGGTTTCGAGGTCCCCGATGTGTTGGCTGATGAAGACGTCCGAGCCGACGGAGGCGGCGATCGTGTTCTTCTGATGTGCGCCCAGCGCGACGACGGCAGGCAGGTCGGCGTCGACGTGCACCGGCAGTGGCGCGAACCCTCGGGCGCGCCGAATCACCAATTCGCGTCCGCATACCTCGCGCACGATGGAATCGTCGACGTGACGGAGGATAGGTCGATTGTGGACCAGGAACAGCTCCGCGATCCCAGCAAGCCGGCGTATGGCCTCGTTCTCATCGGTACAGATGGGTTCGTCGGAGACGTTGCCACTGGTGGCCACCACAGGGAATCCCAGCTCGGCAAGCAGTAGGTGGTGAAGCGGCGTACTCGGCAGCATCACCCCCAGGTTCGGGTTTGCTGGTGCCACCGAGGCGGCGAGTTGACTGGGTTCCATCCGACGCAGAATCACGATGGGACACTCGGGTGAGCTCAACATGCGTCGTTCGACGGCAGAAGCCCTGCAAAGCTGCAAGGCCTGATCGAGCGACGCCACCATGAGCGCCAGCGGCTTCTCGTCTCGATGCTTGCGCTGTCTCAGCGCGCGCACGCTGGCTTCGCTTCGTGCGTCCACCATGAGGTGAAAACCTCCCAGGCCCTTCGCGGCGACGATCTTGCCCGAGCGGATGGCGTCCGCTGCAGCCAGGAGCGCCGACTCTGCAGTTGCGATCTCAGAGCCGTCCGCGGTCCACAGCGCAAGCTGGGGCCCGCACGCGGGGCAGGCATTCGGCTGGGCGTGGAACCGACGATCTGCAGGATCGTCGTATTCCCGCTGGCACGCCTCGCACATCCGAAAATCGCACATAGTCGTTGCGTGGCGGTCGTAGGGCAGGGCGGCGATGATGCTGAAGCGAGGGCCGCAGTTGGTGCAGTTCGTGAAAGCGTAGCGGAAGCGGCGATTCTGCGGATCGAAGACATCCGCTATGCATGCCGGACAGGTGGCCAGGTCCGGCATCACCAGTGCGCGCTTGTCTCCGCCGGTACTCTCGCGAATCTCAAAGCCGCGAAATCCAATCGGATCCAGGTACACCGCCTCCAGGCTTTGAATGATTGCGATGCCCGGCCTTTCCGCTTCTAGTCGCAGCACGAACTGTCGCAGTGTGGGCTCCGTCCCCTCCACCTCGACGAATACACCGGCGGACGAGTTGTTGACCCAGCCGGAAAGTTCCATGTCGTTCGCCAGCCGGTAGACGAACGGGCGGAAGCCCACGCCCTGAACGGCACCGCGAACAGTGACCCGCACGCGAAGGACGTCGCCCATTTGTGTTTTCGAATCCGCCACGGTGACAATCTACCTCAAGTAGAACGGGCACATTCGCGGCAATGATTCACTCGATTGGACGAGAATCTATCGTCGGGTGCAAAAGAGAGCTTGGCCTCGGCCATTGCATTCGTTAAGAATGCTACTGTCGAGTGGCAGTTAGTTGCGGAAGTTTGGACCCCTCGCTGCCGGCAACGAACCCGGTGGCTCAACCTGGAAGGCGTAACCATGAGAAATGGAAAACACCTCATCCTCTGTGTCGACGACGATACCGATCTTCTGGACCTGTTGCGCATGCAATTGGAAAAGAACGGATACATGGTCGAGAGCGCCTTCTCGGGCGAGGAAGGCTTGGCCAAGTTCAAGCAGCTCAAGCCGGATCTGATCATCGTCGATCTGATGATGGAAGAGCTCGCTGCCGGTATGAGCCCGGTCGATGAACTAAAACTGGCCGGGAACGAAGTCCCAGTTTTGTTGCTGGGCTCGATGGGTGACAAGCTGAACCTTTCCACCGGGTCGCGCGAGTTGGGTTCGGACGCTGTCTTTCAGAAGCCCGTTAACGCCGAAGCCCTGCTGCGTACGATCAAGGCCAAGCTCGCGAATAGGTCCTGCGGCGTCTGATTCTGCGCTCGGGCGGGAATCCATAGGCAAGCAGTTCCGGATTGCGATGCACGGCCTGCTGCTGGGGTAAGCGCCTGGGCGGCTCGTTTGCGACATTCCCGGTCGGAATTGTGGGAAACCGGCGAGCACCGCGGTCTGCTTCTGGTTCCAGCAACTTCAAGGAGTTGCAGCCGACAGCCCTGCCAATTCTGTTCGCTACCGTCTTACGCTGGATTAATAGCTGCCGCTTCGACGCTTGACTTGGCTTTTGGCCATCTATACATTGGTCGTTACATTATTCACAGCACGTCTTCATGCATGGCGGTGTTTCTGGGGGGACGGATTCATGAATAGACGCAAAATCCCGGGGCGATGTGTAGAGCGACTCAGCATCTACCGCCGTGCCTTGCTTCAGGATCGGCGGCTGTGCGGCCCGAGTGTGTTTTCGCATGAGCTGGCGTTCGCGTGCCGGCTGACCGCTGCGCAGGTCAGGCGCGACTTGATGGCCATCGGGTACAGCGGTAGCCCAACCACTGGCTACGAGATCAAGCGTCTGCTCAACTCGATTGGTAACTTGCTCGATCCTCCTGACGTGCACGAGGTCGCCATCATGGGGATGGGGCACCTCGGCCGTTCCATCGCCGCCTATTTGGCCAATCGAACCTCGAAGATACGTCTGTCAGCGGCGTTCGACACCAATTCCGAAAAGATTGGCGCGGTCTTCAATGGTGTCCCCTGCTACTCGATCGAGAAGTTGGCCGACGTGGTCGCTGCCAAGCACATCGTGCTGGGGATCGTGACCGTACCCGCTGAGCACGCGCAAGCCGCGGCCGAGGCGCTGGTGCGTGTGGGGATCCGAGGAATTCTGAATTTCGCCCCGGCCTGTCTGCACATTCCCGAAAAGATTCACGTCGAGAACATCGACATGACGGTGGCTCTGGAGAAGGTCGCATTCTTTGCATGCGGAAGTCACAAAAAAAAGGGAAACATCGATGACCACAGCAGCGCGAGCAACATCGACCAAGCCGCTCCTTGAAGAGTACGGCTCGGCCCAACGAGACAGTCTCATCCCGATCCTGCAGAAGGCGCAGGAAGTCCACGGCTACTTGTCGGAAGAAGCTATCGCCGAAATCGGGCGCCATCTGAAGCTGCCGGCGAGCAAGGTCTACGGGGTCGCGACGTTCTACAACCAATTCCGCTTCGCCCCGAAGGGCAAGTACCACATCATGCTTTGTCGCGGAACAGCCTGTCACGTGAAAGGCTCGATCAGGCTGCTCGACGCAGTCACGCGCACCCTGAAGCTGCAAGCGGGGCAGACCACCCGCGACGGACTGTTCAGTCTGGAGGTCGTTGCTTGCATGGGCGCATGCGGTCTCGCACCGGCCATGAGCATTAACGGCGAAATGCACGCCAAAGTGACGCCCAAGAAAGTCGGCAAGATCATCGAAGAGTGCCGCAGCAAGGAGCAGCCCCATGCCCACGCCTGAGACCTCCGGAAGATGCTGGACCGAGCCTTCTCGTCCCAGTCCTGAATTGCTCGCCAAGCTGCCCACAGGTCTACTGTCGGCCCAAGCGGGCGGAAGCGTCCACGATCGAATCACCCTGCTTCGCCGCGAGAAGGTGAGCAAGCCGACCCTCTTCGTCGGAACCGGCACCTGTGGCCTGGGCGCGGGTGCGGCCAAGACCATGGAGGCCGCGAGGGCATACTTGGTCGAAAAGAAGATCGACGCGGAGGTCGTCGAGGTCGGGTGCCTTGGTATGTGCTCCGAAGAGCCGATGCTGGACGTGCAGTTGCCTGGCAAGGCGCGAATCAGCTTCTGCCGGGTGACCGCGGATCGCGTGTCGTCCGTGCTCGACTCGGCACTGACTGGCAAGCTCGGCGAGGACGGTGTCTTGGGTCAGTTCCGGAGCCCGACCGCGGAAGCTTGGCCGAAGGTGCCCTTCCTAGACAGCCATGCCTTTTTCAAGCCGCAGCTCCGCTGGGTGCTCGCGAACTCGGGCATCATCGATCCCGGCAACATCGACGAGTACATCGCCCGCGGTGGTTACTCGGCGCTGGAAAACACCCTGCGCACCAAGAAGCCCGAAGAGGTTTGCGACATCGTCACCAAGGGTGGCCTGCGCGGACGTGGCGGCGGTGGCTTTCCGACGGGCGTGAAGTGGAAGTTCGCTCGCGAGGCCAAGGGCGACCACAAGTACCTCATCTGCAACGCCGACGAAGGCGACCCTGGCGCGTTCATGGATCGCGCGGTCGGCGAGAGCGATCCGTTCCGCCTGCTCGAGGGTATGGTGATCGCCGCCTACGCCATCGGCGCCAGCAAGGCGTACATCTACATCCGCGCCGAGTATCCGCTCGCCATCGAGCGCCTCAAGGCGGCAATTCCCAAAGCGACCGAATACGGTCTTCTCGGCAAGAACATCCTCGGCAGCGGTTTCGATCTGGAGATCGTGATGAAGCTGGGTGCCGGTGCCTTCGTCTGTGGCGAGGAGACGGCGCTCATGCACAGCATCGAGGGCAAGCGCGGTATGCCGCGTCCGCGCCCGCCGTTCCCGGCGGTGCAGGGTCTGTTCGGAATGCCGACGGTCATCAACAACGTCGAGACGCTGGCGTGCGTGCCCGCCCTGATGGAAATGGGAGGCGACGCCTTCGCGGCAGTGGGCACCGCCAAGAGCAAGGGCACCAAGGTGTTCGCGCTCTCGGGCATGGTCAGCCGCACCGGCCTCGTCGAGGTTCCGATGGGCAGCACCATCCGCCAAATCGTCTTCGACGTGGGCGGCGGCATTCCGAGCGGCAAGAAGTGCAAGGGCGTGCAGATCGGGGGTCCGTCGGGCGGCTGCATCCCTGAGCCGAAAATGGACATTCTGGTCGACTACGACGCGATCAAAGAGCTGGGCGCCATCATGGGTTCGGGCGGCATGGTGGTTCTCGACGAGAACACCTGCATGGTCGACCTCGCCAAGTTCTTCATGGAGTTCATCCAGAACGAAAGCTGCGGTAAGTGCATCCCGTGTCGTGAGGGTACCAAGCGCATGCTGGAGATCCTGCAAGCGATCACGCGTCCCCGCCGTCGAGAAGACGGCAACGATGCTCTGCTTCGCTTTCAGGGCGTAATGCAGCTTAGGCAGCTCGCCGAAACCATCCGTATCAGCTCGCTGTGCGGCTTGGGCCAGACCGCGCCCAACCCGGTGCTCAGCACGATGCGCTGGTTCCGCGACGAGTACGAAGCCCACATCTTCGACCGCGCCTGTCCGGCAGGGACCTGCAAGGATCTCGTGGGTGCGCCTTGCCAGACCGGCTGCCCGGTGGGAACCGAGGTGTGGCGCTACGTCGCCCACATGGCCCGAGGGGAAACCGAGCTGGCCTACCAGACCATCCGGGAGGCGAACCCGTTCCCGTCGGTGTGCGCACGCGTGTGCAGCCACCCCTGCGAGGAGGTCTGCCGTTGCGGCGCCACTGGCGGCGAGCCCATCGCGGTGCGCGCCCTCAAGCGCTACGTGGTCGATCACGTGGATCCGGCCTCGTACACCGTCACGGTCAAGGTCGCGACCGACAAGTCGAAGAAGGTCGCTGTCATCGGCGCGGGTCCGTCGGGGCTCACCGCGGCTCACTACCTCTCGCTCAAGGGCCACAAGGTCACCGTGTTCGAGAAGGAGAACGAGCCGGGCGGCATGCTCTTCAACGGCATCCCGGCCTACCGTCTACCGCGCGACGTGGTCCGCAAGGAAATCGCCTCGCTGCTCAACGCGAACATCGAGCTCAAGTGCAACGTCGCGCTCGGAAAGGACGTCACCGTCGACGGGCTTCTGGCCTCGGGCTTCGACTCGGTGTATGTGTCCATCGGCGCGTACAAGAGCCAGCGCCTGGGCATCGACGGCGAGAACGTGGCCGATGTGATTCCCGGCATGGCCTTCCTGAAGGCGAACAACCTGCGCGACGAGAAGCTTGCCAAGGGCAAGGTCGGCATCGTCGGTGGCGGCAACACCGCCATGGATGCCGCCCGTGTGGCCTTGCGCCAACCGGGCGTCGAGCAGGTGACCATCCTGTACCGGCGCACCCGGGATGAAATGCCAGCTTTCGTGGAAGAGGTTCACGCCGCCCTGGAAGAGGGCATCGAGCTCATGGAGCTGGTCGCACCGGTAACCGTGCTGTCGAAGGACGGCAAGCTGACAGGCATGCGCCTCATCCGCAACGAGCTGGGCGACCAGGATTCGAGCGGTCGTCGCAAACCGGTGCCAGTCAAGGGCAGCGAATTCGAGATTGCGCTCGACACCCTGATCGTCGCCATCAGCGAGCAGCCGGAAGCCGAAACCTTCCAGGGTCTACGCACCACCAGGTGGGGCACCATCGAGACCAACGCCGAATCAACCGCGGCCGGCAAGCTCGGCGTGTTCAGCGGTGGAGACGTGGCCCGTGGGCCGACCGGCGTCATCGAGGCGATTGCCGACGGCAAGCGCGCCGCGCTGATGATCGACCGCTACCTTACCGGACGGCAGATGAAGATGATCAAGAAGGTCAAGCTGCCTTCCATCTACATCGAGCCCCTGATGGCCGACGAGGACGACGAGGCGGAAAACGCCGTCGAGCGCGCCGTGGAAGAGATGGTCCCGGTCGCCAAACGGCGGGGGAGCTTCGTCGAAGTGGAAATGGGCTTGTCGCTGCAGGCAGCGACCGATGAAGCCAGAAGGTGCCTGCGCTGTGACTTGGACTTCACCCGACCCCTTTGATGTCGGCGGCTATTAGAAAGAAACAATCATGCTGACCATCGAAATCAACGGAAAGAAACTGGAAGCGGAAAA
>Ga0302323_100000488_pt1 | contig 31619 bp, 26 predicted proteins | sample Fen_T0_3_FD_201950 | JGI IMG/M metagenome (GOLD analysis project Ga0302323, IMG submission 201950) | Peat permafrost microbial communities from Stordalen Mire near Abisko, Sweden - Fen_T0_3 | ecosystem: Environmental > Terrestrial > Soil > Wetlands > Permafrost | place: Sweden: Abisko...
ACGGTCCGCGTCCGGCATCAGGACGTCGACGCCGATGGCAGACGGCTGGTACTTCTCGATGTCCCGGAGCAATTGCGCCAGCATCGTCCGCGGCCACGGCCATTGGCCGAGCGCCTTGAGGCTGTCCTCGTCGATCTCGACGACGACCGCCGGCAGCGACTGAACCGTGCGCGGCTCGATGCGCTGGAACGCGTCGAACCAATAGGACTGCAGCCGCGCGTTCCACTCCTGCGCCATGCCGACGAAGGAGGTCAGCAGCGCCAGCGTCAGCAGTCCGACGAGCCCGATCCGGCGATTTCCTGGCGCTTCCGGCGCGGCTTCCGCCGTCTCGCTCACAACTGGATTTCCATCCCGTCGTAGGCGGCGGTGACGAGCAGTGGCTTGCCCGAGCGCGTGATTTCTTCATAGCGCCGCGTCTCGGCCAGGATGCGCTCGATCGCGGCGTCGCCGTGGATGGGCTCGTGGTGAAACAGGCACAGCTGCCGCGCCCCCGCCAGCTGGCACAGCTCGACGCCGACGATGTTGCTGGAGTGTCCCCAGTCGGCCTTGACCGAGATCGTGTCCGCCAGCGAATACATGGCGTCGAAGATGACCAGATCGGCGTCGCGGAAGAAATTGACGTAGATCCCCGTCTCCTTCGCGTCCTCGAGCGTGTGTTCGGAATCGGTCGTGTAGATGACGGACTGGCCGCCGGCGCTGAAGCGATAGCCGAATGAATCACCGGCGTGCCGCTGCAGCATCAGGTTCACCTGCATGCCGGCGATGTCGTATTGCCTTCCCGGTTGCAGGCGAACGAATTCGATGTCGGCGCCGAGGGCCGCGAATTCCACCGGGAACGACGGCGCGGCCTGCTGGCGGCGGAACGCCTGTTCCAGCTCTTCGTGACCGCCGTAGATCCGGATGCGGTTGCCCGGGATGTACGCGGGCGTGAAGAAGGGGAACCCCATGATGTGGTCCCAATGCACATGCGACATGAAGACGTGGTACGTCTGCGGCGTTGCAGCGCCATGGCGCGCGAGCGCCTTCTGGCCGAACGGGCGCACGCCCGTGCCCAGGTCGCACAATACGTAATCGGGCCCGCTGGTTTCGATCTCGACGCAGGACGTGTGTCCGCCATAGCTCCCCGCGACCGGCAGGCCGAGGCCATCGACGAAGGACGCGAGGTCGGCGTCGGAGGCAAAGGACTTCCCGGCCGCCGCGCGCAACGCCGCCACGACCTTGTCCCGCACACCGGATGCGGTCAACGCGACGGGCAGGGAGCCGCGCGTGCCCCAGAAGCGTATGCGCATCACGCCGCGGCCGCGTCGTAGGCTGCGAGGGCGGGGCCGGACACGTGCTCGAGCGCCGTGCGCACGTCGGGAAAGACTTCCAGCACGTGATTGAAGCGGGCGATCGCGAAAATTTCGCTGACGACCGGCTGCAGCGCCGCGATGGCGATTCGCGCGTTGCAGGCGCGCATCTGCTTGCCCGCCACCAGCAGGACGCGCAGCCCCATGCTGCTGATGTAGGTAACGCGGGAAAAATCGAGGACGAGCGCGCCGATGGAAGGGACGGTCGCATCAAGTATCGGCGCGAGCGCCTGCTTGAGCGACTCGGCATTCGGATGGTCGATCTGGCCGACGGGCGCGGCAACGACGACGTCGACAAAGCGCTGGCTGGAGAAATCCACGTCGTCTCTCCTGCTTTTGTCGCGGTTGATCGGAGATGCGGAGTGCGGCGGAAGAAGTATATCGCAGCGCGCTCCGGGGCCCGGAAGCCCCAGGCGGCATCGCAAGCCCCGCGCTCGGGCAGGTCCCGGAAACCCTAGTGCCGAGGATAGCCCGGCATGTCGAACTGCGCGTCGCGGAGCGAGGCGATCAGGGACGCCGCGGGTCCGTCGTCCATGGCGGTCAACGGGGGCCGCACCGCGCGCCAACCCTTATCGCGCGCGAACTCGGAGACCACGCGCTTCATCGCCGGGATCATCGTCGTGGCCTGGAAGATCTTGCGGATGGTGTCGGCCTGCGCCTGCAATCGTTCGCCCTCGGGCTGGTTCCATTGGGTGAACACGGCGTGGATGCCGGCCGGATTGACGTTCACCGTGGCGCTGATGCAACCCGCGCCGCCGATTGCCAGCGCCTTCGACAGTAACGCTTCGCTGGCGGGGAAGACATCGAAGCCGCCGCGCGCATAATTGTCGATCATCGCCTTCGAATTGCTCCAATCTCCCGACGAGTCCTTGGCGCCGGCAATTGTCGTCGGGTAGCGCTTGAGCAGTCTCTCGATCAGCCCCAATGTGATCGGAACCTGCGTCAACAGCGGGAAGTGGTAAAGATAGACGGCCAACCGGTCGTCGCCGACCCGCTCGATCACTTCCGAGTAGTACGCAAATACGCCGTCATCGGACACGCCCTTGTAGTAGAACGGCGGAATCATCAGCACGCCGGCGGCGCCGTGCTGCACGGCATGCCGCGTCAATGCCACAGCGTCGGTGATCGAGCATGCGCCGGTGCCGGGCATTAGCTTCGACGGGGGAATGCCCGACTCGATGAGCGCATCGGTTAGCGTGATGCGCTCGGCGACGGAGAGCGACGCCGCTTCGGAATTGGTGCCGAATATCGCGAGGCCTGCGTGGTTATCCACGAGCCAGCGGCAATGGGCGATGAAGCGTGCGGCATCGGGTTCGAGGCGCGCGTCGAAAGGCGTCAGCGCGGGCGCCAGGACGCCCCTCAGTCGTGTGGCCATGGTCTCTCCTTGAAACGCAGCGCGTGACAATTCAGCTCAGCGCTGCGGCGTCTTGCCGACGATCTGCTGCGCACGCAGGAAGTCGAAGTCGACACCCTTGTCGGCCTGCGTGACCGTCTGCAGGAACAGCTTGTGGAACCCGCGATCGGCCACCGGTTCGACGACGGGATGATCGCGCGCGCGCTGCGCCAGTTCCGCATCTGGTACCAGCAGCGATATTTCGCGTCGGGACACGCTCAAGCGGATGCGGTCGCCGTTGTGCACGTGCGCGAGCGGTCCGCCGATCGCGGACTCCGGCGTGACGTGCAGCACGACCGTGCCGAACGCCGTGCCGCTCATGCGTCCGTCGGATATGCGCACGATGTCCTTGACGCCGGCACGGGCCAGCTTGCGCGGTATCGGGATGTAGCCGGCCTCGGGCATGCCGGGCGCGCCCTTGGGACCGATGTTCTTCAGCACCAGCACGTCGTCCGGCGTCACGTCGAGGTCCGCGGCGTCGATGCGCGCGGCCAGGTCGGCCATGTTCTCGAACACGACCGCGCGCCCCTCGTGCTCCATCAGCGCGGCATCGGCCGCGGATTGCTTGATGACGGCGCCGCCCGGTGCGAGGTTGCCGTGGAGCACGGCGATGCCGCCTTCGCGATAGATGGGGTTGTCGATGCTGCGCACGACGTCCTGCACAAAGCCCGGACCCGCATGCTCGATCTCCTCGCCCAGCGTGCGTCCGGTGACGGTGAGCGCCTCGAGGCGAAGCAGCGGCTTCAGTTCGCGCAGCAGCGTCGCCATGCCACCGGCCCGGTGGAAGTCCTCCATGTAGTGCCGCCCCGACGGCTTCAAATCGAGCAGCACCGGCGTCTCGCGACCCATCCGGTCCAGCGCATGCAGGTCGAGGTCGAATCCGACGCGGCCGGCAATCGCGGCCAGGTGCACGATGCCGTTGGTCGAACCACCGATGGCCAGCAGGACGCGGAGCGCGTTCTCGAACGCGGCCGGCGTGAGAATGCGATCGATCGTCAGCTTGTCGCGCGCCATCTGCACCGCTTGTGCGCCGGTCAGCTCGGCGATCCTGATGCGGTCCGCGGTGACGGCAGGGGGCGACGCGCCGCCGGGCATCGTCATGCCGAGCGCCTCCGCAATGCACGCCATCGTGCTCGCCGTGCCCATCACCGAGCACGTGCCCACGCTCGCGACGAGCTGATCGTTCACGTCGGCCACTTCGTCGGCGTCGATTTCGCCGGCGCGGAACTTGCCCCAGTAACGGCGGCAATCGGTGCATGCGCCCACGCGTTCGCCGCGGTGCGAGCCGGTCAACATGGATCCGGTGACGAGCTGGATCGCGGGAACGCCCGCGGATGCCGCGCCCATCAGCTGGGCGGGGACCGTCTTGTCGCAGCCGCCGATCAGCACCACCGCGTCCATCGGCTGCGCGCGGATCATTTCCTCGGTGTCCATCGACATGAGGTTGCGCAGGTACATGCTGGTCGGCGCGGCGAAGCTCTCGTGGATGGAGATCGTCGGGAACGCCATCGGCAGGCCGCCGGCAAGCATGACGCCGCGTTTGACCGCGGCGACGAGCTGCGGCGCATTGCCGTGACAGGGATTGAAGTCGCTGCCGGTGTCGGCAATGCCGATCACGGGCCGCTCCAGGGCCGCATCCGTGAACCCGGCACCCTTGATGAAAGCCTTGCGCAGATAGAGCGAGAATTCGTGGTCGCCGTAGCTGACGAGACCGCGACGCATGCCTGCCGGTTCAGCGCCGGCGGGAGACTCAGGTTTGTCGTCGGGTTTGTCGGGCATCGCAGGACCTTGTTGCTCGGCCTCGATATTGGCATTCGCGGTCACTTTTGCCTAGCGTTCGGCATTTCCGCTTCAGCCGCCCCCGGTCCGCGGTGCATGCGAACTTCCTTTGTGTGATACCGAACAGACCCTCGCCCGCAGGCACGCTATTTTCCGATGGTGCGTGCGGGTGCGAACTCAGCGTACCGACCGCAAGCAGCATATTCGTAGCGAAGGAGTCCGAATGCAATTCCGCAAATTACTGACCGCCGGCCTGTATGCGGCGGCGCTTGGTGCCATTGCCGTGCCCGCGACGGTGAGCGCACAAGTCGTTGTCTATTTCAATGCGGCGCCGCCCCAACCTCGATATGAAGCCGTCCCCGCCCCGCGCCACGGGTACGTGTGGTCGCAGGGCTATTGGAACGCCAAGGGCAAGAAGCACGTCTGGCAAAACGGCCACTGGGAACGCCAGCGCCCCGGGCAGAACTGGTCGCAGTCGACGTGGACGCAGCATGATAGCCGCTGGCAGCTGCAACGCGGACATTGGCAAAAGAGTGATCGCGATGGCGATGGTGCCCCGAACGCCGCCGACCGTGCGCCGGACAATCCGGGCGTGCGTTGAACAACTGACGTCGTCCTGCGCCCTGCTTTGGTAGGGCCGGTCACGATCTCCGAGCCACGTGCCCCGGAACCCGCAGAAACCCTCGGCCGATCCAACCCGGCCCACCGTTCTCGCCCAGGGCGACGGCAATGCGCTCGCGCTGGACGGCGAACTTGGCATCGCCACCCTCGCAGACGCGCGAAGCGCACTGAAGCATTGGTCGAAGCCCGAGCACGGGCGGACGCTCGACCTTTCGGGGCTCAGGAGCCTTGATACACCCGGCGCGCTGTTCCTGCGCGACCTTCGCCTGCAGGGAGTGAGCCTGACCGGCGTTCGCGCCGAACACAAGTCGCTGCTCGATCTCATTTGCGGGCTCGATCTCGTTCCGCTGCCGAAGGTGCCATCGGTTGGCCGGTGGCGCCAGCTGGTCGTCCAGATCGGCAAGGGCGGGCACGACGTCGCCCGGGCAGCCGTCGACGTCACCACCTTCGTCGGCAGGACGGCCAGCTGGACGCTGCGGGGCCTTGTTCACCCGGCTTCGCTGCGCCCGGGGTCGATCTCGCGGCACGTCGCGGAAACCGGAATCCAGGCGCTGCCCATCATCGGCCTGATGGCGGTCATGATCGCCGTCGTCATCGGCTATCAGGGCGTGGCGCAGCTGCGGCGCTTTGGCGGCGAAGACTTCACGATCAACCTGGTGGCGGTGTCGGTATTGCGCGAAATGGCTGTGATCATCACGGCCATCATGGTCGCCGGCCGCTCGGGCTCCGCATTCACCGCCGAAATCGGCGTCATGAAGACGCGGCAGGAAGTCGACGCGCTGCAGGTAATGGGAATGGAACCCATGCAGGTACTGGTGGTGCCGCGGGTAATCGCCCTTGTCATCACGCTGCCCCTTCTCACGTTCTTCGCCGACATCATGGGATTGCTGGGCGGCGCCGTCATTTCGCAGTTCCTGCTCGACATGTCGCCGACGCAATATCTGGCCCGCCTGCCGCAGGTCGTCGACGGAAGCGATTTCTTCGTTGGCCTGTTCAAGGCGCCGGTCTTTGCGTTCTTCATTGCCAGCATCGCGTGCATGCATGGACTCAAGGTGACCGGCTCGGCGGAAAGTGTCGGCCGGGAAACGACCCGCGCCGTGGTGAAGGCAATATTCCTGGTCCTCGCGCTCGATGCCATGTTCTCCATCGTCTTCGAAAAGATGGGCATATGACCGCGCGGACAATGACGAAGGCGAAGACGATCCTGTCCGCACGAGGCATCTCCAACCGCTTCGGCCATCAGGTAGTGCACGACAACCTGAGCCTCGACATCATGCGCGGCGAAATCATCGGCATCGCCGGAGGCTCCGGATCGGGCAAGTCCGTCCTGCTCCGAACGCTCGTCGGCCTGCACGAACCGGATGCCGGAGAGATCCTCATCAACGGCAAGGCGGTTCAGTCCATCGGCGCGGACGAAATTGCGTCCCTCATCGGCGTGCTGTTTCAACAGGGCGCGCTGTTTTCCTCGCTGACGGTGGCGCAGAACATCATAGTGCCGATGCGCGAACATTCGGCGGTGGCGACGGATGAGCAGGAACGGATAGCGGCGATGAAGCTCGCGCTTGCCGGCCTGCCCGCGGAAGCCGGGATCAAGTTCCCTGCGGCGCTTTCCGGAGGCATGGTGAAGCGTGCGGCATTCGCGCGGGCACTGGCACTCGATCCCAAGATCCTGTTTCTCGACGAACCGACGTCCGACCTCGACCCGATTGCGGCCAGTGGAATCGACGCGCTGATACGGCAACTCAACGACAGTCTGGGCGTCACGGTCGTCATCGTCACCCATGACCTGACGACGCTGTTCACCATTTGCGACCGCATCGCCGTGCTGGTCGACAGAAATGTAACGGTAGCAACCGTGGAAAAACTCATGAAGTCCGACCATCCGTGGATTCACGAGTTCTTTCATGGTCCGCGAGCGGAAGGCGCGATGAAAGCAAGGAAAGCCAGCCATGGAAAGTGACCAGCACTATTTCTTCGAGGGATTGTTCATCATCGGCTTCTCGGTGGCCGCGGCGTTCTTCGCCATGTGGCTGGGAAGCCCGGGACACCATGACGACGTGCTCTACCGCATCCACTTCCAGGACTCGGTCAGCGGCCTTGCGGTCGGTGACCCGGTGAAATTCCGCGGCATCGACGTCGGCACGGTCAAATCGCTGGGCATCGATCCGGGCGATTCGCGCCTCGTGCTGGTGGACCTGCGGTTGCGCAAGGAAACCCCGGTCAAGACCGACACCCGCGCGAGCCTTGCGCTGAAGGGCATCACCGGCGTCGTCTACATCGAGTTGAGCGGCGGCGACCCTGCCGCGAAGACGCTGCTTGCGGTGACGCCCGCGGACCAGGTTCCGGAAATCCCGACGGAAAAGGTGGGGCTCAAAGCGATGCTGGATAATCTGCCTAAGCTGGTCGACAAATTCTCTGCGATCGAAGACCAGGTCAAGAAGGTGGTGACGAGCGTCGGCGGGCTGACGGACAAGGTCAAGGAAAATCCCTCGCTGCTGCTGCGGCGCCCCGACAAGGAGAGCACCGATGCCGGGAGACGGTGAGGAGCCTGACGTCCTGCAGGGCGCGGGGGCCCAACGCGTACGACTGAAGGAACGCATGGCGACATCCTGGCGGTCTGCTCTGGTTTTCGCGCTCTTACTTGCGGCGCCGGCGGCGGCTACGGAAGTGGCGGGCGTCGCGCTTGCCGACGAGATCCGGGTCGGCGGTCACGCGCTGGTGCTCAACGGCGCCGGCGTCGGCAGCAAGATGTTCTTCAAGATCTATGTCGGCAGCCTCTATGTTCCGCACAAGGTCGCGGATGTCGACGGCGTGTTCGAACGCGGACCGCGCCGGATCCAGATGAACTTTCTGCGGGACCTGACGGTTAAGCAGCTGGTCAGCGCGCTGGTCGGCGGCCTCAATGCCAACAATTCGGCCGGCGAACTTGCAGCGATAACGGCGCCGACCGAGGAACTCCTGCGGATCATGAAGCGATTCGGGGACCTGGATGTCCGGGACAAGGATGTCCTGACGCTCGATTTCATCGACGGTGCCACGCGCGTCTCGCTCAACGGCCAGTTCGGCGGCGCTATCCCCGGAGACGCCTTCAACCGCGCGCTCACCCGCATCTGGCTGGGCGACAAGCCCGCCCACCGCGGCCTCAAGAAGGCGATGCTGGGCGGATGACGCTCGCCGGTTCAATCGCGGAGCAATCGGTGCTCGTCACCGGCGGAACCGGCTTCATCGGCGGCGGGCTCGTGCGCGGGCTCCTCGGTCGCGGTTGCGATGTGTCCTGCCTGGTGCGGGCCACGTCTTGCGTCGACGCATTGCGCGTGTCCGGTGCCCGGCTCATCGTCGGCGACGTCGTCGATCGTGAAGCGGTTGCCGGCGCGATTGCCGCGGCGAATGCCCGCGTCGTGTTCCATCTCGCAGGTCGGGTTCGGGCGCTGGACGCGGAGGAATTCATGCGCGTCAATGTCGGAGGCGTCGAGGCGGTTGCGCAGGCATGCGCGGACCAGCGTGAAAGCCCGGTCCTCGTGCTGGTCTCGTCGCTCGCGGCTGCGGGGCACACCGGCGACCGGCCGGCCGTCGAGAGCGATTTCCCGGTGCCAGTCTCCGATTACGGGCGCAGCAAGCGGGCGGGCGAACAGGCTGCAATCGAGCATGCCGGCAGGGTGCCCATCACCGTGGTGCGACCGTGCATCGTGTTCGGGGCAGGGGACCGCGGGATGTTCGAGGTCTTCAAGCCGATCGCCCGCTCGGGCCTGCATGCCGTCATCGGCGCCGGCAATGCTCGATTCTCGCTGATTGCCGTCGCGGACCTCGTCGACTGCCTAATGCTGGCGGCGGAGCGGGGCGAACGCGTCACGTCCGGCAATGCGGGGCAAGGCATCTACTTCGCCGCCGCAGACGACGTTGCGTTTGTCGAGCTTGGCCCGTTGATCGCGCGCGCGCTGGACAAGCCGCCGCCGCGCATCCTGCACATGCCGGCATGGTCGATGCAGGCCATCGGCCGGTTGGGTGATGCCGTTTCGCGCATCCGCGGGCGGCCCGGATGGGTTGGCAGCGACAAGATCCGCGAAGTGCTGGCGGGTTCGTGGACCTGTTCGTCGGCGAAGGCACGGCAGCAGCTGGGCTGGTCGCCGGCGGCCCCGTTTGCCGATCGTTTGCGCGAGACCGCGCAGTGGTACCGGGATGCAGGCTGGCTCTGACCATTGCGCCTTCCTGAAGTTGCGGACTCACAGCGCGCGGTCGTAGATCCGATACGTCTTGGTCAGCTTGGTTCCTGCCCGCCTGAGCGATCCGCGCGAGGCCTCGTTGCTCTCCAGCACCCAGGAAAACTCCCAGCCCTTGAGACCCCAAGGCTTGGCGGATTCGACGAGGCGGTCCAGCAGCACGACGCCCAGGCCGGATTGCTGGTACTCCGGCAACATCGTCACGGCCATCGCCCGCGCGACGTTGATCCGCTTGCGGCCCCAGAGGATCCTGAAGATGCCGAAGGGCAACAGCCGGCCGTTGAGCTTGCGGATGATCTGGTTGTAGTCGAGCAACGCCAGCACGGCGCCGACGGCCACGCCGTCGACCATTGCAAAAGCCGCGAATTCCGGCGCGATGATCTGTCCCATCTCCTTCGCAATGTGCGTCACTTCGCCTTCCTGCAGCGGCGTGAAGCCCCATGTTCCATCGAGGGCGCGGTTGTAGATCTCGAGGAAGGTCCGGATCTCCTCGGCGAAGTGCTTCCGGTCGAACCGGCGCACGACGAAGTCGTCGCCTTCCAGCGACGACATCACGGCAGGCTTGTAGCGGTCGACCAGCTTCGCCAGCAGCGCCACGTCCATCTCGAAGGCGTACATGTCCTGGGTCCTGGCGAATCCGCAGGCCTCGATCAGCGCGGCGTAGTACGGCGGGTTGTATGTCATGAGGAACACCGGCGAACTCCCGAATCCGTCGATCAACAGGCCGCAGGTGTAGTTGAGCGAGGGATTGACCGGCCCTCGCCAGGCGGCCATGCCGCGTTGCAGCAGCCAGGCACGGCCCGCCGCGAAGAGTTCGCGCGCGACCGCGAGGTCGTCGACACATTCGAAAAAGCCGAAGAACCCCCGCTTCTCGTCGTACTTGGTGTTGTGGATGGCATTGACGAACACCGCGAGGCGCCCGGCGACCTTGCCGTTGCGCTCGGCGAGCAGCGTCACCATCTCCGCATGGTCGAAGAATGGGTGCCGGCCCCAGCCCAGCAGCAGGCGTTCCTGCGCGAGGATGGGCGGAACCCAGTTCGGGTCGTTCGCGTAGATCGCCCACGGCAGTCGCTGAAACCGCCGCCGATCCCGCCACGACGTCGCTGCCCTGACGGTGATCGTGTCGCTCAATGGATTCGCCGATCGGCAATGACCTGGCGGCACACGACCGCGATGTTCCCCGCGGCGGAATCGTTCTGCACCGGCATCAAGCGGCGCAGGTCGTCCGCCGGAAAGTCGGAATGGGTTTCCTTGCCCAGCGCCAGGCCGACGAACGCCGTGGACGAGTACCTGGTGATCAGCACGTCGCAATTGGCGATCATCTCCTCGGCGCTGCCCTCCCTGAATGTCAGGGCATCCGGAGCGTATTGCCGTACTTCGCTCTCTGCGCGGACCATGTCCTCGTTGGGGTGGAACTTGAAGATCATCGGGCGGCCACCGGCGATGGCGACGGCGCTGCGTATGAACTCCGCCCGATCCTCGCCGCGGAAGACCTCACGCAGCGGCGACGTGCAGACGAGAACATAGTTCCGGTGCGGAAACGCATTGTAGCGATAGCGCTCGCAATGGTCGAAGTTGGGGATGCCGGTGACGACGATCTTCTCCGTCTTCGCGCCCCTGGCGATGAACAGGTCCCGATACCCTTCGCTGGCGACGCAGAACGCACGGTAGGCGTCGCTCAAGCCCGTCGCGGCGGTCCCCGCCAGCCACAGCGGCAACCAACGGTGCCGCTGCACGAGGCGGAAGGTGCTGTCCTCAGGATCGGTGATGCCTTCCTGGACGAGGACGACGCGGCTGCCGCGGATGTTCTTCTGGACGAAGACGTCCGAGCACGTGACCACGAGGTCATACGGGCCGCGGTTTCCCTGGTAGTCGATGGCGAGGCCCGAGTCACGCAGATATTGCCGGCAGCGGTCCGCGAGCTTGGCGCCGATGATCGTGAATTCAAGCAGTTTCAGCCGCCGCAAGGCCTCCTGCACGCCGTCGCAGTAGAAAGGCGTGAACGCCTGCTCGTATTCCTCCAGGTGGCGCGAGACCTGGTGCATCTGCGTCGTCTGGTTCATCGAGCCGCAGATGAACAGGATGCGCTTCACGGGGTTCATGTACTCTCGTCCCACCGCGTCTTGAACGTGCCGGCGACGAACACGACCGCGGCGAAGGCCGCGACCACCGCGACGGCCTGCAGCGTGGCCGCGTCGTCGACGAAGATCATCGCCGCGCGCAGGGCCTCGTTCACGTAGTAGAGCGGCAGCAGCTTGGCGAACGCCTGGAGGAAGGCCGGCATCATCTCGACCGGAAAGAACGTGCCGGAGAGGAACATCATCGGGAACAGGAACGCATTGGCGACCGCGGAGGCGCTCTCGGCCTCCTTGGCGAACGGCGTGAGCAGCATGCCGATGCCCACGAATGCGATGACCTCGACGACGATGATCAGCGGCAGCCAGAAGCCGATGTGCAGCCGGACGTCGAACACGAAGTAGCTGACGAGCAGGATGGCGGCGGTCGAGATGACGGACAGGATGAGCTGGTACACGATGCTCGACGCGAGCCAGTCCGCGCGCGTGATCGGCGTCGTGGCGAGCTTGCGCAGGATGCCCTTCTGGCGCAGCTCGGCGTTCATGTTGAGCGCGTTCGAAAAGCAGGAGGTCATGATCGCCATCGCGATGATGCCGGGGACGAAGAATTCGATGAAACGATAGCGCTTCGACAGTATCGATTCGGCGACGAGTGTGAGCGCCGGCGGGCTGCCGGTCGCCTTCTGGTTGGCGGCGGCAACAATCGTGTCCAGGAGCTGGATCTTGGTCTCGACCGCCGTCGAGCTCGGGTCGTGGACATACGTGAGCGGCACGGGCTCACCGCGATGCGGGCCGACAAGACGCTGTCTCTGCAACGCCTCGAAATCCTTCGGAATCACGAGCAGCAGGTTGAGCTTGTGGTCCTTGGCATACTGCGTTGCGTCGACGGCGACCGGCACCGCGACGATCCTGAACGCGGCGCCGGCGGCGAGCGCTTCGAGCAGCCGCGCCGACGCCGCACTGCCGCTGTTGTCCTGCACCGGCAGGTCGAAGTTGAGGTGCTCAGGCTTGGTGAAGATCGTGCCGAACACGAGCACGAGGATCACGGGGAAGGCGAACGTGAAGAACATCGCCGACCGCTCGCGATAGAAGCTCTTCAGTCGTACACCGAGATTCGCGACGATGATCCGGGGAGTCATCTGGCGCGCTCCTCGGCGCCGGCCGCGGGAGGTCCGGCCGTCAACTTCAGGAACACTTCCTCGAGATTGGGCTTGCTCACGTCCACACCGCCGATCGCCAGACCGGCCTTCGCGATCTCGTCGAGGATGCGGCGCAAATCGTCGGGCGTCTTGACCGGGACGCACAGGTTGCCGTCGCCCTGCGGGACCGGCGAATAGCCCAGGTTCCGGAGCACGGCTTCCGCGGCGGCATCGATCGATTTCAACGTCAGGCGCATCTGGTCGGCGTGGTCCTCGGTCAGCTTGGCCGGCGAGTCGATGGCGACGATCCGGCCCCGGGAAATGATCGCAACGGTATCGGCCAGCAGTTCGGCCTCCTCCATGTAATGCGTCGTGAGAAACACTGTCTTGCCGCGACCTTTCAGCCCTTTCAGCACGTCCCACACCTGGTGCCTTGCGTGCGGGTCTAGCCCGGTCGTGGGTTCGTCGAGGAAGACGATCTCGGGATCATTGACCAGCGCGATGGCGATCCCGAGCCTCTGCTTCAGTCCGCCTGAAAGCGTGTTGAACCGCGCCGCTGACTTGTCGCGCAGATTGGTGAGATCCATGAGGGCGTCGACGTCGGACTTGCAGCCGAACACGCGGGAGTAGTACTGCAGGCTTTCGCGCACGGTGATGCGGTCGAACGAACTGAAGTTCTGGGGTAGTACGCCGATCCGCCGCACCACCTGTGCCTTGCGTTTGCGCACGTCCATGCCCAGCACCGTGACGGTTCCGGAAGTTGGCACGCGGATGGTCTCGATCACTTCGGCGGTGGTGCTCTTTCCGGCGCCGTTGGGTCCCAGGAACGCGAACACCTCGCCCTGCGCGACGGTGAAAGAGATATCGTCGACGGCCCTGAACACGCCATAGCGCTTGCAGAGCTTGTCCACGACGATGGCGGGTCCGGTGTTCGTCATGATGATGGGTGTCGAAGTGCGCGATGGCGGCCGGGGCCCGGCTAGAGTAGCGCGAGTTCCTCTGCGATCGCGTCGACGGCACCGCGGATGAGGGACTCGGTGTGATTCACGGTGATGAAGACCCGCAGCCGCGTCGCATGCTCGGGAACGGCAGGATGGATGATCGGCTGGACGTTGATGCCTCGCCGGAACAGCGCGCGGGACAGCAGGATGCAGCGAACCGAGTTGCCGACGATGATCGGGATCACCGGCGTTCCTCCGGCGCCGCCGGTGTTGAGCCCGCGTTCACGGGCCAATCGAAGAAAGAGGGTGGACAGCTCATGGAGGCGCGCGACGCGCCCGGGCTCGCGGTCGAGAACGGTCAGCGCGGCCAGCGCCGCGGCCGCATTGGGCGGAGAGAGCCCGACGCTATAGACAAATCCCGGCGCCGTGTACTTGAGGTACTCGACCAGTTCGGTCGAGCCGGCGATGTAGCCGCCGCAGCTCGCGAGCGACTTGGACAGCGTGCCCATCCAGATGTCGACACCCGAGGGCGGGATCGCGGCGTGTTCGCTCAGGCCGCGGCCGGTCCGGCCCATCGTGCCGAGCGAATGGGCCTCGTCGACGTAGAGCATCGCCCGATGCTCTTCCTTGACGGCGATGAAGCGCGCCAGGTCGGGGAAGTCGCCGTCCATGCTGTAGACGCCCTCGATCGCGATCAGCACACGGCGATGGCCGTGGCGGATGCCCGAGAGGAGCACGTCGAGCGCGCGCCAGTCGTTGTGGGCGAATCCGCGGCACGTGGCTCCGGAGAGCCGCGCGCCCTGAAGGATCGAGTTGTGGGCCAGCACGTCGTGCACGATCAGGTCACCCGGCCCCAAAAGGTGCCCGATGGTCGTGACGTTGGTCGCGTGCCCCGAGACGAAGACGATCGCCGCAGGCGTGCCGAGAAACGTCGCGAGCGCGTTCTCGAGGTCGCGGTGGATCTGCTTTTCGCCGGAGACTAAGCGACTGGCGCCAGCGCTTGTTCCGTAGCGATCGATGGCGGCCTTGGTCGCGGCCGTGACCGCCGGATCGCGGGCCATGCCAATGTAGTCGTAGGCGCAGAAGTTGGTGAGCGCCTGGCCGTCGATGTGGGCGTAGCCGGATGTGGCTTGCGTCAGTGTTGCGTCGCCCTGGTCCACGCGGAAGTAGGGGTTGGTTTCGCTGACGGCCAGCAGCATGCGCTTGTGGCGCTTCAATTCCAGGTACTCTGGGAACATCGCCACGTCGTAGTGTTCCGCCGGAACTGCGCGCACGAAAGCGTCCGAGTGCGGATGATCGATAAGATGCTTCTGCACGGCGGCCGCGAGGTCGCCCAGCGTTGCCGCCTGGCTGTAGACGGTGTCCGGCAGATGGCGCCCGAAACTCTTGTCGAGCGCCGCGATCAGCTCGACCCGTTGCAGCGAATCGAGTCCCAGTGCCTCGATCGGCGTATCGGGCGTCACATCGGCGAGCCCGGTGCCCGACATGGCGAGCGCGTGCTGGCACACGATGGCAAGCGCGGCGCAGGACACGGGAGGCGCCGGTGGCGTGGCAGGCGACGGCGGTGTTGGCGCGAATTGCGCGGGTTGCCGGGCAAGGGATTTCAGTTCGTCGGCACGGAACGCGGCGCAGATCGCGTGCCGCTGGACTTTCCCGCTGGAGGTCTTGGCGATGGTGCCGCAACGGATCAGGATGACCGCATCGAGCGCAAGTCCGTGCGCCGCAAGCACCGCGGTCCTGACCGCGCTGATGACCGGGGCCAGGTCGCTGCTCCCTTCACGTACGACTTCGTGCACGAGGACCAGCCGCTGCTCGCCATGCTCCCTGAATGCGAATGCTGCGCCGAGGCCGGGGGCGAGTAACGGATGGCTTTGGCGGGCGGTGGCCTCGATGTCCTGCGGGTGGTGATTCAACCCGCGCACGATGATGAGGTCGTCGATCCTGCCGGTTATGTACAGTTGATGGTCGTGCATGAAGCCCAGGTCGCCGGTCCGCAAAAAGGGGGTGGAGCCCGCGTCGTCCAGTCGACCGCGAAATGTCGTTGCGGACTTTCCGGGAATGCGCCAATAGCCTTCTCCCACGGAATCGCCGGCGACCCAGATTTCGCCGATGCGGTCGGGGGCCGTCCGCTCGCCAGTCTCGGGTTCGACGACGGCAACGCGCAGCGATCCGACCGGGCCGCCACAGCCGACGAGGCGGCGCGCCCCGGGTGCGTCGTCGCCCAACGGCACGACGATGTTTCGCGCGAGCGAGCCATCGGCGAAGGCGCGCACGGCGGCGCCGCGTCCCGCCTTCGGTCCGGTGACCATCAGTGTCGCTTCCGCCAGGCCATAGCAGGGATAGAAGGATGAGGGCCGGAATCCGCACGGGGCAAACGTGTCGGCGAATCGGGCAAGCGTGGCGGGATCGACGGTCTCGGCGCCGATGAACGCGACCGACCAGGAGGAAAGATCGAGTTCGGCGCGCTGCTCCGCGGTGATCTTGCGAACGCACAGGTCGTAGGCGAAGTTCGGTCCGCCGGAAACGTTGGCGCCGAACCGGCTGATCGTATCGAGCCAGACGAAGGGATTCTGGACGAACATCGCCGGCGCGATGATGATGTTGGCGATTCCCCAGTAGATCGGCGCGAGGACACCGCCGATGAGCCCCATGTCGTGACAGGTGGGCAGCCAGAAGACCGCCTTCGTGTTGCGATCGACGGCGAAGGCCTCGCCGATGGCGCGCGTGTTGGCCAGGAGATTCGCGTGGCTCAGCATCACGCCCTTGGGGCGGCTGGTGGAGCCGGACGTGTACTGGATCATCCCCAGCGACGTGGGGTCCGGATAATGTTCGGTCCATGCTTCGCTATGGCCGTCCGAGATCGCGTCGGTGGCGATCCAGCGCATCGAAGTGTTCCCCCCGTCGATCGTCTGCATGAAGGCGACGGTGGCGGCGGTGCTCAGCACCACTAGCGCACCGGCGTCTCCGGCAATCGCGTGAAAGCGATCGAGCGTGCGCGCCCGGGGAGGGTACGCAGGAACGGCGACGCATCCGGCGTAAAGCGCGCCGAAGAAGCCGGCAATGAATTCGAGGCCGGGCGGGTAGGCAAGCACGACGTTGCTGCCCGCAAGCCGCATGTCCTGAAGGTATGCGGCGATGGCCCGGGCACGCCGATCCAATTGTGCGTAGGTCAGCGATGCCTGCAAGGTTTCGCCCTCGATTCCTTGCGCGAAGGCGATGTCTGCGGGGCGTGTCGCAGCGTGCTCACGGAGGCAATGCACCAGGCTCGTGCGTTTGCCGTACAAGTCGGCCCGAGCGCCGGGCGAGGCCCAGGCCGCGGCATGCGTCGCGAGTCCGCGCAGCCCGACATCTGCCGCGCCGGGCCAGCGGGTACCGGCCGCGTCATCAATTGGCGCGGGCGTACCGCCGCGACCGACGGAATGGAGGCCGCGCTTCCTTGCGGCGGTGACCAGGACCGACTCCGTCTCGTGGGGAGCGAACGCCGGGCGAATTTCAAGTGTCATTGCGGATGTACCGGCCTGCTAGCGGAGGGAAATTCGATGGACTCGACGAACAATCGTGCACGCGCACACTCCCATCAATAATGGCCAGCAAAGCCTAGCGGGCACCGTGCCGGTGGTCTGTGCGATGGCGAACATACGGCGCGCCGCACAGGACGGAAAATGCGGGTGCGGATGGGCGTTGCGCTGCATGCGCCTGCCGCTTGTCATTGCGACGGAGAAGCCATCTTGTCACCGCCACCGCTGTATCCAAAGTGCAATCGGAAGTCGGTATTCGCGACGAACTTCGAGCCTTCCCCCGCGGCTTCCCGCCGGCCGCTCGCCATCATTGCGGCGACGCTGCTTACCCTTGCCGGACTGGCAATGGCGACGGCGACCTTGGCCAAGGACGGCGACATTGCCGGCCAGTGGTCCGGGACTTGGGCCGCGAGTCCGCAGGCGGCGAGCGTTCCGCTTGAATTCAGCGGCCAGACCATTCGTCAGATCGTACATGCGAGCATCGGCGGAACGCAGGTACGCGTGCGTCTTTCCAATGCCTATGGCGCCAGTCCTTTGCATATCGGCGCCGCGCGCGTCGGCCTGCGCAGTACCGGTGCTTTGATTGCAGCTGGCTCTAACCGCGTCCTGACGTTCAGCGGGTCGGCATCCACGACGATCCCGGTCGGCGCCCTGGCGGTGAGCGACCCGGTCGATCTCCGCGTGCCCGATCGAGCCGATCTGGCCATCAGCCTCTGGATTCCCGGGAACCAGCCGGCCGCGACCGAACACAAGCTGGGGTTGCAGACAACGTATGTCTCGCCTGAGGGTGATTTCAGCGGCGCCGATTTACTGCCCACGGCGACCACGACGGCGTCCTACTATTACCTGGCAGGCGTCGACGTGAGGTCTTCGGTGCCCTCCCGGGCCATCGTAGTGCTCGGCGACTCGATCACCGACGGGCTGCATTCCTCGCCGGACGCCAACCGGCGCTGGCCGAATCGTCTTGCCGAGCGGCTGGGCACGGGCAAAGGCGGCAACAGGGTCGCCGTGCTCAATGCGGGCATCAGCGGCAACCGTATCCTGCATGATAAGGCAGGCACGAACGCATCGGCACGCCTGGATCGCGACGTGCTCGTGCAGCCCGGCGCGCGCTACCTCATCGTTCTGGAAGGCATCAACGACATCGGAATTCCCGGAGGCTCGGCCGCCGAAGAGATCATCGCCGGCCACCATCAGATAATCGACCGGGCGCATGCGATGGGCCTCAAGGTCTATGGAGGGACGCTCACGCCGTTCCAGGCGTTCCTGCCCGGCATCTACTACTCCGCTGAAAACGAGGCGACGCGCCAGGTCGTCAATCAGTGGATCAGGGCCAGCAAAGCCTATGACGCGGTGATCGATTTCGACCGCGCGCTGCGCGACCCGGCCAATCCATCTGCGATGCGTCCGGCCTATGACAGCGGCGACCATCTGCATCCGAACGATGCCGGGTACCAGGCGATGGCCGATGCCGTCGACCTGTCGCTGTTCGACGTGGGGACCCGTGGGCGTCAGGCGGCTGCTGCAAAGGGCCCGACATTGGCAAACGGCAAGCCGAATGCCACGCCCTGCAAGTGCCCGCAGTGACGTGGCCGACCCGGAATCCGCCGTCAATACGGAAACTTTCGCTTGAGCGTCAGCATCGGCGCCTCCACCAGATGCCACATCGCGGTCGCTAGCAGAACCGTCAGCCCGAGACGCGCGGCAAACGGGGGAAGGTCGCGAACGATGGATGAGCGCGCGGAGAGCCAGTCGACCAGCGGCCACATGAAGAGGTGTATCAGGTACAGGCCGTAGCTGATTTTGCCCAGGAAGTGAAACGGCGCGAAGTTGAAGAAGCTGAGAAGCCAGGGGTTCTCGCTTTGCCACAACCCCAGAACCATCGCCAGGAACCCGAACGCAAGCAGCGTCTGCACGTGCGGCGGATGCATGACGTGGTCGATCGATGGCACCTGCGGCCACGACAGCGCGAACACTGCAACGACCAGGGCGAGGCCGGCCGGGAACATCCATTGCCGGGCCGCGCGGCGAATCCTGTCACCGGTAACCGACGCATCCGCAAACACGACCGCGCCGACGGCACCCGCGACCAGATATTCACCGCAGACGAGTGGGATCAGCCCGTACGCCGATTTGGGCAGGAAAACCGCGAAGAGAACACGAAAACCGATGCAGGCACACCACAAGCCCAGCAACCAGGACAGCCTCGCGCGTCCGGGCCGCAGCAGCAGGAACAGCAGCGGGAAGACCAGGTAGAACTGCTCTTCTACGCACAGCGACCAGAAGTGGATGCCGTACATCCGCGTGGGATCCCACGCGATGTCCACGAGTCCGGGCTGGACCCATGTATAGAAGAAGATTCCCCAGTTCATTACATAGATCACGTAGACGGGCAGGTAGGCGATGCCGACGGTGGCCGCGGCCAGCCCCAGCACGAGGTAGTACGCGGGAAAGATCCGCAGCGCGCGGCGCGCATAGAAATTCCAGAGGAAGTGCTTTCGCGGATGGTTCTCGTGCGCGATCAGTATCCGGGTGATCAGGAACCCGCTGATCACGAAGAACAGCGAGACGCCATGGCTGCCCCACCAGAAGCGGGTGATGTCGCTGTGCACCAGGAACACGGCGAAGAACGCGAGGAACCGTAGTCCATCGATCTGTTTGCGATGTTCCAGCATTTTCTCGTGACGGTGCCCAAGGGAAGTTCAAGTGTGTCCGGACGGCTGCGGGCATTCAGTTCGCTAGCGCACAGACAGTGGACCTGTCCGGCACTAAAAGAAACGAATGAGATCGACTTCGGGTCGGACGTGCTGAACATCGGGGACGCCAAGGCGCAGTTCCTCCTGGGATTGGCCAGGAGCCCGTTGCTGTTCTATCCGCACTACAAGTTTCACCTTCCGCTGCCCACGGTGCTGATGATCGAAAACACCAATCACTGCAACGCCGACTGCGTGATGTGCCCCCGCGACACGTTGTCCAGGAAGCGCGGCTTCATGGACATCCGGCTCTTCGAGAAGATCATCAGGGAAGCATCCGCAGAGAGCCGCAAGCCGGTCACGCATCTGCACGGCTTCGGCGAACCACTGCTGGACAAGCTCTTGCCCGACAAGATCCGGCTGGCCAAGGACTACGGCATCACGCGGACGTACATCGTCTCGAACGCTTCGCGCCTGTTTCCGGAGACGGCGCGGAAGATCATCGGCGCTGGCCTGGACAAGATGAAGATCAGTTTCTACGGAACGGACGCAGAGTCGTACAACAACACGATGAAGCGGCTGGATTTCGACGTCACGCTCCAGAACATCAAGGATTTCCTACGCATCCGCAAGGAAATGCAGAGCGCTACGCCCAGGCTGATCCTGCAATATCTGCCCAATGAAACGAATCATGCCAGGATGGCGGTATTCAAGTCGCTATGGGAGCCTCTGCTGGACCGGCGGGCGGGCGATTGCCTCAACGTGTCGACGTTGCACAACTACGGCGGCGGCAGGGCCTACAATCCGATGCGCGGCGAGATCGCTTCCGTGTGCTATTTCCCGTGGACATCGATGTCGGTTCTCTGGGACGGCCGCGTCGTCACGTGCTGCATGGATTCCAACGGCGTGCAGGTCCTGGGCGACCTGAATCGGCAGACCGTGCAGGAAGTCTGGACTGGGCCGGTGCTGGCCGGCGTGCGGAAGGACTTCGCGAATCTCGACTACCGGAAATATCCGGTCTGCACGGCTTGCGATTGGGTGCGCAGACGTTGACCGGCAACAGAGAGGCGACGCCACAAACACGTTGACCGCTGCCGGCACGCCCCGGATACTCCGCGGGTCGCCGCATGTCGGCACCCCGCGAAGGACCACCCATGCAGCACGCCGCGATCGTGCCGTCGATGGCAGCCCTGGGCAATGCGATCGGCGCCCGCGCGTCGGGGCATCTGGACCTCGCCTTCCGTCACATGATGGCAAGGCAGGGCGCCGAGCTGGGGCCGCACTTCCTGCGGCTGGTGACCGGCGAAGCGCATCCGCTCGGCAATGTCGCCGTGGTTTCGGACCCGGGCGATCTCAGGACGATGCACGCTGCCGTCGATCCGCTGCTCACGTGTGGATTTCCGACGTCCGTGTTGTATCCGCAAGGCATCTCCGATGCCGTAGCGCGCTCGTTGCTGGCGTCCGGTTATGCCGACGCGGGAACGATGCCCGCGATGGCGGTCGATATCGAGCGCCTTGGAGCGACGGCTCTGCCGTCGGGATACGAATGGGCGAGGATGGGCGAGGGCGACGACGGCCGCGCGTGGGCCGATACGCTTGCGGTCGGCTACGGACTGCCTCCCGGCTTGGCGCGCATGATGTCGCCCGAACGGCTCGGCGCCGACATGGCCCCTGACGCGTCGTTGCAGTTCTTCGCGGTCCGCCGCAGCGGCAAGGCTGTGGCGGTGTCAATGCTGTACCTCGCGGACGGAATTGCGGGCATCTACTGCGTGGCGACGCGCGAGGATGAACGCGGCAAGGGCTTCGGCGCGCACGTGACGGCCGAGCCCCTACGCGCCGCGCAGAAGCTTGGCTACCGTGTCGGCGTGCTGCAGTCTTCGCCCGTCGGCCACACGGTCTACCTGAAGCTGGGCTTCGCGGACATCGGCGCCGTGCCGATGTTCATTCGCATGCCGGCGTAACGTGGCCGCCGCGGCGCTCGCCGCGCGTCAGAACTCGTACTCTGCCTGTATCCGGAAATTGCAGTCGGGCGAGCCGCTCGTCAAGCCGAACAGCACGGCGGTATTCCATACGATCGCTTCCTTGCCGCCGAGATTGTATTTGCCGAACAGCGCGGGGCCCATCCGATGGTTCTGCTCGCTCGTCGGCAGCAGGTGGTTCCAGATACCCATGTCGCCGAATCCCTGGGCTCCGAATTCCAGTGCCTGTTGCCATCGGTACTTGACCTGCCATTGGTAGCCGAAGTACGTGCCGTTTTCTTCCACGGAGCGCGAGATGTTGGTCAGCAACGGGTTGAAGTTGACCTGCACCTGGTCGAATTCGGCCTGGAACAGAGGCCCGAAGCGGAATTCGTTACCTTCGCTGCGGTCGTGTGGCAACTCGAACTCCATGATGAAGCCGATGTCGACCGGATACCGGCCGGTCTCGGTCAGCTGGAACTTGTTCTCCCACTCGATCGCGTCGTAGAAGCTGTGGTTGCCTTCGCGCTCGCCCTTGACATAGAACTCGGTGAACCACCACTCGGTCGCACCGTAGCCCACACCCAGGCTCGCCGCCTGCTGCGACGGCTCGTTCTTTTTCGACGCCGCGCCGTACTTGAAGTCGAGTTCCCGCTCGCCATAGGTCACGGAGGGCATGAAGACATAGTCGGCGGGACCGGCCATCGCGCCGCCGGTGACCAGCACGGCGGTGATCGCGATGAGGATGCGGGGCTTCAAGAGGGTGCTCCTTTGCGCAGAGGTTGAGCGGGCGCGGTGTTGAGCCATTTCATTCCGGCACCGATGACGACGAAGACCAGGACGAAGACGACGATCTGCATGCCGGCAGGGCGGTCTTCGTAGCCGACGAGGCTGCGCAGCAGCGTGCCGGGGATCGACGTCTGGGGCAGCAGCGCGGACGTATCCCAGAGCGGAGTCGCGAGTCCCGGCAGCACGTCTGCCTGGATCAGGAAACGGGCGGCCTGCGACGCCATGCCGGCGGCAAGGAACAGCACCAGGATGCCGGTGGCGGTGAAGAACCAGCGCAGCGGAACGCGCAGCAAACCTGCGTAGACTGCGTAGCCGACGCCGATGCCCGCGGCGATGCCGGCCAGTCCGCCCGCCAGCATCGACCACGACGCGCCGCCATCCGTGGCGGCGATGCCGTACAGGAAGAGCACCGTTTCCGATCCTTCGCGCAGCACCGCGAGCCCGACGACGATCAGCAGCACCGAGCATTCGCGCCGGCCGTCGCGTATCTCGCCACCGACGCCGCGCGCGCTGGCGGCGAGCGCGGCACCGTGCGACGACATCCACAGGTTGTGCCATGCGAGCATCACCACTGCGATGCCAAGCACCGTCGCGTTGAATATTTCCTGGCCGACGCCGCTCGCCAGTTCGGCGATGCGTTCGGTGCCGAGCGCGACGAGTCCTGCGCCGGCCAACCCGACAGCGATGCCTGCGGCCAGCCATCGGTTGCGACCGGGAATGGCGCGCGTGGCTGCGGCGATGATGCCGATGATCAGTGCGGCCTCGAGGACCTCGCGGAAGACGATGATGGCGGTGGCTAGCATGGTGTTCGGCGTGCCGCTATTGGGCGATGACCACGCCCTGCGCGGTCTTTTCGTTGTATTCGCCGACGAATGCATACCGGCCCGGCTTGAGCGGCCCGATGAACACCGATACCGTGGACTTGCCCGCGATCACCTTTTCGCGATTCAGTGCATGGCTTTCGAATTCCTCGGGGGTCGCGTCGCGGTTCTCGATGACGAGCTTGATCTTCTTGCCGGAGGGCACGACGACCTCTGCCGGCTGGAACTTGTGATCCTCGATGACGAGCTTGAATTCGTCATCCGACGCATAGGCAGGCGCGCCGACGACGAGGCCCGTGACGAGGGCAAGGGCGAAGGCTAGGCGGCTGGCGTGGGGCATGGCGGTTTCCGGGAGGGTTATCTATTGCAAATGATAATGGTTCGCATTATCAATTGCAATACCCCCCCCCAAATCGCCGCCCGGATCACGCGAGCGACCCACCCACACCGCGCCGTTAATCGCCCGACTTGATGTTGTTGTCCTTGATGACCTTGGCCCAGCGCGGCATTTCCTTGCGCACAAACGTATCCAGCTCGGCGGGCGATCCGGCACTCACCTCCATGCCCTGCGCCGCCAGCTTCTCGACGACGGCCGGCGACTTGGCAGCCTTGGCCAGTTCATCGGCGACGCGCTTGGCAAGCGCTGCCGGCATGCTGGCAGGCCCGAACACACCCCACCACGTGTAGGCCTCGAAGCCGGGCACGCCCTGACTGGCGATCGTCGGCACGCCGGGCAACTTGGGGTCCGGCTTGGTCGAGGTCACGGCGATTGCGCGGAGCCGACCTGACGCAATGTGCGGGCTGACCAGGAACACCGAACCAATCGCCAGCGGGACCTGGTTGCCGATCGCATCGTTCATCAGAGGGCCGCCACCGCGATAGGGGATGTGGTTGAACTCCACGCCCAACTGGTTGCCGAGCTGCGTCATCGTCAGGTGTCCCAGGCTGCCCGCGCCGATGGTGCCGTAGGACAAGCCGCCCGGGTTGGCCTTGGCCGCGGCCACGACATCGCGGAACGACTTGTACGGCTGTGCGACGGGCGTGACCAACGCCATCGCGCCCGTGCCGATCAGCATCAGCGGCGTCAGGTCGCGCAGCGTGTCGAACGGCAGGTTCGGGATCAACGACGGATTGACCGCGTGCGTGTCGAACACCACGCCGATCGTGTAGCCGTCGGGATCGGCTTTCGACAGCAGCGCCGTGCCGATGGAACCCGATGCGCCGCCCTTGTTGTCGACGATGAACGATTGCCCGGTCTGCTCGGACAACCTTTGCGCGAGGATGCGCGCCACCTGATCGACGGAACCGCCCGCCGGAAACACCGCGATCAGCTTGACCGGTTTCGTCGGCCAGGTTTGTGCCACCGCCGCCGGCGCGATGCAGACGTTGAGCAGCAGCGTGAGCGCCAGTCCTAAGCGATACGTCTTCATCCGGGTCTCCGCGAAATTAGGCAGGAAAGGGCGAAGTTCACTCCTGCTCGACGCCAAGCGCGACGAGGAATCGCGACACCATGTTGTAGGTGGCGATGACAGCCACGATTTCGACGACCTGTCGATCATCGTCAACCGCGGCGCGCACCGAGGCCATCGTCGCGGCGCTCACCGTCACGTTGCGTGTCATCTCCACCGTGAGAGCCAACACCGCGCGCTCGGCGGCGTCGAATGCGCGCAAGTCGTATTTCGGGTCGCCCACATTGCCCAGCGCCCCGAGTTGCGCCGCAGTACCTCCCGCGCGCAGGAACTCCGGCGCGTGGTGGTGATATTCGTAGTCGGCGTGGTTGAGGCGGGCGACGGCGCAAATGGCCAATTCGCGCAACTTTTGCGATACCGCGAGCTCGGTCCTGACGGCGCGCAGGTAGCCGCTCCAGCCCTGTGCCAGCGGCGGGCTGTGCAGCAGCATCCGGTCGAGGTTGAGGAGTCTCCCGCCGCGGCGGGCGCGAATGGCAGCGACGACGTCGCGAGGCTCGGCGAGATCCTGCGGTTGATACGGAACGGCGGCCATCTCTTGTCTTCCTTCCGTGGGCCACGCGGGCCGTTCGATGCAGGCATCGGTCCGCACTATGCCTTTCGAACCGCGATTGCGCAAACCGCGGCGCCCGATCCACATTGCCGTCGACCAACGCATCGGTAATGCCGCGTGGATGAGCGCCACAGCAATCCAACAGTCCGTTGCAGTCGCCGCCCGCCACGCGCATGCTGTGAAGTTCGCGGCGAGTAACAAGAAGCGTCCGGCTGTCGGACCGCCGCATCTCGCAGGGGGTCCGCATGGACGAGCAAATTCGCATTGCCGCGCTGGAATACCATCGCCTGCCGCGGCCGGGCAAGATTTCGATTGCGCCTACCAAGGACCTGGTCAACCAGCGCGACCTGGCTCTCGCGTACTCACCGGGCGTTGCTGCCGCGTGCGACGCAATCGCCGCCGACCCGCGCGAAGCGCAGACGCTCACGTCGCGCGCCAATCTCGTTGCCGTCGTCACCAATGGCACGGCGGTGCTCGGCCTGGGCAACATTGGGCCACTGGCTGGCAAGCCGGTGATGGAGGGCAAGGCGTGCCTCTTCAAGAAGTTCGCCGGCATCGACGTGTTCGACATCGAGCTTGCGGAGAACGACCCGGAAGAGATGGTGAAGACGATCGCCCGGCTCGAGCCGACCTTTGGCGGTATCAACCTGGAGGACATCAAGGCGCCGGACTGCTTCTACATCGAACGCAAGCTGCGCGAGAGGATGAAGATCCCCGTCTTTCACGACGACCAGCATGGCACCGCGATCGTGGCGGGCGCATTCATGCTGAACGGCCTCAAGGTCGTGAAGAAGGAGATCGCCAAGGTCAAGCTCGTGTGCTCTGGAGCGGGTGCCGCCGCCATCGCGTGCCTTGACCTCATGGTCGGCGTCGGCCTGAAGCACGAGAACATCGTCGTGTGCGACAGCAAGGGCGTGATCTTCACTGCTCGCGAGAATCCGATGGAGGAGAACAAGGCGCGCTACGCTCGCGACACGAAGGCGCGCACGTTGGCCGACGCCATTGCCGGCGCCGATATCTTCTTGGGCCTGTCCGGCCCCGGCGTGCTCACGCAGGATATGGTCAAGTCGATGGCGCCCTCGCCGCTGATCCTGGCGCTGGCCAACCCCGAGCCGGAAATCCTGCCGGGACTGGCCAAAGCGGTGCGGCCCGACGCCATCATCGCCACAGGCCGGTCGGACTACCCGAACCAGGTCAACAACGTGCTGTGCTTCCCGTTCATCTTCCGCGGTGCGCTCGATGTCGGCGCGACCACGATCAACGAGGCGATGAAGCTCGCGTGCATGCGCGCCATCGCCGAGCTGGCGCACGCCGAGCAATCTGACATCGTGGCGCAAGCCTACACGGGCGAAGAACTTTCGTTCGGACCAGAGTACCTGATTCCCAAGCCCTTCGATCCGCGGCTGATGCAGATCGTGCCTCCGGCGGTGGCCAAGGCGGCAATGGATAGCGGCGTGGCTACGCGGCCCATTGCCGATTTCGAGGCCTATCGCGACCGCCTGTCGCAGTTCGTCTACCACTCCAGCCTGATCATGAAGCCGGTGTTTGCGGGCGCCAAGCGCGCGCCGAAGCGCGTCGCCTATGCAGAGGGTGAGGAGGAGCGGATATTGCGCGCGGTTCAGGTCGTCATCGACGAAGGGCTCGCGCGGCCAATGCTTATCGGCCGGCCCGAGGTAATTGCGGCCCGGGTCGAGCGCTTTGGCCTGCGTATTGCCGCAGGGAAGGACTTCGACCTCGTCAACATCAATAACGATGCCCGCTACAAATCGTGCTGGCAGCTCTACTACCAATTGATGGGGCGCAATGGCATTTCACCCGAGGATGCCAAGGAGGCCGTGCTGCGCAAGCCGTCGCTGATCGGCGCGCTGCTGCTGCGCATCGGCGAGTGCGACGCGCTGGTATGCGGCACCGTCGGCAAATACCACGCCCATCTCCGGCATGTTGCGGACGTCATCGGCAGGACGCCCGATGCGCCGGTTTTCGCGGCGATGAACGGCCTGTTGCTGCCCCATCGCACGCTGTTCATCGGTGACACCTACGTAAACCGGGATCCTTCTGCGGAAGAATTGGCCGAGATCACCCGGCTCGCGGCCGACGCGGTTCGTCGCTTCGGGCTGGTGCCCAAGGTCGCGCTGCTGTCGCACTCCAACTTCGGCAGCGACGATTCGGACTCGGCAAGCAAGATGCGCGAGGCGCGGCGCCTGGTCATGGAACGCGTGCCGGGGCTGGAAGTCGACGGCGAGATGCACGGGGACGCCGCGTTGTCGGAAGCGATCCGCTCGGGAGTGCATCCTGATTCGACGCTGAAGGGCGAGGCGAACCTCCTCATCATGCCCAATCTCGATGCCGCGAACATCTCGTTCAACCTGCTCAAGATCACGGGCGGCGACGGCGTGACCATCGGTCCCATACTGCTCGGCGCGCGCAAACCGGTCCTGATCGCGACGCCATCGGCGACGGTGCGCCGGCTGGTGAACCTGACAGCGCTGGCGGTGGTCAACGCCGCGGCGGGAGCGGGCTGATCATCCTCGACACAGTGAAGGTCGGCGACGCAACGATGGACGGCCTCGCGGTCCGGCGCGTCCTAGTTGGTGACAACGACAACGCGCGGCGCATTCTCGTCGCTGGCCGTTGCGTCGAACGGCTTGGGCACGGCGATGCCGAAACCCTGCGCGTAGTCAACGCCGATCTCGCGCAGGCGCTCGAGGATACCCGCGTGCTCGACGTACTCTGCGATGGTACGCTTGCCCATCACGTGACCGATCTGGTTGATCGCCTCGACCATCGCGTTGTCGATCGGGTCCGCGAGCATGTCGCGCACGAAGCTACCGTCGATCTTGAGGAAGTCCACCGGCAGGTGCTTGAGGTAGCCGAACGACGACATGCCGGAGCCGAAGTCGTCGAGTGAGAAAAGGCAGCCCAGTGTCTTCAATTCGGTGATGAAGCGCGTGGCCTTGGCGAGGTTGGCTATCGCCGCCGTCTCCGTGACTTCGAAGCACACGCTACCCATCGGCGCCGACGTTCGCGTCAGCTCGGCGCGGATGAAGTCCAGGAAACGCTCGTCGCCGATCGACGCGCCGGAAAGATTGATGATGCAAGTCTCAGGCTCGCGTGACGGACTGCGCCGCGCGGCCATCGTGGTGAGCGCGGTACGCGTCACCCACCGGTCGATCTGCGACATCAGGTTGTAACGCTCGGCGGCCGGAATGAACGCCATTGGCGGCACGATTGCGCCGCGCTCGTCGATCATGCGCACCAACAGCTCGAACATCCGCGTCGACTTCTGTCCGACGCCGACAGGCACGATTTGCTGCGTGTAGAGGACGAAGCGCCCGGCGGTGAGCGCGTCCTGGATACGGCCTACCCATTCCATTTCGCCGTGGCGCAATGCCAGCTCGGTGTCCTTGGGATGATAGAGCTGAACGCGATTGCGGCCCTTTTCCTTGGCCATGTAGCAGGCGGCGTCACCCGCGGACAGCACTTCGGTGAGGTTAAGCGTGCCGTCGGCCATGTTGACGAGGCCGATCGAGACGCCGACGGCGAATGTCCGCTGGTTGACGACGAAATGAAAGTCCGCAACTGCCTGGCGGAGGGTCTCGGCGATACGCATTGCATTTTCGATCTGGCAGTTCTCCACGAGGACGCCGAATTCATCCCCGCCCAGCCGCGCGAGAGTGTCGCCTTCGCGCAGCCGCTCCTGCAGGACCACGCTGATCTGGCGCATGAATTCGTCGCCGGCCCCATGACCGCAGGTGTCGTTGACGATCTTGAACTGGTCGAGGTCGAGATACATCATCGCGTGGTGGCGACGTTCCTCCCGTGCGCTTGTCAGGGCGCGATCCAGCCGGTGCTCGAATTCGCGCCGGTTGATGAGGCCGGTAAGCGTGTCGTGCGTGGCCTGGTAGGACAATTGCGTCGCGAACTCGCGCTCGCGGCGCACGTCGTGCAGCACGAGGACGACGCCGGTGATCGTGCTCAGGCGGTCCCGGATGGGCGCCGCCGATTGGTCGATGGCGATTTCCATGCCGTCGCGACGGAGCAGCACCACGTTCGACGTCACGCGTACCGTGGCGTCGTCGCGCAGCACGCGAGCGACGGGATCCGCGATCGGCTGGCGTGTCGTCTCGTCCAGCATCGGACACACGGTCGACAGCGGAAGCCCGCGCGCCTCGCGCAGCTTCCATCCGGTGAGCGCCTCGGCAATCGGATTCAGGTACTCGACGCGGCCGTCGACTTTGGTGGTGATCACGGAGTCCGCGATGGACGCCAGAGTCACCTGTGCGCGCTCCTTCTCGGCGTACATCTGCGCTTCCGCGAGCTTGCGGTCGGTGATGTCGGTGACCGATCCCGCCATGCGCACCGCCCATCCCGAAGCGTTGCGCACCGACCGCCCGCGCGCCCTGAACCAGCGGGTTTCCCCGGATTTGCATTTGCAGCGAAACTCCACGTCGAAGGGCGCGTTATAGCGCAGGTGCGCCGAGGTCGCGGCTCGCGTCGGATCGCGATCATCCGGATGCAGAAGCGAGATGAAGCCCATCGCCGTATTGCCCATTTCCAGATCGGAGTATCCGACAAGTTCGTGGCAACGCGGCGAGAAATAGAACTCTCCGGTCAGAACATTCCAGTCCCACAGACCGTCGTTGCTGCCGCTGACCGCAAGGCTGAAGCGCTCGTCGCTGATCCGCAGCGCATTCTCGAGCGCCGTGCTTCGCAGCAAAAGGCGGCGCGACAGGAAAATGCCGAGCAGTACCAGCAGCGCGGCGACGAGCAGCGTAACGCCTGCGAGAAGCAGCTGCGTCTTGCGCGACGCTTCGCCCAGCGTGGCGGAGAATGCATCCTCGAGCGGCGTCAACCGCGCGTCGATGGCGTTGATCTCATCGACCGTCGCCTGCAGCGCGGCAGGATCGCGCATTCCCGAATGCACCTGTGCATGGAGGCGCTGCGCCGCCAGAACCAATTGCTCGATTTCGACATCGGCCCTGGCCCAGATTCCGATCGCGCGTTCGATGTAGTTGACATGGCGAAAGTGCCGAAACAGGGAGATCATTCCGTCGATGTCATCGGGGTTGTTGCGGCCGTCCAGGAATCCCTTGCGCGCGTTGGCGTAGTTAGGCTCCGGCTTGTCCAGTTCCTCGCGAGAACTTCGGTCGCCCAATGGCACGACGATGGCGACCTGATAGCGCTCGAAGTCGGTTTCGGCCTGCGTTCGCGCGTAGCGGGAGAGTGCGGCGACAGATTCCTTCTGCGCCTTCGACCACAGGCCCTCGCCGCCGACATAGGCACGCAGGGACGACATGATGTTGGTGCTGATGGTGTTCAACACCACCAACAGGACGACCACGGTCAGGAACGGCCAGACGATCTGTAACAATCGCCGGCTGATGGGAACGTATCTGAAGATCTGGCGCACGGTGAGGGACTCGGTTGTGACGTTCGGTCCGTGGCCTTAGGTCGGTGTACCTGCTGGGCAGGGCCGCCAGCCGGGCAGGTTAGTCGCTGCTCAGTCGCCGAATTCCTCGATGATCGCCTCGATCTTGGCACGGTCGGCCAGGAACGCGTCGATGCACGTCGGGTCGAAATGCTTGCCGCGCTGGGCCTTGACGAAGTCGATGCTCTCGTCAATGGGCCAGGCGTGTTTGTAGGGCCGCTCGCTCACCAGGGCGTCGAACACGTCAGCGACCGCAACTACGCGCGCCACCAGCGGGATGTCTTCGCCGTGCAGGCCATTGGGGTAACCATTGCCGTCGAATTTTTCATGATGGCCGAGCGCGATGATCGCGCCCATTGAAAGGTATTTCGACGGGCTGCCCTTGAGGATGTCGTAGCCAATGCGCGGATGGACCTTCATGACCTCGATCTCCTCGCGTGTCAGGGGTCCTTCCTTCAACAGCACGGAGTCGGGAATACCGATCTTGCCGATGTCGTGCATCGGCGCGGCCACTTCCAGCACGTGCACCGTCTCGTTGCCCAGCCCGAGATGGGCGCCGATCAGTGCCGAATACTTGGCCATCCGCATCAAGTGGTTGCCGGTCGTCTTGTCACGGAATTCGCCGGCCTTGGCAAGCTTGGACAGCGTCTCCAGCTCGCGTTCGTGGATTTCGGCCACCGACTTGTCGACCTGATACTGCAGCACGCGGGCCTGGTCGGACAGCACGATCTTGTGGCGGCGCAGCTCGAGAAGATTGGCGCAGCGCGCACGGGTCTCGTGTTCGTCGAGCGGCTTGATCAGGAAATCGGTAGCGCCGGCTTCCAGCGCGTCGTAGCGAATCTTGCGGTCGTCGACCACGGTGATCACGACGATGGGCAC
>Ga0302323_100000489_pt1 | contig 31581 bp, 11 predicted proteins | sample Fen_T0_3_FD_201950 | JGI IMG/M metagenome (GOLD analysis project Ga0302323, IMG submission 201950) | Peat permafrost microbial communities from Stordalen Mire near Abisko, Sweden - Fen_T0_3 | ecosystem: Environmental > Terrestrial > Soil > Wetlands > Permafrost | place: Sweden: Abisko...
GGAATGCGTTTCTCAGCGATATCTCCGTGCTGATCGAGAAGTCCCCGCTCGTGCTGGTCGCGGCAGTGATCGACAAGGCGACGCTGGCGGCGCAGCACGCGCAGCCACCGAATCCGTATCACTTGGCGCTCAAGTTTGGTCTCGAACGGATCCAGCTGCATCGATTCGGCCTGCAGGACGAGGGCAAGCTGCACGTCGTATTCGAAAGCCGTGGCAAGCGCGAGGATGAGGAGCTGGAGCTCGAGTTCCGGCGCGTGTGTGACGCGAACGCGACGGGGCAGCGTCTTGAGTTTGAGGCGGTGTTCGCCAAGAAGGAAGCGAACCACTGTGGGCTGCAGCTCGCAGACCTGGTGGCGCGGCCGATCGGGCGCCACTTCATGAATCCGGGGCAGTCGAACCGGGCTTACGAGCAGATCGAGAAGAAATTCCGGCGTTCGCCCGACGGCAGCGTGCACGGATGGGGGCTGAAGTGCTTTCCATAGCCCGAACCCAACGCACAAAAGCAAAGCGCCCCGAGAAAACCCGAAGCGCTGTGCCGACCGGGTATTCCCAGTCCGTCCTTCATTTATGCGCCCGGCCGTCGCCCGGGTCAAGAGGCGACGGGGCAACGTCTTGGAATCGCTAGGCTCGAAGGCGGGCATGCGGTTGGGGCAGCAGGCGAGCGCGGGAGGAGCAAGATGACACGCGGGCGCGATTGGAACGAGGCGAGCCTATCTGAGAACCCGGCTGTCGAGCAGCTGCGGCGCATGGGCTATCAGTACGTGCCCGGCGAGACCCTCGACGCCGAACGTGAGTCACTGAAGGACGTGGTGCTGACGCAGCGGCTCGCCGCTGCGCTGCGGCGGCTCAACCCCTGGCTCTCGGACGACAACGTGCCCAAGGCCGTGCGCGCGGTGACGCACGTGGCGGCGACGTCGCTCATCGAAGCGAGCGAAAAGCTGTACACGATTCTGACCTACGGCATCGCGCTCGAGCAAGACCTGGGCGGAGGCAAGAAGGGGCAGATGGTGCGCTTCTTCGACTTCGAGAAACCGAGAAACAACGAGTTCTTGGTCACGCGCCAGTTCAAGGTGAAGGGCGCGAAGAAGCACATCAAGCCTGATGTCGCGCTGTTCGTGAACGGCATCCCGCTGGTGGTGATCGAGTGCAAGAGCCCGACGCTCGGTGAAGGCTGGAAAGCCGAAGCGATCGACCAATTTTCACGGTATCAAGAGCTCGAACCGCGCTACCGGGACTTGGGTCACCCCAAGTTGTTCGAGCCCGTGCAGGTGCTGGTCGCTACGTGCGATCAGGCCGCGTGCTACGGCACAGTCACGACCCCGCATCGCTTCTATGCGGATTGGAAGACGATGTGGCCGACGAACGAGGCCGAGTTCGCCAAAGCCAAGGGACGCGCGCCGTCAGCGCAGGAGGTCTTGTTCGAGGGCATGCTGCGGCCCGAGAACCTGCTCGACCTGGTACAGAGCTTCATCGTCTTTGAGCGCGACGCGGCGACGGGTCGCACCATTCGCAAGCTGTGCCGCTACCAACAATTCGCGGCCGTGAACAAAGCCATCGCGCGAGCACGGACGGCGAAACTGCCGACGGAACGCGGCGGTGTCGTGTGGCACACGCAAGGGTCGGGCAAGAGCCTGACCATGCTGTGGCTGGCGCTCAAGCTGCGGCGCGATTCGGTGCACGAAAACCCAACCATCCTGCTCGTGACTGATCGGAAAGATCTCGACATCCAGATCAGCAAGACATTCCGCGCTTGCGGATTTCCCAACCCCGACCAGGCCGAGAGCGTCCGTCACCTGCGCGAGCTGCTCTCGAACCCGTCGGGCAAGACGATCCTGACCACCGTGCAGAAGTTTCAGGAGCTGCAGGAGGCAGCCGAAGCCGGCAAGCGCAAGGCGCTCGAAGAGTATCCCCTGCTTTCTGAAGCCTCGAACATCTTCGTGCTCGCGGACGAGGCACACCGCACGCAGTACGGAGGCCTCGCCGCCAACCTGCGTAAGGCACTGCCGAATGCCTGCTTTTTTGGCTTCACGGGCACGCCGATCGACAAGAAAGACCGGAGCACCCTCAGCACGTTCGGCGGCTATATTGACACCTACACCATCGAGCAGGCCGTCGCCGACGGGGCGACGGTGCCGATCTTCTACGAGGGGCGGCTACCCGAGCTGCGCATCATCGGGAACACCCTCGACGCGATCTTTGATCGCGTGTTCGCCGATCGCACGGAAGAGGAACGCGAAGCCATCAAGAAGAAATACGCGACCGAATCGTCGGTCGCCGGGGCCCCCAAGCGCGTGGAGGCGGTGTCGCTCGACTTGATTGAGCACTACATCAAATACATTCAGCCGAACGGGTTCAAGGCGCAGGTCGTGGCTTGCTCGCGCGAGGTAGCGTGCCTCTACAAGGAAACGCTCGAGCGCTTGAACGCTCCGCAGTCGGCGATCATTATTTCGGGTTCCAACAAGGACGACGCTAGCCTCGTTCAGCACCACACGAGTGAGGAGCAGCGCAAGGAGCTGGTCGAGCGCTTCCTAAAGAAGGACGACCCGCTTCAGATTCTGGTGGTGTGCGACATGCTGCTAACAGGTTTCGACGCGCCGGTGGAGCAGGTCATGTATCTGGATTCGCCGCTAAAAGAGCACACCCTGCTTCAAGCGATTGCGCGCGTGAATCGCACTGCGGACCATAAGACGTACGGACTAATCGTCGATTACTGGGGCGTGTCCGAGGCCTTGCAGGAGGCGCTGGCCATCTTCGCTCCGGCAGAGATCAAGCAGGCGCTCACGCCCAAAATCGACGAGATGCCTCGCTTGCAGGCTCGGCACGCCGCGGTTTTACGGTTCTTCCTAAACGTCAAGAACAAGGACGACCTGGAAGCCTGCGTGACCGTGCTCGAGCCGGAGGACGTGCGAGACGAGTTCGACGAGGCGTTCAAGCGCTTCGCCCAATCGCTGGATATGATGCTGCCCGATCCGCGCGCGCTGCCCTACAAGGGCGACGCCCGCTGGCTCGGCAAGATCCGTGCAACGGCCGCTGCCAAGTACCGCGACGACAAGCTCGATATCTCGGATTGCGGCGCCAAGGTGCGGGAGCTCATCGAGGAAGCCGTGATTGCCGAAGGCATCCAAATCCTCGTCAAACAGATCTCCCTCTTCAATCCCGAGTTCGAGGAAAAGCTGAAAGCGTTGAAGAGCGACGAGGCACGCGCCAGCGAGATGGAACACGCCATCAAGCAAGAAATTCACGTCAAGCTCGACGAGAACCCGGCCTTCTTCCGATCGCTTCGCGAGCGGCTCGAACAAATTATCGCCGACCGAAAGGCCAAGCGCATCGACGCCGCCGAGCAGCTCAAGCTCTTTGAAGACATCCGTCGCGAAATCCGCGGTCAGGACGAGCTCGCTCAGGAAATGGGCCTCTCGGAAACCGGCTTTGCCATCTACGGCCTGATCGAGCAGCCACTCACCGTTTCAGAGGGCGCGCTCCCCAAATACCGCCGCGTCGACGAAGGCAAGAAGGAGCTCTCTACCTTGATCGAAGAAGCTCTCGCGCCCCATGCCGGCATTGTCGACTGGCACCACAAAGACGATGTGCAGCGTGAAATGCGCCGACTCATCAAGCGCCAGCTACGCGCCGCCGCGTTCGCAGCCGACAAGGTCGACGTGCTTGCCGAAACAATCGTCGACCTCTACAAGCGGCGAGGTGGCCAATGATGGACACCGCCATCGAGCGATCGTCAGTCCGTTACGGCACAACGACCATCGACTACGCAATCAAACGCAGCCCGCGGCGCACGACGGTCTCGATCGCCATCGATCCCACCGAAGGCGTGCTCGTAACCGCTCCAGAGCCGGCGCCCGTCGCGCGCCTGGACCGCATCGTGCAGGCGAAGGCCTCTTGGATCAGTCAGCGCCTCAAGGGCCAAAGCGATCGTCCGCCGGCGCCGAGCCTCAAAGAATTCGTCAGTGGCGAATCCTTCCTCTACCTGGGCCGTCAATATCGCCTCAAGCTCGATGTTGACGCCCCACCGCGACCGTTGCGGCTCGAAGGTGGCTGGCTACGTCTGCCTATCCCTCGCCACATGCCAGAGGAGCATCGGGGTGCATTCGTCCGCGCGGCCCTCGTGGATTGGTACGAGTTGCAGGCGCGAAAGCGGCTCCCCGAACGCCTGCGCGCCTGGTCGAAGAAGTTGGGAGTCAGTGCGCCGGATCTGGTCATCACCGAGCCCCAAAAGCGCTGGGGCAGCGCCACGAGCGCGGGCACGGTCCGCCTCAACTGGCGCATCGTTCAGGCGCCCCTGGCACTGATCGACTACGTGGTCGCTCACGAGCTCACGCACTTGCAATACCCGAACCACACGCGAGAGTTCTGGGCATCGCTTGGGCGACTCATGACCGACTACGAATCGCGCAAACGGAAACTGCGAATGCTCGGGGCACAAACGGTTTGGTAGGGGTTACATGAACGAAGTAGACGGTAAAAGCGCCCAAGAGATTCTCGATGACTTTAGCTCCACCCATCGAATCTGGGTGCTGCCGATACTTCGGACGCTGGACGAGCTTGGTGGCGAAGCGTCCCCACGCGACGTGGTGGAGCACATTCGCAAGACTGTCGCCTCGGGCTTGCGACCGTTACAGTGGGCCCGAATACGCAACGGCAAGCACATCCGATGGGCTCGGGTGGCGATGAAGGAGAAGGGGCTGATCGCTGGCGAAAGCGGCAAGTGGGCGCTTACGGACAGAGCAAAGGCCTTCATGCTCGCCCTCGAGGATGTGCACGTCAGCATTCCTGACGACCTGCCAGAACTATCGGCGGAGGAGGCTGGCAATGTAACCGCCGAACTCATCACGATGCCGGCCACAAACTACGATGGGTATCACGTCCCGATTTTGACTGTGCTCGCGGAGCGAGGGGTGACGGCGAAGAGCGAGCTCGTTCAGGCAGTCGGAGAGCGGTTGCAGGGGCAACTGCTCCCAGGCGATCGTGGGACGATGCCGGCGGGGGACGTCTTGTGGCGCTATCGCGTCAGTTGGGCGCTGACGAACATGAAGAAGGCCGGCGACCTCCGCAACGTGCCGGGGAGCAGTTGGGAAATCACGGAGGCGGGGAAGTCACGCTTGCAGACAGAGAGTGCTGCGTGGTCGATTCAATCCTACCAAGGCTCCAAGGCAAAGGTGCGACCACCATTCGGTTTCACGCCGCCACCAGATCCCGTCAAGATATTTCCTCCGACGTCCGCGACAAAAGACGAGGCACAATCCACGGTCGATCGATGGAGGGCGGTCCGCCCCCACCTTGGCGAGCGAATCTTTCGCGCTCTCGACCTACGCCTTCGAGTCGACCTTGGCGCCAGCCCATTGTTGTCGTCGGGGTCGCTTGCGCGGAACGTGATCCTCTACGGCCCGCCTGGCACGGGTAAAACCTATCTGGCCAAGCGCGCGGCTACGGCGCTGACAGGCGAATCCGACCCAGGCGAGGACACGCGCTGGCAGGTCGTCCAGTTTCACCCCAGCTATGCCTACGAGGACTTCATCCAAGGTCTTCGGCCCGACTTGGAACACCGCGATCTCCGCTACGCCCTGAGCAAGGGGCCCTTTCTCCAGATCTGCGAGCGCGCCAGCGACGAACCGGACGAATTTTTCGTGCTGGTGATCGACGAGATCAACCGTGGCGATCCGGCCCGTATCTTTGGGGAGCTTCTCTATGGGCTCGAATATCGGAATCAAGCAGTTTCGCTACCCACCGGCGGCGACCTTCGCGTTCCAACCAACCTCGCTATCATCGGTACGATGAACAGCGTCGATCGGAGCGTCGCGCTGGTGGACTACGCATTGCGCCGTCGGTTCGCTTTTGTGCGGGTCGACCCTGATCCGCAGGTCCTGCTCGTGGCTCGCGGGGACTCTGCGTTCGGCTTTGCCGCTTCCCAAACGCTAGACGAATTCAACAAGTGGATTGTGCAGCGGCTAGGCCGGGAACACGCACTCGGGCACAGCATTTTCATGAGTCCAGCGCTGCCGTCGGACGCCAAGACAGCGCTCGATCTGATTTGGGAACTCGACGTCCAGCCGCTGCTTGAAGAGTACTTCTTTGGCGAGAGCACTGCATTGCGCGATGCTGCCGGCGAGTGGAAGCGCGTGACAGTCGACGCACTCAGGAGCGCCGATGAGGAAGCCGCCGGCGAGGAAACGGAAGCCGAGACCTGAGATGGAGGTGCTCGAGAATGCTACGTTTGCGATTTCGCCGCTCGATCTCGAGTACCTACATCGGACGGTGGGTGGCCACCTTGAGCGTCGACACAACGGGTGGGCCGTCACCCGCCTTGTCGGTCACTTGGCCCTTCCGTCGGGGACGGTCCTAAGAATTCGGTCGAGCAAGGCCACTGCGGCTTCGCTACTGGCTTGGATGGCGTTCGTCGATCCGGCCCTTGCTGGCCTGCGCTGGTTTCAGCGGGTACCGAGCGTAGCGGCAGAGGGAGATGTCGCCGCTTACACAGCTAAGCTCTTCTTCACCGAGCTATTCGATGTCCTGGCGCGACACGGGGTGGCGCGTCGCTACCGTCGAGAGCCGACGCTTTCACCTGTCGTGCGTGGCGGCATCGATTTTACCGCCCTCAGCCGCATGGGCGGCAACCTTTCCCGCCTGCCCTGCCGAGTTTGGGAACGCCTGCCGGACACACCGCTCAATCGTCTGGTGGTCGCGGCGATCGAGGTTGTCGGGCGCGACCCCGTGCTGCGCCCTGCCTTCCAACAGGACTTGGGGCGTGCCCGCGCCGCATTTCTCGGCATCGCGCCGATGGTCAGTCCTGACGCGCTTTCCGGTCGCGTCGTTCCCGACCGCGTCGAAAGCGCGTTCGGCACTGCTTACGCGCTTGCGCGCATCATCGTCCGCGGGAGCCACCTCGGTGACGGCGGGGCGCTCGGTGCGCCCGGATTTCTCGTCAACCTTGAGGCGCTATTCGAGAAGACTGTCGTCCGCGCGATAACTGCGTGTGGCCTCGCGGCAACGCCGAAAGCTAGAGTACCGTACTGGCGGGTAAACGAACGCGGGATTGAAGCGCCGGCGAGCATGGAGGCCGATCTCCTCATTCACGACCCGTCGCTGGGCCAAGTCGTGGTTGACGCCAAGTACAAGGCTCCGGTTTCGAGCGGCAATCTTCAGCAAATTGTGGCCTATTGCTTACTCCTAGGCGCCCAGTGCGGCGTGCTTGTCGTGCCCGCGGGGGCCGTCGTAGACCGACGAAGCTACCTTTTCCGAAGCAGTGAGCTCGGCGAAATCCGCGTTCACGTTGTTGAGCTCCGAACGGCGGCAGCGAGCGTGCAGGACTGGAAGGCGAATGCGGCGGCCCTCGGCACGGAGCTGCGCGAACGCCTCGGCCCCAATATTAAAGAGGGTGGAGTGACCCGCGCAACGTTGGTCGGTTAGTTACTCCGACCGCTTGGCACGGCTGGCCGAACAACACGTAAGGTGATGCTCATGAGCGAAACGCCAAAGGCAAGGTCTACAACTCCGCTCTCGGCCGATCGACCTCAGGTCAACCCGGACGATGATCGGTTCGGCTATGCGCCGTTCGCCAAGCACCTCGCGCAGGGTCTTTTGCGTGGGTGCCCCGCAGACGGTCTAGTCGTCGGCGTCTACGGGCCGTGGGGCTGCGGGAAGTCGACCGTTCTGAACTTCATCCTCCACTACATGGCGGCGGATACGGAAGCCGATCCACCGACGGTTGTTCACTTCAACCCTTGGTGGTTTGCCGGGCAAGACGACCTCGTTCGCCGTTTCTTCCAGCAGTTTGAAGCCTCCCTGTTCGAATCGGCCGCACGCAAAAAGGGGCTATTGAAGAAGGTCGCCGCCTTTGGTGCCGCCTTCGAGAGCTTCGGTGTGCCGTACGCAGGTCCGGTGGGCAAGCTGGCGAAGGGCATTGTCGAAGCAAAAGAACGAGACGTCATCGGCTTAAAGCGTGAGCTCGTCCAGGCGCTCGCGAAAGACCCGAAGAGGATCGTCGTTGTCATTGATGACGTCGACCGGTTGGCGTCAGAGGAAGTCCGGCAACTATTCAAAGTGATCAAGGCCGTGGCCGACTTCCCGAACGTCGTCTACCTGTTGGCATTCGACCCGGATGTAGTCACCGCTGCGCTCGAGGGTGTGTACCCTGACCGCGGCGCTAAATACCTCGAGAAGATCGTCCAAGTGTCCTTCAGCGTTCCGCCGCCTGATCGGACGCAGCTGCAGTCTCTCCTTCTCGACGGTCTGAATACCGCCTTCGCCGGAACACCGAAGCACCTCCTCGACGAGCAGCGATGGGGCAACCTCTACTTCAGCGGCATTGATGCCCTCGTGTCTTCCCCGCGCGACGTGATGAGGTTCGTGAATGCTCTCAGCGTTACCTATCCAGCCGTGCTTGGCGAGGTGGATGCCGTCGACTTTTTCGGCATCGAGGCGCTTCGTATCTTCCTGCCGCGCGTCTACCAGAGCATCAGCCAAAACCCGGACATGTTCACGGGCGCAGGACCGCCACCGGGGAGCCAGGTGAGCCGCATACCGGAACGCGAGTTTCACGATGCTTGGTTGGCCGATGCCGGCGCCTCGCGCATGCTGATCGAGAGTATCCTGACTAGGTTGTTTCCATTGCTGGATTCGCTGTGGAGCAGCAACGTTTACGATCGCAAATCCGAGACTGAATGGCGGCGTGGTTTCCGCGTCTGCAGCGCCGAGACATTTCCGATCTATTTCCAACTTTCGCTTGCCCAAGGGGAGGTTTCAGCAGCGACCCTTCGAGAGTTTTTGCGCCTGGCGATTGAGCCGAACCAAATGGCCGAAAGGCTGCGATCTCTCGGGGCCGACAGTCGCCCCGATGGGCGGACCCTCGCAAGCTCGCTCCTGCAGCGGCTCAGCGATACGGACGACCAGCGTCTTCCCGACAACGTCATCGAGCCGTTGCTCGCAGCGCTGTTTGACGCCGGCGACGATATCTCGCGGGCCATTGCGACGAGGGCAGAGCCCTTCGATCTCGACCAACACCGCGTCGAACGACTCGTCTGGCGTCTATTGAAGCGCCTCGGGCCAGAGCGAAGCGCAACCGTCCTGAAGCGAGCATTCTCCGAGGGCCAGGCAATTTTCACTGTGATCCGTGCCCTGGGATTCGTTGGCCGACAGCACGGTCTCTGGGGCGCAGAAAAGAAGGCCGAGAACAATCCGTACCTTGCGGTCGACGCCGTGACAGAGCTGAAGCCAATCGTTCTCCAACGGGTCAGATCTGCAGGCGCCGACGGCTCGCTCTGGAAGTCGGTTCAACCGCTCGCCCTCCTGGAGGCGTGGCGCGTACTCGGGGACGTCCAAGAGATGAACGAATGCGTGCGGACACGGCTCCAATCCGATGATGCGCTGCTGGAGTTCGTGAGCTGGTTCGTAACGCGAGTTCGAAGCAGTGGCGTTCACGACCACGTGGCGAAGGTGACGCCCCGAATTGACCCCGACCGTATCGCAGCCTTCGCTTCAGTCGGGGAAATAGAGGCGCGAGTCCCGGCGTTGCTGGCTCGCCCTGGCCTCGGTGACGATCATGCGGTCTTGCTGACCACATTTTTGCGCGGTGTGGCTGCGCGCAAGGCCGGCAAGGATCCGATGGATCTATGGGATGAGGACGAGTAGTTCATGGCGCGTTCGATTGCGGCGGTCTATCTGAAGAAAGCTGGCGATGGCTGGCCTGTTGATCTTGGCGATGACCCTTCGTTTGCCCACGCTCACCACGAGGGCGACCGGATCACGTGGGGCGTTTGCCGCACACCGCTCCGAAATGCCCTTGTGCCCGGTGACTTCGTTGTGTTCTTCGCCGCCGATCGCCTCGCGGATTGCTGCCCAGCCAGCTACCGCTGGGTGGGGTTTGCGACTGTCGAACAGAAGATTTCGCGCACCGAAGTCTTCGAGCGAGCGGAGTTTGCTGACTACGCGGCATACCCCAATCTCTTGATTCGCCCCGATCCAGCAGCGATTGGCGTCTACGAGCACCATGAGCCCGAGCTCAAGAAGGCGACGTGGCACCGCGACTGGCTTTGGCGGCTCGTGAAGAGTCGCGAGCGCAAGGACACCTTCATGCGGGCCGGCCGGTCCGAACAGTTCGACCCCAAATGCACGCGCGTTGCGGGCGCGCTCGTTGCCCTCGCACCCAATTACGTCATCTTCGCGCCAGAGGGCAACGGAACCTGGGTTGCGTCAACACCGCCGACGATAGCTACTGTAAGCGCAAGCGGCTCAACGGAGAGCTGGCTCGAGATACCCCTTGCCCAGCAGCTGAAGCGGCTACTGCTCGCCGAGCGGCGCGCCTCCCGCGCAACGCTGCGCACGACAAATCCACAGCGAGCGCACCCGCACCTTTGCCTCTCTGTCAGCCCAGCAGAGCTGCGGCGGGAGCTCGAAACCCTAGCCCGCGAGCATGGAATTTCTGGGCGATAGAAAACGGGCGTCACGTGCAACTTTAGAGGATCGAATGCGCTTTAATCCTGACCCGCGCTTTCAACCAACCAGCTACGACCCGCCCGACAACGTATAGCGGATGAGGACAGTTGGCTGCGTCAGAGGCGAGGCGATCGGCGCGCCTCCCTGGGCGTCAGGGGGGATGGTGAGCACGAACTGTTGCTTTTTGGCATCATTGAGTCCGTCTGTGAGATCACTCAAGACCGCCTGCACCGGACGGTGGTTGACGACGTCTTCACCGAATATTTCGATGCCCTCGATCGCTACCTTCTTGCCACGCGTGAAATACGGAAAGTGATCTCGGCTAACGCTAGCACTGAAATTGGCGGCCGTGTTGCTGGCGAACGCGGCCCATTCGTTAGGGAAGTCGTGCCTGAGCTCCAGAAGCAGCGCGAGGTTCGACTGAGAGGCTTCGGCGAAAACGTCATCGAGCGAGGCCTTGACCTTCGTGGGCTCAACGCCGTGGCGTGCGGTGTGGCGCACGGTCAAAATGACGTCGGGGATGCTTGCGTAGTTGAAGGCTCGGTAGTCATTGGCGAGCTCAAGCTTAAACGTGGCGATCACGCCGGCGCCTTCGAAGGGTAGGAACTGTTCGTCGTGTAGGTTGGTTTCGAACAGGCCAGCGTCGTCTTGCGCATGACTCGTAACGACGGACTCGACTGCACCCACGTAGTCGACGAAGCGATCGTCTTCGGAGTCAGTTGCGCGCGCGTACAGGTTGTCCTTTGGCAACGGGGACTTCCGGAGGCTGCTACTTAAGAGCGAGAGCGTGCAGCAGACGCTCGTGTACGGTCCGGCGACCGCCGGAATCGACAGCGAGACGCTCTTGATTCTACGCATGTAGTGACCTGGAGCATCGAGGTCATAGAGCCATTCCGGAACCGAGAACCGACAGGTGCCGGTCGACTTCAACGTGAGCAACGCCAGCGGGTCGAGGCGCCGCAGCGAAATGCTCTTGGTCAATTGCAGCTCGCGCTTGTTATTGTCGTGATACGCAAGCTCCATACGTTTGACGTCGAGGTAGAGCGCGTCGCCGGACAGCAAGCCCTTCCGGCCGCCATCCCAATAGTTGAACTTGACGAATTCTTGCGCGTCGAGCTCGGGGCGCATCAGCTCGCGCTTCATGGTCGTTTGTGCGCGGTTGGCCGTTTCGAACGCAAAGCGATAGTAGGCGAAGTAGAGGCGCGACAGCTCGCCCTGCATCCAAAGGCAAAGGTCCTCGTTGGTAAACTTATCGTGCAGGAGTTGATCCACCTCCTGCGAATTTGCATACTGTTGTGACGTGCTCAGGTACTCGTGACGCGCGACTTCTTCGTTCAATAGCGAGCTCAGGATCTGTCGACCGTTCTGCATCACGTCGTGAGCCGCCAGGTTGTATTGCAGCAGCCATTCGTCGACGCGCCGCTCGTAGGACGCGTACCGAGCGGTCATGCCAGCTTGCTCTTGTTCCCAGCTGCCGATAATCTGCGCGACGTCGCCAACTGATTTGGCAATCGCACCTAGTTGCTCGCCACTCGTTACCTTAGAGTGCAACCCAATACCCCAATAGTGCCCATCGATGTTTATCGACGGGACCGGCATCAAGGACGCGGAAACGAGATTGGCGGCGGCAGCCACCAGGTGTGCATCGCGCGCCAATGGCAAGTGAACATTCAGCTCCGTGTCTTCATTCTTTGTCAGATGAAGCTTCCCGTCTGCGGAGATTCCCGACAAAATGTCAGGAGACGAGTCTCCCGCGAGCCTCAGCTCCGGCAGCTTCTGGAGCGTCAACGGCGCTGCGTATTGGCCCACTAGATTGCCATAAATCTCGTCGAAGTTATCTGCGGTTAGTACGGGGCCATTCGCGCTGTGGTCGATGTTCAACGCTTCGAGCGCGTTGGGGTCGCTCGGCAGATCGAGCAGGCGCCGATAGTAGTTCAACCGCTCTAGCGACGATTTGCGACTGGTGAGCAACGAGGTCGTCGCTTCTTGTGCCGCCTTCCACTGCACGAAGCGAGTGTCTTGGCTCATCTGCTGGATCTGAACTTCATGTCGTTGCCGAACGAGCGCGAGGTGTTCGGCGTCACCCTTCTCGAGTGCTGAGAGCAGCGCATTGCCAAGGTTACGAACCTCCGCACAGAGCTCGAGCGCCTTCTGGATCAGCGGCAAGCTCCGCATGGGTCCGATGGGCTGATTCAAGCCGCTGGTCACGCTGCTCAGGTCGATGCCGGCCGCTGCCGCTTTCACCAGCATGCCAGGGTCGAGCGGCGGATCGAAGAGCGCCAGCGGTCGGACTACTCCGGCCATATTTTCGCAATTGCGGATTTTGAAGAGCCGATCCGCGACCGTGTCCCAGTAGGCGAGCAGCATCTCATTGCGCGGGACGCCAAAGTACAACGCTTTACCGATGCCGAAGAGCGCGTTCGGGCTCGGGTTGTTGTTGGGTCCCGATTGGGGAGCCGCGAGGTTAAACGGAAACTGGCCCTGCAAATCGACGAGCGCGTCGCCGATCGCTCCCAGCCCTTGCGCTTTGAGTTGAGCAAAGGTCTTTGGCATGACCTTGCCCATGGCAGGCACGCGCTGTGGTCGCTCGCCCAAAATGTTCGCCGCCAGTACATACAACTGGGTCGCTTCGTTGATCGATTCGGTGGTATCGCGTAAGAACAGGTCGTCGCCCCAGCTGATCAGGTTGTCGAGATAGCTCGTCACGACGAAGATCTGGTAAGCCAGAGGACGCGTGCGCGCCACGGCATGCGGCTGAAACGGCGATCTTAGAATCTTGTCGTAGCCGGCCAGTATCTGATTTTGGGCGTCCAAGTCCTCGGAGCTCAGGTCCGAAGGCAACTTGCTCAGCAGCTGCACAATCTCGGCGATCCCCTTGGTTTGGCTCTGCTTCCAGAATCCCAAAAACTTCCAGAATCGCCGCGACAGCTCGACACTTTGATCGCTCGAGGTGGGATCGAACACATAGTGAAAAAAGCGCTGCGCTTCGGCGTGCCGCTTCCCTTTGCAAAGGTGCACGGCAATGGTCACGGGGATGTGAAAGAAGAGCTCCCAGTTGTAGTTGGCGTAGGGACCGTCAAAAGAGACGTCGATCTCCTTGGCCGAGTAGTCCACCTTTACCAGGTCATCTTCGACGGGGCTTTCGACGGGGCTGTAGAGGTCCTTGAAGTAGTTGCTGTACTTCGACGGGGGCCCCACCGGTCGTTTGCTATCGAGCCAGGCCGCGTCCGCCGAGTCACCCGACTGCAGCGGATCCGGCGAAAGGCTATTGGCCTTCAAGCTATCTTGCCAGCTGGCGTCCAGCATTCCGCCGAGATTGGTGGTGTTCAGTCTGGCGATCAGCTCGCCGATGTAGGGGTGGAAGAAGTTGTGGAACACGTAGCTGAACTGCGTGTCGGTGTGGCTGCGGGCAACTTGCTGCTGGCTCTTGAGCAGTTGCTGCTCGTGGAAGCCGACTGTTCCTTTGCTCATGGTCTCAGACTTTCCCCACGTTGAAGTTGACGTTGCCGACAGGACCAATCGAGGCGTCACCAAACTTGACCGTGCCGCTGGCGCCGATCCCCTGACGGATAGTGGGGCTGGTCGCGAAGACGTGCTGCATGGCAGCCGCGTTACTGAGCGCGGAGCGCGCCGAGCTGTCGGCGATCCACGGCTCCGGATCCGACGGATTGACAACGGGCACGACCAGCTGCGGTATCGTGACGGTCAAATCCACTTGGGAATTGATGTCCGTAGTGCCGACATCGACGTGGTCCTTGATCTGCACCGGGACGTACGAGCTCGTCACGAAGAAGACGTGGCGAGGGTCATCGCTGAAGAAGGGCGCTGTCCACCCGTCGACGAGTGGGTGCCTCGGCTCAAGGGTGCTGCCATTGCTTGGCGTACGAAATACCTGACGCGAGAAGGGATTCGTGCTGCTCGGTGGCTTTGCTTCATCAACGAAATAGAGCACACCGGATGCAGCGAAGACCCCGCTGTAAGCAACCTTGCCTTGTGGCATCGGGGCAGCGTCGGCTCTAGACAGCGGTAGGCTATGTGTGTTGAAGAGCCGAAACTCGCCGCGCCCGGCTTCGTTGACCTCCACAGAGATGCGCAGTGAGCCCTCGGCCTCGTAGGATCGCACTACGAGTATCGAACGGTCAAAGGGCACTGGGAAGTTGCCCAAAGGCATCGGATTGCTCACATCCGACGTCTTCATGGCCTGCCACTTGCCGTTGAAGAACTCGCTCCAACACAGCACCACGTTGACGCTCGGATCCGGGGGCGAGGTGTTCACGTCAGAAGACATAAGGGAGCCCAACTGTTTCGTGGCATCTTTGACAACTTGCTTGGTGTCCCCTGTCGGCGAGCTCAACACCACCCGCAGCCAAAACAGCAACAGCCTTCCATTCCACACGACTGGAATGATGGGGTTGTCCTCGATGTCGAGCCGAACCTGCTCCCAGGCCGTCCACGTTCCGCCATCCAGACGGCGGTAGTAGTACTTTCGGTGTCCGCCTGCCGTGCGCGCGATCACATGGTCAACGGCGGCGTCGACGTCGTGATAGATGCCGCACGGCTCCAGCTTGGCGACCCCCTCCAACTTGACCAAATAGTTCAGGAGCGCAATTTCCGCCGACTCCTCGGTAATGTCGACTTGCAGCAGCTCGTTCTCGAACTCCTTGAAGAGCGGCGACTTATTGTCGCGCAACTCCGGATCGAGCCAATTCTCCGGGTACAGGAACACCTTGCGATTCGCTTCCCAAACGCGATAGTTCTTCATCCAGCCCCAGCGTTGACGCCGCTCGCCGAACGCAGCGGGCGACACCCGAGGCTCGAGGCCCATCAGGCAGCGGTCGACGAAGAGCTGCACGGAGGACAGCGCGTGCCGAATGCGTGAGGTCTGCATGCACGGCGCCATTTGCACGTCCATCAAGAAGTATTCGAACAGCTTGTCTGCGCTATCGATGTGGGCGCTTTCCGAGTGCAGGCTCATGTGATGCAAGATGTAGGCAACGAGCGCATCGCGCTGCGTGCTGCGCATTTCATCGTTGATCGGCGTCACGACGTCGCGCCAGGCGGCCGCATCGTAACGAGCGCGGAGTGCCGACTGAAGATTGCGCAGCTCGGGGCCCCTGGGGTCATTCGTCGTCGCTGCGATCAACACACGCGCCGAGATCCCCATCTGGCGGACGAGCACGAGCGCGTCGTACGCTCGGCGAAACGTCACGAACGAGCTCAGCCCCGCAACGTTGCTCCCGAACTGAGCCAGCACGTCGTTCAACGACGCCGGATCCCAGCGAGTGATGCCGAAAAGCAAACCGCGCCCGGTTTGAGCGGCGGCCGCCGGATCGCTCAAGGCGTTCAGCAGCGACTCGTCTTGCAGCGCGAGGTCCGCCTTGATGCGCGCAAAGTCGAGCAGCGCCTGTAGAGGAGCGAGCAAAGCCGCCGCCGTCTTCAAGGAAGGATCCCCCGTCACCGCTAGCGAATTCAGCCACGGGGACGCATCGATGACGTAAGCAGGATCGGTCGCGAAATGCGCGAGCTCGTTCGAGGTTAGGCCTAGCCCCACGCCGATGGAGGCCGCCTTCAAGAAGCGAACACACGTTTCGCGGAAGGCGTCGAACTGGTTTGCCGGATAAAAAGCGGCGCTCGGAATGGTCGCGCGACCCGACCCTGCAGGCTGCCAAGCCCACTCCAGCTTCACCACGTCTCGCACCTTTTCGACCGTGAGCTCAATCGAGTAAAGCGTGCCAGCGCTCAGCGCAACAGCGTCGATGTTGCTCCACGTGCCGGCGTTTTGGTTGAGCGCCACGGCCTTCTGGTCCAACAGCAGCGTCACGCTGGCTCCCGCGTCTGCTTGTATGTAGAGCTCGAAAAATCCGGTGGCGGGAGCGTCCAAGTAGCCGCGCCAGGCCCCTGACACGGCGGCCCCCGGCGTCGGATTGGTGGGAAGCGGATTACCCACGCCAGCAACGAGCGGCTTGTAGTCGAGCTGCCCCGCCAGATCGCTCGATGCGAGCGGTGTTCCGCTGGCCGTATCGCTCGCGAAGAACTGAACCGAAAGCCCGCTGGCTTCCAGCGCGAGAAAGTCCGTGAGCGCGGGTTGAGCGACGTCGCCCAAGGCGTGGATGGGAAACGGAGCTGCGGGCGGGTCAAGCAGCGCCTGCGTGAGCAACTCGTCAGTGGAGGAGAATGCGCTCAGGGCCTGGAGAGCATCCTGCCGCTTTCGCCGACGAACCAAGTCGGGAAGCAGCGACGCCAGTAGCACCGCCCGCTTCTGTGCGGGCGAGCTGACCGTGTCAGCCGCGTAGGCCGCGAAAGGCGCTTGCAGCTCTGGAAAACGTGCGAAGAAGGGGCTGACAACGGCCTGGTTACTGGCAAACAAGTCGTCCACGGCGACGTTGAACTGGCTGGCGCCACCGCCCGCCGCAGCCTGAATCGCGACCTTTACCGCTGGGCTGAGCAAGCCGGCAAAAGACAGCCGCTTGCGGAAGTCGTCGTAGCTCAACGCGGGCACCCCCGCGGCGGTTAGACCCGCTGCACTGTCAATGGCGGGCCCGGCCGCGCTCGCCAGCGTTCCACCCGGATCGCCAAAAACAACGCTCGAAATGAGTGTGTCGTTCAGCAGACCGAAGAAGAATGCCGCGGCGTCTGGGCCATACACGATCGCCATTTTGTTCTGTGCGATGGCGCCGGTTGGATCGTCGGCGACGGTAACCTCGCTCTGAGCGGCCGCGAGCGCCAAACGCAGGGTCCTGGCGAGCGCGTTCAGGCGTGAGGCGTCAGGCGCCCCCTTGCCAGTCAGGTCTTGGTTCCAGAACAAATAGAGAGCCGCGCTCGGCTGCAGCGACCGGTCCCTCAACGCGTGCACCAGTGATACGTACTTCAAAAGCGCAAAGTTGGTGGGGTCGGGAATGGCGAACGGATCAATCCCGCTCAACTGCGCCAAAAGCAGCGCTTCACGCGCGGTGAGCTTCAACCGACGCGCCAACCACCCACGACGATAAATGGCGCTGATGTTCGGCAGCGTGAGCGGCGTGTTGCCGTCAAATCCCAGCGCTGTCACGATATAGTCGTAGTCCTCAGCGCCAAAACCAAAGGCGGAGCGAACGATCTCAGCGAAGGCGATGAGCTTCTGGCTCGCATCCGCAAGCACCTCACCGCTGCCTGAATCGGCGAACACTCCAGCGCTGGCGCCGGCAGTGGCATCGATCTGATGAAGGAGTGCGGGCGTGAGGAACATTCGCGCGTAGAGCGAGGCGCTGCCGCGTGCGTCAATATCCCCCCAGCAGGCGAGCAGCGAAGCGAGATCGTGGTCGACGCCGAGATTCAACGCGCGTAGCGCGCGCACCACGAGACCGAGACGAGGCAGCGCCGTTGCGAAACCGGCGTCGAGCTTGGCGACATTGTCCACATCGCTCGCGCCAAATCCCGACAGATCAGCGCGGAATAGGCTGCAAAGCGCCAAGTCTGTTTGCTGAATGGTCCAGCCCAGACGCTTCCAGACCCGAACCAATCGGAGGAGCCGAATCAGATCCACCGCATCGATATTCTGAGCCGCCTTCGACGGCTCCGGATAGCGCAGCGAAAGATTCTCGAAAATATTGCAGCTCGAAGTATCGCGACACGTCCACTCCACGCCGCCATCGAGCACCCTCGCGCCTGAAGTACCTGGCCAGACGGGCTCGGGTCCACCGGACGTCCCCGCGCCGGTACATTCGAAGAACAGCGTCGAGCTTACTGGCGCCGTCTTGGATATGACGAGGGTTCCCAGATCGTAGCTTACAGCCGCAGCCCAAGTGGCCGGCGGTGGAAGTGCGAGCGTGATGAGACTCATGATGCGCGAGAAGTTGCCGGCATTCGTCAGCCACGCATTAATATCGACTCCTCCGTATTCGGCGGGGTTGGGAGCAACCGCAAGCTTGGTGAAATCAATCGGCGGCAGAGTCCCAGCTTTCAGCGCCGCGATGGTCGCAAACGACACACCCAAACGCTCGAGCTTCGGGAGCAAGTCGCTGTTGGGGTTGACGAAGCGCGTCTGCAGCACCGAGACCAATTCGTCGTAGCTGATGCCCAAGCGACGGCTCAGTTGCTTGGCGTTGGAAAGAGCAGAAACCACATCAGCGTCTGCTGTACCTTTCGGAAAGCCCGCCATTTGCGCCAACGTCACGGCGCTCGAGTCCATCAGCACAGACTGCTCGGCTCGCGACATCGCGATTTCTTCCAGCAAGATGTCGCGCCAGCCGTAAGCGTTCTGGCCGCGCTCCAAGTCGTCGTTCTTGCGCAGTTGCTCCATGGCGTAGGGAAGCGGAACCTCAAACTTCTGGAAGTTCCGACGCAACGTCTCGAGCTGTTGATGAAACGGCAAAGGCGACGGGAAGTATTCGTTCATGAGCGTGGTGTAAGCCGCTTGCGTCGCGTATTGAGGGCTCGCCATCAGGTCTTCTGATGCTGCGTCGCCGGTGTCGTGGCCGGTGTAGCCCTGGAGCGAGAGTGCCTGAGTCGTGTTGGCGACAAAGTACTCGAGCGTTTCATTGACAACGTCGATGTACGGCAGGGCGGTGTTGGTGTTCTCGCAAGTCAGTGGGAGATGCTGCACGTCCGGACGGCGCTCGAGGAAAACCGTTTGCGGATTCTCCGATTGAGGAGGCGGGCTCGGCTGATCGAGGAACTGTAGCAAGTCGACCAGGTACGCGGCCGGCGACAAGATGGAGCGGCAGTCAGTGCACGAGCACCAATCCATCGAGCCAAAAAGCGCATCGAGCGACGCATACGCGATCACGTCGCCAGAATGGGCCGGCGCGGGCTCGAGGACCTTGGGCGGGCTGTGAACCCCCAGCGCCGGCGCGGTGTGCGCATGCACGTAGCTGAGCGCCACGTTGAGGACAGCGTTGTGAACGCTCACCGCCCTGTCGTACGTGACTGCGGTCGCCTCCGTGCCACCCAAGTCAGTCGCGAATTCGCGAAGGAAAACGTCTCTGTCGTGCTGAACGACGTGGTAGGCGGCGTCGATTCCGCGCTTCATCAAGCCGGTGAGCGCCTCGTCATTGGGCGTGATTTGATAGGCCCTTTGTAGACGCTTGAGCTGCGCTACCACCTCAGGAGCGACCACAACGCCCTTATCGGCGATGAACCGCTGAACCACGTGGACGCCAAGCTCGAACTCCCCCTGATGCTCCGTCAGAAAGGCATGAACCTGATCCGAGACGCCGCTCGCTGCACCGGTGAGCGGGAGGTCGCCGTTCTTGACCATCTGCGCGAGAGACGCCGTCGGGTAGCTCAAGCGCACCTGTGCCGCCAGAACCGCAGCATAATTCGTCGCCTTTTCAGCGGGGGTCGCGCCAGACACTTCCGGCGGCAGCGCGACATCCGTGGACAGCAGCGGAGCCCAGGCACTCGCGCGATGGAAGCCAGCCTGCGCCAGCTGCACCGCATCGCTCACGCCATCGCCGCCGACCGCGGCGTGAATCTTTTGCATCAGTGGCGCATTGTTCAGGGTCAGAAACCCGAGCTTTCCGTTGATTTGAAGGCGGCGACTCACCTCTTGACCCAAAGCCGTCCCCACGCCTTGCCAGAATGCCGGTAAGTCTGCGCGGTTTGCCGCGTAGAGTTGTGCGAACGTGGCTTGGCTGGCATCGCTCAACCCGGAAACCGTAAGCAATTCCTTCAGCGAAGAGACGCCGCTAAGTGCTGGTGTCGAGAGCATCCGTCCGGCGCTGAGAGTCTGGAATCGGGAGACCAGGCTCGCCAATTGCGCATCCGTAGACGCGGGAATCACCCCTTGAGCAATCGCGGTCCGCCAGGCTTCGAGCACGAACTGCGCATGAAGGAGGTAGAGGGTGTCTTCATTGGCAGCAACTCCCGCGCGAAACAAGGCGTAAAAGAATGGCGGCGGAATAACCCCCGAACCCGAGGCGTCTGCAGTCCGCGCACTGAATTGTTCTGCCAAAGCGGCTAACGCAACGGCGCGCGCGTCCCAGCCGGTCTTGTTCGCCAGGTAGGTGATGTCCTGCTGAGCGTCCGTTTCTTTGAGATCACTGAGCTTCCCCGGGAACTGAGCGGAGATGCCGCTGGTCAACGCTTCGTGCTCAGAGAGCAAGGAGGCTGACGACGCATCGCTGACCAATACGATCAATTCTTCGAGTGGTCCCGCGTTGTACGCCACGCGCGAAACCCCGAGCACAGAGCCGTCGCGCCCCAGCGCACAAGCCTGCAGATCGGGTTGGGTCTTGCCGCGGGCACGAAAGGCCGCGTTCGTGAAGGAGGCGCTGAAAGATCCTCTCTCGTCGGTAACCGCTCGGGTGAGCTCGGTGTCGCCACCCACTCCCTTGTCAACGATTTTGACAGTGATCCCGCCGACGCTCGCGCTGCGGCCGCTTATCACCCTGCCCCGGACTTGATAGTCGACGGACGGCGGAGTCGGCGGTTGCGGCGGAGTCGGCGGTTGCGGCGGAGTCGGCGGTTGCGGCGGAGTCGGCGGTTGACCCAGCTGCTGGAGCAGCGCGTTGATCGCATCGGCGGTGGCTTGATCGACTTCGCCATTCGGAGCACCCGGCGCCGTGGGCAGATGGTGTTCCTGCTTAAAGACGCTCACTAGCCGAACCGTGCCGCCGCCATAGCTTTGAGCGGCTCGCTCACTCGCAAGCATCCTCGACAACTCCAGGCGAGTGCCCGCATCGTTGGCGAGAATCGAAACTCGCGCGATAAAGAGCTGTAGGGCGTCTTGCAAGTCAGCAACCGCGGGGCCAACGTTGCCCGCCTTCAACGGGAAGGTGATCATGTTCATCGTCGTCTATCCTGCGCGCCTTGTCGTCTGCCGCCGGCGTGTGCGGTCTTGCGATCACGGGCTCAGAGGCCCCGCGCGCGCAACGCTACTGCGTTTTCGGCGAGCATCGCATGGTCATTTAGCCTTTCATCGGCCCTACCAAGCGGCCGGGGGCCACCGTGTCGTGAGCTCGCGCTGGCCATGATCCGCTTGCGCGTTTTTGAAGGAGCAAGCGGCGATGGTGTGGCCACCGCCAAGCGAGAAACGATATCGACATGTGAAGGAATCGTGACCAATCGCGCTCGGACGACCGACGAGATTGGTTCGTGCGTGAGTGCCGCCTCGTGTACAATCGGCGCTCGGCATTTCAGATCGTGGAATGGAGACGCGCGTGGTTGCAAAGTACAGCGGGTGCGGCATTCAGACCCAACATCTGGAAGAGGTAGACTTGGCGCCAGCCGGGCATTCGGGCGACTGGTACACCCGTGAAGTGAGCTATCCGCATCCCTGGCCACCACGGAATGAATTTATCACTCCACTCCCAAGGATCTTCGTCCTGCCGGACACGCAGGACGATGACGCAGGAGAGGTGATGCCCGTGTGCGTGGTGCGAAACGTGACGGCTACAGGGTTCACTCTCGCAGCCCGGAACGCGGCGCCAGTTCCTGGGGTGTCGGGGTTTTCGTATGTCGCCATCCGCGAGGGCGCGCGGGGCAGCAGCGGGGTCGCCAACCCGAAGTTCGCTTACGGCTTGGCGCGCTCGCGATCAGTTTCGGCGAAGCCACTAGCGGCTTCGCGATCGGGTCTTTCCTTTGCGCTGCCCGCTAGCGGGCAAGCCGTAGCGACTGCGCTCGTTTTCAATCAGGCAACGCGCGCCGCCATGATCGCCGTGACCGCGCGCGTACTCGCAACGCCATCGCGAGCACAAGCTTACCTACGCAACGTCGATATCGTTTCGGGCGAGTGCGGCGCGGCCATCGCAGCGTTCTCGGACGACGTGCTCCAGGGACTGCCCAGCGACGAGCGCACGCTGTTTGCACCGAGCGCGGATCCTAGCGTTCAAACTGGTGTCGTAACCAATGTGAGCTTTGCTCCGGCCGGTTCATCTGGCGCCTGGGCAATTTCCGCCGGTCGATTTCGGTGAACCGTTTCTTACGCCCCCGCTCGTGTTCGTCGGCACGAACGATTTTCTCTCGCTCGACTCAGACGTAATCTCAGCTATCCCGAGAGCCACGCCGATCCTACGGTCGAACAACGTGGTCGCGGTCGCGCCAATGGCAGAAGACGTCACCCCTTACGGCTTCACAATTGCGGCGCGCAATACGGATCTCGTCGGCGGCACGGTTGGGTTCTGTTGGATGGCGATTGGCTGGTCGCCCGCGTAGCCGGGCAAGCGTCAGAGCACGCCTTTGTCTGCAGTTGCGCTGAGGTTTGGAAGGATCCGGTGGCAACTCGCCGCCGAGCTGGACCGATCGACTTCGGTGACCCTGCCGCGACAGATCTTGCCTGGACGGACGTACCTCATCACGCGTCGCTGCACCCAGCGGCAATTCCTGCTGCGACCGTCGCGGATGACCAATCAGAACGTCGAGTACTGTTTGGCGCTCGCCGCCGAGCGGACGGGCGTGCTGCTGCACGCGGCGTGCGTGATGTCCAACAATTGGCACGGGGTTGTGAGCGACCCCGAAGCGCGCCTGCCGGAGTTCTTGGAGATTTTTCACAAGCTGCTGGCGAAGGTCCAGAACGCGTCCCTCGGACGTTGGGAGAACCTTTGGTCGTCGGACAAGACGAGCGTGGTCTTGCTTGTCTCCGAGGCCGAAGTGCTCGAGAAGATGGCCTACACGCTTGCCAACCCCCACTGTCGCGGGGCCGCGGGGCCCGTCAAGTCTCCTGATGAGTGGCCAGGCGTCATCTCGCTCCGCTTTGGCAAACAGCGCGAGGTCGAGATGCCGGACATCTTCTTCGATGACGAAGGCGAGCTGCCAGACTGCGTCACGCTCATCTTCATGCGGCCGAACATCTATCTGGCGCTGCGCGACTCGGAGCTCTACGCACGGCTTCGCGACACGGTTGCAACGCGCGTGAAACGCGCACGGGAGGACATGGCTCTCCGCAGATTGCCCTTCGTTGGGCGAAACGCCGTGCTCCGTCAGAGCTTCAGCGCAGTGCCGAAAACGCCCGCTCCCCGAAGAAATCCAAGCCCCGCATTGCAGCGAAATCCACGCCCGCGCGCGTTGCGTGCATGCAGACGGTGCCGACATAGAAGTCGCAACGACCCAGGGCGAGGTGACAACGTCTGCCGCTCGGGCCGTGGTGTATATCGACACGCCCATGGTGCCGTTTGCCCCCTCGTTGTCCAATCTGACGACCGATTTCTCATATTAACTCTCGTTCACGAGTCGATCACGACTCGAATGTCGGCGGTCGAACCTGCATTGTCGGGGCACATCCTGGGTGTAGACCCTTAAACGCCCGCGGTGGAACCTCCTCGCCGGAGGGCGCATCCGGCCTGGGGCCCTCGGCGCTACCTTTCACGACAGCCGAGCCGTCGCGATTCCGATCACCTGCTCACCGCTGAGCAAGAAGCGCTCAAACGTTCCTAGCCAGTTGGAGAGCGCGGCCTCCACGTCCATCTGCCCCCCGGACAGGGAAATCGCAGCGGATGGTCCCTCAGCTATGACTCTCCCGTCCTCGGTACAGGCATCGGACGCGACGGCGAGCCGCTCGCCATCGCTTTGGATATCGACCGTGATCGCCACCTCGTCGCCGCCTGCGCGCTTGCTGAACGCTAAATAGGCCCTGAGCAAAAACGACTCATTTGCTGTACGTCCGAGGGTGTGACGCAACGCGGGATCGGAGGCGACGAGCTTCGTTGCGAAAGCCGCGAGGACAACCTGAAGGCGTGGCCAAAGCGTTTCAACTGTGTTCATCATGACAGGCCTCACTTCTTTACTGTACCAACTACCGAGTCCATCAGTTCTTGTGTCAGCGGGTGGATCGCAGTGCTGACTCGACTCTCGATCCAACTCTGCATGACGCGCATGTCTTTCGGTTTGATTGAGACGTGGCCGGTCGCGGGGTTGTCGCATATGGCGCAGAGGCTTGTGAACTTAGATGTGTCGATGATCTGATTTTTCCCGGGCAGGGCGTTCGCCAAACTGTTCGCTGCCGACAATCCCTTAGTATCAACTGGTCTGGGGGTCATGCTCGACGGCGTACCGGAGGCCGAACGATAGATCAGGCTTCCCCCCTTTTCGAGATCCTTTGCGGCATCCGTCGCCCCCGCAAGAGGACCCGCACTCGGAGTGGATGCCGAAGGCGCCGCCAGATCGACTTCCAGTCCCGCGGCCTTGAGCGTCGATTGTAGTTGAGCAGTCTGCTGTAACCCTGCTTCGTTGGTCGTCTGCACAACCGACGGGATGTTGCTTGAAGTCTCGGCAACCGGCGCTTCCACGGCTGACGTCTCGACCAGCGGGAGCAGCGCCGGGGCGCTCCCAGCGCGAGGGGAAGCGGCAAGTGGATCCAACGCCCCAAGATCTGCCGAAAAGCCAAGCTCTGGCCACATACGCCCGATGAGCGGCCCCGCCACGAGGACAACGGCCTGTCCCTTTATTTTCCCTTCGTCGGAAACATTCTTGAACGTAGTCTTAGTCACCACGGGTGCAATGAGAGTATCAGATACTTGAGCTTCGTCGGGAACGTCCGGAAGTCCATACATCGGCGACATGGCGCCTGCCAGCTCAGCTGTAGAAGAGGCGGCGCCAACTACCGCGTTCCAAATGCCTTTAAGTGAATCGAGAAGTTCGGAACCCGAGACCAGATGTAGTTTCTCGTCCTCGTCCACAATTGACCACGGCTCGCAGCCATCGAGATCAACCCGAGAAATCGGACGCGACTTGCAGTAATCGTATGAGTTGGCTCCCGCAAGCGGATCACACGCCGTCCACCTCCCCAACCACCCCGCATAATACCGCGCCGTATGGTACCCCAACCCCGTCTCTTCATCCCGCTCCATCCCCGTATACCGATACCGCTTCGCACTCCCCTCCGCCGCTCCCCCCGCCGCCTGGAACGACGTAGCCCCATACGGCAAATACTCCTCATACGATATCAGCGCCCCATCGTTCCCCAACTCCAATGACGCCGACCCCAGGTGATTGTCGAACTGATATCGCATTACCGGAGAATTCAACGCCGCTCCCCCGCCACTCCCCGTACCATCGACGGTCTTCGTCTCCACGAACGCGACGTTCCGCGCGCCGTCTGCGACGTGCAACGTCTCCCGCTTGAGCGTCACCGTTGTGCCGTTCGTGTCGTATTCGCGGTAGATTTCCCAGCCGCCGAGATACACGCGCTCGTTCTTCCGCGCGCCGCCCGCGCGCCCCGTCACCTTGCGAATGCGCCGTCCCGAGCCGTCATATACGTAGTAAGTGCGCTCGCCGACGCCGTCGTTCACCACTTGCCGTCCGGAAACGCGCAACTGGTCTTTGAAGTCCCAGCCCATCACCGGTAAGTGCGCCATGCTGGCCATGTTGCCGTGCGCGTCGTACGTATAGGGCTCCTTCACCGCCTGCGAGCCGCCGGGCTGGAGCGTGGTGTTCGACAGCTGATTGCTGTTGACGTTCGTGTCGACGTAACTGGCTTGAGCGTATTGATAAGCGCGTGTCCAGCTGACACTGTTACCCGCTTGGTGCTTCATCTGCAGGATGTTGCCCGCGATGTCGTAGTTGTAGCGTTCGATGTAGGTCTGCAGCGCCTGCAGGTCGTTCGCATTGGGTGCGGACGGGCCGAGAAATGGGTAGTCCCGTAGCGTGGGAGCGGAGCCAAGTTGATCGAGCTGGCATTGCCCGATGTGCTCCCGACCCTCTGCTTCGATCAGCCGATACATCGCGTCGTAGGTGTAGCTGGAGCTCGCGTCGATCTGGCTTTCGGTCTTGATCAACGCGGCGTCGGCGATTCGGGTGATATTGCCAATCGAGTCGTACGTGTAGCTGAGTGCCTGCAGCGTTTCAGGGTCCTTGAAGAGCTGCGTTGCGAAGTCTTGCGGCGGGGCGCCTCCACGTGTAGTGGTGAGACTCTGAAGTCGAAACGTAAGCAGGTCATAAGCGTAGTCGGTGACGGCGACCGGCGATCCGTCGCTCTTTTGACCGCATTCAATGTGCGTGCGTTGGCCGCGCGCGTTGTAGTCGATGTTTTGAACGAATGTGGTCGGGCTCGCGCCGCGCACGCTCACGCTGAGAGATTCCAGCAGGTTCGCTTCGTTGTACCTCGGCTGAGAGACGCTGCCGTCCGGACTGGTCGTCGTGAGCGAGCGATTGAGCGCGTCGAACGTGCCGCTGCTCACGAAGGGCGGATCATCCAGCAGCGCGGCGATCTGCGTCTCAAGATTCGAAAGAGTCGTCGCGGTTAACGGCTGGCTGAAGTCGGCCGGCAGCAAGGCGTCCAGGGTTTGCCAATTCAGCGTGGCCTTATAGGCAACCACTGCCGTCACCGGATCCCGCGCTACCAAGGCGCGTGATGCCCGAAGCAAGTTGCCTTTGAAGTCGAAGGCTTCGTCCTTGGTCGTGTTCGGGTTCTTACCGCCGCTGGTCACGACGCCGGCCGAGTCGAACTGCATGAAGACGCGGCCGCGCAGGTTCAACGCGACCGCATCGGGGTGCTGCTCGCCGTACAGCGTGCGAGCGAACAGAGCCTCCGCTGCGAACACTTCATCCTTGACGGAGGTGGCGGCAAAAGCGTCGCCGCCCACGACGAACGAGCGAACGGCCCGGCGCAGCGGGTCGTACTGCGTCCGAAAATCATACAAACGGCTAGACCAGGCGCGGATCGGTTTGCCGATGACGTCGTTCAGCGTCCAGCGCTCGCCGGCTTCCATGCTGGCTTGGTGGATGCGCGTGCCGAGCAGGTTGTAATCGTAGCGCATGACGGCGCGTTCAACTGATACCTTGGCTCCATTCGAATCTAGAACGAGTTTACCTTGGGCATCTTGGGCGAAGTTTGCATCGCGCACTTCGAGTTTTTTGCCTTCGATGTCGAAGAGCACGCGCGTCGGGTACTTTTCGGCAGCTCCAGTGCCATCGAGGTTGAATGCGACCGTGAGGAACGCACGACCGAGCGAGTCCGCGTAGACGACGGTGGGGGTTGCATGATGGGCGAGGGCTTTGGCTGCCGCATCTTGCTGTTCCGCGCTGCCCGTCGAGTTAGTGATGTACCATGTGGGCGCATAGTCATTCGCGGGCAAGCGTGTCACGTAGGCGCGGATGTCCTCGTCCGCGGCCGGGTCGAGCTTTACCGTGTCATTCGCGTCCCAGGTCTCTTGACGCCACGGATCAAAGATGACTTTCTGCCAGGTTTTGTCGGGGTTCATCGTGGCGACGACGCGCCCGACTGGGTCGTAGAACAAGATGGGGCTGACGCCGACCATGACGCCGAACTCGAAATCGAAAGTAGTGCTAAAGAAGGGCTCGTACTTCCGAACCGGCTTGCCCTTGTTGTTGAAGATGGTCCAGCCGCTGCCGACCCAACGTGGATTCACGTCGACCCCGTTCACGGGTCCGGGCTCCGCTTGGATCTTGCGCTGGATCTCGCGACCGAAACCATCCCCGTAACTGAAGCTCACCTGCAGCTTGGATGCAGGGCCCGTGATCGGTGTGTCACTGACGTGCGTTTCACGCACGATCGTAGCTGCAAAGCTCGGTGCGGGGGTGGCCGCGAGAGGTTGAAATCGATTCACATCATAAACAATGCGAGAGGTCGCTGTGCCGAGCAGCGCCGCGGCTTGGCCTTTCGGGTCTTGCAAGAATCGAGCGATCGCGGTCTGCGGAAGATCAGCAACGAAGTTCGAGTCAAGCACGTCGCCAACTTGCGGGCTGTCGCTGAGCTTGCCCATCACTGCGGTGCCGACCACGAGCCCGAGTGCGTCGAAAGCGACTTTGGAGCGATTGCCGTTCGGGTCAGTGACTGCTGCGGGCTGGAGCACGCGGTAGTCATTGCCGTTGCTGCTCGTGCCGTCACTGGCTCGTTCGCCAACCGTCACCGTGTTTCCGATCGCGTCTACGGTCTCACGGACGAGCAGGTCATGATCGTCGTAGGCAACGTTGGCTTCGTTTCCGAAGGGGTCGCGGAAGCGCCGTGGCAAGAAAAAGTGGGCCCGCGCTTCGCTAATTTCGGAAGCGCTGGTTGCGGGCGCGAGGAAGGTTTGACCCGAAGGGATCCACCAGACGTCGTCCGCGTCGGTGCTCGGGAAAAGGTTGGCTGTTTTGGCGTCTTTTCCGGAGACGTATCCACCCTCCGAGCCAAGCACTTCGGCTAGATTGGGTATTAGATCTTGGCCTGCACGTTGGAATAGCTTGAGCCTGCCCGGTGTGAAGGCAAGCTTGTAGCTTTGAAAGGGCAGGGCCAACGGGTCAATACCGCCGAGCAGCAACCCCGCCGAAAGATCGTCTTTCCGGTAGAGTGTTCGGACGTGCTCGATCAGCCGGCGCTTACCAGTTGTGACGGCTTCTTCGTAAGCGACCTCCGTCGAGCTTTCGATTAAGTCGGTCACCTCGCCGAAGCCGAAGAGATTCGTGATCTGCGCGATGTTGCTCTTCGGCAGTCCAGCGCCGAGTTCGTACGTGCGCGCTTCGCAGGGCAGTGGCAGGCGATAGGCGTCCGGCGTCAGGAGGATCGGCTTCGTGTTGGTGTTCGTGCTCGTGAATGCGCTTTCGGTATAGGTAACCTGCGGCGACATTTGTACGGCGTGATCCCAGTCGCTTAAAAAAGGGTCAGGGTCGGCGTAGCGCCGACCATAAGCAATGGAAGCCGACCGCTCGACGTTGCCGTAGGGGTCAACCTTCAGGATCATGCTGTGCGTGACCCGCGGATCGGCCCGCCTTTGCGTTGGCTTTTTCAGGCCGATATTGTATAGTTTGCGTTCGTAGTGAAAATTGATTGATTCGCGGGCGTGCGTAAAGAAGACCGCGTGCCGGTTTTCCCCGAACGACTGAACGAGCTCGATCGTGTAGTTCTGCTCCGACACACTATACGGTCGCGTTTGGGCTTCGGTGCCGTCGAGCGCGTAAACTTCTTGGCGCAGCATCGAGCCCTTGAGGGCGCGGATCGCTTCTCGAACCTCATACACGCCGATGTCTGGGGGCAACAAGGTGTCTGGCAGTTGCATCGCGCGCAACGCGTCTGCCGGAAGCTGCGTCGCGTTCGGGGTTGGATCTTTCTCCTGATAGTACTCTGCCTCGAAGGCGCGCGAGATCTGCTCACCGCGCGGATACGCGCCAGTGTGAAACCAAGTCTTCGTCTGAACGGGTGGTACGTAGGATTGCGCGTCGATGTTGTCCGCAGAACCGAGGGCGCCGCTCGCGGTGAGCACGCCGAGCTCCTCTGTGTCGATTTGCTCGACATAACCAAAACCGCGAAACTCACGCTCAATGCCGTCGAAGTAGCCGTGGTGATAGGCATAGCGCGATACGAATCGATTGCGACTGATCGCGTCGTACGTCTCGACGCGCTCGACCACTTGCACGGGAAACGCTAACCGCGTTAACCAAGGACGGCCCTCACGTTTCGCTTTTAGGTAAAACTTGGTCGACGGTGCGTATTGAATGCGCGTCTCCGCGCCCAGGTTGTTGAGACTCTTGGTGAGTAGATACGGCTTTTGGCCGCCCATCAGGTCGACGTAGCGCATCACTTGGCGCGCATCGGCGGGCAGCGGGGAGGTCCAGACCAGGCACGCCGTGCCGTTACCGAGGAGATCCACTGCCTGCACTGCCGAGAGGCGATCCACCTTCGGAAATGGGATCACCGCTTGCTCCGGGCTCCAAGCGTTGCCTGCCTGATTGAAGAACAAGCGCACGCCATCTGAGCCGAGATAGATGATGTCGATGGTTCCCGAACCGTCGACATCTGCCAACCGAATGCGGCGTGGATCGAACAGGTCGGGGGCGTCGAACCAGGGCGCACCGTCCATGCTCACTTTTGGCCCGAAGTGGCCGTAGCCGAGGTTTGGCCAATAACAGATCTCGCCGTTTCGAATCCGCACGATGTCCGTCAATCCGTCGCCGGACATGTCGCCGAGAAAGATCGATTCGGTAGAGTCCGAAAAGATGATGGCGGGGCCTTGCTCTTCGTTCCTCGATTTTGGCACGCGGATGCCGCCGCCGAAGCCGTCCTCTGCTAGCGACGGATACCAGGTGAACGCGTCGTCTTCGGTGATCAGCACGTCCGCGTGGCCGTCGCCGTTCACGTCTATAAAGCGCAGATTCGGGTCGCTCCAGTTGACGTTCGGCGTCGAACGCAGGGGGCTGAAACTCTCCCAATCTTCGTCTTCAGTTCGCTTGTAGAAGCCGGTGAGCGGCCGCTCGAGCACAACGCAGTCAAGCTGGCCGTCCCCTGCCAGGTCGAGGAATTGTCGACGCGCGGTCTTGGCTTTGGCGTAGCCGGGCAGCTTCGCCACCTCAGCCATCGGTTCGAATTGCGCGATCGACTTCGGTTGTTCGTCTTCGAAGTGAAAGGTCAGGGGGCTGAGGTTGCGCTTGTAGTACCAAGCGTCGTTGTACTCGGCGAGCACGCCTTGGGTGCCTTCACCATCGAGGTCGAGCCACCGATAGCGGAGGCCATCCACGCCGGCTGGCAGGTTTTCGAGGCTCTGCGAATCGACGTCTTGCACGGTCTGCTGAACGGTTGCTGTGCTGTACTCGAGCTCGAGAGCAGGCAGCGAACGCCGGAGGAACGAACCGTTCGACTGGCGAACGAACCCCGACTGAGTCACCGAGGCGACGAACGACGCGATGGGGCTGGATTGGTAATCGAGCTCCGTCGCGCGCACGAGATAGTCGGCGACGCCAAGCTCTTCTTGAAAATGATGAAACATGAGCACGCGCTGGCACAGCCGGTACGTGCGCACTTCGAACGCGGAGCGATATTTTGAAAACGGATCTTGGCGCCTCGGCCACGGATTGGTTCCGGCGATTGCGGCGGTGACGAACTGGCGGCCTTCGGTGTCTGTTGTCAGCTCCGTGTAGTGGCCCTCCCCGTAGTCAAAGACGACCTCGAACAGCCATTGCTGTTGTGTCAGGTCGGGCTGTTTGAGCGCTGAGATGGTGTTCCCATACCGAACACGTTTGAGGTAACGATTGGCAGAGCGACTCTCCTGGGTTCGGTTCTGCTCATTCGCTTGCGACAGGTCAACTTTGGCTGAGTCCTCCGCGACGTACGAGTAGACGATCGCGTTGCCCTTGTCGTCCCGGCTCTCGCAGATCAGCCAAGAGAAGACTTTGAGCGGGTCGTTTGGATCTGTAATACGGCTTTCAGATGTTTTGCCGTAGAAGGTGGTGACGTTCGCCTTCGATATGGAGCGCCAGTAAGTGTCGCCATCCGTAAGGCGTGTCCAGCGCTCGATG
>Ga0302323_100000490_pt1 | contig 31575 bp, 22 predicted proteins | sample Fen_T0_3_FD_201950 | JGI IMG/M metagenome (GOLD analysis project Ga0302323, IMG submission 201950) | Peat permafrost microbial communities from Stordalen Mire near Abisko, Sweden - Fen_T0_3 | ecosystem: Environmental > Terrestrial > Soil > Wetlands > Permafrost | place: Sweden: Abisko...
AAAACTATGCATCGAACCCGGTGTTTGGCAACTCCAGCCCTTCCAGGCCAGCCTCCGACCGTGGCGACTGACTAGTTCCCAACTTGACTGAGCAGCGAAGCGTCTAGTTGGGAAATGGCGTAGTCATGGAGCTCGTTGCTATACGCGGCGTCATTTTTCAGATGAATCATCCAGAAGGCAACGGTCACGAATTCGATTTGTGCACGAAGGGCAGGACAATCACTCTGGGTCGGCTGGGAACACGTTCCGGCATACACCATGTGATCCGCCTTGTCTTGAATGAACAGGTACTTGGTCGACAGCACGCCTTCGTATTCGGGTCTAGCCTGCGTGTCCAAAGGACATATCGTGTCCAGGCGTCCCACCATGAACATGGTTGGTATCTTGATCTTGGCCATTCCATCGGCGAGGAACCAGCCATATCCATCTCCGGCCAAAGAGAGCGCGGCCTTCATGCGCGAGTCTGATTCGTCGATGATCCGCTTGCCGGGATAGAGCTGTTGGAGCTTATCCTGGAGAGGGCAGATGTCCCAATCGTCGGGGCTGACCTTACAGTAGTCAGCGAGATGGTCCAGATTGGGTGTCGCCCCGGCCACGATGAGAGTCGTATGGCCACCAAACGAGTGCCCCGACACACCAATGGCTTGGGGATCGACCATGCCATCAAGGAAGCTGGTGGCATCCGCGTTCAACAGGAGGATCTGATCAGTGACGAATCGAATGTCGATGGGCCGGTCGAACTGAATCGCTGCCCGATTGGCGTCACTATTGTCAGAATCGTACGACGTGTTCTTCTGGTGGTCTGGGGCTACGACAACAAATCCCTGACCCGCCCACGCGTTCTTCAGGAAGTCGGCCTGCCCATTCGTCGACCTTCCACCATCTCCGTGCGAGAACAGGATCAAAGGATAGGGCCGCCCCGACACATTCGGCGCGCCCCCAACGAAAGCGCTGGCGGCGTTCTCTTGACCATCGACGGTTGGATACCAGACTGCGGTCTTGAGTGTCCGGCCTCTGGTGGGATCCGCGAAAGTAAGCTCCCGGTAGCCTACCTTATAGGGCCTCGCCGAAGGGGTGGTCCCCACGACCGTGCCCGGGAAGGAGAACCATTGGTTGAGGCTCGACCTTTCGATGTGGTCGCCCGAGAGAGCCAACGACAGTTCGAGGCCGAAATCGCCAGGTCCCGGTTGATGATCGTCATCAGCGTCGAGGAACCCGCAGGCGGTATAGGTGCCCTTGGCGACCCCGGCAATGGAGATCAGGCACCCCCCACCAGCTACCACGCTTCCACCCTGGTACTTGATGGGAGCCGTCTGGGACATGCAACTTGCCCCGCCTTCGAGAAGCGCAAGGTACACGGCCTTGTTTGCATAGCTCGCCCCAATATCCGTCACGTCGAGTGTTACGGTCACGCGGGCGTCGTCGTCGCCAGGGCTCTCGAAAGTCGAGATGTCACCCGCGCCACTGTCGCGCGGGCCATCGGAAGCCGCCGTATCGCCAACGCCCACGCCCGTATCGCGCGGGCCATCGGTTTTCGATCCTGCGCAGCCTAAACCCAAAGCCGCTTCGAGCAGTACGTCCACAAGAACTACTGAGGTTCGAAGGTTGAGCATATTGAAACCGTCCTTTTTCTTGCGCGAAGTGAACGCATGCGAGACTGATCGTGAAACACCTCACCGAGCGCGGCGTGATGGGGGCGTCTCTGTTCTACGAGCCGCCCTTCACCGACCTCACACTGCGCGGCCCGAAAGGACTACTCGGTTCCGCGCAGGTGAGTGGGCTGGTGGACGTGCTCGAAGGCGTGCGGCGCTCGGAGGCTGAGACTGACTAGAAGGAACGCGCGCACAACGGGGCGACTGCAAGTATCGCGCTGTTATGGCTTGTACTTGGCGGTTGCCCAACCGTTGGCAGGCATCGCGAACTGGAACTTCTTGCCACCGATCGAAACGACGTAGTTGCTGTTGGCAGCGCCGCTGTTGTACATGACCGCCACCAGGCTGCCGTCCGGATTCTTGAACGCGACAGCGTCGCCTCCGGTGGTGCCGACCACCGTGGCGCCCGGAACCACATACTGCGAAACGTGGCGAAATACGTAGTAGGCGGGGGTCGGGTTGACCTTCCCTGAATCGGCCACCAGCAGCGCGTCCTGTTTCCAATCACGAGACGTGTCGTTACCCAAGCCGGACTTGTCGAGGACCATGTTCCAGGCGTTGTAGGCCGCCACCTTGCCCTTCTTGATAGCGTCGCGGATGTACGTCCAACTCTCCACGCCATAGGCCTGATCGTTGGGCGCTTGGGTGGAGTTGTATGCTGCAATTGCCGGCGGGCCCGACTGAGCAGATGTGACCCATGGATAGTTGCCGCACTTGTGCTCGCTGGCCCAGATCGGCAAGCCGCCGAACGTCGTACCAGCGTTCACCTTGTCAAGCACGCCCCACTGCACGCCGACGACCGAAAGAAAGCCTTTCGCGGTAGCATCAGCCAATGCGGCATTCGCGCTGTCGATGTCCTTGCCGCTGCTGTCATTCGACAGCGTACCCAACATGACTTTGACACCGAGGGTGCTCATCGCCGGGCCCAGGTATTTGCCTATGAACGTCGTATAGGTGGCCTTGTCCCACAAACAGGACGGGTAGTTCTGGTCATAGCCAGGCTCGTTCTGCGGAGACACGATCTCGATCTTGATGCCCTGATCCTTGTAGCCCTGAACGAACCTTGTGTAGTACTGGGCATAGGCTGTCAGGGTCGCAGCGTCGGAGTTCATGTTGCCGCCATCGAAGTACGAGGGCTTCTTAGCGTTTCCGCCGGGTGGGCTGGCAGCAGCCGTCTTGTATCCGTTCTTCATCCACACCGGAGGCGTCCACGGGCTGGCCCAGAACCGGATGTCAGACCTTAGCGCCAGCGCTGCCTTGATATACGGGATCAGTTTTTGACCATCCCTATCGAGAGAGAACTTGCTAAGCGACGTGTCTGCAGCCGGTCGATTGGACTGGTCGCTGTTAGGGGTGACGTCATCTCCCGTGTCGTCGAGGGTGTAGCGGCTGACGGCGTAGTCGCTAGCGCCCATGGGAATGCGCCCCCAGGTGAAGTTGGCACCGTCGGTGGCGCTGAAGAGCAGCTGGATGGCTTGGTCCTGCATGTCCTTGGAGGTGAGAACGCTCCATCCCAATTCATTGAAGGCGCCGCCGAAGCCGTCCCAGGTCTGAGCGACCGAGGTGTCGTTGACCGTGACGGTGGCGCTGCTGGTCGAGTCGGTCCACGTTCCTGTCTTCCAGTAGGCGCCGGAAGCGGAAGTGACCAGCGCGGTCGAGGGGGCTGTGGTTCCGCCCGCGGCCGTCGTATCGCCACCCGTGCCCTGGCTGCCGCCGACCACCGCTCCACCGGCATTCGTGCTCCCGCCGCTGGGAGTGGTCGTGGTTGCGCCGCCGTTGTTGGACGTCGTGCCGCCCGCCGCGTTCCCAGCGGCGCCACTGCCGCCAGGACCCGTCGAACCGCCATTGGCGGTCGCGCCTCCGCTCCCGCTTCCGCTGGCGCCGGCGGTCGCCTTGCCTCCAGCGCCGCTGCCGCCAGGACCCGTCGAACCGCCGTTGGCGGTCGCGCCTCCGCTCGCGCTTCCGCTGGCGCCAGCGGTCGCGTTGCCTCCAGCATTGCTACCCCCAGGACTCGTGGTACCACCGCTGGCAGCACCGCCCGAGCCGCTGCCGCCCGCGCCACTGCCGCCCGAGCCGCCTTGCGGTGAACTGGAACTACAGGCCGCCAGGAGAAGCGCGAGCCCAACAGTGGTGATCGTATTTTGTGTTCTATTCATTGTCTTACCCTCAATTGAAGCGTCCATGAGCGCTACTTGCAAACGAACGTGGTGACAGTCGTGGCGGCGAGTGAAGCCGTGAGGACTCCGCCGGTCACGGTGACAGCGGACCCAGCCGTGAGGTTGGCCGTCGCCGACGTCACGTACGGCGTGCAAGAAGCGGGGGCCGTCCCGCCGGCAATGGTGATCGGCATGCTGACTGCCGACGTGCCCTTGTTGATAGCCACGACGACGGTGCCGTCCGTCCCCGTGAAAGCAGAGAGAAGTACATTCGTGTTGGAGTTCCCCGTCACGTCTACCATCACGTAACCTGGCCGCACGAATTTGCTGTAGTTACCGATCGTGTAACAGCGCTTGGTCAACGCCGACGAGCCCGCAAGCACCAAGCCCTCATTGTCGCTACCACCAGAACCGCCGTTCGGCTGGTACCACCAGTAGAGCCACGCAGAAGCCTCGCCGACGGCGAGCGCCGAGTGAACCCACCCTGCGACGGCGATGCCGTTGTTGATATCGCCTGTCGGCCCCTGTTCCGGCCAGTACATCACGCCGGACACCTCCGTCTCCCAAATCTCCTTGCTGCGCTTGCCACCGTCGACGTCGGCGGGCCAGGGTTCCGCCTTCTGCGAATCGTATTCGTGGGTTCCTAGAATGTCGACGGCGGCCCACGCCGTAGCATCCTTGGCTAGCCAGTGGCCGTAGTCGTATCCGTCCCCCGAGGCGCACTTGCTGGCGCACCCAGTTGTGGTCGGATTGTTTCCGAAGCACCCACAGCCCAGCGGGTCTGAGCTGTTGGGATGACTGGCAATCGTCGAGCCCGTGGCCGAGGTGTTGCTCCAAAGGTGGATCCATTCCGATGGTTCGGGCGCCATGAGCTTGACCCCCGCAGCCTTGAGCTTTGGTCCGAGCGCCTTGACGAAGGTCACCATCTCGTTGGCCGTATAGACCATGGTGACGTAGTCGCCGTTACAGGGCGGTCCGATCGTGGAGCCACACGACGCAAAATCGGGCTCGTTCTGCGCTGACATGGCATACAGCCCTTGGTTTTTCGCGAAGGTGGCGATCTTCGTCGACCACGAGTCGTAGCAGCTCGTGAGCAGGTGCCCCCCCTTGCTCTCGTTGTTGTTGTCCTTGCACTCTTTGGGCGCGGTCCAAACCGACCCAATGACCTTGGCGCCATAGCTCTTCGCCGGAACACTGCCCGAGAGACTGCCATCGGAGTTCATTCCGACGCGCACGATGGAGAAGCCGAGCCCGCTGCCACTGGTGGTGTAGAAAGTGTCCCAGGGAACGGATCCACCGCCCAAAGCCGTGTTGAGGCCGAATCCTTGGATCGTCTGATGGGTCTTATCGAGCTGAACCGTCACACCCGTCGAGGTGCCGCCCCCCGCACCCGTCGTACCGCCGGTTGCCCCGGTCGTGCCGCCGGCACTGTTGGCGTCGGTAGCCGGGGCAGTGCCGCCGTCCACTCCCCCGCCAGTGGACGAGCCTCCGGCGCTTGCGCCGCCGCTCGAGCCGGCCCCGCCGCCTGTGGCGGTCGCGCCAGCGGTACCGCCGCCGGTGCCAGTTGCGCCGCCGCTGCTGGACATACCGCCACTGCCCGACATTCCACCAGAGGCAGGCGTTCCGCCCAAGGCGGACGTTCCGCCAGCGCTGGTAGCGCCTCCTTTGCTCGAGCTGCCGCCGCTAGCGGGCGCCCCCCCACTCGAGGAGCTCGAGCCGCCTGAGCCGACGGATCCGCCTGAACCCGAAGTGCCGCCTGAACCGCCGCCGGAACTGTTGCTGGAGCAACTCCATCCGACGAGCGCGCTCGCCAAAACCATGCAGGAAACCAACCTATTCACCATCTCATCCTCCTATTTGCTCTATTTGAGGCGCGCAAGGAACGAAGTTGCGCACGCGTACAGCGCCACTCCTATAGCACGAGGTCTGGCCACATGGGCCAGTCCTGTGCGCCCACCGCACGTTGGCATTACGCAGATGCTCCGGAACGGGCGGTACGACCCTCAACCGAGGGTATGTAGAAACTATGGATCCCATGAATGTGTAGAACCTTCCCTGGAGCACCAGTTCCCGATGCCTGCGAGATCAGCTCACCCAAGCCGTCGTTAGCGATCGCATGTCCTGCCGTTGGTAAGTGCTCGAAAGCTCGTGTGACACTTGGCGCAAACGAGACGAAAATCTGCCAAATCGGTGTTGCGGCGGCGCACAGGGCGTTCGAGGACATTGGGGATAGGGGTAGCGGCGACACACGGCTGGCTTGCAAGTGTGACTGGTTGCCGGTGCGCGCGTCGCACTGTGGCGGCCGACGATTGCCGAATGGGGGTAGCGCCGGCGCAACAGGTATTCGGTAAGCTGCGGACGCGGGCTAGCGGCGGCGCACCGGCGGCTTTGTTATTGCGAGAGAGGCCCGTGCGTCTGACCCACTACGACTTCCCAAGGCTTGCGAGATGCCGTTGCGACGGCGCAACAGCGTCTAGACAAACTTTCTACGCAAACCTTCGGTGCAGCCAATCGCGGTGCAGCCAATCGCAGTGCAGCCAATCGCGGTGCAGCCAATCGCGGCCAACCTGCGCTATTGCTTGCCGGTTGACTGTGGCGGATGACCCCGCGGAACGCCGCTACGGAAATTGCCCGGCGGCGACCAGGAGGTCCAGGCGGGCTTGGCGGACTGTGTCTTCGGCGATGACCACGGCGGTGTCGGCGTCGCGGGCGCGCCGTTCGGCGTCGATGACTTCGATGTTGGTGGTGGCGCCGGCGTGGTAGGCGATGTTGGCCAGGTCCAGGCCCTGGTGGGCCAGCTCGGCGGCGGCGTTCGAGGAACGCATGGACTCGTCGGCGCGACGAATTTCTTCGGTGGCGACGCGGAGGTCGGAACGGGTCTGGCGAAGCAGGCCGTCGTATTGGGCACGCGCTTCGGCGACCAAGGCGGCTCGCTCGCGCAATTGGCCCACGCGCAGGCCGCCTTCGAAAAGCGGGATGGTCAGGACCAGCATGGCCTGCCAGCCGGTCTCGGGCTGGGTCAGGGTCGGCGGGTGTTGGTAGAAGGGCTGAACTTGGCCGCTGATGGCCGGCATGTAGTCGGCCCAGCTATCGCGCTTGATCTTCTCGGCAGCCAGGGCGCGTTGCTGGGAGGCACGTACATCTTGACGACGAGCGAGGGCATCGTCGGGATTGGTGCTGGCGTCGGGCAGGTGGATATCGTCCAGCGCATCCATGGCCTTGTCTTCGCCCAACAGCACGCCCAGGGCTTCGCGGGCCCGCGCCAGCGCGGTGTAGCTAGTGGACAGCTGTGCCTGGTCGAAAGCCAGTTGCTGGGCAGCGCGCACTTCGTCGACGCGATTACCGACGCCGCCGGTGAAGCGGGTGTGGGTGTAGTCGTAGTGCGAACCGTCGTTGGCCACGGCGCGTACGTTGATGTCCACCTGGCGCTTCAGCGAAACGATGGCCAAATAAGCGCGCGCCACGGCCACAGCCAGCGTCCGCCGCGTGTCTTCGCTGTTGGCCTTTGCGGTTTCCAAGTTCAACGATCCTTCCGACCACTGCATCCAGCGCTGGGGTGCCAGCAGGGGAACGTTGAGCAGCAAGTTGGCGGATTGCTGGTTCTTGGCCGAAATCACCCTGCCCGACAAGACCCGATCCCCATCCAGGCGCAACAGCGTTCCGTTAGCGGTCAGCGACGGCAAAGATCCGGCACGCGATTGTGTCAGCAGGGCATCGGCGCGCCTCAGTTCCTCCAGGGCGACCACGGCCGTCGGATTGCGCAGCAGCGCCCGGCGCACGGCCTCGGACAGGGAAATCTTTTCGGCCGCCGGCCCCGATTCGGGCGGCGGCGCTTCCAGCTTGGGAATGGGGGCCATGGCGGGGGCCCGCTCGGCACGGGCCGGGCCCACAGCCCACAGCAGCGACGAACCAACTAGCAGTGAGGTCACGGTTCTACGAAGCATGCGCGGGCTCCCCGGTGGTGTCGTCAGCGTCGTCATCGTCGTGTTCGTCGGGCGACGAGCGCTTGGCGTAGCGATCGAGCAAGGTGTACAGGGTCGGCACCAAGAACAAGGTGAAGAAGGTCGACACCATCAGACCGCCGATGACGGCGCGGGCGAGCGGCAAGTTGGTTTCGCTGCCTTCGCCGATGCCCAGGGCCATCGGCACCAGGCCCAAAATGGTGGCAATGGTGGTCATCAAAATGGGACGCAAGCGCGTGCGGCCGGCCTCGATGGTGGCCTCGCGCAACTCTTTGCCTCGCCGTCTCAGCACGTTGGCGAAGTCGACCAACAGCACGCCGTTCGACACCACGATACCCACCATCATGATGATACCCATGAAGCTGTTCACGCTCAGCTTGGTGCCGGTCAGGAACAACATGATGAACACGCCGGATACGCCCAAGGGCACGCTGAACATGATGACCAGCGGATCGATGAGCGACTTGAACTGGCTGGCCAGCACCATGTACACCAGGGCCAGGGCCATGATGGCGGCGAAGATCAGGCCTTGGAAGGCCTTCTTTTGCTCCAGGGTCTGGCCGCCCAGGGTCGCCGAGAAGCCGTCGGGCGGCTGCATCTGATTGACCGCGCCCTGCACGGCCTCGCTGGCGCTGCCCAAATCCGAATCGGGGGCGATGTTGGCGGTGACGTGGACGATGCGCTGCAGGTACTTGCGATCGATCATGACCGGGCCGCTGCGCCGCTCGATGCTGGCCAATGTGTCGACGTTGACGATGCCGTTACCGGGCGAGCGCACGAACAGATCGCCCAAATCGCCGACGTGGCCGCGGTTGTTGTCGTCCATGCGCACGTTGATGTAGTACTCGTTGCCGGTCTTGGGGTCGGTGTAGGGCACGGGCGTGATTTGCGTGTTGCCCAGCAAGCTGACCAGGATGGTTTGCGCCACATCCTGTTCGGAGATGCCCAGCATGCCGGCCTTCTCGCGATCCACATTGACGTCGAATTCGGGGCTATTCTCTTCGCGCGACGACTGCACGTCGACGACGATGGGCCGGCCCTGGGCGTCGGTCAGGGTGCGCATCTTGGCCATCAGTGCGTTGCTGTACTTGGAACCGGCCTCGAAGTCGTAACCGAGGATCTCGACGTCGATGGGCGCGGTGGCACCGAAGTTCTGGATGCGCTTCACGATGCCGCCGATGAAAAAGAAGATTTGGGTCCCCGGCAACTTGTCCTTCAAGGCAGCGCGAACGCGCTCCGCCGCGACCACGTCCGAGATGGGGCGCTGCAGGCGCGGAACCAGGTTGACCTGCAGGTTGGCCGAGTGGGTGCCGGTGTTGGTGCTGAAGATGGCCGTGCGCCCCACCGGCAAGCCAGTGTCGGACAGGACGGTCGTGTAAAGCGGCGTCTCCTTGTCGTCCACCTGCATGGGCAAAAGCTCGTCGCGCACGATCTTCTCCAACCGCTCGGTGACCTGTTCGGTGCGCTCGACCCGGGTTCCGATGGGCGTCTTGTAGATCAGGCTGAACTGGGATTCGTCGGTCTCGGGGAAGAATTCCGTACCGATGAAGCGTTTGATGAAAAGGCTGCCGACGAAGAAGATCAGAATGCCCACCAAGGTCAGGGCGCGATGGGAGAGCACGAAGCGCAAGGTGCGAGCGTAGGCGGCGTCCACGCGGTCGAAGAATCCCGTGACGGCAGCGGCGATGCCCTTGGGCTTGTGTTCGTGGGCGCCTTCCTTCAGCCAGTAGAAGCACAGAAGTGGGGTCACTGTACGCGACACCCAGAAGCTCATGGTCAGCGCGAAGGCGATGGTCAACGCCAGCGGCAAGAACAGGTAGCGCGCGATGCCCGACATGAAGAGCACGGGGAAGAACACCACGATGGTGGTGATGGTCGACACCAGGATGGGCATGGCGACCTCCTGGGCCGCCAGCAGCACCGCCTGTTTGCGGTTTTGCCCCGCAGCCAAGTGGCGGTGGATGTTCTCCAATTCGACGATGGAATCGTCCACCAGGCGGCCCACCCCCAAGGCCAGACCACCCAAGGTGAAGACGTTCAAGGTTTGGTTGGTGAAGAACAGCAACATGAAGGTCGCGACAATCGACAGTGGAATGGCCACGGCGATGATGGCGGTGGCGCGAATGTTCATGAGGAAAATGAGGATCACCAAGATGGCCAGCGCGCCGCCTTGCAAGGCCTCGTGTTGCAGGGCCGCCACGGCCGAGCGGATGTAGCTCGATTGGTCGAACGAGATGTCCAGCTTCACGTTGGCCGGCACCGAGCGCAGCTTGGGAATGGCGGCGCGAACCGCATCCACGGTGGCGATAGTGTTGGCGCCGGGTTGTTTGAGCACGCGCAGGTACACGCCGCGCTGGCCGTTCACGCGTACGATTTCGGTTTGGTCGGCGGTCAGATCCTCGACCGTGGCCACGTCGGAAACACGCACGGCGCTCTGGGACTGCCCCTGCAGGCTGGCCCCCGGTCGCACGATCACCCGCCGCAAGGGCGCGACGTCGGGGACCTGCGTGTTGGTGAACACATTGTAGTCGCGATCGCCGGCGCGCAAGCTACCGCTGGGCAGCAGCAGGTTCGAGCTGCGCACGGCATTGGCCAGATCCATGATACCCAGCCCGCGTGCGCGCAAGGCGCTGCCATTGGCCATGACCTCGATCTCGCGCGTCTTGCCGCCGCCCACGGTAGCGCTGGCCACGCCGGGAAGACGTTCCAGCTGGGTCTCGATGGTGTTGTAGGCCAGATCGTACAGCTGCTTCTCGTCGAGGGAATCGCTGGACACCGCCACGGCGAGGATGGGGATATTGGTGATGTCGAACTTCAACACGAAGGGCTGCTGAATACCGGGCGGCAGGGTGTTGAGGATCTGTGCGATTCGCTGCGAGACCTCGAACTGGGCGTTGTCGAGATTGGTGCCGTAGTTGAACCACACGCTGACCAGCGAGACGCCCTGCTTGGACGAGCTTTCCACGCGGTCCACGCCGGGCGAAGCGCTGACGGCGCGCTCGATGGGCTGGGTGATGGACTTCTCGATGTCGGCGGGTCCAGCGCCCGTATAGAAGGTGGCGATGCGAATGACCGGGATGGTGATGTCAGGAAACAGATCTACCGACAGCCGGTTCAAAGACACCACGCCCAGCACGATGAGCATGAGCGAGAGCATCAGGATGAAGACTGGGTTCTTGAGTGCGAGCCGTGTGAGCCACATGAACTGTTACCGCCTGGGTTTGCGAGGAATGCGCGGCCTAGTTACGGGTCGGGACGAGGCCACCGGCCGGTTTGGCCTGGGCGGTGGGAGGCGACGCGGACGTGGGAGCGCCGCTGTAGGGATTCACGTCGCGCGCCACCCGCACCGTGGTGCCTTCGGCCAGGCCGTCGGCGCCAGCGATGACCACCTCGTCCCCGGGCACCAGGCCCGAACGAACTTCCAGCAAGGCGCCGTCGTCGACATCGGCGCCAGTGGTGACGACCCGTCGCTCGACCTTGGTGTCGTGAAGCACGAACACGTACTTCTGCTTGGACGAGATCTGGACCGCATTGACCGAAACCACGGGCGTGTTCGGGTGAATCTCGCGGCGAATGGAACCGCGCCCGTACATCCCCGGGCGCAGCTCGCCCGAATCGTTGGTCAAGAGGACTTCCGCGTCCAATGTGCGCGTCAGCGAATCGAAGGCTGGGGCCACGCGAATGACCTTGCCGGTGAAGCTGCGGCCAGGAAGCGCGTCCAGCTCGACGTGGGCATCCATGCCCACCGCGATGCCGGTGGCGTCGGTCTCGTTCATGGTCAAGAACACGCGCAGGCGATCCATGCGCACAACGGTGATGATGGCACCGCCGCCGGGCGGCCCCACCAGTGCGCCAGGATCGAGGCGACGGGCCGAAACGTAGCCGGTGATGGGCGAGGTGATGCGCGTTTCGCCGAGCCGAATGGCCAAGCCCGAAATCTGCGCCTGGGCCGAGGCCTCCGACGATTCGGCCGATGCCAGGGCTGCGCTGGCCGCCTGCAGTTCTTGCTGGCTGACGACGCCCGAGGGCGCGAGCTTGTTGGCGCGCTCGTAGTTGGTGCGAGCGAGCGCGGCTTGCGCTTTGATCTGACCGATGCTGCTGCGGGCGGCGGCAAGCTGGTCGGGCAAGTCGCTTGGCCGCACCAGAGCAACGATTTGTCCCTTCTTCACCCGATCGCCGCGCTCGACGAAGATGGCGTCGACGTAGCCGAGGACCTTCGACCCCACGTCGGCTTGTTCCAGGGGGCGCAAGTCGACGGGCGCCTTGACCTCGACCGGAACATCGCGCGCTTCCACTTTGGCGATTACCACGGAAGGCGCGAGCCGTCCTTTGGGTGCGCTGCTCGACTGGGAACGCGAACAAGCTACGCAAGCGAAAAGACCGCAAAGGCCGAGAACTATTGCAGGAGAAGGTCGGTCAAAGACTTGGCGAGAGGCGCGGCACAACAGCATCGTGACTGAGACTTATTCCCGAATTGGCAAGGATGCAACTGCCTTTGGGCGCGGCGCGGGGTTGACGATCGACCAACCGTGCTTCTGTAAGGTAACACAATGAATTTCAATCCTGAGACCTGGCACAAGGTTCAAGTAGTACCCCAGCAAGACCGCACCGGTAGCGTCAATTTCGAAGGCGTGCCGGAGCTGTTTCGGCTGCTCGGCGAAGCTGCGGAAATCGCAGTCAAAGCCGGCATTCCACCCGAGGCGTTCACTGCCTCGGCTTGGCAAGCGTACTTGCGAGCGTCGCCTGGCTTGGCTGAACACCTGGCCGAAATGCAATTCGACGCCGCCCTGGAAGAGATGCGAAACAATGGCCGTCTAGCCAAGGCGTAACAGCTCCCATGTGTCTGCCCGTCGCCGACCACGTCTGCTACCAGCGATAGAAGGCTGCCAGACGGGCACCATCGGGCAGCGGCAGGGCCAAGACCCGGATGGCGTCGTCGGCAGGTGAAGTTGCAAACGGGCGATGGCAGAAGTACGGAACGGCAAAGCCGACCGACGAGCCAACGATGGCCCCTGCAGCGACGTCGGTGAAATAGTGCTTGTCGGCGGCGATGCGCAAGTAGCCCGTGGCGGCGGCCACCGCCAAACCGACACCCCACAGCCAGCCCACGTGACGGTAACCGCGCAGCGAGGCGACGGTGGCGCTGGAAACGGCAAGCGAGAATGCGACGCTGGTGTGGAGGGAGAAAAACGAGGTGTTGTTGTCGTCTGGTCTGCCGGTCTTGCTTTTCGACTCGGGCGCCAGGACGTGGACGAACGGACGCTCGCGTCGAATCGAGAACTTCACGATTTGCGTCGCTGCGGCGGTCAGCGCCGTGGCCTCGGCGATCAGCAACGCATCGACGGGAAAGTTGTCCAGCCGGTGTTGTTGGCGGGCGAAGAGCGCGGTTAGGCTGAAAGCGCCAAGTGGCGCCAGACCATACGCGGTGACGTAGCTGATGGTATTGGCCGCACCGGCGTGGGACCACTTGAGATGGTTGCGAAGGCCAGCATCGAGTCCATTCAAGGCGTCGCTGCCATCGGCGTTGCGGTCGCACCAGAGGCACCTCTGTCGGGCAAGATCGCTTGCGAACAGCTCGGCGCCGAACCAGCCGGCGGTGGCAGCCACTGTGACGGAGAGATCGACGCGGGCATCGTAGTGAAGCTCGCGGCTTTGGCCGTGCCCGTCGCGAGCCTGAAGAAGAATCACCACGACGAGCACGACGCGCGCCGGTCGTTTGAGCCTAGACCGAAACGTCATGCTCGAGCGTCAGACCGTGCAAGACATCCGCGCGATCGAGAACGCCGACCAGCCGTTTTTCGCTGTCTACGACGGCGAGGATCTTGTGATTGCCGTCGAGCATGGTGGCAATGGCTTGGCGGAGGGGCGTCGCCTGGTCGATCACGGGAACGTCGACGCGCAGGTCAGCGGCCAGCTGTGCGGTAGCGTGCTGCTTGGTGGCGAGCTCGGCGGGCTTGGGATGCACGAACGGTAGGCGCTGCACGAGGGAGCGCAAAGCGCTGGGGCGCAGCGCCGGGGTGATGCGCTCGAGCAGCTCGGCATCGGTAATGGCACCGAGCACGTGTCGTCCATCATCGACGATCAAGCAGCGGTTGAGGCGCGAGGAGATCACGGCTTGCACCACCTCGGGCAGCGACGTGCTGGGAAACACGGTGGGCACATCCGTACGCATGGAACGTGCGGCAGGGGCAGCCAGTGCTAGCTTGATCTCGGGCGGCGCTTCCTTGGGTGCATCGTAGTCTTTGATGGTGGTGCGGAGGATGTCGAACCGACCGACCATGCCGACGAGAAGGCCGCGGTCGTCGACCACGGGCAAACGTTTGAGACGACGAGTGGACATCATCTCGGCCAACTGGGTGAGCGAGGTGGTTGGGTGCACCGTCACCGGCCCCGGCGTCATCACATCCGCAGCGGTCGTTTTCCCATGCGTAAGCCGGGCGAATTCGCTCTGCAGCTCCTGGTCACTCAGGCTCGACAGCAGCTCGACGCGCATGCTGAGCCCGCCGCGCTTGACCAAATCGGAATTGGTGACGATTCCGACCGGGATCCCCTGGTCGACCACGGGAATCGCGCGATAGGTTTTTCCCAGCATGCACTCGACCACCTTGCGTATAGAAGCATCCGGCGCGACAGAGACGACATCGCGGGACATCACATCCGAGACGCGCAAGAGCGCCGAGACGTCGCGCACGGGATGGGCCGAATAGAGCACGACCTCGGTATCTTCCACCGTGATGAGGCCGCCGCCGACCATTTCCTTGATCGCGGGCAGCAGCCGAGCCACCCGCTGCGCATTGTCGATCCATTCAATCGTCAAGGGTAAGCGGTCGAGCAGCTCGACCCAGCGATCGGTGTGGGTCTTGCCGGAAGCACCGAACCCTTCGATGGCGCGCACCACGGTCGCACCGGCGGCGCCTTCCTTGCGCAGAAGCGCCAGCAAGCTGACATAGACCGGTTGGTGTGCGTGCAGATCGCCTTCGTTGAAGTAAATGCGGACTCGTTTGGCTTTACCTAGAAGAGCTGCATTGTCCATTCACCCCTCCTTCGCGCCACTGGCGCTGACCACGGACAAGCCTAGCCCGATGTGGGTTTTCTTCAAGCGCGCTGAAGACTCGCGACGAATGTCCTCTCCCGCTCCGCACGCGCGCTATGCTAGCGGCTTGAAGTCAATCACTCTCTTGGCTGGTGCGCTTCGGGCTGGCGCGCTTCTGGCTGGCACGCTGGCGCTTGGCGCGGGTTGCCGGGCACCCACGGCGGCGATCGCCATCGGCTCCGGCGCGACCAGGGAAACCCGCAGCAACATCTTGCGTGCGGATTACGTGGGGTCGGCCGCGTGTGCCCGCTGCCACGCCGAGATCTACGCCAAGTGGGACACCTCGCCCATGCGCAAGATGACCCGCGATCCAGAGCATGCTGACATCCGCGCCCCTTTCGCGGGCGAAACGTTCCAATTCAAGGGCGACCAGGCGACCTTTTTTCGCCAGGGCCAGGCGCGCTTCGTTCGCCTCGCGTCGTCGAGCGCGGGCAACCGCCTGTACCGGGTGACACGCGTGATTGGCAACCACTACCGCGAGGACTTCGCGGGCGTCGAGGTCGCCTCGACCGAGGAAAGCGCGACACGCGGTACGGAGGCCGAATCGATCTTGCCGGCGACCTACTACTTTCAGACCCAAAGCTACCGACCCAAGGGCTATTCCGTGATGACCCACGAACGGCCGGGACTAACCGTGGGCGCTGTGTGGAACCGGACCTGCATCTTCTGTCACAACACGGTGCCTTGGTTCGATACCGTATGGGGCGAGCTGGCCGGACGTTCCCCGCCGTCCTACCAAGGCGTCGTCGTCGATCGTTTGCTGCCCGCACGACAGAGGTTCACGTATCGGGTGACAAACGATGGTGCCTTCCGCGCGGCGCTTGCCAATGAAGAGATCTTGGTCGGTGCCGAACCCGGCAGCCTAGCCGACAGTTCGGACGCCGCACGCGCAGGCATTCACGCGTTTGCCAGCAACTTCCAAGGGCGTCACCTGGTCGAGGAAGGCATCGGCTGCGAAGTTTGCCACGGCGGTGGCCGCGAGCATGCGGCCGACCCACATGTGGCGACCTCCTTCGCGCCCCGCTCGACATTCCTTGCCGTCGGGCCGCAGGACGGTAGCAAGCCTTCGCGCGCGCTGCTCATCAACCGCACCTGCGCGCGCTGCCATCAAGTCCTGTTTTCGCGCTATCCCTACACCTGGGAAGGGGGGCTCCGCCACAGCAACGCTTTGGGGGGCAGCTCGACCTCCTCGGGCGAAGCGCGCGACTTCTTGCTCGGCGGTCCTGCGCGCAACTTGGCCTGTACGGCTTGTCATGATCCGCACAGCCTGGACAAACCCGAAGCGCTGGCACGCCTGGCGACCCCGGCGGGAAATGGGGTGTGTCTCGACTGCCACAAGTCCCTGGCCTCTACCGAGCGACTGGCTGAGCACGCACACCACCTACCCGCGGGTCCGGCCGGCTCGTGCGTCGCTTGCCACATGCCTCGCAAGAACATGGCGCTGGATTACGGACTGACACGCTACCATCGTATCGGCTCGCCTACCGATCGCGAACGCGTCGAAGGCGACCGACCGCTCGAGTGTGCTTTGTGCCACACCGACAAGAGTGTCGAACGCCTGGTAGGCGACATGGAGCGACTGTGGGGCAAGAGCTACGACCGCTCGAAACTGGCAGCGCTGTATGGCGACCTCACGGCTAATGCCCTGAACGCGACCTTGCTGCGGGGACGGCCGCACGAGCAAGTGGTTGCGGCCATGGTGCTGGCCGAACACAAGGTCACCTCGGCCGCGCCGCTGGTGGCCAATCTGCTGGCTGGCAGCGCTTACCCACTGGCTAGGCGCTTCGCCGCCCAAGCGCTTGCGTCGATGGGTCGACCTTGCCCATTGGACGTGGATGCACCAGCGCCCGCGATCCAGAAGGCTCTTGCCGGTTGCGGCCTGAGCCTGCCCACCCAGCAAGCGCGGCCCTCGCCCGCCAAACGCAAGCCTGACGAGCACGAGGACGAAGACTGACGGATGCTGCATTTTCCCAACTTCTGTGGCATCCAAAGAGGCGGTGAAAGCATCTGAACTGCAACCATGGAAGAAGCGCCTGCTAGAACTGCGTGCCCAGATTCTGGCCGAGGGCGATGTTGCCATCGAGCCGGTCCGCAAAGACGAGACCAGCCAGGGCACCGACGAGGACGGGCAGCCTTTGACGGAGATGAGTCAGGTCATCGCCTCGAAGCGCAACCGCGAGCGCACCGAGGTGCTGGCCCGAGTGAACCGGGCCTTGGCACGCATCGAGAACGAACCCGACATGTTCGGCCTGTGCCGAGAGTGCGAGGAACCCATCGGCAAGAGATTGCAGGTGGTGCCCTATGTTGAGTTTTGCATCGAGTGCCAGCAAACCGTCGACGGATCCCGCAAACCGGGCCGCCGACGACATCTGCTGGATTTCAAATGAAGGAGCAAACCATGAGCACGCTTGAGGTGGGCAAGAAGGCGCCCGCTTTTGCATTGCCGGACGAAAACGGCACGAACATCAAACTGTCCGACCTGGCTGGCCAGTGGGTAGTCCTCTATTTCTACCCCAGGGACGACACGCCCGGATGCACCGTGGAAGCGTGCGAATTCACGGCCGGCCTTTCTGCCTTCGAGAAACTGGATGCGACCGTCTTCGGCTGCAGCACGGATTCGCCGGAGAGCCACCGCAAGTTCATCGCCAAGCACAAACTTAAGATCAAGTTGCTGTCCGATGCCGACCACTCGGTCATGGAGAAATACGGGGCCTGGGGCGAGAAGAACAACTACGGCAAGAAGTCCATGGGCGTGATTCGCTCGACCGTGCTCATCGATCCCGCGGGACGCGTGGCAAACCATTGGGCGACGGTCAGGGCAGCCGGCCACGCAGAGCAAGTTCGTGCCAAGCTGGCCGAGCTGGCTGACTAGCGGAAGCAGCGGAAGCAGCAGACGTGTACGAGGAATCCGACGGCAAGCGTTGCAGCGCATGGCCGTGCGCGCGTCCAATCATGTGTTGCGAACCGTCGCTGGCACGACGATAATGTCGCGCGGGTCGCGCGTGATTGGGTCGACTATCGGCAACTACGAGGTTCAGCGTCTTATCGGAGAAGGCGGGATGGGCAAGGTGTACCTTGCCTTCCATCCTGGCATCGGAAGGCAAGCAGCGGTCAAGGTGCTGGCCTCGAACGACGCTGCCGATCCTCAAATCGTCAGCCGCTTCTTCACAGAGGCGAGAGCTGCCAATGCGATTCGCCATCCCAACATCGTCGACATCTACGACTCGGGCGTGATCGAAGGTGGTGCCCCCTACATCATCATGGAATTTCTCGACGGGGAGACGCTGGCGCAGGCGCTGGCGCGCGGACCGCTCCCGCTGGAGGATGCCCTGGACTGGGGATGCCAGATCGCCGAAGCCTTGGCGGCGGCGCACGCGCACGAGGTGGTGCACCGCGATCTCAAGCCCGACAATTTATTTCTGGTCCACGATGCGCGCCGGCTGGGAAAGAAGCAGGTGAAGGTGCTCGACTTCGGCATCGCGAAGTTGCAGCGCACCACCTGGGGGCAAGTCCACAAGACGCGCACCGGAGCCCTGCTGGGAACCCCGCTGTACATGTCGCCCGAGCAGTGCATGAGCACGAAGGACATCGATCCGCGCAGCGACATCTATTCACTGGGAGTGATCTTGTACGAGATGGTGACGGGTAAACGGCCTTTCGACGGCGACAGCGTGTACCTGGTCATCAACATGCACGTCAACGAGAAGCCAGTGGCGCCGTCGACGTATCGGCCTGACCTCCCGCCGCTGGTCGAGGAGATCATCCTGCGCGCGCTGGCCAAGACGCCGGCCGAGCGGCAGGGCTCGATGGCCGAGGTCTTGTCTCAGTTGGAGATGGCGCGCGGTAATCCCACCGCCAGCAACGACGCCCTCGCTCGGCTACAGCAAGAACCGTGGCGACCGGTCCCACTGCCGGTCTCGCAGCAGGTGGCAGTGCCTGAAATCAAGACTCTGGGGGATACGGCCGTCTCCAAGAAGACAACCGGACAGACTTCAGCCGGCCGCAGTTCGACCCGCTTCGGGTTACCGCTCCTGGTCGCCCTGGGGGCCGCGCTGATCGTCGTGTACGTCTTCTCGCCTTTCCGGGAACCGCACACCAAAGCGCCGGTCATTCAATCAACGATCTCCCTGCCCCGACCTGCCGTACCCACACCGCTACCTCCCCCGACGAAACCCAAGCCCATCGAGCTCGGCCTGGAGAGCGTGCCGGCGGGCGCGACGGTCTATATCGGCGATGTCCTCATCGGGGCAACCCCCACGACGTACGAAGCTGCATCGGCAGCTGAATCACTCGAGTTCATCTTCCGCCTGGAGGGATTTCAGCCGGAGAAGATTCGCGCGCTCCCCACGCCTGGGCTGAAGATCACAGCCAACTTTCCAACGCCCCCACCCGAGAAGCGGCCGGCAGGCCAGAAACGCAAGCGCAGCCCGAACCGGCAAAGCGCCCCTTCGACCGACATTCAGTTCGAACGCTAGCTGATCCTCCATGAAGTCCGTGCGCGCTCTCGCCCTCGTCGCCTTTCTTGTACATTCGTTCACTGCGCCCGGGACTGCTTCGGCGGCAACGCCAGCCTTGCCATTGGCCGATCAGGCAGACGAGGCGCAGTTCCATTTCTTGCGTGGAAACCGCGCCTATCAGGAGAGGCGCTTCGAAGATGCCCTGGCCTCGTACTATTCTTCCAATCGGCTGGTTCCCAATCGCAACGTGCAATTCAACATCGCCCGTTGTCTCGACCGCCTGGGCCGCTACGAGGAAGCGTACCGTGCATGGTCGACCTTGCTCGAGCAGGCATTGCAGGGCAAAGAGCTGCAAGCTGCCCAAGAGGCCATCGAGCAGTTGCGGCCCCACCTGGCCTTGGTCGACATCACCACCACCCCGCCCGGTGCAACCATCTACGCCGGACGTCGCGACCTGGGAGCGCTTGGGGTTACGCCCAAGAGTCTGGCCCTGGCTCCTGGTGCCACCAAGATCATCCTCGCCCGCGAGGGTTTTCGTTCGGTCGAGTTGTCGGCCGAGCTGAGCCGAGGAAAGCAAATCAAACTGTCGACTCCCCTGGAGCAGATCTTCGGCGAGATCGAGTTGCGACGCGTGCCAGATGACGCCGAGATCCGATGGGCCCTGATGGATGGTGAGGTGCTCCGCCGCGGGCCAGGCACGATTCGCGTGCTGCCCGGGGCGACGGTGCTTTTCGTATCGGCGCCCGGGTTCCAGACCGAGCGGGTCGAGGTCATTGCGCGGCCCGAGGCAAGAGTCCCGGTCGATGTTCTGCTGTCAGCGGCCGTCGCTCCAGCGGGCAACCTGGTGGTACGGTCCAACATTCCCGGGGCGCTGATTCGCATCGATGGCAAAGAAGCAGGGTTTACCCCGGCGGTCATCGATGGCATTGCGGCGGGCTTGCGCGAGGTCACCGTGGTGGAAGAAGGGCGCAAACCTTTTGCGGCGTCGGTCGAGGTGAGAAAGGGCGAATCCACCTTCGTCGACGCGCACTTGGGGCGCGCGGATCCCGAGGTTACCGCCGCGACGAAATCCGCCGTCGCTTCGGAGTCCGCACCGGCATCCATCACCGTCATCACCGCTGACGAAATCGCGGCCTTCGGTTACACGTCCTTGACCGAAGCCCTGACGGCCATCCGGGGCACCTTCACATCGAACGATCGCAGCTACGAGTCGGTAGGCTTTCGCGGCTTTTCACCACCCGGCGACTACACCAATCGCGTTCTGGTCCTGATCGACGGCCACGTCACGAACGACGCCGTTACCGGACAGGGATTCGTGGGGCACGACTTCGATGTCGACCTGGCCAACGTCGCACGCATCGAAATCGTGCGCGGGCCGGGGTCGGTGCTGTACGGCACCGGCGCGCTTTTCGGTGTCATCAACGTGGTGACCCGCCGCCCCGGCGAAGGTCCGCACGTGGCCATGAATACGACGGCTGGAACCATGGGCCTGCTTTCGGGTCGCGCCACCTCCAGCATGCGCAAGGGCGACGGCGAATTGATGGTCAGTGCAGCGGCCCTGAAGTCGGACGGAGAAAGCCGCTATACCTGGCCTGCGGCAGTGACGGGTAACCTGCCAGTCACCGTGCTCCACGCCGACGCCGAGAAGGTGTTTCACGCCGACTTGGTTGGGCGGCTCGGTCCGTTCTTTTTGCGTGCCGGTTACAACGATAGAAAGAAGGATCTGCCCACCGGCGCCTACGATACCCAGGCCGTTCCTGGCACCTCCAACCACGATCACCGGGCCTACGCCGAGCTTGGCATGACCAAGCTGCTTCGCGGAATCCAGGTGACCGCGCGCGCCGCCTACGACGCCAGCTGGTACCATGGTCAGTTCGTCGCTGCCGATCCCAAGGGGCCGGACCAGGAGAATCTGAAAGCGCAGTGGCTCACCGGCGAATTGCGTCTGCAGCTGCCAGAAATCCTACGGCAGCACATTACCTTGGGTGGTGAAGTGGTCGACCAGTTGGAATTGCAGGCCGACCCACCCCATGTAGGCGGCAATCCCGCCATTGGCAAAGAGCTGGTCCTTTCCGCCTACCTCATCGACGACATTCGCGTCTCGCAGCGGCTGACCGTCAATCTGGCGATGCGCAGTGACAGCTACACGCAAAGCTCGGGCACGACCTTCAATCCTCGCTTCGCTATCGTCGGTCGCCCTTACCAGGGGGGCAACACGAAGCTCTTCTTTGGCCGCTCGTTTCGTGTTCCTTCGGCCAACGAGCAAGCAAACAGCATGAGCGGAGCTTTGCATCCCGAGGCAATCTGGAGCGGTGAAGTCGAGCATACCCACACCATCTCGGACGACCTGCACGTGATAGGAAGCTTCTTTGCCAACTGGCTCAGCAACCTCGTCACCCTGGTCGGAGTCGGCAGCAGTGACTACCAAACCATCTACCAGAACAATCCCGAACGTATCCGCAGCATCGGCGTCGAGGGCGAGCTGCGCTGGGAGCCGGGCGGCGGCAGTTTGCTTTCCGCATCTGTCGCAAGACAACAAGTGGTCGAGACGGCCTCGACGGGCAACCTGGCGTTTGGCAATGCGCCCGAGACCCTATTCACGGCTCGCGCGCTGTGCCCCCTGGTGGGATTGGCCTTGCGCCTGGGTAGCGAGCTGGTCCTGGATTCGGGGCGCCATTTTCGTCCCTTCCCGGTCCAGTTCTCGGTGGACAACCGCGTGGACGACGCCATCCTGTGGAACATCACCATGTCGGGCGAATACCGCGCCCACCATCTGCGCTATTTCGTCGGCCTATTCAATCTGCTCGACGTGCACGACCCCCTTGCCGGCTTTCCGACCAGCGCCGACTACCCCACGGTGCTGATACCCCGGTATGGGCGCTCCATGCGGGCCGGCCTGTCGTGGGCGTTCTGAGGTTCACGCGCCCGGATTCCGCCGGCCATGCAAAGCACCACTGGATTGGTCCGTTTTCATGACTAGACTTTCCGCATGAAACGAAATCGCCAGTTTGCTGCAGGAGACGTCGTGGTGACCTTGGTCATCGCACTATTGGCGTGTGCAACGTCCCGTGCCACGTCGGGGCCAACGGCGCCGTTGCCTGTCGGCAGCGTGGCGCCCGATTTGACCGGCACGGACCAAGGCGGTCAACCTGTTCGCCTCAAGAATTTGCGGCCCGTCCTTGTCTTCTTCTATCCCAAGGCCGGCACACCTGGCTGTACCAAAGAAGCCTGCGCCTTTCGCGACAGCTGGCAGGCCTACGAAAAGGCCGGGGTGCGGCTGGTAGGCGTATCGCACGACACGGTGGCCGAACAAGCGGCCTTTGCGCGAGAACATGGCTTCAAGTTCCCCTTGGTATCTGATTCCGACGGACAGTGGGGAAATGCCTTCGGTGTCCCCTTGCGAATGTGGAAATTCTATTCGCGAATCAGCTTTCTGGTGGGAAAGGACGGAAAGATCGCCAAGACGTATCTCGACGTGGATCCCGGTGTGCACGCCAGGCAAGTGCTGGACGACGCCAGAGGCCTGTAGCCTGGCCCGTTCGTAGGCGTACCCGGCTAGTTGTTCGGCGTTCCGGCGGTCACCCAGGCTTGGAACAGCTGCTTGTTTGCCGCGGACAGGGGACTGCCGGGGGGCATGATGCCGCCTTGAATAGCAGTGTTAGCGCGGCTCGCATTTGTCTTCACATTCGTATAGTTGTTCAGGCTGACTCCTGCCGAGGCGCCGGAGGCTCCGTGACAGCTGGTGCAGTATTGGTTGAGCAGGGGCTGGATCTGACCGGAAAAGCTGACCGAAGAGGTCCCCGCATCGGGCTTGGCGGCGCTCGAACCACCTGCCGACGGCGTGCCGCCTGCGCTGCTGCTTCCCCCGTTACTATTGGTCCCGCCGGACCCTACGCGCCCGCCGGAACTTTGGTTGCCACCAGCGCTGCTGCCGCCCAAGCTGGTCGTCCCGCCGCTGTTGCCGGGGTTGCCGCCGCTGCCTGCGTTGCCGCCATTGCTCGGGCTCCCGCCGCTGCCGGCATTTCCGCCGCTGCCGGCATCACCGCCGCTGCCGCTGACCTCCCCGCCCGTTGCTTCGGCCCCGGCCGTACTTTCACCGTGTGGTGTTCCGCTGGGGGTTACCGAATAGTTGCAGCCGGCAGCGGCCGCAAACAGGACCAGCAAGAGAGCACGAACAGCTTTCGACATGGTATTCCTTCCCAGAGGTAGCATTGCACACGACGGCTTCCCTTTAGAGTGCTGGCAGGTCATTCCGGATTCACGACTCGGTTTATCTGTTTTAGGAACGAGGACGATTTCAGCGAGGAGCTGACCCACAAGTCCGTAGGTGGGTAGACAGGAGCCTTCTCGTCAAAAAATAGAAAAGCCCCAATTGGGACGGCAGCTTGCGGGCAGTGTTGTCCCATGGCGAAAGCACCACAGCGCGGTGCCGCTCGCAACGATTCCCGCGTGAGGAGCAACACGTCGCGCGCCACCACGGCACCGGCTCCGTGAGCAGCCAAACCATCGCGGGTGCGCCTTCGATTCTCCCTCATGGACCCAATCATCGTTCTTCCCGAAGCTAGTACCGCCACACGACGGAATGGAGGCACCTGCACGCCAATTTCTGGCCGCTCTGTCGGCCGGGGACAAGGCCGGCGGCGGAACCAGTCCGGCGACGCGAGCGATTGATGGGCGCGTCTTCAGCCCAGCGCTCGCCTCAAAGCCTGCCACATGCGTTTCAGCAGGCTCGTTTCTACCTTGCGGGCGGAGGCCGCGCTGGCTGTCTTGGGCGGCACAGGCGCACGCGAATGACTCGGGACCTCGGCGACGGTGGCGTCGACCTCAGCCTCTACCACGGCCGCTTTGTGTTTGAGCGTCTCATCGAGGCGGCTCAAGACATGGCGTGCCTCGGCCTCGACGGCAGCCATGGCATCTGCACCCAGATTCAACTTTGCACAGGCCGTGGTGACCAGATCGGGATCGTTGCCATCGCAAATGCCGTGGCCGACGTCGATAGAGAACTTGAACTTGGTCGCCAGTCCGTCGGCGAGGGCCACCACGGCGGACAAGGATGGCGCCGTGGCCAAGGCACTGGCGGCGTGGTGGTGCGAGACCACCTCGGCCACCTCCTCCGGCAGTTTCCACAGACGGACCAGCATGCCCGAGACATCTTCGTGCGTCTGGCGAACGACCTCGTCGAGCACGTGACTGTCGAGGACCGCTTCGCTCTTGGCACGTTCCCCCAGCACGATGAGAATGGCTGCGATACCGATGTCGTGGAGAAGACCACAAAGGAAAGCGTTCTCGGGATCTTGGCCAGCACGCGTGGCCAGCAGTCGGCACAAATTGGCGGTGGCCGTGCTGTGACGGCGCAGCTGCTCCATGATTCCAGAGTACTCGACCGAACGAAAGACACGCATGTGCAAGGCGAGCTCGAACACTATCTCGCCGAGGTTCTTTAGTCCGAGGCGAAGCACGGCACTGCGAAGCGAGGTCTCGGCATCACGCCCACGAAAGATCGGCGAATTGGCGACCTTCAGAACGTGCCCGGCCAACATGGGATCCCGTTCCAACACTCCGATCAATTTGTCGGTATCGATGTCAGAGCGGCAGGAGAGCTCGTGGATCTCCAGCGCGACGGCGGGAAGCATGGGCGGCTTGTAGCCGGGCGAACCAAACACCCGCCGCAGCCCTTCGCTGACCCGCAGCACCGTAGCAAGGGGGGGTGGGGCCAGCGTCGACTCTGCGCTTTCTGAATGCGCAGCAGTCATCGGGGCATTGGACTCGACCGGGCACATTGATCTTCCGTCACCTAAGACATCGTAGGTCCTGGTGTTTTTCTTGAGTCGACGCAAACGCGCAGCCTTGTCCAACCGCATGCGCGTACATAGGTACATAGGGACATCCTACACAGGCAAGGTATGCTGTCACCCAGGAGAAACCCATGGACAAGAACGCGAAGCTCTCCGTCATCGCAAAGTTCGAATCGGCCGTCGATCCGCTTATCGATACCGTCAAAAATCTGTCGCCCGCAGCCATCGACTTTCGCCCACCCCTGGCAGGGGCATGGTCCATCCACGACCACGCCGTCCATTTCCTGGACGCCGACACGTTTGCCTACGGGCGCATCCGCCTAGCCGTGACCCAACCTGGCGTCGAGGTCTTCGTTTGGAATGAAGAGGTTTGGCAAGAAAGGGCGAAGTACCAGACTGCCGAGGCACTCGCCGCGCTGCAGACTGCGCGAGCCCTTCGCGTGGTCTGCGGTGCAATGGCGCGCGCCCTGGTGGATTCGGACTGGGAAAGCTACTATGTCCGCCATTCGCAGCGAGGCCGCATGACCCTCGCCGATGTCTTCAAGCTCTACACCGACCACGCGCAGTTCCACCTGAGCTACTTCCAGCGCAACCTGGCCGCTTTCGCGGGAACGGCGACCTAGGCAGTGCGGCTGCAACCCGTCGCAACACTCCCCCTCGTTTCCCTGCGTGACGTCGCCATTCGTGCCGGCGACCGGGTGGTATTCGTCGGCACCAACTGGGACATCAACCCTGGCGAACACTGGGCCATCATTGGGGCGAATGGCTCGGGAAAGTCGCTGCTGACCTCCGCCTTGGTGGGGCATGTCCCCGTTGTGAACGGAACGTTGGCGCATCGACTGACGGAAGGAGTACTCGAGGCGTATGAGCTGGGCAGCAACTACGCAAGGCGGGGTCAGGTGGTGCTGGTATCGCTGACGGACCAGCGGAATCTACTGCTGACCTACGCCGGCTATCATCAGGCCCGCTGGAATGCCAGCGATGCTGAAAGTGGCCCCGCTGTCGAGGATTTGCTTACCCGCCACAGCATCGAAGCCATCAATCCATTCGAAGTCTTGCCGTTCGAAACCTCCGCAACTGCACCGGACACATTGGCTTTCGAGGCGCGCCAGCAGCGCGCGATTCGCCTCTTTGGTATCGCGCCCTTGCTGAAACGGCGGGTGAAGCAACTGTCCAGCGGCGAAACACGCAAGCTGCTTCTGGCACGCGCCGTGATGCGAGGACCGCGCTTGCTGGTGCTCGACGACCCTTTTGCGGGCCTGGACGTGCTTGCCCGCGCAGAGCTGAAGAACATCGTCGATGAGCTGGCACGCACCGATGTGACCGTGGTTATCGCCACCTCGCGCGGCGACGAGATTCCTTCGTGCATCACCCACGTGTTGGCCATCGACGGCCTCCGCGTAACGGCCCAGGGACCGAGATCAGGGGTAGCCTGGGCGGGCTTCACGCCTACCGCGACGAGGGCGACTTCGACATCGCCGCCAGGGGGTGCCACTGGCCAGCAAGACGCCGAACCGATCGTCGAGATGCACGCGGTGACCGTGCGCTACGGCTCGACCGTCGTTCTGGACCATGTGGATTTCACCCTGCGAAGGGGCGAGCGCTGGGCGGTCCTGGGGCCCAACGGCGCGGGCAAATCCACCTTATTGAGTCTGATTTTGGCAGACAATCCGCAGGCCTATGCCAACCAGATACGGCTATTCGGCCGACAACGCGGCAGCGGCGAGAGCATCTGGGACATCAAGGCGCGGATCGGCTGGGTGGCACCCGAATTGTTGCTGGCCTATCCCCCTGACTGGTCCTGCCTGGACATAGTTCTTTCCGGCTTCTTCGCTACCCTGGGTCTTCACCGCCCGTGCAGCGACCAGGAGACCAGGCGCGCCAACGTCGTGCTGTCCCGGCTTGGGCTGGCCAGCGACGGAGACCGCCGGTTGGCCGAGCTGTCCCATGGCAACCAGCGGCTGGTGTTGGTGGGCCGGGCCCTTGTCTCGGATCCCGAGCTTCTGGTGCTGGACGAGCCCTGCCAAGGCTTGGACGCCGAAAACATCGAACGCGTCAACCGGGTCGTGGACGAGGTCTGCCGCAGCACGCGGACCAGCCTGATCTATGTAACCCATCATGAAGCCGAGGTTCCTGATTGCGTCACCTGCATCCTGCGCCTAAAGTCAGGCCGGCAGACGAAAGAGTCGGCATAAGAAGACAGGTAAGGTCCTCTACCTGCTGGCGTCAGGCGCAACTTTAGGGCATAAACCCGATAGAAATAATGCGCATTCCTCGGCTCGATCCACAACACAGCCCACTTTCGCCCCAGCAACTTGCCCAGTTCAACGCTTTGGTAGACGGCTTGGCCCCCGACCAGACCGCGTGGCTCCTTGGCTACATGACTGCGACCCAGCAGTTCCAGGGCGACATGGGGCGTCCCTCGACCACCCAAAGTGTCGCGGAGGGAAGCGAGGGTCATCTGACAGTGCTCTTCGCCTCGCAGACCGGCAATGCCATGAAGGTCGCGAAACGCTTGGTGGCGGCAGCTGCAGCGGCGGGCATCCGTGCCGTGGCCATCAGCGCCGGCGATTACAAGACGAGCAATCTGCGCAACGAGGAGCGGCTGGTGCTGATTTCCAGCACGCAAGGGGAGGGCGACCCGCCCGACTCGGCCGTCGAGTTTCACCGCTTTCTCTTCGGCAAGCGTGCACCGCAGTTGCCCGGATTGCGTTTTGCCGTGCTGGCGCTGGGCGACTACAGCTACGCCAACTTTTGTAAAGCAGGCGCCGACTTCGATCGTCGGCTGGAGGAGCTGGGCGCCCAGCGCTTGTTGCCCCGGGTGGATTGCGACGTCGAGTACGAGGCTGGGGCGGAAGCCTGGCAAGAGCAAGTGATCGCGTCCTTCAAGACTCTCCTTGGTGCAAGCGCGGCAGCGGTAACCGTACAGCCCTTGCCGGTTGACACGACCAGCGAGGCGCCGGGCTACGACAAAGCTAGACCCTTCGCTGCCCAAATTCTCGATCGCGTGGGGCTCAACGGCCGCGGATCGGGCAAGAAGACCGTGCACGTCGAGCTATCGCTGACCGGGTCGGGCATCACCTACGAGCCCGGCGACGCCTTGGGCGTGGTGCCCCGCAATTCGCCGACCTATGTTCGCGATTTGCTGGCGGTGGCCGGTTTGTCGGAAGAGGCCCGGGTGACCGTGGACGGTACGGAGCTTCCGCTCATGGAGGCGCTGGAGAAGACCTTCGAGGTCACGACCATCACGCGGCCCTTCGTCAAAGCCTATGCCGCCGAGACCAAATGCAGCGAACTTGCGGCGCTGCTGGAGCAGGGTCAACAGAGCAAGTTCCAGAACTATGTCTACGGCCGCGAAATCATCGACGTCCTCACGGCCTATCCAGCTGGAGGGCTTTCGCCTCAAGGCTTCGTAGGCATGTTGCGCCGTTTGCAGCCACGCTTGTACTCGATTGCTTCCAGCCTGCGCGCCCACGAAGAGGAAGTGCATTTGCTCGTCGGGCTGACCCGCTACGAGAGCTTCGGCCGCATCCGCGATGGGGTCTGCTCGTCGTACGTTTGCGAGCGGCTACCCGAGAGTGACCCGTTGCCGGTCTTTCCATCTCCCAACCCGAACTTCAAACTGCCAAGCAACCCCGACGCACGCGTGATCATGATTGGCCCCGGAACGGGCCTGGCCCCGTTCCGCGCGTTCGTGGAGGAACGCGAAGCACTGGCTTGCCGCGGACGCAATTGGCTATTTTTCGGCGACCAGCACTTCACCACGGATTTTCTCTATCAGGTCGAGTGGCAGCGCTGGCACAAGTCGGGGATCCTATCCCATCTGGACTTGGCGTTCTCGCGCGACCAGGCGGACAAGGTCTATGTCCAACACCGCATGCTCGAGCGTGGGCGCGATTTGTATGCCTGGTTGCAAGACGGCGCTCATGTCTACGTCTGTGGCGACGCCGGAAAGATGGCAGCCGACGTGCACGAGGCACTGATTGCCATCGTCAGCAAACACGGTGGCAAGGACCACGAAGCGGCCGGAGAGTATGTTCAGGCGCTTCAGGCAGACAAACGCTACCAGCGCGACGTGTACTAGACGCGAACCGAAGGTGATTCCATGACGGATGAGAAACAACCTGCTCCCGGCAGCAGTGAGAACGAATACATCAAAGACGCCAGCAACTATCTGCGCGGCACCATCGGCCAGGGTCTGCGCGACCCCATCACCGGCGGGATCGCCCCTTCCGATCAGCAGTTGCTCAAATTCCACGGCATGTACCAACAGGATGACCGCGATGTCCGGCTGGAACGTCAGCGACAGAAGCTGGAACCTCTGCACAGCTTCATGGTGCGGATCCGCATGCCGGGTGGCGTTTGCACGCCCAAACAGTATTTGGATTTGGATCGCCTGGCGTGTAGCTATGGCAGCGGATCCTTGCGTTTGACCACACGCCAGACCTTCCAGCTGCATGCAGTGGCCAAACGCAACCTGCGCACCACCGTCCAGGAGTTGCACAAGACCTTGCTCGATACCATCGCGGCCTGCGGCGACGTCAACCGCAACGTCATGTGCAATCCCAACCCTGCGCTGTCGTCCATGCACGGCGAGGTCTACGCCTGGGCCAAGCGCATCAGCGAACATCTGTTGCCCCGCACACGCGCGTACCACGAGATCTGGCTGGGCGACGACCTGTTGGCAGGTGGCGAGCTTCCCGACGAGGAGGAGCCGATCTACGGGCGTTACTACCTGCCACGCAAGTTCAAGGTCGCCATTGCCGTGCCCCCCAACAACGACATCGATGTCTTCGCCAACGACCTGGGCTTCATCGCGATTGCCGAACAAGGCAAGCTGGTCGGCTTCAACGTCGCGGTCGGGGGTGGCATGGGCATGTCCCACGGAGAAAAGGCCACCTATCCTCGACTAGCGGACGTCATCGGCTTCTGCCAGGTCGAGAATGCGGTTGCCGTGGCGGAAGCCGTCCTGACCACCCAACGCGACTTCGGCGATCGCAAGAACCGCAAACACGCCCGCCTGAAGTACACCATCGACGAGCACGGGCTCGATTGGTTCAAAGGCGAAGTGCAGCGGCGCCTGGGGTACGATCTGGCGCCCAGCCGCCCCTTTGCCTTCGAGAGCAACGGCGATCGCTACGGTTGGGTCAAGGGCGTCGACGACACTTGGCACTTCACCCTGTTCGTCATGAACGGCCGCATTCGCGACCAGGGCGAGCGCCCGCTGCTCACCGCCCTGCGCGAAATCGCGCAGGTTCACGACGGTGATTTTCGCATGACGGGTAACCAGAATCTGATGATTGCCAACGTCAGCAAAGCCAACAAGAAGCGCATCGACGGGCTGCTCGATCGCTATGGGCTCAAGGACGGGGTCAAGCAAACCGGCCTTCGCCTGGGCGCCATGGCTTGCGTGGCCTTTCCCACCTGCGGACAAGCCATGGCCGAATCCGAACGCTATATGCCTAGTCTGCTGGATAGGCTCGATGCCGTCTTGCGTGCCACCGGCCTGGAGAAGGAGCCCATTATCATCCGCATGACGGGTTGCCCGAACGGCTGCGCACGCCCGTACCTGGCGGAGATCGGCTTGGTGGGCAAGAATTTGGGCAAGTACAATCTGTACTTGGGCGGCGGATTCACCGGCAACCGACTGAACAAACTCTATCGCGAGGGCATCGCCGACGACGAGATCGTCTCGACGCTCGATCCCATCTTTCGCCGCTACGCTGGCGAGCGAACCCCGGGTGAGCACTTCGGGGATTTCGTGATTCGCGCCGGCTACGTCAAGGCCACCGTGCAGGGTAAGGACTTCCACGACTGAGCAGCGTCGCGCGCTGGACCGGGAAATGCGCCTTTGACTTGAATAAGGAGGGCGCTACTCTTCTTTGCGATTCGCGGCGCCGAGACAAAGGCCCGCGCAAGGTCCAAGCGCACAGGTCCGAAAGGTGAGGTCAGATGAAGAACGACGATGGCAACCACGACCCGACTGGCCTACCCATCGGACAGACGATCACCCAGCTCAAGCCTACTACCAACCCGACATTGGCTGACGACCCGGTCGGGGCGCTACGCCCCGTGGACGACTTCCCGGCGTCTACGCGCGTGTACAAGAGCGACGGCGACATTCACGTGCCTTTCCGCCGCATCGCCCTGACCTCGGGCAGTCCCCCCGTGGACGTCTACGATACCTTCGGACCCCGGGTTACCGATTTGCATCAGGGGCTGCCCAAGCTGCGCCAGCCATGGAGCGAACGCCGCATAGCCCGCGGAGACACCAACTTCAGCCAGATGCACTACGCGCGACGGGGAGAAATCACCGAGGAAATGCGGTTCGTAGCTTTGCGCGAAAGCGTGGCCCCGGAATTCGTGCGCGACGAGATAGCGCGCGGCCGCGCCATCTTGCCCGCCAACCGCAACCATCCCGAGAGCGAGCCCATGATCATCGGCCGCAATTTCCTGGTGA
>Ga0302323_100000491_pt1 | contig 31560 bp, 10 predicted proteins | sample Fen_T0_3_FD_201950 | JGI IMG/M metagenome (GOLD analysis project Ga0302323, IMG submission 201950) | Peat permafrost microbial communities from Stordalen Mire near Abisko, Sweden - Fen_T0_3 | ecosystem: Environmental > Terrestrial > Soil > Wetlands > Permafrost | place: Sweden: Abisko...
CGCCCTGCCCCGGTCTGCTTGCGCTATCGGCATACGCAATCCATTGGAATGGACGAACTGAATTCCCGCGTACGCGGGAATGACAAACACGAGAGCACGGAAATGACATGCCTGGGAACACGGTACCGATGGGAATGCCCGGTTTGAGGTTGCTTGGCTGGTCGATGCGCGGCGCGCGTCCGGCTGGAGGCGGGATGGCGGGCGCGCATGCGCGCGAGTTTGCCGGGACCGCGAGATCGCGCCGGACCTGTCATGTACCGTGATCCGGGCCGCGTCGCGCGCGATTGTCACTGTCTTTCGCAGGGTGGGTGCGATGCAACGCTGAAAAGGACAGTTGTTTGTAAAGGTGGGCGCGATGCGCAGCCGAAAAAGTCAGTTCTTTGTAAAGTCGGGTGCGATGCGCAACTGAAAAAAATCAGTTCTTTGTAAAGGCGGGCGTGATGCGCAGCTGAAGAGAACTGTTCTTTGTAAAGGCGTGGGCGATGCGAAGCTGAAAAGAACCGCTCTTTGTAAAGGTCGGGACGATGCGAAGCTGAAAAGAACTGCTATTTGTAAAGGTGGAGGCGACGCGGCGCTGAATAAAACTGTTGTTTGTAAAGGCGGGGGCGACGCGAAGCCGGAAAGGCCAGTTCTTCCATGACCCTGGGCGGGACCGGTTTTGCAGCCGCCGGCCAGGCCGGCTCAGCGCCAGGCTGCCGGGTCGGCGGTGCCCAGGCCCTGGAACACCGGCCGGCAGAACAGGTAGCCCTGCATGAGGCTGATGCCGGCGTCGGCGAGAAAGTCGCGCTCGCCGGTGGTCTCCACCCCTTCGGCGATGACGCGGATGCCGAGGTCGGCGCACACGCCGATGATGGCCTTGACGATGGACTGGCGCACCTTGTTGGTGTCGATGCCGCGGGTCAGTTCCATGTCCAGCTTGATCAGGTCGGGCTGGTAGTCGGCGAGCAGGTTCAGGCCGGCGTAGCCGGCGCCGAAGTCGTCGATGGCGGTGAGAAAGCCGAAGTCCTTGTACTTGTCGATGATGTTGCCCAGGTGGGCGCGGTCGGTGATCTTCTCGCCTTCGGTGACCTCGAAAATGATGCGCCTGGTGGAGAAGTTGTACAGGGTGGCCGCTTCCAGGGTGGTGCGGATGCACAGCTCGGGGCGGTACACAGCGTTGGGCAGGAAGTTGATCGACAGGTACTCGCCCATGCCCAGGGCGGAGGCGCCCTTGACGGCCTTGACGCGGCAGGCCTGGTCGAAGCGGTAGCGGTTGCTGTCGTTGACCTTGGCGAGGATCTCGCCGGCCGATTCGCCGGCCACGCCGCGCACCAGCGCCTCGTGGGCAAATATCGTGCGGGTGACCAGGTCGACGATAGGCTGGTAGGCGTATTCGAAATCAAAGTCCAGGTCGGCGCCGGAGGCGCAGGCTTCGCATTTGATTTTTTCGGGAGTGCCCTGCGGGAAACTGCGGGCGTCGTTCTGGAACTGGACTGTCATGATGTGGCCTGCCGATCGCAACAACTGCAATAAGAACTACACCCGAGTATACGCACCGGTGGTGCCAGCAGCTTATATGGCCGGGACAGGCTTGGATATAGGACCAAGCCTACGGCCGGCGTGAGAATCAGACCGGCAGCCGGTGTGGGGACCAGACCTGCGGCAGGCGTGCTCCGGCTGGAGCAGCGCTCGCGCGCGGGCAGGAGGAGCGACAGCCTGCCTCTCGGCCGGCTTCCCGGCCGGCTTCTTAACCCGCTTCTTAACCCGCTTGTTTAACCGATGGCCAGCGGGATGCGCCGCGGGCCGAAGGGCTTGGCGAATTCGCCGAAGCGCCCGGCGATAGGGGTGCCGCACTTGTCGCAGCAGCCGGCGGGCGTGATGTGGTAGCCGCTGACGGCGTGCCAGTCGCGCTTGACCACCGGGCTCTTGCAGCCGGGGCACCAGGTGGCGCCGCCCTCGGGGTCGTGGACGTTGCCGGTGTAGACGTAGTGCAGGCCTTCATCGATGGCGATGCGGCGGGCGCGCTGCACGGTGGAAAGCGGTGTGGCGGCGGTGTCCTGCATGCGGTGGTCGGGGTGGAAGGCGGTGAAGTGCAGGGGCACCTCGGGGCCGAGTTCGGCCATCACCCACTTGGAGAGGGCGCGCACTTCGCTGTCGCTGTCGTTCTCGCCGGGAATCAGCAGGGTGGTGATTTCCAGCCAGCAGTCGGTCTCGCGCTTGATGTAGATCAGGGTGTCGAGCACCGGGGCGAGCTTGGCGGCACACAGGTCGGCGTAGAAGCGCTCGGTGAAGCCTTTCAGGTCGACGTTGGCGGCATCCATCTTGGCGTAGAAGGCGGCACGTGGTACGGGGTGGATGTAGCCGGCCGTCACGGCCACGGTCTGGATGCCAATCTCATGGCAGGCGTCGGCGGTGTCCATCGCGTATTCGGCGAAGATCACCGGGTCGTTGTAGGTGAAGGCGACGGATTTGGCGCCGGCCTCTCGCGCGGCGTGGGCGATGGCGTCGGGGCTGGCGGCGCTGACCAGGCGGTCCATGTCGCGCGACTTGCTGATGTCCCAGTTCTGGCAAAAGCGGCAGGCCAGGTTGCAACCGGCGGTGCCAAAGCTGAGCACGGAGGAGCCGGGGTAGAAATGGTTGAGCGGCTTTTTCTCTATCGGGTCGATGCAAAAGCCGGAAGAGCGGCCGTAGGTGGTGAGCACCATCGCATCGCCCACGCGCTGGCGCACGAAGCAGGCGCCGCGCTGGCCATCGTTGAGCTTGCAGTCGCGCGGGCACAGGTCGCACTGGATGCGGCCATCGGGCAGCGGGTGCCACCAAAGGGCGGGATGGGCGGATTCGGTGACGCTCACAGTGAAAGACCCGTCTCGAAGAAAGGCAAGTTGCTCCGGCCCGCCCGCGTCGTACGGAGGCGGCATGCCGGCCCACCCGGCTCGACAGGAGGCGGGTTGTTGATCGATGCGCCTCGCCAAGAGGCGGGTTGCTGGCCCACCCGCCCCGACAGGCGGTGGCTTACTGCTCAACCCGCCCCGACAGGCGGTGGGTTACTGCTCAACCCGCCGCGACAGGCGGTGGGTTACTGCTCAACCCGCCGCGACAAGCGGTGGGTTACAGTTCAACCCGCCTCAAAAGAGAGGCGGCGCTACTCCTTGAACTTGACCGCGCCGTAACGTTGCAACCGGACGTCGGCAGCCCAATAGTCCGCCGGAAAGCCGGCCTTGAGCTTGAGTTGTGTCAAGAAGTCGTGCGGTTCCTTCAATTGTTCCCACACCTGGGGCAGGAAGGTGGCGCGGCGGCCGGCGGATTCAAAAATGATGCCGTCGACGCCGGGCTTGAGTTGCGCCAGGGCATCGGCCTCGTCAGTCACCTGCATGGGGCGCGGCTCGGTGAGAAGGGAGACCTCGATGCTGCACCGGTCCAGCTCTTCCATGGTCAGGGGCGGGAAGCGCGGGTCATGCAGGGCGGCGGCGGCCGCGTTGGCGCGCACGTCTTCGACCAGCGGACGGTGCGCCTCGAGCGAGCCGATGCAGCCGCGCAGCTCGCCTTTTTTGGTGATGGTGACGAACACCGCCGCCTGCTGCTTGAGCCAGGCGGCCTGCATGGCGAACGAGGGGTCGTTGCCGAGGGCGCCGCGGATCGCGCTGCGCGCCAGGCGGGTGAGCACCCGGCCGCCGCCCTCGGGGAACCAGTCGGGCAGCGGCACGTGGGTGCCGTCGTTCTCGTAGAGCGCGAAGGAGGCGTAGCCGACCACCCGCTGGCGGTCGCCGCCGGTGTCGCCGGAGTTGCAGCGGTCGAGCAGGGCGATGCGCATGCCGCGCCGCTTGGCCAGCGCCAGCAAGGCGGCCGTCGGGGTGGCGCCGCAGGCCTGCTCGTGGGTCAGGTCGGTGCGCAGGTTGAGGATGGCGTCGATGGTGGCGCCGTCGATTTTCATGGCGTCGCGGTAGCCATGGTAGTGCGAGAGGTCGGTGCTGATCACGATCAGGGTCTCGTCGCCGCCCCACAGGCTGCCCAGCACCTCGCAGGTCATGGCCAGCGTGGCCTCGCCGACCAGGAGGGGCACCAGCTTGAACTCGCCCAGCACCTCGGTCAGGAAAGGCAGGTGCACTTCGATGGCGTGCTCGGCGTTGTGGGCACCGCGCAGGTCGTTGAGGGGCAGGCGCGCGCGCAACTCGGCCATCGCCTCGAGATCGAGCGGCACCTCGCCCAGCGGGGTCATGAAGGAGGTGGCCTCGGGCAGCGCCAAACCCTGCACATAGGCGCGGTGCGCGGGGGCCAGCAACACCACCCGCTTGATGTGGCCGCGCGCCGGCGCCAGTTGCGCATAGGCGCTGGCGGCGACCGCGCCGGAGTAGATGTAGCCCGCGTGCGGGACGATGATCGCCTTGGGCACCGGGGCGGAGGCATCATGCGGCGCACTGGCGAACAGGCTGGCCAGCTCGTCGCGCAGGACGGCCGGTTCGGCGGGGTAGAACATGCCGGCGACGGCGGCGGGGCGCACGACTGGCTTGGCAAGATAGCTGGCGGGCGGCATGCCGGACGGGAATGCGTAGGTGTTGCTCATGCCGGGATCTCCGTTTCTGATGCGCTTGCTGATGTGCTTGTTGGTGCGCTTGTTGGTAAGCCTGTCGGTGCGCTTGTCGGTAAGCCTGTCGGTGCGCCTGTCGGTGCGCCTGTCGGTGCGCCTGTCGGTGCGCCTGCCGGTGCGCCTGCCGGTGCGCCTGTCGGTGCGCCTGCCGGTGCGCCTGTCGGTGCGCCTGTCGGTGCGCCTGCCGGTGCGCCTGCCGGTGCCCTTGTCGATGCGCTTGTCGATGCGCCTGCCGGTGCCGCGCCGCGCAGGGTATTGAGGTCCAGATGGGCCTGGCGTATCACGCTCTCCCAATCCCCCAGCGCCGGCTGGCGGTACAGGCGGGCCTGGGGATACCACTCGCTGCGGCTGCCTTGGGCGTGCCAGCGCCAGTCGGCCTGCCAAGGCAGCAAGATCCACACTGGCTGGCCCAGGGCGCCGGCCAGGTGGGCGACGGAGGTGTCGACGGTGATCACCAGGTCCAGGTTCATGATGAGCGCGGCGGTATCGGCAAAGTCGCCCAGGCCGGCGCTGGCGTCCAGGATGCGGGCGCGGGTGCCGGGGTCGGCGGCGGCCACCTGAGCCGCTGCTTCCCAGGTCTGCAATGAGATGAAGTCCACGCCGTGGATACTCAAGAGGGGCTCGAGCTGCCTTAAGGTCAGGCTCTTCTTGCGCGAGCGGCGCGCGGCCAGGGCGTCCTCGATGGCCGGGTTGGCGGCCCAGCACAGGCCCACGCGCAGGCCGCGCAGCTCGGCCAGTTTGGCCTGCCAGGCGGCGCGCTTGACGGGGTCGGCGCGCAGGTAGGCTACCGGGCGATCCGGGGCCAGGCCGGCTGATGGGCCAGACGCGTGGCCGGCCGTGAGGTCAGCGCCTTGGCCAGCCGAGAGGCTAGCCCCTTGGGCGGCGAGGCCAGCCTCTTGGCCGGTCCCGAGGTCAGCCCCTTGGGCGGTCTCGGGGCTAGCCCCTCGGGCGGTCCTGGGTCGAGCCGGATGCCCGCCGGCTTGGCCGGCGCCGGGGCAGTGGACCGAAAAGTCGGCAAGGGTGCGGCGCCGCAGCCGGGCCAGGCTGCCGAAGGGAATCTGATAGTCGATGCCCGGCGCCCCGGCCAGCCAGCCGGCCGGGCGGCGGGTCCAGGCGTCGGCCTCGTTGCGCAGTTGCGCCACCAATTGCGCCCCGGGGAAGGAGTCGCGGAACAGGGGCAGCAGGTGCGGCTGGCAGGCGATGATGGTGTGGGCCGCCGCGGCGATCACCTCCGGGTAGATGGAGGCAAACATGATTTCGTCGCCCAGGCCCTGCTCGCCGTGCAGCAGGATGGTCTTGCCGGCCAGCGGCTCGCCCTGCCAGCGCGGGTAGGGATAGGGGTAGCACCAGACGCTGGACTGGGCGCCGGCGGAGAAGCGGAACTCGTACTCCTCCCAGCCGGCCGCGTAGTCGCCCATCATCAGCAGGTGGTGGGCGTACTCCCAGCGGGCACGCGGATCGCGCGGCGCCAGGGCCAGGGCGCGCTGGTAGGCCGGCCCGGCGGCGTCAAAACAGCGCATCGCGTAGAGGATGATGGCGCGCGCCAGAGCGGCGCCGGGATTGTCGGGATGGCGCGCCAGGACCGTGTCGTAGGCGGCCAGGGCGGCGTCGAAATGGTCCAGGTCGAGCGCCGTGCTGCCCAGATTGGACCAGGCGTTCGGGTGGTCCGGGTCCAGGGCGGTGGCCTCGCGGTAGGCGTCAAGCGCCTCATCGAGGCGGCGCAGGACCCCGTACACCACGCCCAGGTTGTAGCGGAACTGGGCATTGCGCGGCTCGCAGCGCACCGCCTTTTCGATCAGCGCCAAGGCCACCCCTTGTTTGCCCGCGAGGTGGGCGAGCACGCCGAGTAGGTGCAGGGCCGCGGGGTTTTCCGGCTCCAGTTCCAGCACTTTCAAGCACAGCGTTTCAACCTCGCCACGCTGACCAGCCTGGAAATGCGCGGCCGCCATCTGCAGCGCCTCGGCCACCGAGATGGTGCGCGCCGGAGCGGCGCCGGCCAGCGGAACGGGGTTCATGGCACGCATTCTAGCCCCACCGGCGGCACCCGGAATAGCGCGGCGCCGCGCCCGGGCGCAAGGCTGGCTGGCGGGCGGCCGCCAGCCCGGAACAGCGGCTCGGGTGCAATATTCATTCGTCATACTTGCTAAAATTGCTGTCCATGCCGTACATTGGCGTTTTTTGGCGCACAATACGCCCTAAAAGCGTCACAAATTGCGCAGGTTTGGCACCCGTTCCGGCAGCATGCACCGAGCGGTCCAGATGCAGTTCAACGGGGAGCGGCAGCAGGCATGGATAAGCGCACCATCTATTCCAAGACCGGCAAGGGTTCGCTGGAAATCAGCAAGAAGACCATCAAACTGGCCGGCGACGAACGTCAGACCCTGATCCTGGTGGATGGCAAGTCGAACGTCGGTGAAATCGAGGACAAGCTCGCCCGGGTGCAACCGGTGCGCCTGCGCGCGATTTTCGACAAACTCGCCGAACTCGATCTGATCCGCGAGTTCGTCACCAAGCAGGGTCCCGATTCCATCATGCCCAACCTGGGCGGCCCGACCGCGATGCGGGTCGAGGAAATCGGCGAGGAAGACCTCGACTTCACCGCCCTGGCACCGGCCGCCTCCGGCGACACGATCAAGGAACTCGAAGCGCGCCGCCTGGCCGCCGAGCAGGCCGAGGAGCAGGCCCGCGCCGCGCGCGAGGACCAGGAGCGCAAGAACGTCGACGCGGCGCGCCTCAAACGCATCCAGGAAGAAGCCGAAGCCAAGGTGCGCGCCGAATTCGATGCGCGCCGCAAGGTCGAGGAAGAGGCCGCCGCGCGCCAGCGTGCCGAGGAAGAAGCGCGCCGCAAGGTTGAGGAAGAGGCACGTCGCAAGGTCGAAGCCGAAGCGCGCCGCAAGGCCGAGGAAGAGGCCCGCCAGAAGGCCGAGGCCGAAGCCCGCCGCAAGGCCGAGGAGGACGCGCGCCGCCGCGCCGAAGAAGAGGCGCGTCGCAAGGTCGAGGAAGAGGCGCGCCGCAAGGCCGAAGAGGAAGCCCGCCGCAAGGCCGAGGCCGAAGCCCGCCGCAAGGCGGAGGAAGACGCGCGCCGCCGCGAGGAATCCGAGCGCATCGAGCGTGAAGCCGCCGAGCAACGCGCCCGCGAGGACTTCGAGCGCCGCGCGCGCGCGCAGGCCGAACAGCGCGAGCGCGAAGAGATCGAGGCGCGCCAGCGCGCCGAGGCCGACGCCCTGCTGCGCGAACAGACCGATCGGCGCGCCCGCGAGGAAGGCGAAACCCGCGAGCGGGCGCGCCGCGAAGAGGAGGCCAAGCGCGCCGCGATCATTGAGGAAAAGCGCCGCCTGGAGGACGAGCGGCGCCGCCTGGAAGAGGAACAGCGCCAGCTCGCCGAGGAACACCGGCGTCTCGAGCAGGCGCGGCAGCATGGCTCCGGCGATGCCGAGCGCCGCGTCGCCGCGGAAGCCGACCGCTACACCGCGGCCCTCACGCCGCACCTCGATCAGGCGGCGCCGTCCGATCCGGACTCGCTGGACCTGGACTTCAATGCCGGCTCGCCGGGCCGGCAGTCTTCGGAAAGCGTGGACCTCAAGCCGCTGCGCGGCGGCGGGCCGGATACCTTTGCCGACACCGGGATGAGCGCCAACTCGGTGTTCGAGTCGGACCTGTCCGAAGAGGCCAAATCCAAGAAAGACGTGGAAAAGCAGTCGCGCCGCGAACTGGAGCGCGAGGCCAAGGAGAATGCCAAGGCCGCGGCGAAGGCGAAAAAGGCCGCCGAGCAGGAAGCCAAGCGCCTGGCGCGCGACAGCAAGGTCAGGGTGCGCCGCGGCAGTTTCGGCCTGGGCAAGCTGATCGGGATATTGTTGGTGCTGCTGATCGCCGGCGGGGTCGGCTACCTTTACTTCATGCCGATCGACAAGGCCCTGGTCGAGAGCACCGCCACCGCGCGCCTGGGCGCGCAGGTGCAGGTGGGTACGGTCAAGTTCGAGCCCTTCCCGCCCCAGCTCAAGCTGACCAACGTGGTGGTCGACGGCATTGTCCTGCCCAGCGTCACCGCGGTGCCGGACCCCGCATCGCTGGCGGCCGACCACAAGATCTGGAACAGCATCGATATCGCCGGCCTGACCCTGGACAGCCGCCAGGCCGAGCGGCTGATCGCCTTGGCTAGCCAGGAGCCCCCCAAGGGCACCAACATGTCGATCCAGCGAATCCGCGCCAGCGGCGTGACCGTGACCGGCCTGGCGGTGCCCCTGCCCCCGCTGGATGCCACCGTGCTGCTCGGTCCGAACGGCATCAAGCAGGCCACCGCGGCCCTGACCGACGGCAAGGCGCAGGTGCTGATTTCGCCGGACGACAAGGGCTGGCTGATCGATTTCGAATCGCGCGGCATCACCTGGGCGATCGGTCCGAAGGTGCCCTGGGAGAGCGTGCGCGCCAAAGGCGTGGCAAACGCCTCCGGGATCAAGTTCGACAGCATCGCGATCACCCAGTTCGGCGGCAGCGCCAACGGCGCGGGCGAGATGTCGTGGACCAACGGCTGGAAATTTGCCGGCAACATGGAAGTGGGCGGAATGGAATCGGGCAGCATCGCCCAGGCCTTCTATGCCGCGACGCCGGTCTCCGGCACCGTGGACGGCAAGTTCAAGGTGACGATGTCGGCCGCCACCCTGCCCCGCGTCATCGAGAGCACCGGCCTGGAAGGTTCCTTGCTGGTCAACAAGCCGGTGATCAACAACCTGGACCTGGCGCGCAGCGCGCAAGCCGGGGCATACGCCGGCGGCCAGACCCGGTTTGCCGATTTCACCGCCGACCTGGTGCTGGCGGCGGGCAAACTGCAGATCAAGAACATACGCGGCAATTCGGGGCTGCTGACGGTCACCGGCGGGGTCGACGTGAACGCCGACAAGACCCTGGGCGGCAGCCTGAACGTCGACCTCGGGGTGAGCAGCAACCGCACCAAGTCGGTGGTCAAGTTCAGCGGCACGCCGGCCGAGCCCAAGGTGACGGTGACCGGCCTGCCGGTCAACTAGGGCCAAGACAGCGTCTCAAGGTCGGGTTGCGCGCGCGGCACACGGGCGCGCAGGACAAGTCGGGTCAGGCTGCACGCCGTCCTGACCGTATGCGCGGTGCCTGGCCCGGCGCTGACTCTGTGCATGGCAACTGCCCCGGCGTTGGCCGTGTGCGTGGCGCCCGGCCCGGCGCTGAGTGCGCGCGCGGCAATTGCCCCGGCGCTGACCATGTGTGTGGCGCCTGCCCGGCGCTGACCATGTGCGCGGCGCCAGGCCCGGCGCAAAAAAAAAGCGGCACCTGGACGGTGCCGCGTTCCCTTGATGCCTACTGGCGGCGCCCCCCGATCGTGGAGCCGCCGCCAGGAGGACTGCGGGACTACAGCTTGCGGTCGGCGGAGGGTGGCAGGAAGGACGAATTGAAAATCCCGTCCGGGCTGACCGGGTTCTTGATGCCGAAAGCGGCCACGGTGCGGTCTATGGTGTTGTCAAAGCGCAGCTTGTTGATGGCGCCCAGGCCTTCCTTGCGGGCGATCGGGGTGTCGACGAACTCGATGGCCATCTTCAGGCGCTTCAGTTCAGTAGCGTCGGTGATCAGCGGGTCGCGCTCCTTCACGTAGGCGATGGCGGCGTCCGGCTTGGCCACCACGTCCTTGATGGCGCGGTTGATCGCGCGGAGAAAAGCCTTCACCGCTTCCGGCTTCTCGGCCAGCAGCTTGGGGTGGGCGATGATCGCGTTGCCGTACAGCTCGGCGCCGAAGTCGTTGTACTTGAACATGGTGATGTCCTCTTCCTTGACGCCGCGGGCGATCAGGCCGATCTGGCTGGTGAAGGTGAAGCCGGTGATGGCGTCGAGTTCGCCGCGCGCCAGCATGGTCTCGCGCAGCGCCGGCTCCATGGTCTTCCAGGTGATCTTGGCCAGGTCGATCTTGTTGGCGCGGGCGAAGATCGGGAAGGCCTTGCGGCCGGCGTCGAACACCGGGGCGCCGAAGGTCTTGCCGTTCAGGTCGGCCGGGGTCTTGATGCCGGACTTCTTGAGCACCAGCACCGCCGCCGGGGTCGATTCGTAGACCATGTAGATGGCCTGCGGCTTGACCTGCGCCTGCGGGTTGTTGCCGATGAATTCGATCAGCGCCGAGATGTCGGCAAAACCCAGGTCATAGGCGCCGGTCGCCCCCCGGGTGACGGCGGCGCCCGAGCCGGTGCCCGCGTCGATGGTCACGTCCAGGTGCTCGGCCTTGAAATAGCCCTTGGTCTGCGCCGCCAGGAACAGTGCCGACGGCCCTTCGAAGCGCCAGTCCAGGGTGAACTTGAGCTTGGTGTCCTGGGCCAGGGCGGGCGCGGCGGCCGCGCACAGCAACACCCCGGCCAGAGCGGCGCGCAAAAATCGTTTCATCATCAATCCTCCGAAGGCACATCTGACAAAAAACGCCGCGGGCGGCCCGCGGCGTCGCAATTGACTAGTGTAGCAACTGTTAGCGGGCGGCACCGCGCCCGGCAAGCGGCGCCGCCGGCACCTGTCCGGACTACTGGATCTGCACCGTGAAGGTCACCACGCCCTGTGCATTCGGCGTCAGGTTGCCGGTAAAGGTCCAGTTGAACCCGCCGGATGCGCCCGCCGCCGGCCCGGTCACCGTGCCGTTGGTCAGGCCTGCCGGGGTGGTGCTGTAGGCGGGCGCGGTGAGGGTCGAGCGCACCGTGTAAGGCGGGGTGGCATCGTTGATCACCAGGGTGCCCAGGTTGTTGCTGCTGGCGTTCGAGTAGATGATGCGGTACATCAGTTCGTCGCCCGACTTGCCGACGTTGTTGTCGGAGAAGCCGTTGCCCGCGTTGGCGCCGGTCACCGCCGGCACGCAGCCCGGGGCGACGGTCTGGGTGATGTTGCACACCTCCTTGCGCAGGCGCAGGCCGTCGCCGCCGGTGGCCGAGCCGGACAAGGTGGTGTCGACGACGGTGAGCGTCGCGTTGAGCGCGGGGTTGGCGTTGGTGTAGGTGAAGGCCGCGCTGACAGTGACCTTGCTCGAGGCTCCGATCGGCGCCGCCTGCGGGACGAACTCGCGCACGATGATGCAGATGCGCCGTCCGTTCGGATCGGTGACCGTGGTGTCGTTCGGATCGACGGCGATCGGGGTGCCGCCTATCACGGTGGCCCCCTCCGTGCCGTCCAGCACGGCGTTGCAGTTCAGGTCGCGATACAGTACTTCGCTCCAGGCCGGCGATGCCGGATTGGCACTGCCGGCCGAGGTGAAGGTGACCGATCCGACCGTGCCCGGGGTGTAGGTGTGGGCATAGTTGACGGTGGTGCCCGGCGGCGATTGCGAGGTCTGGTCGGCGACGAAGTTGTTCGACGGCACCACGCCGAAATTGAGGTTCGTGTAGGCTGTATTGGCCACGCCGGTGAAGACGATGGTGTCGATCGGCTGCGCGCCGCAGGCGGCCGGCGGCCGGCAGTAGGTGTAGGTGGTGCCGCTCACGACCGTGGCGGCGGCCGAGGGCAAGGCGGTGGTATTGACGCTGGCGCCGGTAGGCTGGTAGCCGGTCGGGTTGACCTTCTGCACGCACACCGAGCCGCTGGCCGGCAGGCCGAATATGTAGTTGCCGGAGGCATCGGTGGTGGTGGTGGCCGCCGCCGCGCCGGTACAGGTGGCGTTGTTGTACAGGTTGACCGTGACCCCGGCGACCCCGGCGGCGAGCAGCGCCGGGTTTTGCGGATTGGCCGGCGCCTCGTTGGTGTCCAGGATGCCGTTGTTCGGCGTGGTTCCCAGCGGCGCGGCGCCGGTATCGCGGAACACCTTGCCGCTGATGCGCTGGCCCAGGCGCAGGCCGAAGTTCCAGGACAGCGAAGCGGTGGTGCCCACGCTCATCGTGATGGTGCCGTCGGTCGGGCCGGTAAACTGCCAGCCGGCCGGCGCCACCGCCGTGACGTTGACGTTGCTGTTGGTCAGGACGATGGTGTAGTTGCCCACCGGGATGTTTGAGAAACTGTAGGCGCCGGTGCCGATCGGCACCGATATCGACTGCAGCACCACGCCGGCGCTGACGATGTTGACGAACACCGGCGTGCCCGCCGCCCAGTTCTCGCTGTTGTCCAGGGTGCCGTTGCCGTTGGCGTCGTTGTAGACGATGCCGCTGACCGGATTGCCCGAACTGAGCACGGTCAGGTTGGCGGTGTTCGACTGCGAACCCGCGACCGGGGTCTGGGTGGTGGTCACCCCGGAGGTGATGTTCGGCCAGGTGCCGACCACGTTGCTGGTGACCTGCACGGTGACCGTGCAGGAGCCGCTGGCCGGGATCGTGCCCGCGGTGACGGTGAACGAGGTCGCGCCACCGGCGGCGGAGGTCGACACCCCGGCGCAGGTGCCGCCCACCGCCGGGGTGGTGGCCAGCGCCATGTTGGTCATGCCGTCGGTGAACGACATGCCGGTCAGCGCCACCGCATTCGGATTGGTGATCGTCAGGGTCATGGTCGTATTGGTGCCGGCCGCGATGGTGCTCGGCGAGAACGCCTTGGTGATCGAAGGCGCGCCCGCGTTGACGGTCAGCGTGGCGGTGTTCGAGGGCGGCCCGGTCACCGTGCCCACCGTGACCCCGGAGGTGGCGTTGGGCAGCGCGCCCGGGGTGCTGCTGACGACCACTACGGTCACCGTGCAACTGGCGTTGGCGGGAATGGTCAGGCCGGTGAACGACAGGCTGGTGGCGCCGGCGGCGAAGCTGTTGCCGCTGGCCCCCGCGCAGGTGCCGCCGGCCGCGCCGCCGGCGTTGATCGCCATCCCGGTCAGGGTATCCGTGAACGTCGCCCCGGCAAAGGCACCGGCAGTCGGATTGGTCAGCGTGAAGGTGATGGTGGAGGTGCCGCCTGAAGTGATGGTCGTGGGCGAGAATGCCTTGGCGATCGACGCCGGCGTGCTCACCACCAGCGCCGCGCTGGTGGTATTGCCGGTTTGGGTGGCGCCATTGACGGTGGCGGCCACGGCCCCGGTGGTGTTGTTGTAGATCCCCGACACCGGGGTGGTGACAACCGTGGTGATCGTGCAGGTGGCGCCTGCCGCCAGGGCGCCACCGGCCAGATGAATGCCCCCGTTGCCGTCCGGCACGCCCACCCCGCCTGGCCCGGTGATGGCGCCGCCGCAGCCGGTATTGACCACGGTCGCCGGGTTGGTGTTGAACAGGTTGACCGGATAGGTATCGTCAAAGGCCAGGGCGGTGGCGGCATTGGTCGAGTTGTTGCGGATCGTGAAGGTCAGCACCGACGTGCCACCCGGGCTCATCGGGTTGGTCGCGAAGGCCTTGGTGATCGAGGGCGGCGAGTTGGTGGCCGCGCCTACGGTCAGGTTGGCGCAGGACTGCACCGTGGCAGGCGCGTTGGTCGGCGTAAAGCTGGGCACGCAATTGGTATAGACCCCGGCGGTGGCGCTTTGCACGTTGATTGTGATTGTACAACTGCTGCCAGCCGGGACCGAGGCCGCCGTCACGGTCAGGGTGCCAGGAGTAGTGCCGGCTCCGGTGGCGGTTACCGGCAAAGTGCAGCCGTTGCTGAGTATCGTGCCATTGGAGTTCCGCAAACCGGCTGGATAAGCATCGGTGAAGGTAATGCCGTTGATCGCAATCGGATTCGGGTTGGTGATCACAATGGTCATGAGGATCGCGGTGCCGGTGGTCGCCACGACCGGTGGCGGGCCGAACGACTTGTTGACCACCAGCGCGGCGGTGGTCGTCAGGGTCGCGGTGGCACCCGCGCCGGAGCCGGCATTGCCGGTACTGATCGGGCCGGTGTTGTTGAAATACGCGCCGCCGGAAGGCGCGGTGACGGTGATGGTCACGGTGCAGCTGCCGGAAGCCGGGATGGTGGCGCCGGTCAAGGCGACGCTACCGCCGCCGCCGACGGCGATCACGGTGCCGCTGGCGCAGGTGGTGGCGGCGGCCGGCGCGGCGGCGTTGACCAGGCCGGATGGATACGTGTCGGTGAACGACGCACCGGTGATGGCCGTGGTATTCGGGTTGGTCAGGGTGATGGTCAGGGTCGAATTGGCGCCGGCATTGAGCGTGGCGGGAGCAAAGGCCTTGGCGCTGGTCGGGGCATTGAGCACCGTCAGGATCGCGCTGGCGGCCGGGCCGACGCTGGCCGGCGCGTTGGTCGAGGTGACCGCGCCGATGGCGATGGTATTGGTCAGGGGGCCCGCAGCGGTACCGACCACGTTGACCGTGACCAGGCAACTACCATTGGCCGGGATGGTCGCGCCGGCCAGGGCGACGCTGCTGCCGCCGTTGGCCGCGGTGACCGAGCCGCTGTTGCAGGTAGTGGCGCCGCCCGGGCTGGTGCTGTTGACCAGGTTGGCCGGGTAGGTGTCGGTAAAGCCGGCGCCGGTGATCGCGAAATTGTTCGGATTGCTCAGGGTGATGGTCAGCACCGAGGGCTGGTTGATGCCGACGACCGCTGGCGCAAAGGCCTTGGTGACGCTGGGCCCGGCCATCGCGGTCAGCGTGGCAATGGAATTGTTGCCGGTGCCCACATTAGTCGAGTAGGCGGTGGCGGTATTGACGTAGAGCCCCGAAGCCGGCCCGGTGATATTGACCGAGACGGTGCAACTGCCGCTGGCCGGGATCGTGCCGCCGGTCAGCTTCACGCCGGTATTGCCGGCGACCACCGCGGTACTGGCCAGATTGGTGACACTGCCGCCGCAGTTGTTGACCACGTTCGGGACCGGGGCCACGACCATCGCGCCGGAGGTGGTCGGGAAGGTATCGGTGAAGGTGGCGGCGGTCATCGCCGCCGGATTCGGGTTGGTCAGGGTGAAGGTCAGGGTTGACACGCCACCGGGCAGGATGGGATTCGGGCTGAAGGCCTTGTCGATGCGCGGCCGGCCGACCAGCAGGGTATCGCTGGCCGGCGCGGTATTGGAGCCGGAGTTGCTGCTGGTGACCGCTCCAGCCGCCACCGTATTGAGATAGCTGCCGGCGGCTGCCGCGGTGACGTTCACGGTGACCGAGCAACTGCTGTTGGCGGGCACGGTGGCGCCGCTCAGTTGCACCTGGTTGGTGGCCGGCGTGGTGACGGTGGCGCCGCTGCAGGAGGTCCCGGCCGCTGCCGGCGAAGCGTTGGTCAAGCCGGCGGGATAGGTGTCGACAAAGGCGACGCCGGTGATCGGGCTGGCATTTGGATTGACCAGGGTGATCGACAGTTGCGAGGTGGCGCCGGTGCCGATCGAACCCGGGGTGAAGGCCTTGCTCACCGTCAGCGGCTGCAGCACGTTCAGAGTCGCGCTGGAGGCGATGGTGTTGGAGCCCTGGCTGCTGGTGAGAGCGCCGGCGGCGATGTTGTTGACGTAGGTCCCGGCCACGCTGCTCAGCACGTTGACCGTGATGGTGCAGATGCTGTTGAGCGGCAAGGTGCCGCCGGACAGCGAGATGCTGCCCGCGCCGGCCGCCGCGGTGACCGTGCCGCCGCAGGTATTGGTCACCGCAGGCACGGCGGCATTGACCAGGTTGGCCGGATAGACGTCGGTGAAGTTGGCGCCGGTAGCGCTGCTCGAGTTGGGGTTGAAAAAGCTCAAGGTCAGGGTCGAGACGTTGGTGCCCACGGTCTGCGTCGCCGGCGACACGTACACGCCCACCGCGCTAGGCGCGAAGCTCTTGGTGACCGTCGGCGGCGGGGTGACCGTCAGAGTGGCGGTGTTGCTGGGAGCGCCGGGCACCGCGTCGCCGGTGCGGGTGGCACCGCTGCTGGTGTTAGGCTGCACGCCGGGCGTGGTGCTCGTCACGGTGACAGTGATGGTGCAACCGGCAATCGGCACACTGCCGGCGGTGACCGCGAAGGCGGTGACCCCGGCGGCGGCATTGCTGGTGACGCCGGTACAACTGCCGCCAACCGTGCCGTTGGCCAGTTGCATATTGGTCAGCGTATCAGTAAAGGCCAGGCCGGTCACGGCCGCGCCGGTGCCGTTGTTGATCAGGAAGGTCAGGGTGGACGTGCCACCGGACGGTATCAAATTGGGCGAGAACGACTTGGCGATGGTCAGCTTGCCCACCGTCAGGGTGGCGCTGGCTGTCAGCCCGGGGCCGCTGGTGGTGCTGCTGACCGCGCCGGTGGTATTGGTATAGACGCCGCCGGTGCCGCTTTGCACATTGACCGTGATGGTGCAGCTGCCGCCGACGCCGAGCGCGGCGCCGGTGAGCGACAGGGTGCCGGGGTTGGTGGCATTGGCCGAGACCGCGGGCGCGCTAGTGCAGGTATTGGACACGAACGTGCCGCCGCTGTTGTTCTGCAGGCCGGCCGGATAGGTGTCGGTGAAGGAGACACCGGCCAGGTTCACGGCATTTTGCGGCGGGTTGGTGATCGTGATGGTCATCAGCGAATTGGCGCCGCTGGCCACCGGGTTGGTGCCGAAGGACTTGGTGATGATGGGCGGCGAGACCACGGTCAGGGTGCCGTTGGCCGAGGCGCCCTGGGGCGCATTGGCCGAACTGACCGGGCCGGTGGCGTTGACCACGGTTCCGGGCACGCTGCTGGTGACCAGGGTAGTGATGGTGCAACTGCTGCTGGCCGCCAGGGTGCCGCCGGTCAGCGTAAGGGTGCCGGGATTGGTGGAATTGGCAGACGGCGTCGCGGTGCCGCCGCAGGTATTGGAAGCGATCGTCCCGCTGACCGCATTGTTGTTTTGCAGGTTGCCCGGATAGGTGTCGGTGAAGGACAGGCCGGTGAGCGCAGCCCCGGCGCCGGCCGTTATCGTGATGGTCATGGTGCTGGTGCCGCCCTGTGGGATGGTGGCGGCAGGCCCGAACGCTTTGGTCACGGTCGGTGCCGGATTGGCGGTGATCAGCAGGGGAGCGGTGTTGGAGGCGGCCGAGGGCGCGTTGGTATAGGCCACCGACCCCACCGGAACGTTGTTGGTCAGGGATGCCGCCGCGGTGGCGGTGACCGACGAGGTCAGGGTGCAAGTGCCGCCGGGCGCCAGCGAAAGCGTGCTGATGCCTATGGTGTTACCGCCGGCGGCGCCGCCGGACAATGTCGCGCTCGAGCCGGTGCTGCAATTGAGCGTGACCGAACGCGGGTTGGTGTTGACGATGGTCCCGGGATAGGTGTCGCTGAAAGCGGCGGTGGCCGTCACCGTGGTGGTGGTGTTGGGATTGTTGATGACAAAGCTCAGGGTCGAGACGCCGTTGACCGGGATCACCGCCGGGCTGAAGTTCTTGGTGATGGTGGGCGCGCCGATCACTGTCAGGCTGGCCGTGTTGCTCGGATTGCCGGCCACCGCGTCGCCGGTGCGGGTCACGCCGCTGGTGGTGTTGTTGTAGATGCCGCCGGTGGCGCTTTGCACGGCGACCGTGATCGTGCAGGAAGCACCAGCCGCCAGTGCCGTGCCGCCGCCGCCGCCCGTCAGGCTCATGCTGCCGGCGCCGGCTACCGCCGTCACGGTGCCGCCGCCGCAGTTGCCGACAATGACCGTGGGGCTCGCATTGACCAGAAGGGGGGGGTAGGTGTCGGTGAAGGCGATGCCGGTGGCGGCCGCCCCGGTGTTGTTGGTCAGCGTCAGCGTCATGGTCGACGAAACCCCGGTATAGACCGGGTTGGGGCTGAACGACTTGACGATCGTGATCTTGCCCACCGCCAGGTTGGCGCTGGCCGACGTACCGGTGCCGCCATTGCTGGAAGTGACCGGATTGGTGGTATTGGTGTAGTTTCCGGCCACCCCCGTCACATTGACGGTGATGGTGCAAGTGCCGTTGGCCGGTATGCTGGCGCCCGGGTTCATGCCTATCGTATTGCCGCCGGCCGTGCCGCCGGTCAGGGTGCCCGGGGTGGATCCGGGGGTACAGACGATCTGCGGATTGGGCGTGGCCGCGTTGGTGATGCCGGCCGGATAGGTGTCGGCGACCACGATGCCGGTCAGGGTGGCCGGATTGGCCGCCGGGTTGCTGACCACGATGCTCAGCTGGCTGGTCCCGCCGGCGGCGATGCTGGACGGGTTGAAGCTCTTGGAGATCGTCGGCGGCCCCAGCACGGTCAGGGTGGCGGCCGAACTGCTCGAACTGAACGAGGTTGAACTGAGCGTCTGGCCGCTATAGGTGATGCTGGCGGTATTGGTAACCTGGGTGCCGGCGGTGACCGCGCCGAGCACCGTGTCGAACGACAGCGAGGTGGCTTGGCCATACGCCAGGACGCCGCCCTGGGTCGTGTTGGCGCCGGTGCCCAGGCGGAACACCACCGGCGCGGCGCTATTAAGGGCACCGGTCTTTTCGGCCTGGTCGTCCCCGGACACATCGGTCTTGGCGCCGGCGTTGGCGCCGCTGATGATGCGCAGGCTGTTTGGTACGTAGGTGGTGAAATTCGGGATCGGGTCGCTCAGGACCAGGTTGATGCCGGAGTCCAGCCCGGTGTTGTTCATCGACATGGTCCAGCGCACCACGTCGCCCGACATGAGGTAGCCGCCGTTCAGGTCGGTCACCGTCTTGGACAGGTTGGGGGTGATAATGGGGACGTAGATGTCGGTGGAGAAGGTCACCAGCGCCAGATAGTAGGTCTCACCGGTGGAGGTGGCCGTGATGGTGGCGCTGGTGGCGCCGTTGGTGATCACCCCGGCCGGCACGTTGGAGCGGTCCACGTCCACCCCGAGCTGGTTGCTGTACGAGGGAATGTTGGTGGTCGCCAGCGAGCCCAGGTCGGACAGCGAGGAATTGAAGTAGTTGTTGGTGGTGTTCAGGGCGTCGGTCAGGTTGGTGCCGTTGACCGCCAGATTGTCGCCGGTCGAGCCGAGGTCGCCGTCCCAGCCCATCGAACCGACCCGGGTAACGATCGGGCCGGATAGGGGCGTCAGAAAGCCGGTCGGCGTGACGGTCACCGCGCCGCTGGCAGCATTGATCACCGAATAGCCGTCGTAGATCACCAGGTTGCGCAGCGCTTGGGCGTTGTCCTGGTAGGCCACCGCCATGCCCCAGCCGCCCCAGGTTTGGTCCTGCGGGTCCGACTGCACGTTGGCCACGGTGTAGTAGCCCACGCCGCCGGCCTTGACCAGAGCGGTGACGTCGGCCACCGCCGAGTAATTGGTGGTGGTGAACTGCGCCACCGTGCCGTTCCCGGAATCCACCTGCAAGGCGTTGACCGGAGTGAAACCGCCCGCCCCCGGCGGCTTGAATAGCACCTGGCCGCGCTGCGCGGAACCGGAATTGCCGCCCCAGTAGAGCGCCGCGTAAAGAATGGTCGCGGTTGCCGGTATGTTCAGGTTCGAACTGGTGGCGTTGAAGGTGGTGGCGTCGCCGCTGGTGTTGTCGTGCACCATCGAAAAATTGTTGTTGTTCAGGTTGGCGCCGGTGCCGGCCCGGCCGGTCAGGCAGGTGCCGCCGTTGGTGCCGGTGGTGCTGCAGGTCATCGAGGTGTTGCCGATCAGCTTGATGTCGCCGTTCACGTTGGTGCTGTAGCGCACGGTGAAAGGTCGCACCAGCTGGGCCGAGGCGTCTAGGGATGCTGTCAGCAACAGCAGGATGCCGCACACCGCCAGCAAGCGCCCCAGGCAACCCACCAGCCCCGCCGCGCAGCGTAGCCCGCCCGCTGATTCGTTCGCAACTGCATGCATGGTCATCCTCATCCCGGGTTCTTATTTTCCGCGCCGGCGTTCAAGCTGGAGATCGTCGCGCTGCGGCTTGAGCTCCAGGTTGGCGGGCGCTTGCGCCGGCACGATCACCACCCGGCGGTTCACCGCGTAGCTTTCGGCGTCGCCGCCCTTGACCTCGGGCCGCGACTTGCCGAAGGCCACGGTCTTCATGCGGGCGCGCTCGACGCCGGCCGCCGCCAGGTAGGCGCGCACCGCGTCGGCACGGCGCTGCGACAGCCTGCGATTGTAGTCCTCGCCGCCGCGCTCGTCGGCATGTCCCTCGATGCTGATGGCCAGGGCGGAATTGGCGCGCAGCACCGAGGCGATGCGGTCGAGCACCGGCGCAGTGGCCACCGCGATGTTGGCGCGGTCGTAGGCGAAGTGGACGCGGTCGGACAGCACTTCGATCTGCCGCGCCGGCGGCAGCTTGGCCAGCGCCGCGTCCTCGGCGGCGCGCCGTGCCGCGGCGTCGGGCCCGGCGAGGCGCGGACAGGTTTCGGCCGCGGCCAGCGCATCGGCATGGTAGCGCTCGGCCGCCTGCAGGTAAGGCTTGGCGCTGCGCCAGCCCAGTTCATGCTGGACATAACCCGCCCAGACCAGTTGCACCTCCATGCGCGCGACATCGCCGCCGGCACAGCGGAAGCCTTCCGGGTCGGCCTTGAAGCGGGCGGCGGCGGTCCACAGGTCCTCGCGCACCCGGACGGCCCCACCGATCAGCGGCGTGTCCATCGGCAGGTCGGTCTGCTTCAGTTCCATCGGTGCCAGCAGTTTGGTGCCTTCCGAGAGCGCCTGTTCGATCACCCCGGAACGGTTTTTCATCTGGTATTCGTCGAGGGCGAAATCGAGCCAGTGCACCGCCTTGGCGTAGTGATAGGCGGAGAACGGCTGGATGCCGCTGTCATTGAGGCGCTGGGCGCGCTCGAGCTGACTGCGGATGAAGGACAGGTCGGCGCGGATCGCCTGATCGGTGATGCGCGCGTCCACCGGGGTCAGGGCGGTGGGCGCGGCGCCGGCAGGCAGGGGTGCAGGCGCCGGCGCAGGCGCGGCAGCGGCGGTGGCGGGTACAGGAGCGGGCGCGGGTGCGGGCGCGGCCGGCGCCGGCGCGGCGGCCGGCACGGGCGTGGCGCTGCCGCTTTGGGCGCCCGCCGGCAGGGCGGCCGCGGCGAGCGCCAAGAGCAGAACGGCCATGGTCGGGCGCAACATCATTGGTGTCATGGTCTTCATCATATCTCTACCCCTCGCGGCCGGCGGCCCCGCTACGGTTTCTTCTCCTCGGCTTCGCCGCGCAGCTTGGCATCGCGGCCCCAGTCGAACAGGGTTTCGTCGAACTTGTAGCGCATCCGCACATAGACGCCGCGGTCGGTGTAGTCCGCCCCGGCCAGGTCCTTGTCCTTGAAGCCGAAGAAGTTGTAGCCGCCGGAGAGCCACAGGTTCTCGTGGATCATGTAGCCCACTTCCAAGCCCAGGCCGATCTTGCGGTTCGACAGGCCGTTGTCGGTGTGCAGCGAAGCAACCAGGCCGACGTCCCAGCGGCTGGTCACGTCATAGGTGACGCGGCCGGAGATCAGGTTGCCGTACGACTTGCTGACGATCCCCGAGGAATCCTCGTTCACGACCTTGGTGGCATACCGGCCGGAAACGACCGTCGAGCGGTTCGGCTGGTAGTTGAAGTGCACCGACACCAGGTCCATCGTGCGTTTCAGGATCGGATCGGTGGTGGTGTCCTTCTCCTCGCGGTGCTCGTAGCGGCTGACCGCGCTCAGGCGGTTGGTATCGGTGTCGCGGTAGGCGCTGCCGATCTGGAAGCGCCAGCGGTCCTGGTCGCCCGGGGTGGTGCCCTTGGCGTGGGTGTGCGAGTAGGTCGAGCGCGCCAGCACCGACCATTCGCGCGACAGCTTGTAAGCCCCGGCAACGGTCGAGAGCACGCTGTCGGACGCATCGCTGCTGCGCAATTCGAGCCGGGTCGAGCCCTTCCACAGCGGGTTGGCGGTGTAGTCGACCGCGCCGGTCACCGCGGTCGATTCGGCCGAGGTGGTGGAGGTGGCCAGGTGAGTGATCGGCTGGACCCGCTCGAACGAGGTGTTCAGGCGCAGGCCCTCGGCGATCTGCCAGTTGTTGCGCAGGCCGATGGCCGCCTCGGCGCTGGCGCCGTCCAGGGTGCCGCGGCCGCGGTACTCGGAGAACGCCTTGGTGTCGCGGGTCAGGTTGGTGTCCACTCCCACCACCGTCGTATTGTTCTTCTGGTCGGTGGCCACGCCGCCGACGTTCGAATTGGAACTGACCGTCTCGGTCCGCACATAGACCCGGCCCAGTTGCGAGAACTTGTATTCGCCGCCCAGGCTGGTGGCCTTGCGCTCGTCGCCCTGCACCGACTGCTCATACTCGCCGTACACCGAGGCCTGCGGCAGGCCCGGCACCGGCACGGTGACCTTGGCGCGCACGCTGGTGTAGCCGGTGCTGTTGCTGACCGTGGAGCCGCCGCTGGCGGCGCCGGTGGTGTCGACCGCCGCCGGGTTCTCGTCGCGCACCTGGCGCACCCCGGCCTCGATCCTGATGCCGTTGGTGAACACGTGGTCGGCGCGCAACTGCAGCGCATCGTGCTTGGCGCCGGTGGACACATCGCCGGTGCGCAGCGCCTCCACGCCCACGGTGGTGCTCTGGCCGACCCGGTAGGTGGCGCGCGCGCCGGCTTCCATCCGGCCGCGCGACAGGCTGGACGAGGCGTTGTCGAAGTTCGGGTCGGAGCGGCCCCAGTTGATCCGGCCATCGAGCTTGCCGTCCGAGTGGCGCAGCTCGACCCGGCTGGCGTTGCCCGAACCGACCACCGCGCCGGTGGTGGCAAAGGTGCTTTGGGTAGGAGCGTCGCGGTTGGTGCGCGCGGTCTCGGCGATCAGGATGGTCTTGTCGCTGAACTTGTAGCTGGCGTTCACGCCGCCCATGCTGAACTGGCTGGCCGGGTTCTGGTCCTTGACCAGCATGGCGCCGATTTCCAGGCTGTCGGTGATCTTGTACTGGCCGTCGACGCCGCCAACCCAGAACGGCGTGCCGCCCTGGTCCATCTCGTAGGTGACGCGGATCGATTGCGGGTTCAGGTTCGAATCCAGGCTGGCCACCGGCGCCTTGAACAGGATGCGCCCGGCATAGGGCTCCAGCTCGTAGTCGGAGAAGCGCGTCTTCTGCACGGCCGAAAGAATCAGCGCCGGCTGGTTGCGGTCGCGCGTCAACACCTCGACCTTTTCGCTGTTGATCACCGCGCCGGAGGCGAGCGCCAGGTCGAAGGGTCCGGAAGTGCCGTTGGCCGCGAACTCCAGAACCACCTGGCGGAAGGTGTCGCGGCTGGCGAAGGCATTGGCCTGGTAGCGCGCGTCCTCCACGTGCAGCTTGCCGCCGGTCAGGGTGCGGGCGTACTGCGACAGGCTGCGCGCCGGCGCCGTGCTGGCGGTGTTGTAGTCGCCGTACAGGACGGAGTTGCGGCCCTTGTCGACCCGCACATAGAAGCGTCCCGAGGTCTGGCCGTCGTAGCCGCGCACCGCCGCGTCACCGTACACCGGATAGAACTCGTCCGGGCTGATGTCGCGGAACACCCGCTCCTTCAGGTCCTTGTCGGAGTCGTAGGCCATGGTCAGCAGGTATTCACCCTTGATCTTGCCCTTCAGGAACATCGCCGCGCGGCCCTCGGTGCTGCGCTTGCCGTCGCTCGATTCGTACTGGAAGCGCTGGATCTGCTGCTCGAAGCCATCGCGCTGCTGGGTCGCCACCATGTTCTTCAGCGACAGGCTGTTCAGGCTGAAGGCGCCCTCGATGATGCCGGCGCCGGTGAGCGGGCGCAGGAAGGGCAGGAAGGCGATCTTCTTTTGTTCGCGCAGGTTGCCGCCGATGATGCTGATGGTGGCGTCCCCCGGCTCGCCGGGCGGCAGCAGGCGGAAGCTGGCCGCGCCGTCCGTGATGAACACTTGCACCCCGGGCTCGGCCGGGTTCAGGTCCTTGACGTCCCAGCGGCCCAGGTTGGTATTGAGGGTGACGGCGGTGCGCGCGGTCACTGTCACGCCCTTGTCGTCGGTCAGGCGTACCTTGACCAGGATGGGCGTGGTGCCGTCTGCGGTGGCCGACTCGGGCGCGTCGATCACCAGCTTGCCCAGGTTGCCCGGGGCGACCAGCTTGAGCGTGACCTCGCCGCGCACATTGCCGAACTGGTCCATCTGCCTGGCCACCAGCAGGTTCTCACCCGGCTTGAGGGCCACGCCGATGTACTCCCAGGCCTGCAATTTCTTCGACTCCAGGCTGGAGCGCTTGCCGATTCGGGATGCCGGCACTTCGACACCATTGGCAGTCAGGACGAAAGTGCTGCCGTACGCGCCCTTGATGCGAACCCCGGTCTGGGCGATCGGCAGGGTATCGCCATCCTTCAGATCCAGAATCCCGAAGCTGTTGTCCAGTTCGGGGAGCAGGTCCTCGAGCTTTCTGGCGACGATGGGCGCGGTCGCCACGTCCGGAAGCTGGGCGCTGGTCAGGTCGCCCGGCTTGGGCGGCAGGTTCGAGTTGCTCGAATTGATGCTGCCGGCGGCGCCTGCCGCGTTGAGTGGCTGAAAGATCGGCACGGACGCGCCTTGCAGGCCCGGATTTGCGAGCGCATCGGGCACCGGTGCCGGCCCCCTGCCTGGTCCAGTCACATAAGGAATGGTTACTCCGCCCGATACGGCGCCTGTCGATGCCGGCGCCACGCCCGGCAGCACGCCAGCCGCGGGCGCGGGGCTGCTCACCGCCGCCCCACCCGAGGCAACACCACCGGCAGCAACTGGCACCATGCCCGCCGCCAGGTTGGTAGTGCCTGCCGAGCCGCCCGCCACCGTGCCGCTGGCCGGCGCCCCGGCCCCGCTCGCCTGCACCGGCGCCACCAGCGCCGAAAACGAGCCGCCCATCTGGCGATTGAGTTCGGCCTGGCCGGTTTCGCCCTTCTCGCGCCGCGCCTTGACTTCGGCCAGCACTTCGGGAGCACAGGAACCCTCGGCGAAGTCGGCACGCGCCATCTCGCCCACCGTCACATCGACAAAGCGCGAGCCGGGGTCGCCGGCATTGCGATTGTTCAGGGCGATCAGTTCGGCGCCGCGCGGCAGGGTGATGTTGTCCAGCTTCATCACGTGGGTGCGCGGCGATACGCCGTACAGGCTGTACTTGCCCTCGGCGTCGGTGACCACCGTGGTGCCGTCTTCCATGAACAGGCGCACGCCCGGAATGCCGGGCTCGCGCGGGCCTTGCACGCGGTCGCGGTTGCAGTCCATGAACACGGTGCCGACGATGTAGCCCTTGTTGGTGAAGACCCCGCCGCGCACCTTGACCACCGCGGTGGCCACGTTCGAGCCCATCCCCGGCGCGCTGGCCGAAGCCTGGTTCTTGCCGTCGCCCTGCGGCGCGTTGATCGACAACTGCACGCGATAGGTCAGGACGACGCTGGTGCCCGCGGCGATCGTGCCAACGTTGAAGCCAAGCACCGGCCCGGCGCCGCCCTGCGGGTCGGCGAGCGGTCCCGCGACACCTCCGGAAGGCGTCAGGCGCGCGGTGCCGGCCACGTACTTGAAACCGGCCGGCAGGCGGTCGATCACCGTCACGGGCGAAGCCGGAAGTGACGTGCCGTTCTGCACGGTAACGGTGTAATCGACGAAGTCGCCCTGCTCGGCGTCGCTACGGTTGGCCTTCTTCTGCACCAGCAGGTTGTTGACCCCAAGCGGCGGGTCGATCAGCGGGAAGTGGTTGTTGATCACCTGGCGCGAATTGCCGTTCACCAGAACCCGCAGGTAATACTTGGTGGTGTTGGGAATCGGCGGCAGCGAAACCGCAGCGCCGCTGGCATCGAGCAGGCCGGCGCCACCGGTGGCGTCCAGGCAATTCGGCGTGCCGCAGGTGCCGGTGGAGGCGGACGGCGGATACACGCTCTGCGACACCGTAAACGGCTGGTAGCCGGTCGGCGGGCTGACGTTCAGCTCTAGCAGACAGGCGCCCCCTTGCGCCAGCGCGCAATTTTGCTGCCCCTGGAAGGTGAGCAGGAACTGGTAGAAGCCGTCGGCCCCGGTGACCCAGGAGTTACGGCCGCCGACAAAGAGGATGCCCGGGGTATAGAGGGCGCCGGTCAGCGGCGCGCGGGTGACCGCGTTCAAGGCGGTGACTGTGACCGTGGCGCCGGCAATCGCAGCCCCGGTGTTGGCGTCGTAAACGATGCCGGACGGATCCAGCGGCAGGTTCTGGTCGACGATCGACTCGCCGCCCTGCAGGGTGACGCGCAGGTAGCGGCCGGTGGAGTCCAGCACCGAACTGGTCGCGCCGGAAGTCGCGCCGGTCGGCGTCTGACAGTTTGCCGAATTAAAGCTGCCGCCATAGTTCGGCCCGCCCAGGGCGGTCGCGGTAGGATCGGCAGCCGCCGGGGTGTTGGCGCACACCGGGGTGCCGCTGACGATGTTGTTGGTCGGGTCGCGGAACTGCAGGTAGTAGACCCCCGGCAACAAGTCGGTGATGTCGTACTGCCCAAGTGTGGCGCTGGCTGAACTGGTGGTTGTGAACTTGATGACGCGGGTCAGGTCGGAGGGGTCGATGACCTCAACCTTCCAGTTGGCCAGCGGCCGGTCGATGCCGGCATCATAAGTACGGTTCGGCAGCCCGCCGGCGGTAGTTGGGATATCGAGCCAGACCCGGCCGTGGACCGCGGCGCCCACGCCCACCGGCACCTGCACAAAACCCGAGTTGTTGCCGGTATTGGCGGCAGGCTCGCTGGCGTTCTGCACCGTCGCCGTATTGGTCAGGGTCGTGGTGGCGGAACCGGCGGGCACGGCAAGCACACCGGGCACCAGGCGCGGCACCACGGTGATCCGGATCGGCGTGGCCTGCCCGGGCGTGCCGCTGGCGGCGGCCACCGATGTGCCGCTGGTACAGATCACTTTCACGCCGCCGCCGCTGTTGTTGCCGGAGGTGTAGACGCCGGTCTGGGCGCACGTCCAGCCCGGCGCGACTATCCCCGTCACATCCAGGCCGCCCGGCAGGGTGTCGGTCACGGTGATGGTGCCGGTGCTGGGCTGGGTCCCGACGTTGTTGACCTGGAGGACGAAGTCGCCCGGATTGCTGATCGACAACCGGCCCGACAGCGGGCTGGCGAGGGTCTTGACGATGGTCAGGTCGAAACCGGAAGTCGCGAGCACCGAATACTGCGCCGGATTGGTGTCTATGCCCTGGTTGGTCGAACCGGCGCAGGTCCCGACGTCGCAATACAGGACGCGCCCGCGATTGGTGGTCTGTGCCGTTCCCGCCGCCAGTCCGCCGATCACCTGCACGTCGAAAGTCAGAGTGCCGGAGGTATGCGCAGGCAGGGTGTCGATCACCGCGTCTATGCTGCCGATGCCGGTGGTGCCGCCTGATTGGCTGTACTGGTAGTTGATGCGCTGCACCGGCGCGGTCTGGCAGGCGGCCTCGTTGCCGTCGGCCGCATCGGTGAGCGCCACCGCACCGGCGTTGCAGCCGCTCCAGCGCGCCGATCCGGCCACATAGCGCATCCCGGTTGTATCGAAAGTCGGCAAGCTGCCCGAAGTGGACTGGCCGATCCAGTCCTGGATATGCACGTTGGCCGCCGCCAGCGCGGTCGTATTGGTGTAAGTGATGGTGACGGTGACATTGCCCGACCCCGGCGAACTGCCGTTGGTCACCGAGAACGCCTTGGTGGTGTTGACCACGGCACCGCTACCGATTTTTGCCTGGTCGGTATTGGTCTGCGCGGCGGCGGCGGTAAAACCACCGGCGGCCGCCGTTGCCGGGTCGCCGACCGCGCTAATCTGTACGGCCGCCAGTTGCAGGGGCGTCACGGTGGCCGGCACTTGAACCGACACCACGAAAGTGTAACTCTGGCCTTGCGCCAGCAACGGCGTGGTCAGAGTGGTTGCCCCGGGCCCGTCAGCAATACCGTCTTGCGGCGTCACGTCGGCCGCCAGCAGGGCGGACGAAAAGGAGAAACTGCAGCCCAGGCCCGCACAGCCCGGGTCCGGATTATTCACGGACAGGACAAAGCGGTCCGGGCCGTTGCCGGTATTGGTGACTGTATGGCTATAGGTCAGTTGCGTGTTGGTGGCCGATAGTTTGGTCTGCGAACTGGTGAGATTCAGGGCCGCGATCTGGCCGACAATCGCAGTCACAGTGTTGGAAGGCGCGTTGCTGACCGTCTGGCCGGTGGAGAGGGTGTAGGAAATGGTCGCGGTGCTGCTGATGATGGTGCCTGCCGGTGGCGTGGCAGCGCGCGCGGCGCCGGCCAGCAACATCGACAGGCACAGCAACCCGAGCAGCGCGCCCAAAGCCAAGCCGGCCGCGCGCCGCAGAGCGGCGAGAGGCTTGGTTTGGCAACTGGTCGACCGCAGGTCCAAGTGCTGTTTCCTGATTGGGCGCGGGGACCATTCCCCATCCGCCTTGCTGCTGTCTTTCCGCAATGCGCTGGCGAGCCAACGCGCTGGGGAAAAAGCGGCCATGGAATCCCTGAGCGATTGCCTGGAGTTCATGGCCGCGTGATGCTTAAAGTGTCCGCAAGGGAGTGCCGGGCATCCGCATTGCTGCAGCGGACGCCCGGCAAACCGGCTTACGGATTGACCCTGACGCGGAAGTACAAGGTGGCCGTCGACGCCGGCGCCAGCGAGATTGCCGTCGTGTCAAAGCTGGCCGTCGCGGTCGTCGCCAGCACGCAGGCAGATGCAGCCGGGCTGGTGTTGACACCGAGCACGGCGGCGCCGTTGAACGCGTACGGCGTGCCCAGGCAGGTGGTGTTGGGCGGCGTGGTGTCGAATATCTTCACCAGCGACACGCTCTGCGTACCGATGTTGGTCGCCACCACCTGATAGATGATGCACTGACCCGGGTTGACGTTCTGCTGCGTCTGCAAGAAGCCGGCCGGTGCAGTGCCCGCGCCGAAGTTCGCATTCGTGCAGGTCGTGTCCACCAGTTGCGACTTGACCAGCGAGACCTGACCGATCACCACCGTGGTGCTATCGGTGGCGCTCACCGCCGCCGGCGCGGTAACCCCGCCGATGGTGCCGGTGGGCGTGACCGTCAGGGTGGTCACGTTGGTCTGGCCCGCCGTCGCGCCGGTCGGTGCCTGCACCACCACGATGTAGTTCACCGAAGCTCCCGCCCCGATGTTCAGGGTGGCGATGCTGGTGCCGCCAGCGCCAATCGCAAGACCCGCCGCCGATTCGGCAACGCTGAGCTGGCAGTTGTGGTCGCCATCCAGGTAGTAGGTGGCGGTCCCAGGCCACGCAGGCGTCGCGCCGGACAGGCTGTTGACCGCGCCGCCGATAGTCACCCCGGTCTCCGGTACGTTACCGGTGTTGGTCACCGTGTGGCAGTAGGAGATCGAGCCACCGGGGAAAATCTGACCGGCGTTGTTCGGCGTGATGGTGACCGAACGGGTAGTGTTGATGTACAGGCGGTCGCGGATCACGTCGGCCGAGGACGTCGTGAAATTGCCGCTGACCCAGGTGGTGGGCGAGAGGACGCGGAAGTACAGGTCATGCACCGCGCCGACCGCGTTGCTCGGAATATCGACCACCGCGCAGATCGCCTTGGGCACCGTCGTACTCGGCTGAATGACGCCGGTGTTGCTGATCTGCTGGCCGGATACGGTATTGACCGTCGAGCAGTCGAAAGGCGCCGTGTCGAAGAAGAAGCGGACCTGGAACCCGGACGGCAGGCTCTGCGGCGTGGTGAACGCCGCAGCGGTCGTGTACGCACCGCTGGTGCCGTTGTAGGACAGGTCGAAACTGTCGGCCACCGGACCCATGTTGTACACATCGAGCTTGAACTTGACCTGGGCTCCCGGATTGGCGCCTATCGCCTCTACCGGTGATGCTTCACCCGCCGCCGTCTGACCCGTGCCGCCGGTCAAGGTGGTCGAGAAGGTGGAGCAAGTCCCTTGCGACGGGGCCAGATCCTGGAACGCGCAACCTGCCGCCGGCGTATTGTTGCCGCCGCCGGTGATCACGGTGGTGGTGCTGCGGTAGTTGCGCAGGTCCACCTGCGAGCCGGAGATCACGGTCAAGCGGTCCGCCACGCTGTTGACGGCAGACGGGGTCAGGCTCGATTTGGCCTGGATCACGACGTCGAACGGACCGCCGAAAGCCGTAGGCGGCAGGATCGCGCGCACCATCACCCGGTAACCGCAGGGGGTGGCGGCAGAAGCCGTCCCGTTCGGGGAGCCGCTTTGGCAGGTGCCGCTGCTGGTGCCGCCGATCGGACCGGTGTCGACCACGCCGTCGCCGTCCGAGTCGGTCAGCGGCGTATTGCCGTCGGCACGGAAGAACAGGAACGAAGTGCCGGCCGGGAAGTTATTGGCCGGTGCAGTGACGTTGAAGGCATCGGATACCGCGCCGGTGTTCCACACCCAGTTGCCGAAGGTCACCACTGTGCCTTGTGCCGCCGCGGCAACCGCGTTGATGTCGTTGCCGGTTGCCGTGGCCACCGCGACCGGGTTGTTGCCATCTACTGGCAGACCGGTGCCCGCCACGCCATTGCCGCCCGCGCCGCCGGCGAAGCCGTTGTTCATGATCAGGCTGCCAATCGCACCGGCAGTGGTCTGGATGTAGAACGGCACCGTGTTCGTGGTGTTCGGGTTGGTGGCCGTGGCGCTGACCACGTTGGGGTCGAGCACGGTGGTGACGTAGGTGCCCGCCGCAGTGCCGGCAGCCGTCAGGACGCCGGAGCCGTTGCCGCTGGCGCCGGTACCGATAATCGTGGTGCAGGCGTTGGCGACGGTGGCGTTGGCGGCCACGGTCGGCTGGATGGTGCCCGGAGGCGTGCCCGGAACATACGGGCTGGCCCCGGAAGAGCCGTCCAGGTAGCAGAAATCCGCCTGGTTATTGTTGATCGGGCCGGGGCCATTCTGCGTGGTGTCGAAGGTCAGCGTGCCCTGGGTATTGGGGTCGACCCGCTCGAGGACGGCAACGATCTTGCGCTGGTCGGTCGAGATGGCGATGTTGTACCGGTTGGGCGTGGAGCCGATCACCGCGCCCGAGGCCGTTGCCGCGGCGCCATTGAGCTTGATGTTCGGCGCAGCGGCAAATGCCACGCCCGATTGCAGGGCGTCGGCGATCACCAGGCCGAACACCGGCTGGGTGCCGGTGTTGCGGTAGGTCAGGGTGTAGGTCACCGGGGTGGCGCCGGCGGCACCGGTCGCGCTGCTGATCGACTTGCTGATGTTGATCACGCCGGCGTTGGAGATGCTCACCGTATCGGTGTTGGTCAGGGCCGCAACAGCCAGGCTCGAGACCCCGGTTACAACGTTGAAGGTGCTGGTCGCGCCGCTTGAGTTGAGCGTACCCTGAGCCACGAAACAGGCCTGGGCGCCGGCGGCAATTGGCCCCACCGAAGTGATGCTGGTGGAGTTGTCGGCCACGCC
>Ga0302323_100000493_pt1 | contig 31496 bp, 26 predicted proteins | sample Fen_T0_3_FD_201950 | JGI IMG/M metagenome (GOLD analysis project Ga0302323, IMG submission 201950) | Peat permafrost microbial communities from Stordalen Mire near Abisko, Sweden - Fen_T0_3 | ecosystem: Environmental > Terrestrial > Soil > Wetlands > Permafrost | place: Sweden: Abisko...
ATGAAGATCGGCGTGTCTTCGAGGAAACTTCCCCACACCATGCGCGAATCTGCAGGCGAGACGACGTGCTTCAGATCTTTGCTCATCGGACGCGTGTCCCAATAGCGGATCTTGCGCTCGAAGATCTGCGACAGAGTTCGCAGAGCCTCGGGGTCTTCGACACACTCGCTGAAATCGATTCCACACTTCCCCATGAAGCGGCGGCCGCCTGCGACCTTTCGCCCGACGAACGATTCGTAGTTCAGGAAGGCCAGCAGCGACGACATGCGCGGGCTGGTCATCGCCGCGAACAGGCGTGGTGCGTTCTCCCGCAGCGACGAGTACAAGAAGCGAATGGCGGCATCCCAGTAGAGGCGCTCGTCGCAAACCCGGCCCGAAAGGCGCTCGACATACTGGTGTCCAGCCGTAGGCTCATGCATCGCCGCCCTCGCAGGCAACCGTCACCGACAAGACCAGGCTGACGAGCCGCAAGATCTCTTCGGTATTCAGGCGGTCGTCGAGCAGCTCTTCGCGCACGGCAGCCAAGTACGACTCGGGATTGGTCAGCAGGCCGAGGTCCCCCCACTGCAGACCCCACAGTCGTGCCGCCGCTGGCGACAGCTCTTCTTGCAACAGGCGGAGTGACTCGTCGAGCTGTTGCCTCCGAAGACGCCCCCGGTAGTAGCGTTCGGCGGCCAAGTTGAACGTGCGGGCCTCGACCTTGAGCGGGTCGCGGGCCCCTGCCTCGGCGAGAATCCCGCCAAGCAGACGGTGCGAGGCGCGCTGCGAGGGATCGCGCAAACGATGTTCCAGCTCGTCGACCACCTCGTTCATTCCGAGCATCTCGATCAAATCCGGCGCCTCGGACCGAATAAGGCGAAGCAGCCCACATCGGTACGCATCCGTGGTGACGCGCGCGTACCCAGGGTATCGGCGGCTGGCCCGCGTGCCGTCGGTGTGGGCCAGAATTGCTTTGAGAACTTCATTTCGCGTCGACTGGTGGACGAAGAACGTCGGCAGTCCAATGGCGCAGTCGAAGACCACCTGACGGCGCTCACTTTCCAGGGTGGGATCATCGGGAATGTGGGCGTGGGTGAAGCGTCCACTCGTGATGCAACGATAGGCGAACGCGCACAGCAACCTTTGCAGCCCGACTGCAGCGCCCATGTCCTCGCCAAACCGCTCCATCAAACTATACTGTCGCGCCTCGAATCCGGAAAAGCCCATCACCGCCTGCTCGCGCAATTTGATCAGCAGGTAGAGCGACATGCGATTGTCGAAGACGCCCAGGTTGGCCAAGTCGCGTTTGAGGCGCTCCGAATTTCCGAGCGAACCGTTGAGCGATGGGCTCTTGTGGGTGCTGAGCAGGAATACCAGGTAGTCGATGAGGCGAAAATCCGGCACCCAATCACCGCGCAGCTGAAACATCGCGCTGAGCGCGCGGTCGATCCATTTCGGTCCGCAGGGCGTAAACGTGAGCCCGAGCGCGCGGAGGTTTGCCTTGCCCTTCCATCGCCGCCACAGCATGCGCAAGTGGGTGAAGTCGAGCTCGTGGGGCAGAAAGCCGAGCGCGGTTTCGGGATGGAAAGCCTGGAAGCCGAGTCGGTAGGGGGCGGCGCTGTAGGTGCCGACGAACAGCGGCAGGAAGTGCTCCATGATCTTGATAGCAAGATCCCCGAAGTACTTCTCGTCAGGGGTGCCGAAGCCGCAGTCGGGCGAACCGACTAGACTTGTCAGTCGTTTGCTGCCGACGCTCACGTGGACGCCGTTGTTGGCCAGGCTCAGGTTCGACGTGCTCGGCATGACGACGAGGTTGTGGTGAATGATGCCGGCATCGCGCAGCTTCCCCACGCCGTTGAGCTGGCTGCGCGACAGCACCTCGTGGCACAGCCCCATGTAGGCGCTCTTCTCTTCGCCGCGGTCCCAGCCGGACAGACACGGGTTCATGAACAGCTCACGATAGAACGAGTCGGAGATGAGGTCGTTGAGCTCCCGTTGGCGGATGGGCGGCGTGGGAGCGTGGCAAGCGGCCGCCTTCTGTCCGGTCGCCTCGAGCTCGTAACGACGGTTGGCGTACGCGAGCAACAGTTGGGTCAGCAAGAAGCGGCGCGCGGCCTCCCGTGCAAGCGCGCGGCCTCCGCCAGCTTCTGGCGCCAGGTTCACGACGTTGAAGGAACACGTTTCCGGAGACGTATTGTCGCTGAGGAAGTGACCGAGCAGCCGACGGCCCGTGCGACGCACGGATTCGGCCCGCTCGGGCAAGCTGGCAACCGCGTCGGCCAGTGCGAGCTTGAGCAGGTAGCTGATGGGAACCCTCGCGTATTCGATACCGCGCTCGGTGACGATGAACTTGTCCACGTCGGCGCGCATGCGCCCCGATCGGTCGGATTTGTCTGCATGCAGATCGTCCGAGAACACCTGGGCGGCGGCGGGGCCGAAGAGCCGGCGCGGGAAGCGAACCCAGCTGTTGTCCCAGACCCCGTCCACATTGGCATCGAGGAAACGCTCCAGCGCGTGCACCTGGCGAGCGGCCGTATCACCCACCGCGGCTCGCCGACAAATGTTCGCGAGAAAGTCCGAGCCCGCGATGGTACGGGGCAGGTCGACCGTGTCCCGGCCACCGCTCACCGAAGCCTGAAGCTCGGCCTCTGCGCCGCCGGTGGCATCGTCCCCGACGAAGGGCAACCGAGCCAGGTCGGTCTTCGAGGTCATTCCCAGGGCCTCGCGCAGTCTTTCGACGGATGGTGCCTCGCCAGCCGAGGCGACACAGCTGGTGGGTACGAATGCGCCGGCCTGGCGGCTCATCGCCGCCGTTCCCTACAACATGGATAGACAGCTTCCACGGGAATTCAGCGTGGCAAACGTGTGTGTCGTTTCGTCTTCGTTTCGCTGACCTTTCTGTGAGCTCTTCGAGGCGATCGGCCGGGTGGCCTGCCCCTACCTTCAGGACAGATCGCCGGAACGCATGCGGCGAGCGTGCCGAATATCGTCGCCGGTCAGAATGAAGATCACGCGCTCGGCGATGTTCCTGGCATGGTCACCAATCCGCTCGATGTACTTCGATATCGACTGCACCCGGGTGGCGCGAAAGATGTTGTCAGGGCTTTCGCGCATACGGCTCAGCACGTCGTTGAAGATCTGGGTGTAGTAGGCGTCGACCACCTCGTCCTTGTCGATGGCCCGGCTGGCACGTGCAGTGTCCGCGGTCTCGAGCGCAGCCAAGGTTTCGGTCAGCATCTCGCGGGCCGTGGTCAGCATTCGCTGCAAGTCGTCGTAGGGAATCAGAGGCAGCTCTTGTGCGATCTCCAGCACGCGCGATGCAATGCTGACGCCCATGTCGCCGACTCGCTCGAGGTCGATGACCAGTTTCAATCCCGAGGTCAGAAGTCGCAGATCCCCGGCCACCGGTTGCCGACGCGCCAGGATCTCCAGGCACAAATGGTCAATCTCCAGCTCCATGGAATCGGTCTTCTGATCCCCGAGGACGATCTGCCTGCACAGCGCGACGTCATTTTCCGCCAGCGCCCTCCCGCTTGACGCCAGCACCTCGTCCACCTGCCGTCCCATGGCGAAGATCTTCTGGCGCACGGATTCCAGCTCGACCTCGAACTCGTGGCTCGTGTGCTCTCGCAGGGTCATCCGAACCTCCCCGTGATGTATTCCTCGGTTTGTTGCTGCTCGGGCTTCATGAAAAGCTTCGCCGTCTCACCGAACTCGACCAAGCGACCAAGATACATGAACGCGGTATAGTCCGAGACGCGGGCGGCTTGCTGCATGTTGTGGGTTACGATGGCAATCGTGTAGTCCTTCTTGAGATCCGCGACCAGCTGTTCGATCTTCTGGGTCGAGATGGGATCGAGCGCGGAGGCAGGTTCGTCCAGCAGCAGGACGTCGGGCTTCACGGCCACGGCCCGCGCGATACAAAGGCGCTGCTGCTGCCCACCCGACAGGGCGGTCCCATCCTGGCGCAACTTGTCTTTGACCTCCCCCCACAAAGCGGCCTTCTCGAGCGCCCACTGCACGCGCTCTTCCATGTCCGTGTGAGACAGTCGCTCGTACAGCTGGACGCCAAAGCTGATGTTGTCGCGGACCGACATGGGAAAGGGCGTGGGCTTTTGAAACACCATCCCGACCTTGGCACGCAGCAGGTTCACGTTGTCCGCGCGTTCGAGAAGGTTGCGGCCACCGATCATGATCTTTCCCGTGGCACGCTGCCCTGGGTAGAGCTCGTAGATACGGTTCAAGGTTCGCAGCAGCGTGGACTTGCCACAGCCCGATGGGCCGATGAACGCCGTGACCTGGTGGTCATGGATGTCCATGTCGACGTCGTGCAGGGCATGATACTTCCCGTAAAAGAAGTTCAGGTTTCGGATCTCGACCTTGGGATTCCGCACAGGGGCAGCCTTGCGCTCTGGAAGGCTGGCCGCCGGCATCGGAGCCAGCGGTGGCGAATTTTCAGCGAAGATTTGCTCTGGTGATTCCATGGTCTGCCTCAGGTTTTGGCCCGCTTGATCAGGGCTCGCGCTGCGATGTTGATGCCGAGGATGGTGACCGTGATCAGCAAGGCACCGGCCCACGCCAGATGCTGCCAGTCTTCATAGGGACTCATCGCGAATTGGAAGATCACGGCCGGCAAATTCGGGAACGGCCGACTCATGTCGGTGCTCCAGAACTGATTGTTGAGCGCGGTGAAGAGCAGCGGTGCTGTCTCGCCGCTGACCCGCGCCATTCCAAGCAGAACTCCCGTCAGAATGCCCGGCAGGGCACTTCGGTACACGATGACGACGGTGACTTTCCAACTGGGCGCTCCAAGCGCCGCCGCGGCTTCCCGCAAGCTGTCGGGAACCAGTCGCATCATATTTTCGGTGGTGCGGACAACCACCGGCATCACGATCAGGGCCAGTGCCACCGCGCCCGCCCATCCCGAGAAATGCCCGACCCGCAACACGATGAGGCCGTAGACGAAGACGCCGATGATGATCGACGGTGCGCTGAGCAGGATGTCGTTGACGAACCGCACGACCGCGCCGAGACGGGAGGAGCGACCAAATTCCGCCAGATAGGTCCCGGCCAGGATCCCGGCCGGCGCGCCGATGCCCACGCCGACGACGGTCAGGATCACACTTCCCACGATGGCGTTCGCCAGGCCGCCGTTCGCGCCCGGGGGCGGCGTCGATTCCAGGAACAACCTCGGTCCAATCCAGCGCAGTCCATTGCTAAAAAGCGTCCACAGCAACCAGACCAGCCAGAACAGACCGAACAGAGTCGCGAGGATCGAGAGGGTCAAACCGACGTGATTGACGACCCGGCGGCGCGAATAGAGAGTCACGTTCTTACCCCCTCGCGCGCTTTCATCTTCATGAGCAATAGGCGCGCGGCGATGAGGACAATCAAGGTCAGCACGAAGAGCACCAGCCCCAACGCCAGCAGCGACGACGTATAGAGGGGCGTCGTGGCCTCGGTGAACTCATTCGCGAGGGTGGATGAGATGGTATTACCCGGCATGAACAGCGACGCATGAATGTCGTGCGCATTTCCGATGACGAAGGTGACCGCCATGGTTTCGCCCAGGGCTCGCCCAAGGCCGAGCATGACGCCGCCGATGACCCCGACGCGCGTGTACGGCAGGATCACTCGCCACACCACCTCCCAGGTCGTGCAGCCGAGCGCATAGGCTGACTCGCGAAGCGAGGCGGGCACAGTTTCGAACACATCGCGCATTACCGCGGCCATGAACGGAATGGTCATGATGGACAAGATGAGCCCGGCGGTCAGCATTCCGATGCCCATGGGCGGCCCCTCGACCAGCATCCCCACAACCGGCCACGCCCCCAGGTGATCGGTCAGCCAGGGCTGCAGGGTAGATGCGAAGACCGGCGCAAACACGAACAGTCCCCACATGCCGTAGATGATGCTCGGAATGGCGGCCAGAAGCTCGATGGCGACGCCAACGGGCCGCTTTAGCCAGGTCGGCGCGAGCTCGGTGATCACGAGAGCAATCCCGAAGCTCACCGGAACGCCTACCAGCAGTGCGATCACCGAAGTGACCACCGTGCCGAAAAGAGGTGCCAGCGCGCCGAACTGTTCGGTAACCGGGTTCCATTCCTTGCTGGCGAGGAACCCGAATCCGAAGGCCTTCAGCGCTGGCAACGAACCGACGAGCAGCGTGACCAGCATGCCGAAGACGGACAACAGCACCACGGCCGCGAAGAATCGGGTTACGCCTCTGAACACGCGGTCGCCCACCGCGCCAGATTGAACACCAACCCCCGTGTCCTCCGGTGACCCGGGAGGGGCGCCCTCCCTGACTGGTGTAGCGGCGGCAGAACTCACGACCTACCTCTGATTCTTCCTGCCTACCGTTTGCCGGCCGGCCAGACCTTCTTGCCGCCAGTGTCCTTCAGATCCTTCTCCCAGGCCTTCTCGACCGACTCCACCACACCTGCCGGCATGGGGATGTAGCCAAGCTCCTTTGCAGCGGCGCCGCCGTTGCGGTAACCCCAGTCGAAGAAGCTCAGCACAGCACGGCCGACGTCAGCGTCCTTCTGGGTGCGACGTACGAGCACGAACGAAGCGCCCGTGATGGGCCACGAGGCGGCACCCGGCTGATCGGTGAGAACCATGTAGAAGCCGCGGGCATTCTTCCAGTCCGCGCCGTTGGCGGCAGCCTGAACGCTGTCATCGCTGGGATCCACGAACTTGCCATCGCGGTTCTTCAACTTCGCGTGAGCCATGTGATTCTGAGTGGCGTAGGCCGACTCGACGTAGCCGATGGCACCGCTGATGCGCTGAACGTAGGACGCCACACCCTGATTGCCCTTGCCACCGACGCCCGTCGGCCAGGCCACCGATTTGTCGCTGCCCACCGATTTCGACCAGTCGGGGCTGACCTTGGCCAGGTAGTTCGTGAAGATCCAAGTCGTGCCCGAACCATCCGAGCGGTGGACCACCGTGACAGCGGTATCCGGCAGTTTCACGCCCGGATTCGCCTTCGCCAGCCGCGGGTCACTCCACTTGTTGAGCTTGCCCATGAAGATGTCAGCCAGCACGTCCGGCTCCAGCTTCAGCTCGCCCGACTTGATGCCGGCCAGATTGATGACTGGCACCACGCCGCCCATCACCACCGGGAACTGGATGAGGCCTGCCTTGTCGAGTTCCTCGGGCGTCAGCGGCGCGTCCGACGCACCAAAGTCCACGGTGGCCTCGCTGATCTGTTTGATGCCGCCACCCGAGCCGATGGCCTGATAGTTCAGTTTGACCTGCGTGTCTTTCGCGTAGGTGTCGGCCCACTTCGAGTAAACCGGATAGGGAAAGGTCGCGCCTGCTCCGGATAGGGTGGTCGCCTCGCCTGCGAGTGCCGGCCCACCGGTGAGCGTCCCGCCAAGCGTCGCGACGACCAACGCCGCGAGTCTCGAGACCGGGATTCCGAGATTTCTATTCGTGCCATTGTCCTTAGCAAGCTGTGTATGCATAGGGGGGAGGTTGGATCCTCAACCACTCGAACCGTGTGGCAATTGAGTGACAGTTATGTCTTCGGGTGTCGACCTCGCGGGTGCCCAGCTACGAGGGCATCCCCGGCTGTCTCCCCCTGGCGGTCGCCAGCTCCTCGATGGCGTCGTGCACGCCCCGCAAACTACGACCGAATTCACCGACTTCGTCGTTCCCCGCGATCTCGATGGCCAAGCCCGAGATCTCGCCATTGGCCAGACGATCCGACACCATCTTGAGACACCGGAGGCGCGAGGTCACATTGTAGACCACCGCCAAGCCTCCTGCCGTGAGCACGAGCAGGAAGGCTCCGGCCACCGTCAACACGAATGTCTGATTTCGCGCGACCGACTGACGTTGAGCGCTCAGGGACTGTTGAACCTGTTCGGCTAGCCTGGCCACGGCTCGGTCGAACAGATCAGTCGGTTGGCGGTCCATGCCCCGCACGATCTTGTCCGCCGCCTTGAAGTCGAAGCCTCCGCCGACATAGGCCTCGTAAGCCTCCTGGTATTTCTTTCCCAGCGCTTCGTGCGCCAAAGCGAATTCCGCCATCAGTTGCCGGGCAACCGCGTCCTGGATTTGCTGGCTGAGCGAGAAGGCGTTGTCGTGCACGCGGGTCTCGGCATCGCGAAACAGCCTGGTGTACTTGCGCAGATCCTCAGCGTCGTGTCCCCGCAGAAGGATGTCCTTCCACTCTTGCACCTGTTTCTTGAAATCGACTTGCGTGACACGGGCGAGATCGGACTGCCGGACCGGCGTATTCATCAAGTCGTCGTAGCCCGCCGCCAGCGAGCGGGTCTGCCCGATCAAGGCGTCCGCCAATCCCACGAACAACACGGCTACACCCGCCAGAAACAGGCTGAGCTTGAGCGATATCTTCATATTGCGTCGCCTGGTCCTAGGCCGACATCCGCTGCACGGCTGGCTGCGTGGCCCAACGGACGGGCGAGTTTTGGCGCCTGTTTACGATGCTTCAGCGCCTGCGCTGAGCCAAGCGCGTAGAGCAGCCGGGCTGGCTCCGCTGTTGTGCTGAGCATAGTCCCGGCAGAGATTCGACTGGCTCCAAGCGACGGCATGAGGGGTGCACATGAACGTCGTCTCCGATCCGTCGCCCGCGACGGCAAGGGTCGGCTTCTCCGAGCAACCTGTCACGTTGCATCCCCTGGAACGGGCTCCATTTTCCCGTCGCAGCCACCAGGCTGCGATACGCCACGCGTTCGGTGTCTTCATGCCCTTAGCATGCGCTGCTGCGATGGCGCGACCGCCACAGGTCGGCTACATCTTGGTGACAACCGCGGTCGCGACACGGTCCGTGGACCAACCCAATGGAGAACGTCCTTCAGCCTGCGAAACCGGTGGCGGACCGCGCATGACGCCCGTCCCCGTCAGCCAGCTGGTCGTCGCAGTTGCCGTTGCACTTCTGCTCCTGGTCGCGACCCTGGCGCTTAGCCGCTGGCATGTTCGCTGGCGATTGCGGCGAAGGTGGTCGCACGCACGCGCCGTGGAACGTCAGGCTGCGCACTTGCTCGAGGATTTCGGCTATACCGTGCTGGCCCGCCAGATCGACATCAGCTACACGGTCCTCGTCGACGGGCAGCCTACCGAGGTTCCGCTCCGGGCGGACTATCTCGTGTCCCGCGGTGGCCGCCAATTCGTGGCCGAAGTGAAATCAGGCAGTGTCGCGCCCCGGCTGGATACCGCGGCGACGCGGCGTCAGCTGCTCGAGTATCTGGTGGCATTCCAAGTGGACGGCGTGCTGCTCGTCGATGGTGAGCAACGCCAGGTGCACGAAGTGACCTTCCCAATGGCTCGGTCCCAGGCCGGGGAGGTGTCTTCCGCCAGATTCACTGTGTACGTCATCATCGCCCTCTTCGTGGCGTTCGGCCTATGGGCGCTCAGTCATCGACTGTAGTTCGTTCGTTTCGGCGAAAGACGGCGAGCAGGTAGTGGACGCCTGGGTGGGCGTGCTCGAAGACACGCTCGGCCCCGATCGCCGCGGCGTGGTCCTGCGGCCAATCGGCGTCGGGCTCCGGCGCGCGCCGCCGGCTGTACCAGCGCTCGAACTCGGGATGGGTCAGGATGCGGGCTTCGATCGCCGTCCACGCGTGAAAGGCTACACCCGGCGCCGGCTTCTCGTACGAGCGCCCGGGAGCGCTGAGCACGGCGACAATGTAGCGCGGCTTCTGTCCGAGAACGTACATCGGATCGTAGGTCTTGTTGAGGAAACCGCCCGGGCTCTTGGCGATGTGCCGATCGGTGAGCCCGGTCAGGTCGAGGATCCGCTGGTCGATGGCCGTGAAGCCGACAATGCCGATATCCATCAGCGCCACGGTCTCGCCCGGCTGGGCCGTCGCCTGCAACCAGCGACCGAGTGCCCGATGGCCGGTAAGGTAGCCCAGGTTTCGAACCATCGTCGACTCTTGGAGCGTCTGCCTCTCGTCGTCGCTTGCCACCCACAAGAGCGGCAGCATGGCCAGTGCGAGCAGCGCACCCAGCCGCGCGAGTGGACGCGGCGCCGATGCAAGCAGCCCCCACCCGACCGCTACCCAAGGGGCGAGCAGCGGCAGGTACGGAGCCGTGAGGCGCCATCCCAGCATCCAATCGGTCGCCGCCCACAGCGGCTCGCCCGCCCCACACAGGGAAACCACCAGCAGCGGCACCGCCACGGTCCAGCGTGCGCGCCCGAGCGCGAGCCCCGCCAGTCCCAAAGCGAGGCCAGCCAGCCCCAGCACGGGGCCAAGAGCGCCGCGACGCACGTACGTCCAGGCGTCGACCCCACCGAAGCCTCCGATCTTCGCGTAGAACGTGTTCGGTAGAAGCTCGCCGTCGTAGGCGAAATAGCGGAAGGCGATCTGGGCAGCGAACACCAGGACGACCACGAGCATATCGGCTATCAGCCCCGCCGCACGTGCCTGGTGCCAGAAGGTTCGCCAGCCCGAGCCGAGAAGCACCGCCGCGCGCGCGGTCCACAGCGTTGCGAAGAGGATGAAGCCCTCGGGCCGAGCCAACCCGGCGAGGGCGCAGACGATCCCCGAGACCGGGAGCCAGCCACCGAATCGTCGCCAGGATGATCGCGGTTCGCCCGCCCGGGTTCCGCGGTCTCGCAGCGCGAGCAGCACGCCGCCCGTCAGGCATGCAGCATAGAGCGTCGTCTCGAGTCCGCTGGTACTGTTGAGCGCGAAGCCCGGTGAAACAGCCACCAGGCCGGCCGCGAGGAGCCCAGCCACTGGCCGCCCCTGGGACCGACCGCGAGGCCACACCCGCTGCGCGAGCAGGAATGCCAGCACCACGCATAGAGCCCCGGCGACCACGCCAAGCGCCTTCGCCACCCACGGCCCTGCCTCTGCTCCGCCGAAAGCCATCGCCGTCGCGGCGATCAGCATCGAAAGCAGGTTCGTGTATCCCTCGACGTGCTCACCAGGGTTGTAGTAGGGGCCGTTGCCCCTCACCAGCTGGGCACTGTAGCGGAAGGTGATGAAGGCGTCGTCGTTGACGTACGCCCAGTAGGAGGTCGCTTGTGCGACGAACAGCGCCACGATCGCAGCAAGACAGACGGCCGGTCCCAATCGGCTCAAGGAGCGCATCACGGTATCGTCCGGCAGCGGGGTCGCGCGCTCGGATGCGGGCTCGGCGCTCACGGGTCGAGATAGTAACATGGGGTCGCCGGCTAGACGAAGAATGGGACACTGGGCGCCATAGTTGCTTACCGCGGGTAGGAAACCGGGCTGCAAAGGTCTATGCTCACGCCATGTCGCGAACACTGAAGCTGATGACATTGGGGGTTCTGGGTGCCTGGCTGCTGATGGGCACCGGATGCGAAGACAAGGCCTGCAAGTCAGACCTGGCGATGTGCAAAAAGGAATCGTCTGACCAGCGCAAGGAGTGCGCAGGCCATCAGACCACCATCACCGAGCTCAAATCGTTGCTGGCCGAGACCCAGGCAAAGGTGGAAACCCTGGGCAAAGAGAACGACGAGCTCAAGGCGAAGACCGCCGAGCCCCAAGCGAAGGGCAAGACCAAGACAGCGAAGGCGAAGCACAAGAAGAAGAAGGGAAAGCGGTAGATCCGCGACGTCTTCGTGTGGAAATGGTGACGGACCCCAGGGCCAGATTCAACTGCAACTGACCCCGATCCGGTTGCTACAATGCGGACTATGCGCATAGAGCTGCTGCTGGGACTCATGGTCGAGGCGATGGTCATCCTGCTCGCCGCCAAGGTGGCGCGCGACCAAATGCTCAAGCGACGTGGCTACCTGGTGAACGACTTGATCGTCAGACAGCGTTCGCCAGGCGCCGCCATCAGCCAAGCTGGCTACCTCATCGGGATCCTGCTCGGATTCCTGGGCGCCATCTCGTTCGCCGCACAAGCTGCGAGCTTTCCATCGACCGTCGCGCACGTAGCGTTGTTCGGACTGTTGGCCATTGTCTTGCAGCTCGTCGCCGACAGAATCAGCGACAGCCTGATCTTCCGGGGGCTCGCTGTCGGCGCGGCCGACGATACCAACGTTAGCCATGCGGTGGCCAAAGCCGCGGTGTCGATCGCCACAGGGCTCGTGCTTCGAGGCTCCATGGCCGACCCGTCGGCCGGATTGCTGGCGTGCACGAGCTGGTTCGTGGTTGGCCAGATCCTCATGGTGCTCGCGGTTCTGTTCTATTGCCGGCTGACCCCGTACGACGACCTGGCCGAAATCAAACGCAACAACCTGGCGGCAAGTTTCCCTATCGTGGGAATCTTGCTTGCGCTTGGTTTCGTGATCGAAGCGGCCGTGGCGAGCAAGGGGACGGACGGGTTCGGCCCAACCGTGCTTCACGTGGGAAAGTTTCTCGGCGTCAGCCTCGTGCTCGTCTACGCCTTCCGCGTGGTCGCAAGCCGGGTGCTCTTGCCGAACGTGAAGCTCCCTGCTGCCATTGTCGAGGAGCACAGCGTCGCCGCTGGTCTACAGGAAGGCGTCTCGTTCGTTCTCGTGTCGCTGCTCGTGACGTTCTTCCTTAGTTGAGCGGTTGCGATAGGCCAAGGGGAGACAGAGCTTCGCCATCGGCATGGCGGTTGCATCGTATTTGCCTCCGAAGAAAGACGGAGGTCACCATGGCTGGTCACAACACAGTAGTCTTCGGCGTTTGCAAAAGCATGTCGCATTTGGAAAAGACCGTCGATGCGCTAAAGCTCGCGGGCTTCCGTAACGACGACGTTTCTGCCCTTTTCCCCGACACCCACTCGAGTCGCGACTTCGCTTACGAGCACAACACGAAAGCGCCCGAAGGCGCGGCGGCGGGCGGGGGCACCGGCCTACTTCTCGGCGGTACTTTGGGCTGGCTGGTAGGTATCGGGGCTCTTGCGATCCCGGGCTTGGGTCCGTTCATCGCGGCCGGGCCGCTGATGGCAGCGCTGGCAGGTGCAGGCGTCGGCGGCGCGGTGGGTGGAATGACCGGGGCGCTGGTTGGCGCCGGCATACCGGAATTCGAAGCCAAGCGCTTCGAGGGTCTGCTAAGAAGCGGCGGCATCTTGCTGTCGGTTCACTCGGATGATTCCGAATGGGTTCGCAAAGCCAAGCGCGTTCTCGAGGAAAACCAGGTCACCGACATTTCGTCCCAAGCCGAGGCCCCCGCCGAAAGCAAGTCACCGATCGGTCTCGGCCGATAGTCGTGGCTACGGACGGGCCGCTTCGGCAGCCATGGCGGTCTGCTCGATGAGGCTGGCGATGGTCATGGGACCGACCCCACCGGGAACCGGCGTATAGGCCGACGATTTCGCCGCCGCCGCTTCGAGATCCACGTCGCCCACGCCGCCCGGGTGATAGCCGGCGTCGACGATCACGGCGCCCGCCTTGATCCAGTCGGCCTGGATGAACTTCGGCTTGCCGACCGCACCCACCACGATGTCACCTTGGCGAACGATGCTCGGCAGATCCTTCGTACGCGAGTGACAAATGGTGACCGTGGCGTGCGCGCCAAGCAGCATGAGTGCCATCGGTTTGCCCAGGATAGGACTGCGACCGACGACGACGGCGTGACGGCCTGCCAGCTCGATCTGATAGTGCTTCAGAATCCGCATGATCCCGGCGGGAGTGGCCGAACCGTAGGCCGGCTCGCCCATCGCCATGCGACCGAACCCGAGGCAGGTCACGCCGTCCACGTCCTTGCCGAGCGCAATGCGGTCGAAGCACGCGCGCTCGTCGATCTGCTTGGGCACCGGGTGCTGCAACAAGATCCCGTGCACGTTGGGATCGGCGTTCAGCTCGTCGATGGCGGCGAGCAGTTGCTGGGTGGTGGTCGATTCGGGCAGCTCGACCTTGCGCGACGACAGCCCTACGCGCGCGCAGGCGTTGCCCTTCATTTTCACATAGGTGGCCGACGCGGGATCGCTGCCCACCAAAATGGTGGCCAAGACGGGCACCCGTCCGTTGTCGCGCGCGATGACCGCGGCGACGCGGCTGCGAAGGGTTTCTTCGATCTGTTTGGCCAGGGCTTTTCCATCCAAGACGAGCGGTGCTGACATGGCGATTCCTCTTGCCGAGACTTTTACCATCGTCGGAGGAAGACGCATCGAAAAGACGCGACCGTGATAACGTTCGCGCCATGCATCTAAACCATCGGGTGTCGCTCGCCTTGCTTGGTTGCGCCCTCGCCTGCGCCTGTGCCGCGCCCATCGTGCGCGTGGGACAGCCTGACCTCAGGCCAAGTCCGCCGGTGATCGAGCAGCTTGTGGACCTTGGCGGGTTGCCTTTGCCGGATACGGGTTCGATTTCACGGGAGGAGTCAGACGGGGTGCTCACGCCGGGTGAGTGGGTCGCCGTGCTCGGCCAGGGACTGGACGAAGGCAACAAATCGCTTGTGACAGTCGACGGTGCTGCGGTCGAGATCAAGGGGCACTTGCAGGGTGGGTCCTTGCTAGTTCAGGTGCCACGTCGGTTGGCTCCGAGACAGATGCATCAACTTGCCGTGAGTACCCCGCTCGGCAAGGCGGCGTTCTCCTTCAACGTGAAGTCCTACGTCATCGCGGCTGACACCGACGGCAAGGTCTTGCATTTCTTGCCCATGGAGCCTGGCGCTAAAACCGCGCTGTCGAAATCTGCCGAGGACATCGAGCTCAAGCAAGCCTATCTGCACACACTGTCGCCCGGCGGCGCCTGGCTTTATCTGGTTCAGGCCACCGGCGCACTCGGCTCGGAGCAGGCCGTACAGTCCGAAGTTGCGGTCGTGCACATGGGCGCGCACAAACATCCCAGGCTGTCTGGCTCGTTCTCCGTACAAACCGCAGCGTCGCCAACCGCGGTCGCGATGCTCGACGAGAACACCCTGCTCGTGCTGAGCGAGAAGGACCTGATCGTCTGCGACGTGCGCGGCGGCTCCGGTAGACAGATCGGGCGACTCGATCTGCCCACGACCTCGGGCAAGTCGGCTTATATCGATGTGGAGGCTCTGGCGCATGGAGTGGCCCTCGTGCTCGAAGCGTACGGCAATGCCGTGACCTTGATCGATCTGTCGGACCTGCGGCAGCCACGTGTGACGACCAAGCTCGACGTCGGCGCCGACAAGGGCGTTCCGTGGTCCATCGATCTCGTGCCCGATCCCGACGACAACAGCTCTGTTTGGCTCTTGCAGGGACCGAATCTGCGCATCTCGGGCAACAAGGTCAGCCGTTACGCGGCGACTCTCGCCGAAAAGACCAAGGATGCGTTGGGCATGAAGTCGGCCGAATCCGGGTCGGTGAAGGGAGAAAAGACCACGCCCGACAAGCCCTTGCAGGAATCCTACTCCCGCCTGGTGCACATTCGTGCCGGTGCAGCTGGTTTGATGATCGCGGGCGAGCGCACATTGCCGAGCGATCTGTTTCCTTTCTTCCTGTTGGCGCAGCCGAATGGCGAGCTGCTGGTCAGTGGTGTCAGCTCGAACGTGTTTCAATTCGCCGGACTGCCGCGTTCCATCGACGGGGTCAAGACCGCCGTGGACATTCTGACCAATTCGCTGCAATTCGGCCGCATCGTGCGCATCCGCGCCGATGGCTCAGCAGAGCCGGTGGTCAAAGGTCCAGCCCTCTATTTCAACCTGGACGCGTTGTCGGACGGAACTTTGGTTTATTCTGTCATTCGCCCTGGCTTCAGTGTCCTGCCACCTTCTCTCGAAGTCGAATGGGGCGTCGAATCCGTCGGCAAGTCGGACGCCGACCAAGCCTACCGAAGGCTGGTCGAGCTGGAGTGGACCGCCATCATCCCGCCGTATACCTTGGGCATGCTGAGCGTGCAGTAGCACCGACGGGCCAGCGTGGGGCTTGGCCAGGCCCGGGATTTCGGCCATCCCAAGAGTGATCGGATCTATACTGCGACTGGCAAAGTCCTCCGGAGGTTCCGCCATGCGTAAGACGAGAGCTCACCTCGACAGTCCCAATCCATCCAACGGCCGCCGGGCAAAACCCGTCTTCGCCCTCGCGACTGCCATGCTGCTCTTGGCCGCGCTGCCTTCCGGTTGTGCACAGAACAGCCCGTCCAGCACCGGCGGCGCAGGTGGCAACAGCCAACCGGCCGGGGGAGCAAGCGGCAGCGGCGGATCCACGGCGAAGGGCGGCAGCGGCGGCTCGTCGAACGGTGGCGCTTCGGGCGGAAATGGCGGCGCTTCGACAGGGGGTGCTTCTGGCGGCAGCAGTGGTGGCGCGGGCGGTACGGGTGATGGCGGCAGTGCGGGGAGCACGAGTCCCGGCGGCGCAGGCGGCAGCAACCCCGACGGAGGCGACGACACGGGAGCGGCGGCGAGCTGCACCGACAAGGCAGTAAACGGCGACGAAACCGACCTCGACTGCGGCGGCGGAACCTGCCCCAAATGCGCAGCGGGCAAGCTCTGCAAAGCGGACACCGACTGCAAGAGCGGCAAGTGTGCCTCTGGCAAATGCGACGATCCCTTCACACCCACCGGCACGGTCACCAACAACGGCAACGTGTGGAAGCTCACCGCGGGCACCTCGACCTTCGAGGTCCAGACCGGCGGTGCCAAGGTCGTCGGCTACAGCCTCGACAGTACGAATTTCCTCGTCATCAACAGCGCCTCCACCGGGTCGGTCTTCTGGATCGCGCCCCAGTCCGAGTGGAGCGCGAGCGGTTGGCCGCCTCCCTCGGAGATGGACGAGAACACGACCTTCACGGCAACCTCGAAGGACGGCGTGCTGTCCATGACCGGCCCCACCGGCACCGACGGCCTTACCATCAGCAAGCGCTTCTGGGCCAACACCGAGCACCAGGCAGTCACCCTCGAATACACGTTCAAGAACGGCAGCACGGCAGAAATCAAGAAGGCGCCGTGGGAAATCACGCGCGTGTATCCCGGAGGTCTGACCTTCTTCCCCGTGGCGGCGCCGCCGGAAAAGCTGACCGGCACATGCAATTGCTTCCTCGAGGTGCCGTTCACCAGCACCGACGGTGTGGCGTGGTTCAAGTATCAAAAATCGACGTTCACCCAGGACATCAAGGGCGGGGCCGACGGGCTCGAAGGTTGGGCCGCACACGTCAGCTGCGGGACCGGTCTCGAACAGGCCTGCACCAGCACCTTCGGCACCAAGAGCATGATCCTGATCAAAGAGTGGGACGACAGCACCACGGAAGCCCCGGCCGAAAAGGAAGTGGAGATCTACGCCAACGCCGGCCACAACTACGTCGAATTCGAGCAGCAGGGCGACTACCAGTCGGTCAAGGCGGGCGCCACCGTGGTGTGGACCATGCACTGGATGCTGCGCTACCTGCCGAGCGACGTCACACCGACGGCCGGCAGCGCGGAGCTCGTGAAGTGGGTACGCTCGCAGCTGCTTTAGCGATGCAAATTCCCATCGTGCGGCCCTGCTTGGGCGAGGCCGAGGTCGAGGCGGTCTCGCGCGTCATCCGCTCGGGGTGGGTCGCGCAAGGGCCGGAGGTGGCGGCCCTCGAAGGTGAGCTGGCCCAAACGGTCGGAGCCGCGCACGCGGTGGCGGTTTCAAATTGCACCGCCGCGCTCGAGTTGTCGCTGCGCACGCTCGGCGTGGGACCGGGCGATGACGTGGTCACGGTCAGCCACAGTTTCATTGCGACAGCGAACGCCGTCGTCGCCGTCGGAGCACGACCGGTCTTCGTGGACATCGACCCGCGAACCTTCGGCATGGATCCAGCGCGCATCGAGGCGGCGCTTACGCGCACGACCAAGGCAATCGTGGCCGTCCATCAGCTGGGCTTTCCCTGCGCACTGCCTGCGATCCTCGACCTTGCGAATCGCCAAGGGCTACCCGTCATCGAGGACGCCGCGTGCGCCATCGGCAGCGAGATCCAGATCGGCGGCGCCTGGCAGCGCATCGGCCGTCCGCACGGCAAGGTTGCCTGCTTCTCGTTTCATCCACGCAAGGTGATCACCACCGGCGACGGCGGGCTCATCACCACGAACGACGAGGCGTTGGCCGCACGCTTGCGGCGCCTGCGCCAGCACGCCATGTCGGTGCCGAACACCACTCGACACGACAGCCCGCGCGTCGTCTTCGAATCCTTCGCCGAGCCCGGGTACAACTTTCGCATGACCGACCTGCAGGCTGCCCTGGCCCGGCCGCAGCTCGCGCGCCTGGACCAGATCATCCGCACGCGGCGCACGTTGGCCGAACGGTATCGCATCGAGCTCGACGGAGATCCCACGTTTGAGACCCCGCACGAGCAGCCCTGGATGCGCGCCAATTTCCAGAGCTATCCGTTGCGCCTCCGCGCCGGCGCGCGATTGTCGCAAGTGGAAATCATGCAACAACTGCTCGACCGTGGCGTCGCTAGCCGCCGGGGCGTCGGCAACGCCCACAGCGAGCCCGCCTACGCCCAGACCCCGTGGACTTGCGGCCCTACGCCGTGCGACGAGCGACTGCACCGCGAGGGCAAATGCCTGCGCCTGTCCTGCTCCGAGGCTGCTCGCGAAGAGACCGTCATGATTCCCCTTTTCCACGGCATGACCGACGACGAGCAAGCCTACGTGCTCTCGACCCTGAAGGCGCTCAAGCCGTGAAGCAATTCCAATTCTAACCACAGAGAGCGCAGAGGTCACGGAGAGGGATGAGAAGGAAAGGGTTCGGATCGAGATCCGGAACCTTTCCTTCTCCGGGCCTCTGCGCTCTCTGTGGTGAAAAAATAGCTTGCGAGCGCTTCCCCCACCGGAGCATCGGACCCGAGTTGCAGTATGCTGCGGGCCTCGGCCCATGATCACCTATCTCGACAACGCCGCGACCACGATGCCAGCTCCCGAGGTCATCGAAGCGGTGTCCCAGACGATGCGCGACCATTTTGCGAATTCTTCGTCGCTGCACGGTCTCGGCGCGGCGGCGGCACGGGCGCTCGAGCGTGCACGTGAAGAGGTCGCCGGCCTGCTGCACGCCGAGCCGGAGGAGATCATCTTCACCGGCAGCGGCACAGAGGCCAACGCCCTCGGCCTCATGGGTGCGGCGCGTGCGGCACGCGGTCGACACGTGGTGGTCAGCGGCATTGAGCACGCCGCCATTTACGAATCCGCGCGCAAGCTCGGGGCCGAAGGCTGGCAACTCGAACTGGTCGCACCCGGGAAGGACGGCTGCGTCGCGGTGGACGCCGTACTCGCGGCGATTCGTCCGGAGACTTCGGTTGTGTCAGTCATGCTGGTGAACAACGAGATCGGCTCGCTGCAACCGGTGGCCGACATCGCACGGGCGCTGCGCGGTCTCGGACGGCGAATCCATTTCCATGTGGACGCCGTCCAGTCGGCCGGCCTGGTTCCCGTCGACGTGCGCACCAAAGGCGCCGACTCTGTGGCCATCTCGGCTCACAAGCTGCACGGTCCCAAGGGCGTGGGCGCGCTCTGGCTTCGCAAGGGCAAGACCCTCACGGCGCTCTACGGCGGCGGCGGCCAGGAACGTGACCTGCGCTCGGGCACCGAGAATCTTCCTGCCTGCGTCGGATTCGGTGTGGCCGCGACGCTGGCAAGCCAGTCCCGTGGCGCGGGCGCCGAGGTCGCGACCCTGCGCGATCGCTTGGAGACCTTGATCTTCCAGAAGCTCTCACAGCTGCAGCCTGCGATTCCCTCAAGCGCTGCGCGGGCGCCGCACATCAGCAGCGTCTTGCTGCCGTCGCTGCCGGCCGAGCCAGTGCTGCACGCCCTGGAATCGCGTTCGGTCTTCGCCTCCGAGGGCGCAGCCTGCTCGTCACGGACGCGCGAGCAAAGTCGGGTCATGCGCGCGCTGGGGGTGCCGACCAGCACGGGCTCGTTGCGATTCTCGCTTTCTCGCCTGACGACCGCCGAACAGATCGAGCACGCCGCAGACGCCCTGGCCGCATCGGTGGCCGAAATCGCCCGCGCCGTGCGATGAAAATGGTAGAGCGATGGGCAGCATGATTTCGATCCTGTGCCGATACGGCGAGCTGTTTCTCAAGGGAGGAAACCGCGGATTTTTCCTGCGCGCGATGGCCGACAACGTGAGACGCTCGGTCCGCGACCTGCCCGACGCGAAAGTGTCGACGCCCTACGGGCGCATCCTGGTGCGCGTGCCCGACGAACTACGTGAGGACGCCTGCGCGCGCCTCGAGCGGGTGTTCGGCTTGATCTCGATTTCTGCCGGGGTCGAAGCGGCCCCCGACCTCGACGCAATCACGGCGACCGCGGTAGCCGAGGCCAGGCTGACTATTGCCCGCAACCCCGCCCTCGGCCGCGGCTTCAAGGTGGAAGCGCGCCGCACGGACAAGAAGTTTCCCGTTCGCTCGCACGACATCGATTGCCACGTGGGCGGTGCCATCATCGACGCCTTGGGCATGAAGGTCGACGTCCACCAGCCGAGCCTGCGCATCGGCATCGAGGTCCACACGAGCACGGTCTACGTGTTCGCCGAAGTGCGCCCCGCGCCTGGCGGACTGCCGGTCGGCGTGTCCGGTCGCGCCGTGCTGCTTCTGTCGGGTGGCATCGATTCGCCCGTCGCAGGGTGGCTGGCGGCCAAGCGTGGCCTGAACTTGGAGACGCTGACCTTCCACTCGCCGCCATTCACGGGCGAGCGCTCGAAGGACAAGGTGGTGTCCCTTCTGCGCATTCTGTCGCGCTGGCAGGTCGCCACCACGCTGCACGTTGCGCATTTCACCCTCGCCCAGCAGCGCCTGCGTGAGGCGGGCCCGGCCGAGTTGGCAGTGGTGCTCTATCGACGCATGATGATTCGCGTGGCCGATATCCTGTGCGAGCGAACGCGCTCGAATGCCATCGTCACCGGAGAAAATCTCGGCCAAGTGGCCAGCCAGACTTTGGTCAACATGGCCAACATTGAACAGGCCGCGCGCCACATCGTGCTGCGGCCACTGCTCACCTACGACAAGATGGAAACCGTCGCGCTGGCCCGACGGATTGGCACCTACGATACCTCGGCCCTGCCGTTCGAAGACTGTTGTTCGCTGTTCATTCCAGCCCACCCGGCCACCGCGGCAAAGCTGGCTGATGTGGAGGCAGTCGAACAGAAGCTAGACGTCGCAGGCGAGGCCGCCAGGCTGGCTGACACTTGCGAGCGCATCGTGGTGTAGCAACGCTGGTGGCCAATGCCGCGCGCCGACAGCGTGGCTCTTTCGCAGCTCAATCGAAGGCGGTGGTCGAAAATCGCGGTTAGTATGGGCCCTTCATGTCGGTGTCCCGGGGAGAAGCCACCCGAGAGAAGCTGGAGTTGCGAGACGCTGTTCTTGCGCGGCGGCGGCTCGCCTTCGTCCTGGTACAGATCGCGTTCGCGATGGTCGTCGCGCCTGTCCAAGGCCAAGGCAGCTCCGCGAATCAAGCGCGAGAGCAGCGAAGTCCGCGGGCTCAAGATTTGGCGCCCGGTTCCAGCCCAGCCGCAGCAAAGAAGAAGGCCACGCTTGAGGGCAAGCTGCCCTCGACCGACGCAGCGGCCAGACCCCGCATCCCCGCGGTCGAGCCTTCCAAAGTCGTCGAAGCGCTGGAGCCGCCGGCGTTCGCCGACAAACCAGCTGCCGATAAAGCCGGTGAGACCTCCGCCGCCGAGAACGGAGAGCGCGCGTCACGGGGCCCCGAAGACGAGCCTCCTACAGTCGCCGCCCGTTCGCCACTACCCGGGGTCTCCGAGCGGCCCGCGCACATTTCGCCGCGCAAGCGCGCAACCGCGACCGATGAGGCGGTCGCCGAGGCGGTCGGTGAAGCCGTCGGAGAGGCCACGGTTGAAGTGACCGCTACGCCGCCTGAAAGGGCTGCGTCCACGGGCAGCGAGCCTGCACCGTCCGATGCCGCGCAGTCAGCCCCGCGCACGCAGGTCGTCGACAGTCAATCAACCTCGACTGATCCTCCTTCAAGACCCATCGACGAACAGATCGCGGACATGGACCCCCTCGTGCTCGTCCGAATGGAGATCAAGCGACGACTGCCCTACTTCCAAGGTTGCGCCAAGGCGGCGCAGCGGCGAAGCGGTCTCGAGGTCCGACGGCTGCAAGCCACCTGGACGATCGCCGCTGACGGAACCATCAAAGACATGAAGCTAGACGGCATCGACGATCCCAAACTGATTGCCTGCATCCTCCGGGCAGGCGCCCGCCCCTTCACGGTTCACCCGGGGCTGGATCTGGTGGTCCCCACGCCCATCGTGTTCGTCAGAACGCCCGGCCGATGACGGCCTTCACGACCCAGCGCATAGCGCTACTCCGTCTCCCGTGGAAAGCGCGCCCAAGCCATTTTCACCACAAAGAGCACAGAGGCACGGAGAAGGAAGGGTTCCCGTGCCCTCTGCGCCATTGTGGTTGGAATCTAGCAGCCCCCCAAAAGTCGTCTACGGCTTGGGAATCAGGCGCGCCATGATCACGCCCTCGATCTTTCGGATCTTCTCGATCACCGCTTCGATCACGTCATTTTCCACGTCGATGATGTTGTAGGCCAGCTCGCCGGCGCTCTTGTTCATCATGTCGATGATGTTGATTCGATCGGCGGCGAGCACCGTGGTGATCTGTCCGACCATGTTGGGCACGTTGGCGTTGCCCACCACGATGCGGGTGCGGTTCATGTACGGCATCTCGCAGTTGGGGAAGTTCACCGAATTCTTCACGTTGCCGAACTTTAGGTAGTCGCCCATCTGGCGCGCGGCCATCACGGCGCAGTTGTCCTCTGCCTCGGGCGTGGAGGCGCCAAGGTGAGGAATCGGAATCACGTTCTTCTCGTCAAGCAAGTCGTCCTCGGGGAAGTCGGTCACGTAGCAGCCCACTTGCCCGGCAGCCAGCGCCTCTTTCATGTCGGCGGTCTTCACCAACCCGCCGCGGGCCAGGTTCACGATGCGCACGCCCTTCTTCATGATGGCGAACTGCGCTTTGCCGAGCATGCCCTTGGTCGAGTCGACCAGCGGAATGTGAAGCGAGATGTAGTCCGACTGCGAGAGCAGCAGATCGAGGCTGGTGGCACGTCTCACGGTCCGCGCGAGGCCCCAGGCCGCCTCGACCGAGATGTAGGGATCGTAGCCCACCACGTCCATGCCGAGCGCCAGCGCATCGTTGGCCACCATCACACCGATGGCCCCAAGGCCGATCACGCCGAGCTTCTTGCCCTTGATTTCGGGGCCGACGTAGTCGTTCTTTCCCTTCTCCACCAGCGGTCCGACCTCTTTGCCTTTGCCCTTCAAGCTGCGCGTCCACTCGACGCCGGGGATGATCTTGCGCGATGCCATCAGCATGGCGGCGATGACCAACTCTTTGACGCCGTTGGCATTGGCGCCCGGCGTATTGAAGACCACGATGCCGCGCTTCGAACATTTGTCGATGGGGATGTTGTTCACACCCGCGCCGGCGCGCGCGATGCCCTTGAGCGAAGTCGGCAGGTCCATCGTGTGCATGTCCGCACTGCGCACCAAAATTCCGTCGGGATTGAGAATCTCCGAGGCGGTTTCGAAGGAATCGCGCGGTAGCTCGTCGAGTCCGATGGAAGCTATCTTATTGAGTGTCTGAATCTTGAACATGTTTTCTGCCTCGCTTTGGTGGCAGTGGCCCACTGCGCACTGCCGGGTCGCTATCCTGTCCGATATCCGTTCTCGCGTCTACCGGCTATGATGGGCGACCATGGCGAGTGCCCTGTTCCTGTTGCTTACCGCTGCGATGCCGGCCGAGGCCGGACATCCAGGCGATGCCGTGCTTCCCGCCGAAGCCTTGGTGATGATTGCCGACGAACGCGCTCCGCATTTCGTACCAAGCGCACGCGAGCGCAGCAAGAAGGAGACTTGGCTCCTCGAGAAATCGACCCGGCCTGCCGTGCACGTGGCTGACGTCGACCTTGCGCAGAAGCCCACGCGGCCAGAGAAGAAGTCCTCCAGGCCCGCAGGCACGGCGAACCTTCAGGCCGAGCTGCGCTTGACCGAGCCCATGCACCGGGTCGGCACCTGCGTCGAAGTCGTGGCCACGCTTTACAACCTGTGGAATCGCGAAGCCCTGCCTCTTCTGGCCGGGCAACCCTACAAGCGACGATTTCAGCTTTTCCTGCGCGATCACTACACCAAGCAGTCGACCCAGGCGGACACGCGCCTGGCGGGTGTCTTGGCTGCCGCCGCCATCAAGTTCCGAGCGTCCCGCGTCGAGGTGGTCTCGGGTTACCGCTCGCCCAAGTACAACCTGATGTTGCGTAAGAAGGGACACCAGGTGGCGCGGGAGAGCCAACACATGCAAGGCACCGCGGTAGACTTTCGTATCTACGGCGTCACCACCGAAGCGCTGAGGGAATTCGTGCGCAGCTTGCGCCTGGGCGGCGTCGGCTATTACCCACGCACCCGCTTCATCCACGCCGACACCGGCAAGGTGCGCTACTGGCAAGGTTCGTAGTCGCGCACAGGGTGTCATCGGCAATTGCTTCTGTGCTACCGTGCCGCCGATGTCGAGCCCGGAAGTACAGCAAGTGAACACGCAATCGCCTCCGGCGGAGAAACCGCGGCGATTCTATGTTCCCCAACTGGACGGCCTGCGGTTCATGGCGTTCCTGTTGGTGTTCGTGCACCACGGTCCGCGCCTGAGCGCGCTCTTCGCGCCCGGTTCGGTGCTCAACAAGGGCTTGCGCTTCATCGAAGAGCGGGGCTGGTTTGGCGTCGATCTCTTTCTCGTGCTCAGCGCCTTCCTCATCACGTCGCTTCTCCTCATCGAATACGACCGCCACCACAACATCTCGCTGCGGGGCTTCTACATGCGGCGGATCCTGCGCATCTGGCCGCTCTACTACCTCATGTGCGCGATCGGCTTCTTCCTGTTGCCGTGGCTTTCGTACGCGGCGGATCCCTTGTCCTCACCCGTGCACGCGACCCTGATGAAGGTCTACTTCATCCCGTACGTGACCCTGTTCGGCAACTTCGCTTGTGGAGCGCACAGCTACCCGCCGGTGGGGACGCTGGCACACCTGTGGACAGTCACCCTCGAAGAGCAGTTCTACATCGGCTGGCCGCTGATTCTCAGCTTGACCTTGCGCACCCGCAGATTCGTCTTGTGGCTCTTGCTGTCGGTGCTTCTCGTCGGAACGTTGCTGTTGCGGTTTCGCCTGACCGGCCGCACGACCCATCCGTACATCTGGACCAACACCCTGGCGCGCCTGGATCCCCTGGTCATCGGGATCGCCATCGCGGTTTGGCGGCACACGCGAGAGGCCCGAGCTGGCTGGCTCGTGCCGCTCATCAAGCTTCTGGCGGGAGGCTTCATGGTGTGCACGATTGCGTACGCGCCGCCCATCGAGACCCAGTCAAGGCACGTCGTATGGATCTTCCTCGCCACCGCGACAGGATTCGGGTTGATCCTCGATGCGATTCTTTCCCGAGAGCAGAACCCTATCGCGTGGATTCTTTCCCGGCGCCCTCTGGTGTGGCTGGGAAAGCTCACCTACGGCCTCTACGTGTACCACATCCTTGGATTGACCCTCGCGACGGAGTTCGTGATGTTCCTACAGGGACGGAAGATCGTCACGACCCCCGCGGGCGTCGCGCAAAACCGGTGGGTCTTCGGTCTCATCTTCACCATCGTGATTGCGGCCGAGTCTTACCGGATTTTCGAGTCCTTCTTCCTGCGCATGAAAGACCGCTTCGCCCGGGTGAAATCCAGGCCCGTCGAGGTCGGCGAGGCCTCCTCGAAGGGGGCATAGCCGCACCGCGCTGCCACGGTCGCAGATACGTTCATCACCCTCCTGTCTCCGGCCTCTTTGCGGTATCTTGCCGGGGCTTTCCAAAGGCGGTCGCGATGCTGTCGCTGGTTATCCCTGTCTACAAGAACTCCCCCAACATCGGGCCTCTCTTCGAGGCCCTGCGGACGCTTCCGGAACGACTTACCGACCAGCAACTCGAGGTCGTGTTCGTGGTGGACGGCAGCCCGGACGACAGTTACCTGCAGATCCGCAACCGCCTACCAACCGCGAACTTCCGGTCGCAGCTCATTGCCCTGTCGCGCAACTTCGGCGCGTTTGCCGCGATCCGCGCGGGTATCGCCGCCGCGCAGGGCGCCCACTTCGCGGTGATGGCGGCCGACCTCCAGGAACCCATCGACCTCGTGGTCGCGTTCGACAAGGCGCTCGCCGCCGACGAAGCCGACGTGGTGGTTGGCCAGCGCACCGGTCGCGCCGATCCGCTGTTTTCGCGGATGGCGTCGAGGGCGTTCTGGGGAACCTATCGGCGAATCGTCCAGCGCGAGATCCCCTCGGGCGGCGTGGACGTGTTCGGCGGTAACCGGAAGGTGCAGCGGCAAATCGCGGCTCTGCAGGAAACCAACAGCTCGCTGGTTGGGCTGCTTTTCTGGATAGGCTTTCGCAGGCTGCTGGTTCCCTACCAGCGCCAGGTGCGCGAGCACGGCAAGTCGTCGTGGTCGCTCAAGAAGAAGCTTCGCTACCTGTCGGACAGCGTGTTTGCCTTTACCGACCTTCCGATCCGGTTCTTGCTTGGCGTCGGCATCCTGGGTCTCGTCACCAGTGTGATCATCGGGGCGGCGGTGCTGGTCTCGAAGCTCTTGTTCTTGATTCCGGTGCCGGGCTACGCCGCCACCGCGACCTTGATTGTGTTTTTCGGCGCGCTCAATTGCTTCGGGTTCGGTGTGCTGGGGGGCTACCTGTGGCGGACGTTCGAGAACTCGAAGGGGCGTCCGAACTACATCGTGCTTTCACAAGAGGAGTTCCAGAGTGGGAAACCAGAAACCTGACGGCGTGTTCGTACACCCACAAGCCTTGCTGGAAAGCGCCACCGTCGGCACAGGCACGCGGATCTGGGCATTCGCGCACGTGTTGCCGAACGCGGTCATCGGGCGCGACTGCAACATCTGTGACGGCGTCTTCGTCGAGAACGACGTCGTGGTGGGTGACCGCGTGACCGTCAAGTGCGGCGTTCAGCTTTGGGACGGCATACGCATCGAGGACGACGTGTTCCTCGGCCCGAATGTCACCTTCACCAACGACCGCTACCCGCGCAGCCGCCAGCACCTGCCTCGCTACCCCGAGACCGTCGTCAAGCGCGGCGCCTCCATCGGCGCGAACTCGACGATACTGCCCGGGCTCACCATCGGACCCGCGGCAATGATTGGCGCCGGGTCGGTGGTCACGCGCAACGTGCCGGCCAACGCCGTGGTGGTGGGCAACCCAGCGCGCATCGTGCGCTACACGTCGGAGGGGCCGAACGCTGCCGCCACAGCCACGATGCAGCCGCCGGTCGCCGACAAGGAAGAAGTGTGTGCCGTGCGGGGCGTGCGCCTGCTGCGGAACCGCACCATCAAGGATCTTCGCGGCAACCTCGTGGCCAGACAGATGGGCGATGGCCTGCCCTTCCAACCCCAGCGCTGCTTCCTGGTCAGTGACGTGCCCACCAAAGAGCTACGCGGCGAGCATGCCCACAGGCGCTGCGAGCAGCTCCTCATCTGCGTCAGCGGCAGCGTGAACGTTCTGTGCGACGACGGCGAGCGCCGGCAGGAGTTCGTCCTCGACTCACCCGAGATCGGCCTATGCATGGGTCCCATGGTGTGGGGGACGCAGTATCGCTACACCAAGGATGCCGTCCTGATGGTCATGGCCTCCCTGCCCTACGATGCCGACGACTACATCCGCACCTACGACGCATTCTTGGCCGAAGTACAAAAGTCGAAATAGATTCCGCCCCGAGCAATCATCCATGAACTTCAAGATTCCGTTCACCGACCTCGGCGCCAGCCAACGGCGACTTCACAGTGAGATTTCCACGGCCGTGTCCCGCGTGCTCGAAAGCGGCTGGTACATCGGCGGCCCCGAGGTCGCAAGCTTCGAGCGCGCGTTCGCTGCCGCTGCCGGGGTTCCGTTCGCGGTCGGCGTCGCCAACGGAACCGACGCCATCGCCCTCGGGTTGCGCGCGCTCGGAATCGGTCGCGGTGACGTGGTCATCGTGCCGGCGCTTTCTGCGTACCCGACCACGGTCGGTGTCCGCCAGGCCGAAGCCACACCTGCCTTCGTCGATGTGGATGCTCACGGGCTCATCGACGTGAACGAGGTAGAGAAGCTGCTTGCCTCGGGCGCCCGGGCCATCGTCTGCGTCCACCTCTACGGCAACTGCGCCGACACCACCACGCTCGGGCGCCTGGCCCGGCAACACGGCGTCGCGCTGGTGGAAGATTGTGCCCAGGCCCACGGTGCAAGCCGCGATGGCGTCGCCGCCGGCCTGGCGGGCAAGGTCGCCTCCTGGAGCTTCTACCCGACCAAGAACCTCGGCGCCTTGGGTGACGCCGGCGCCGTCAGCTGCAGCGACGAGGCCACGGCGCAAAAACTGGCGAGGCTTCGCAACTACGGCCAGCAGAACCGCTACGAGCACGTGGAGACGGGCTTCAACTCGCGCCTCGACCCGCTGCAGGCTGCAATCCTGTGCGCCAAGCTTCCAAGCCTGGCTTCCGAAAATGCCCGTCGCAGGGCCATTGCCGACCAATACGACCAGGCTCTTGCCCCGAAGGGCAACGTCGTGCCCGTGCCGGTCCCACCCGGTTCCGTCCCCAACCGGCACCTCTACCCGGTGCTGCTGCCTTCCAAAGACCTCCGCACTGGACTGCAGGCGTCCCTTGCCGACGCCGGCATCGAAACGCTGATTCACTATCCGATTCCCATGCCCGACCAGAAAGCCAGCGCTGCTTCGTGGAGCGACGGCCGGGATTTCCCGCGAGCACGCAAGTTCTGCGAAACGGTCCTCTCGCTGCCGTGCCATCCGGACCTCTCCGATGCGCAGGTCGAGACCGTCACGGCGGCCGTGTTGGCTTGGTCAAGACAGCACTGAGGCATGCCATGAACAAGGCGCTCCGTCGCGTTCTGGCTGTGCTTCAACCGCTCAAGCGCCATCTAGGTTCGCTGGGGGCGCTCTCACTTCTCCACGTTGCCGTGGTTGAGCGTAATCTGCGCGGGAACGGCGGGATTCCGATGAACGTCATCCCGTACGACTTCGGCGATTCGTACGCACGTTTTCTGATGTTCATCTCGGACAGCCTGCACGCCGGCGCCTGGCCGATCTGGTATCCGTACGGCCACGCGGGCTCACCCTTCCTGCTCAACCCTCAGTCCCAGCTCTGGAACCCGATCACCTGGCTGTTGTCCATTCCTGGGTACACTTTGCTGCTCGTCCAGTGGCAGGTGTTTCTGACCATTCTGTTCGGCTCGTTCGGCACCTACTTTCTCGCCGACAGTCTGTGGAAGAAGCGGTCGGCCGCCCTGCTGGCTGCCATCGCGTTCAACTTCACCAGTGCAAGGCTGCTCAACGCCGAACACGTGGACATCATCGCCGCCTTCTCGATCTTTCCTTGGGTGTTCTGGAGCATCGAGCGCCTGGCGCAGGACAAGGCCTGGGCGGTACCGGTTCTGGGCATTTTCCTGGGCCTCTTGGTCGTCAGTGGCTACCCCGGTGTTGTCTTGTTGTCTCCGCTCTGGTTCGGCGCTTGGGCGCTTTGGGCGCTTGCCACCGATTGCACCGACCACGCCAGCCGTAAGCGATTCGTGGTGCGCTTCTGCATGAGCCTCGTGCTGGCCCTCGGGATCTCCGCTGGCTACTGGCTGCCGATTGCCACCAACCTCGGGGCCTTCTCCCGGGGCGATCCGCTGACCACCGACGCTGCCCTCGCCCAAAGTCTATCTGCCTCGGATCTGTGGCACCTCGTCTATGGCACGTCCACGTCGCTGGTCCCGTCGGGTGTGACCACCGACGTGTCGATGCGGGGCCTGTACTTCGGCATCCTGTCGCTGCTCCTCGCGGTCTACGCTATCGTCGCCTGTCGCAGTCGTTTGGTGACCGCCCTCGGGGTCGGATTCGTCGCCGCTCTGCTGATGAGCATGGGCAAAGGGTTCTTCCTGCGGGTGACCCTGCATGATTACGTTTCCTTCCTCAATATGTCGCGTTTTCCCGCGGCCGACAGTCGGGCGGTGGCGGCCTTGGCGGGTAGCCTTCTGGCAGCTGGGGGACTCGCGAACCTGCTCGACAATCCTGACGACCGACGCCAGTTTTCGCGCATTTTGATCGGCGGCATCGCCGTGCTTGTGGCGGGCCTTTGGTGGTTGGGCCCGGTGATCTACCCTGGGGTCGCGGCGGCGGTCTTTCACGACAAGTTCAGCAACGTGCTCTTCGTCGAGCTGTTGCTGGTGGCCCTGGCCTTGGTCGGCGTGCTGCGCTTCTCGCGGCCCTGGGCGCTCGCGGCCTGTCTGCTCGTCCTGGCTGGAATCGATTCCGGAACCCACGCCACCCACCAGACCTTCATGTGGTCGCTGCCCACCCCGCCCGGCTTTCAGCATTTCAGGAACAATCGCGTAACGACTTTCGACCCGGCGACCGCACTGGCGGCAAGGGTGGATTCCACCGCACCCACCATCTACACGGACATCCCCGCCAACGACGGCTTCATCAACAAGAAGTTCTACCTGGGGGCGTACTCCCCTTTTCTGCTCAACCGTTTCGCGACGTTGCTGGCGCGCGACTTCCGGCATTTCTTGATCACCGGCAAACGCGTGGTCGGCTTCATCGGGGAACCACCACCCACCGACGCGCTCGCCTTCCTCCAGCAGCAGGTTCCCGTCACGTTTCAAATCTTGCGCTACCTGCCGGATCGGGTCGACTACGTGGTTTTTGCGACAGCCCCCACCACGCTGGTATTCAACGAGATGTACTATCCAGGTTGGAAGGCCCGCATCGACCATGGCAAGAGCTTGCGCATGCTCGAAGTCTCCGGGGGGCTGCGAGGCCTCACCGTCGGGCCTGGGCATCACGTGATCGAAACCCGATACTCCCCGTCGGCATTCTGGTTCGGACTTTTCACCACGCTTGCATCGTGGCTGTTCGCCCTGGCTTGGCTGCTGCGAACCACCGTCTGGCTCGGCAAATCACGGCGTGAGCAGCCAGCCAGCGCGTGATTCGCTATTACTTCCGCTCGTAGAACGTGATGCTAACCCCACCGCCTCCGGAGCCGGGGTCAGAGCTGATGAAGGTGTTGGCGTTGAGGAACTTGTAATCCCCGTCGGTGCGGGCCTCGAACCAGGGGATCAGCTTGCCCATGGGCCCACAGTTTCGGACCAAGATAAACTCGCCGTTGCTCGGCGCCAGGGTGTACCAGGCGTCGAGTGAGCCCGAAAGCTGGTAGTCGGCGCCACCGTTGAGAATCGCCCCGGCAACCTGGCCGGTGGTGGTTCCACCGGTGATGGGAATGATGTTGCGGCTGCCGCGCTTGGCGTTAGCGATGGAAATGGACGACCCAAGGCTGACGTTTTCGGTAAACACTGACGAACCCTTGGTCCCCGTGGTGGTGTTGCATTCCCAAGGCTGCTTGGGCACACCCGCTGGCTTCGTGATCTGGATGCGCGGCTCACCCACGGTCACCTTGGAAACGTCGTAAACGTCGAGCTTGAGCGTTCCCCCGGCCGCGTCGAGCGTGCGCGTAGCGACGAATTTCCCCGTGTTGAGCCATGCGTAGGTACCACTGGTCGCCGCCTCGAAATCCGGGATCACCCGGGGCGTTGAGGAGGCGTCGGGAGAGACGCCGCAGCTGCGGACATAGATCAGGGAGTTGTCGCTGGTCTTGAGAATGTTGATGCCCTGGAATTCAACCACCCCGTTGGACAGGGTGAGCT
>Ga0302323_100000494_pt1 | contig 31473 bp, 19 predicted proteins | sample Fen_T0_3_FD_201950 | JGI IMG/M metagenome (GOLD analysis project Ga0302323, IMG submission 201950) | Peat permafrost microbial communities from Stordalen Mire near Abisko, Sweden - Fen_T0_3 | ecosystem: Environmental > Terrestrial > Soil > Wetlands > Permafrost | place: Sweden: Abisko...
TATGGTGATATTAAAGTGTTTGGAAAAATTCCCGGAGGAGATATCATTTCCAATAAAAAGACTTTCATGCTTGTAACAGCCCTTGAAATGGCATCAGTGGAACAGGCAAAAATTCTCCACGAACAATTGGCACTGAAGGAATTTGACCCCGAAACCAAAGTGAAAAAGGTTATTGAAATATACGATCATTTGAATATTAAAAATATTTCGGAAAACCTTGCTACTGATTATATTAACATAGCCTTTAGTTTGCTTGACAAGGTCAGTGCAGTTACAGAAAGAAAAACAGAACTGGTTAATATAGCAAACTCGCTGATTGGGAGAGATAATTAATTTAGTGATCTGAATTTTCAGGTTTCTTTATCAGGTTGATGCTGAATAGTATTCCCGCATTAATCATAAACTGATTATACTTATTGTTGAAGACATATTTTGCTTCACCGTAAATATTTAATATTTCAGTTATTTTCAAAGAAGTCCCGAATCCAAAATTCAGCCCCAGACCATTATCCGTCTCTTTGGATGTAGGGGAACCCCCTGATGAATAATTGTTTGCAGCAAACAATATATCAAGTCCGGCAATCCCGTAAAATTCAATCCTGCCAGTGGGATTAAGGATGTATTGCCCGTTTATATCGAACATCATTGAGGATATTGATTGTTTCGACAACGATCCTTTTGTAACATGAGGAAAGAAAAAAGTAAAAGAGGGTGAAATTTGAAAAGGGTCACTTATTTTGTACACACTTTTAAGAGATACACCTATCGTACCACTCTTGTTTCCCTCCACCGCCTGATCATGAAACCGGAAACCGCTGCTCAGGGTTATTCCTCCTCCTATTCCAGAGAACTGGCCACTTGCGTTAATCAGAACAGCGAACATCAATAAGAATATGAAAGTTAATTTATTCATTTAGTGGTTTAAGATGGTCAGTGTAAGTTTTGAATCGTTATTTCAATAAAGGTATAAAATAATGAAATACCGGGTAAAAATAATTTGCAGTTATAAAAACCATTATAAACGCAGAGGACCGCGGAGAATGCTCAAAGGGCCGCAGAGCCAACCGTCAGGTATATTGTACTTTGCGGTTCTCTGCGGATTCTCTGCGAAACTTTGCGTTTAATGGATTTCAGTTTTTCAGCCCTTTTTTAAGAAGAATAAATCTCTGTCAAACCGATCTTTTCTTCAAAACTGAATTTATAAAGATATAAGGCTGAAAAAAACACAAAAAGTATTAAATTTGTCTCTTCTGGGAAAAATTAATAAATAACTAAGATCTATGTCACAGAATATAGGGAAAATCAGCCAGATCATCGGACCAGTGGTTGATGTTACTTTTGAAAAGCAGAGTCTTGAGATGCCTGACATTTATGATGCTCTCGAAATAAAGAGAGACGACGGTTCCATTCTTGTTGTGGAATGTCAGCAACATATCGGAGAAAGGACAGTCAGAACAATCGCAATGGATTCAACCGACGGTTTGCGCAGGGGAATGGACGTTGTTGCAACGGGATTGCCAATAACTATGCCTATTGGGGAACAGGTAAAAGGACGGCTCATGAATGTTACAGGGGAAGCTATCGATGGCATAGGTTATCTTGATAAGACAGGCGGATACCCCATTCACAGGAAACCTCCAAAATATGAGGACCTTTCAACAGAAAAGGAAGTTTTGTATACCGGTATAAAAGTAATCGACCTTATTGAACCTTATTCAAAAGGTGGGAAAATAGGACTCTTCGGTGGTGCTGGCGTTGGAAAAACGGTTGTTATCCTCGAGCTTATAAATAATATTGCGAAAGCATATTCAGGATTGTCAGTTTTTGCAGGAGTAGGAGAAAGGACAAGGGAAGGAAATGACCTCCTCCGTGATATGCTTGAAGCAGGAGTAATTACCTATGGTGAAAAATTTCTCGAAAATATGAAATCGGGCGGATGGGACCTTTCTACAGTTGATCATGACGCCCTTAAAGAATCAAAACTTGCTCTTGTGTTCGGACAGATGAATGAACCTCCCGGAGCAAGAGCAAGGGTTGCCCTGTCGGGCCTCTCTGTTGCTGAGCATTTCAGAGACGGTGATGGAAAAAGCGGTGGAAGGGACATCCTGTTTTTTATGGATAACGTCTTCAGATTTACACAGGCTGGTTCTGAAGTATCTGCTCTTCTCGGTAGAATGCCTTCAGCAGTGGGTTATCAACCAACACTGGCAACTGAAATGGGGATAATGCAGGAACGTATTACTTCAACCAAACATGGATCTATTACTTCTGTTCAGGCGGTTTATGTACCTGCCGATGACCTCACTGACCCTGCTCCGGCTACAACATTTGCCCACCTCGATGCAATAACAGTTCTCAGTAGAAAAATATCCGAACTTGGCATCTACCCTGCTGTCGATCCGCTTGACTCAACTTCAAGGATTCTCACTGCAGATATAGTTGGTGAAGCTCATTACAATTGCGCTCAGAGAGTAAAAGAATTATTGCAGAGGTATAACGAGTTGCAGGATATAATCGCAATCCTTGGCATGGACGAGCTTTCAGAAGAAGATAAGCTGGTTGTTCACAGGGCAAGGCGCGTGCAGAGATTCCTTTCTCAACCGTTTACAGTTGCAGAATCATTCACTGGTATCAAGGGAGCCCTGGTTTCTATTGAAGATACTATTAAAGGATTCAATATGATCCTGGAAGGAAAGGTTGACCAGTATCCCGAATCCGCATTTATGCTGGTAGGAACAATAGAAGATGCTATTGCAAAAGGCGAAAAAATCCTTGCCCAGTCAAAATAGTATATTGATTGGGAAATTTCTGATTATTAAAAGGCTGTAATGAAAATAGAGATTATCACACCTGATAAAAAAATTTTTGAAGGGGAGATCAAATCGGTCAGAGTCCCAGGGAAGAAAGGATCGTTCCAGGTTTTGAAAGACCATGCACCAATTGTCTCTACTCTCGAAAATGGGATAGTCAGGATAGTTGACCAGGAGAACAATGAAATAACTTACGAGATCAGCGGAGGTGTGATTGAAGTGAAGGCAAACAAAATCATTCTTCTTGCGGATTCAGTAAGATAAGATATATTTAATGACACCCGATGAATTTCGAAAACATGCCCATGAGCTCGTTGAATGGATGGCGGATTACATGGAAAATGTTGAGAACCTGCCTGTCAAATCATTAGTTAATCCCGGTGAGATCTTTAAAAGGATCCCCGACAGGCCACCTTTGCATTCAGAATCATTCGATTCCCTGATGAAGGATTTCAATGAGATAATAATGCCCGGCATAACACACTGGCAGAACCCCAATTTTTTTGCTTATTTCCCCGCAAACACGAGCCCTGCATCAATCCTGGCAGAAATGCTTATTGCAACCCTCGGAGCCCAGTGTATGATTTGGGAAACCTCTCCTGCAGCAGCTGAGCTTGAAGAGAAGATGATGATCTGGTTAAGAGAATTAATAGGGCTGCCTTCGGGATTTGAAGGAGTTATTCAGGATTCTGCCTCAACAGCAACTCTGGCTGCTATCCTTACAGCAAGGGAAAAAGCTACCGGTTTCGCAGGCAACAGCGAGGGCCTGAAAAAATGTGACGATCTGAGGGTTTATTGTTCGGAACAGACTCATTCTTCAGTTGAAAAGGCTGTTAAAATAAGTGGAATCGGAAAGAATAACCTTGTTAAGATTTCAGTCAGGGATGATTTTTCAATGGACCCACAAAAGCTTAAAGAGGCAATCCTTCGCGATAAAAATAAAGGGCAGACTCCTTGTTGTGTCGTTGCAACTTTAGGAACAACAGGTACGACTTCAATTGATCCTTTAAGGGTCATAGGCGAAATTTGTCACGAAAATGATATATGGCTTCATGTCGATGCCGCAATGGGTGGCACAGCTCTCATTCTGCCTGAGTTTCAATGGATGCTTGAAGGCAAGGAATATATCGACAGCTTTGTTTTTAATCCTCATAAATGGATGTTCACAAACTTTGACTGTACAGCCTATTTTGTGAAGGATGCATCCGCTCTAATCAAGACTTTTGAAATACTTCCCGAATACCTAAAAACAAGAACAAGGGGGAAAGTAAATGATTACCGCGATTGGGGTGTTCCGCTCGGAAGAAGATTCAGGGCTTTAAAGTTATGGAGTGTCATTAGGACTTACGGGGTTGAAGGGCTCCGCAATACAGTCAGAAATCACATTGCTATTGCTTCAGAACTTTCAGGCATGATCTTAAAAGAAGCTGATTTTGAAATACTCGCTCCGGTAACCATCTGCGTAGTCTGTTTCCGTTATATTCCTTCAGGGTATACTGAGGATCAGATTAATACTATGAATGAAAAACTGAATCACCAGCTTAACGATTCCGGTAAATTATACCTTAGTCATACTGTCTTAAATGGCAGATATACCCTTAGAATGGTTACGGCTCAGACAAACGTTACCATTGAACATGTAAGGAGAGCATGGCTTCAGATACAAGAAACAGCAAGGGGTATGATATCCTGAAATGATTACATGTGTCTCTTGCCAAAAGTCATTCCGAATAAATCAATGTTGAACAGCAACTGGATAGCAGGAGATTCATTAATATTCTTCCACGCTGACTGAACTCCACCCGATATCATGAACGGAATCCTCAGAACATGAAAATCTGCCAGCAGTTCAATTCCAAAAGACCTTAAAGATTCCTTTTCCGCACTTTCGTAAAGAGGAACAAGTCCATTTGAGGTGTATTTATACATCGAATTACCCGGACCTGCTGCATAATCATAAAACAGCCCTGTCCGGATCCTTTTGAGATACAAAAGGCTTGCAACATTGAAATCGGGATATGCAACAGGCAAAACATAATCAACCGATAGAAAACTGATCTGCTTTGAAACAATATTACTATAACCCCGGGGGAGTGACGAGAAGTTACTGTATAAATATTTTTCAGGATCCTGTTTTTCCGTTTCCAGCCTTATTTTTATTCCATTGTTAGGGAAAAGCCCTGGAAAATAGAATGCGGTTTTCAATGACACAGACGATCCATAGATTGTCCTGTCGAAGGGAGCAAAGCAGTAATTAAAATCGATTATCTGGGCCCACCGGGGATAGATATCGCGGAATGCTGACCGGTCATAATTTGTAAAATAGAGTCTTCCGGTAATTATTGTCTGACCATAATCATAAGTGCCTTTTTCTTTGATATAAACATATTGATTAATATAATCCGTTGAGATAGATGGTCGCAGAAACTCTGAGAACCTGCCTGTTGAGTACTGAAGAGGGAGAGACATTGTGTTCAAAAAACTTATACCTGGCTGGATTTCAGAAGGATTGGCAACATCATTTCCCATTTTACTTATACGAGGAATTGTACCATAGTCAAGTTGAGATTCAATAACCGGATACCAACCTTGCCAGGTTATCCGTGAATGAATGACGTTACGTTTATCAGCTGAGTATTCATAACCAATTGTTGAGGTAAGCGTGCTTAAGGTATTCTGGGTCATAATTGTAACACCGGGCCTGATACTTGCAGGATCTGCTTTTAGCTCTGCAATGTCTGCATAAAATGGCATCCAGCTGTGAAATCTGAAGAGATGCTGCAATTTCCTGTATGGCTCAGGTATGTAAGTAACGGTGCTGCTGTCATTCCCAGATGGAGCTTTAAGGTCAAATCTGTTGATGAGGAAAGAGGAAGTACTGGTATTGTCTTTTTTGTTTTTCTGCTTTACTGAAACAGGGGTACTGCAGATATTATTGCCAAGCAAGCTATAATCACTAAAAAATATCTTATTCCCTCCTGAACTGGCATCTGTTGTACCAAATCTTGAACGGGTCAGAGGAGTTATTCTTTTATCGGGTGTCCGAAGATAAATATTATCAGTCCCCGATAAGGAGCTTATAAAAAACAGGGAGTCATTTTTAAGAAATGAAGACTGAAGATTTTCTTTTGACGCCGCAACAAGAGTCTCCCATTGATGATTCTTAAAGGCGAATGACAATATTCCTTCACCCTTTTCATCAAGGAATATAAATGTTATTTTCTTTCCGTTGTCAGACCATTGCGGATGCTGAAGATAAGCATTTCCCGGAGCGTGTACAGATTCAATTGAAGTACCTGTAGCGACGTCAATCAAAACAAGATTATTAATGTTATTGACAGTATTTTCAACCGCAACTATCCTTTTCCCGTCAGGAGAAACTGATGCAGCAAGATATCTTGATTTACGCGAAAGTTTTCTGATCGTATTGGTCCTGAAATCCATCAATTTAATAACTGAATATTCCCTGTTCTCCCATCTCGGGTCAGATTGTGTTTCAACCCAGACCAATTTGCCTTTGGCATAAGAGATGAACCAGGGATAAACCTGACCCGGATTAAGAATCCGTTTTTCAGTTTTTTGGACCGGATTGATAAGTACGAAAGATGAAGTGGCAGATAATGAGGTTTTAATAGCAATGATGCTGTCTGTCCCTGCAAAAACAGGAGAATAGTAATTAATATACTTACCATGTTTGTCGGGATTTGCCACTTCGTAATCCGCAGGATTGACTTTTGAAATGTCTTTTGTCCAGATGGCTTTTAATGAATCACGGGTAAGATTCCAGAGAGTTTTTTTTCTTAATCCTGAGCTTCTTGTAAGACTTACATTGACCGGATTAAGGGTGAATGGTTCCTGACCAGTGAATTTAAGCACTTTGTTCCATATCTGTGGATCCTTCATTGTGAGTGCCAGTGTAACCATCTGATAACCCGATTCGTAATTATCAGGCACAAAATCTTTAAATGAACCATTAAGTATCTTATCGTAATTAAAGGTTTTTTTACTGTCAACCATCAAAGCCTTAAGCTGTTTCTGGAAAGATGGGTCGCGTCCTCTGCCCGATTGTGTCAGAATTGATTCGGCAAAGACAGCATCACCTTCAAGAAACCATTCAGGTAAAAGTGATGCAACAATTCCGGTAAACTGCTCCCCGAACAGCAGTGACATCCCTTTTGAAAAGCCACGGTTTAATGATTCCATTTGAATAACGTGGGCAAGTTCGTGAATTGCAAGCTGTTTTTCAGGGGCAAGAGGAATAGTGTTCTGTTCGGGTGTAGGATATAGCTCCATCCTTCTGGGGGCCCATGAAACATATCCATTTGACTGGATGGAGAAACTATGTATTAAAACAGGAATATTAAACTTTTTTTCAGGGAAAAGAGTCACAAGTTTTGAGTAAGCTTCGTCGAGAGATTTTGCGTACAACATTCCACCGGGCCCCCAGTTCTCAGGATAAATGACAGTGAATCTGCCTGTTTTTATTTGCTTCCATTTAATAGAGGCAGGGTCCTGGCCAGTCTCATAATATTGTGCGGAGACAAATTGCACCGATAATAGGAATACTGTATATAAGAATATTAATCTACGTTTCATTTAAAAAAATAGAAGTAAAGAGAATGAATTGCAATATCGAAGAAGATTCCTCGCTGTCGCTCGGAATGACACGAGCGATTTTTGGGTCACAGGGGAAGCAGAGGCAATTCGCCGGAGCGAATCGCCTCTGCTTCCTTACTTTAAATAGTAGAATTGTCATTCCGAATGGAGCGAAGCGGAATGAGGAATCTCCAGTTGAATGGAAAAATATTGGAATTGAAAGATTAATTATCAATATTTTTAATAAAATGAATTATAGTTCAAAAGTAGCAAAATTAGTGAGCGATAAACGACTGGCGATGGTATGAAAAAAATAAGTAATTTCGTCACCGGCATTAATTTCAGATTTTTTGGATTTAAAGTTATTAAGGGATGAAGAAATACAGGTTGATCAATAATGTTTCGGGATGGACAGTATTTATTGTTGCTGCGGTTACTTACCTGATGACAATTGAACCGACCGCAAGTCTGTGGGATTGCGGAGAATTCGTTGCCTCTTGTTTTAAACTTGAGGTCGGGCATCCTCCCGGAAATCCGGTATTTATGATAATGGGCAGATTTTTCACACTTTTTGCCGGAGGGAATGTTACAAAAGTAGCAGCTATGGTCAATTCAATGTCGGCTTTGGCGAGCGCATTTACAATACTTTTCCTGTTCTGGACTATTACTCATCTTGCAAGAAAAATTCTTATTAAAAATGAAAATGATTATACTACTGCAAGAATAATAGCTGTTATGGCAGCAGGTGCTGTAGGAGCTGTTGCATATTCTTTTACAGACTCATTCTGGTTTTCAGCAGTTGAAGGGGAGGTATATGCATCATCTGCTTTTTTTACAGCTCTCGTTTTCTGGGCTATACTCAAATGGGAAGATGCGGCCGGAGAAAGACATGCTGATAAATGGATAATACTCATTGCATTCCTTATGGGGCTTTCAATAGGAGTTCATCTTCTAAATCTCCTTACACTTCCGGGAATGGTACTTGTCTACTATTTTAAGAAATTCGAATTTACATGGAAAGGCTTTATCATCTCCCTGGCGACTTCCATTGTACTTTTGTCATTGCTGATGTATGGAATAATGCCGGGTGTTGTAACCATATCATCAAAATTCGACTGGTTTTTCGTGAATACGCTCGGTCTGCCTTCAAACAGCGGAATGATTTTTCACGTGATTCTTGTGGCTGTACTATTTGTTTTTGCGGTTAAATTCTCATTTTCTTCAGAAAACAGGGTTAAAAACGGAGCTCTTGCCATTGCAGCCCTTTTCTTCACCGGAATCTGGATAATTTCCGGTTCATCTGTGCTCAATATAATTGTGCTCGTGATAATATCAAGCGTAATCTGGTATATAGCCGGAAAGAGCAGAACAACTCTTAATACTTTGCTTACCGCAATAATGGTCATCCTCATTGGATATTCAGCCAATGCGATTATTATAATCAGGTCTACCTCAAATACACCGCTTAATGAAAACAATCCGTCTAATCCATTTAACCTTCTCTACTTTCTGAACAGGGAGCAATATGGTGAACGTCCATTATTTAAAGGGCCATACTATAATGCGCCTGTTACAGATTATGTTGATGGTAAACCTAAATATGCTCTTGAAAATGGAAAGTATATCATAACAGGTCATAACCTTGAACGGGTATACGATCCAAGATTTATTACTCTGTTCCCCAGAATGTGGAGCGACGCGAGCGACCATGAGGAGGTTTATCAGGAATGGGGAAAGGTTAAAGGAACACCAATTCAGATAACTGACCAGAATGGCGAAAAGAAAGTTCTAAAGAGGCCCACATTCAGGGAGAATCTCCGGTTTATGTTTTCATACCAGTTTGGTTATATGTATTTCAGATACTTTATGTGGAATTTTGCAGGTAAGCAAAATGATACACAGGGAACAGGAGGCGCAGTTAACGGGAACTGGATAACAGGCATTAATTTTATTGACGAACCACGACTTGGCACTTCAGATTTGCCGGGCGATATGAAAACCGATCCATCGAGAAATAAATATTTCCTCTTACCATTTATTCTTGGTCTTGCCGGTATGTTTTATCAGCTGAACCGCGATAATAAAAACTGGGGAATAATTCTTCTACTGTTTGTTATGACCGGAATAGCTATTGTGGTCTATCTGAACCAATCTCCAAACCAGCCCAGGGAGAGGGACTATGCTTATGCAGGGTCATTTTATTTCTTCACTGTATGGATAGGGCTGGGAGTTCTTGCCCTTTTCGAAGGTTTATCAAAACTTACCAGCGAAAAGTTAGCTGCTCCAATAGCCGGATTACTATGTTTTTTAGCAGTTCCGGTGGTAATGGGTGTACAAAACTGGGACGATCATGATCGTTCGGGGAGATATCTGGCACGCGATGTTGCCATTGACTATCTGAATTCCTGTGCTCCGAATGCAATCCTTTTTACAAATGGAGACAATGATACGTTTCCTCTGTGGTATGCCCAGGAGGTAGAAGGTGTCAGAACTGATATGCGGGTATGTAATCTGATGCTTCTTAATACCGACTGGTATATCGATCAAATGAAATGCAGAGCTTATGGTTCAGCGCCGCTGCCTGTAACATTGCCGGTTAAAAAGTACTATGATGGGATCAACAATCAGGTCTTTATAAAGGATCTGACAAAAGACCCTGTAGATATCTCGACAATAATTGATTTTGTGAACAGCGATAATAAGGCAACAAAAGCACAGGTATCGGCAAATGAATTACTCGATTTGATACCTTCGCGTACAATCAGAATTCCGGTGGATAAGGAAAAAGTACTTGCTTCGGGTACCGTAAAGCCGGAAGATGCAGATAAGATTGTTCCGTATATTGATATAAAACTTAAAGGGAATTCGATACTTAAAAGCCAGCTTATCGTTCTCGATATTCTTGCCCATAATAAGTGGGAGCGCCCTATTTATTTTGTTACCGGATATCATAATGATGCATTGGGACTGGAAGAATATTTTCAACTGGAAGGTCTCGCTTACCGGTTAGTACCGATAAAATCGCAAAATAAAAGCTGGCTGGATTATGGCAGGATTGATACAGATATTTTATATCAGAATATGATTAAAAAATTTGTATGGGGCGGAGCGAATAAGAAAAATGTGGATATAGATTATAATCATAAACGAACAATTATAGTTGTCAAAGCAAGGCTGAATTATGCCAGGCTGGCAAAGGCTCTTTCTGTTGAGGGGAAAAATGAGAAGGCAATTGAAACGCTCAATGCATGCATGGAGGCGCTTCCTCTTGAAAAGATCCCGTACGATCCGTATGTGGCAGACATAATTGAAGCATATTTTGCTGCAGGAGCTTCAGAGAAAGCTGTTGAAATGTCTACAGCTTTCTGCGATTACTATTATAAGAGGCTTGATTATTTCCTCAAACAAAAGCCTTATATTATCAATTCTGCAGAGTTTGAGATTCAGACTGCTATTCAATATACTTCGCGAGTGGCAAATGCCTGTACAGCTAACGGAAAGGCTGAAATGGGTGAAACAATAACCAAAAAACTGGAGAGCTATTATTCAGATTATGTAAAGATAATGCAGCCGGGAAGGAAGTGAGAGGATACTAAATAATAAAGAGGAATCTCCACCTTAATTTGTGAATAGAATTTCAGATGATTTTATGCATAATGTGAAAACTGCAGTATGATGCAGCCTACTCGTAGGTGGCATTAATATTACGGTGCTCTGCACCTTTATGCTGGTTTTTGCGATTCGTTACTACAAATATTTCGCGGCTCTGCCGCTTAGCTGGATGTTTCGTAAAGTACCCCGCATCGCACAAATAGTCTTTGGTAGTGACGAATTATATTAGCTGGCGGAGGTGCAGAGCACCGCGATATTTGTAGAGGATTGATTTGAGCTGGCATTCAAGGTGCAGAGCACCGCAATATTTGTAGAATACAGAAATTAGTGAGAGAAAGGAACCTTAATACCCGATTTAAGATATTTTTCAAGCAGGAAAAAGATTTTTTCAGGGTAGATGGGTTTCAAAATATATTCATTGCATCCTGCAATATAGGCTTCTGTTTTTGCCTGTTCGGATGAATATGCCGTTATCATAATAACAGGAGTATTTTTTCTGTCTTTTCTGAGTAACCTTATACATTCTATACCGTTGATCAGAGGTATCAGAAAATCCATAAATACAAGATCAATTGTCTTGCTCCCAAGGGCTAAATAATCAACAAACTCCTTGCCGGTATGGAATATTATTACATCAGCACCCGAATTTTTCAGTAATGTTTCATAATACCTTATCGAAGGAAGATCATCCTCTACGATAGCTATATTTTTGCCAGTTAGTTCTAAGTTACTGATATTCAATGTCATTTGTGAGCTAAATTAAACTTGTATAAAGTTATGATAACAAAAGGATCTGGCATCTCGTTATTAAGACAATTATTAACATTTTATCAACATAATCCCTGATATGATCTAAGGAGATATTTGGATTCCTGAATTAAATTGTGCAATTTCGTATTAATAAATCCTCAACATCATGTTAAGACAAATTCGCTTAATCAGAATTTTGATCCTTTCTCTGGGATTGATCTTAATGATCAGCAATGCCTTTGGTCAGGCTGGATTGAATAACGGAACAAGAGCTGTTTTTATTTTTGATATTGCAAAGTATATTGATTACGGACCGGGATTTGCAGATTCATCAGTTTTCAAAATTGGTATTCTGGACAAGACCTCGGAATTATTCTGGGAGATGGGCAACCTCGCAAAAACCAGAAAAACAATTCAGGACAAACCAGTTCAGCTGGTTGTTTTCAGAAGTGAGGATCAGATCATACATACCCAGTTGTTATATATTAATAAATCGAGTGGCTTTAATTTGAATAAAGTCAGAACAAAGCTTGATGGTCGTCAGACTTTGTTATTAACAGAGGGCTATGAATTTCGGGAATCGATGATAAATTTTATGGGTGTGGAAGGTGAAATGCCTAAATACGGAGTCAATGAAGACATGATAAACAAGGCAGGAATGAAGGTCAATTCCAATATGCTGACCCAGGCCATTAAAACCAAGGAAGACTGGGAAAATCTCTTTGGCAAAGCAAGCGAACAGATTGTAATACAAAGAGACACTATAAAGCAGCAATTAGAAATGATAACTGCCCAGAAGGCAGAGATCCTTCATCAGAAAGCTCTTCTTGACAGCCTTGACAAAGAGATAGAAACAAAGGAGGAAACATTAAACGAAAAGCAAAAAGTTCTCGAAAGACAGTTTGTTCAGATATCCAAACAGAAGGGAGAGATTACGGTACAGAAACAAACAATAGTTGTCCAGCAGAATGAAGTTCAGGTTCAAAAGGATACACTTACAAACCAGAAAGATAAAATTGCCCTGCAGATGGCAAGGATTGATGGCCAGCTGAAAAAGATAGGAGAGCAGGAGGGTAAAATAAAAGTTCAGCTTGAAGCAATTGAAAAGCAGAAACTCGTTCTTTATTTTGTACTGTTTGCGCTTCTCCTGGTGAGTGTTCTGGGATATTATATTTACAGGGGATATAAGATAAAGAAAGAGGCTAACATTAAACTTGAGGAGAAGAACAAGACGATCTCGATGCAGAAGGATGAAATTGAAAAACAAAGAGATCTAGCTGCTGCCCAAAGAGATCAGATAGGATACCAGAAAAGACATATTGAAGATAGCATCCTGTATGCAAAGAGAATACAAACAGCATTGATCCCGTCACTGGAATTATTCAGCGATAAGCTGGAACATTTCGTTCTCTATAAGCCGCTCGCTATCGTCAGCGGTGATTTTTACTGGGTAAGCGCACAGGGAAATCCTCAGGTAATAATATCGGCCGACTGTACAGGTCACGGGGTTCCGGGAGCATTCATGAGCATGCTAGGAGTAACTCTGCTGAACGAAATTATAAATGGGAAACACATATTGATGCCCGACCAGATTATTGAAAACCTGCGCCAGGGTATAATAAAATCATTAAAGCAGGTTGCAGCTGAAGATAGTATTAAAGACGGGATGGATATAGCCGTATGTGTTGTTGATTTTGACAAGAATATCTTATGGTATGCAGGAGCAAATAATCCACTGTATCTGGTCAGAGGGAAAGAACTCACTCATTACAGGGCCGATAGGATGCCGGTAGCGATTCACTATAGGATGGAGCCATTCACATTACATAAGATTGATCTTCAGAAGGGCGATGCATTCTATATATTCTCAGATGGTTTTGCCGATCAGTTTGGCGGACCTCAACAGAAAAAATTCATGTCTTTGCAACTCAGGGAGACACTAGTTGCAATGGCAGGTATGCCAATGCTTAAACAGGGAGAAAGGTTAAATGAAATATTTGAGGAGTGGCGTGGCGACAGCCCCCAGATTGATGATGTGACTTTAATAGGAGTCAGATACTGATTATTTGCAAACCCATTTGGTTGTAATTCCTAACACTGTTACATCAGGAGTGGCTTCAACACGAATTAATTCCGCATCGCAATATTCAGTATCGGTGCCGGTCGTTAAAAGCGTTCCACCTGAATTATAAGTGTTTTGAGAGCATACCTTACAATTTTTTGTACACGTAGAAACTGACAATGCAATAAATATAAAACCTGCAGCATACATTAATTTCCTTTTCATAGGGATTGTTTTAGAAAGCAAAGATACTAAAACTCTTTTCCCGCAGGAAAATATTTTATACAAAATGGATGTAAATGCAAATTAATAAAGAGATTGATGCATCATATCTTTAAAATGCCAGTCATTTGAGCAGGAATGAAAATATTTATAAATTGCATAAAAATTAATCGTCATGGAAGATTCAAAAATGAAAAAGCATGTAACCGTGGTTGGGGCTATTCAAATTGGCTTCGGGGTACTTGGCCTGATTGCAGCGGTTGCTGCTTTCTTTGCCCTGAATTTTGCAAGAACCCAGGTCGGGGGTGATGAAGTTGCGAGTTCGGTATTGAGATTGTTGTCAGTCAGTGTTCCTGTTCTGATCGGTTTTCTGTCAACACTTGGTCTTGTGGGAGGAATAGGACTTTTTACTTATCAGCCATGGGCAAGATACCTCGTAATTGTTGTATCAGCTTTGGGATGTCTGAATATTCCTATTGGAACCCTGAAAGGCGTATACGCCCTGTGGGTATTATTACAGGATGATACTATTAAATTGTTCGAGAAGAAATAATTTCTGAAAAAATTGTTCTTGTAGAGACGCCCAATTTGGACGTCTCTACTTATTTTTGTAGGATTATTAATAATAAGATTATTATGGCTGACGACAATAAGATCATTTTTTCGATGTTCAGGGTTGGGAAATCATTTCCTCCTCACAGGCAGGTACTTAAAGATATTTCCCTCTCTTTTTTCCTTGGCGCCAAGATCGGGATAATCGGTTTGAACGGATCAGGAAAATCAACTCTTCTGAAGATAATCGCAGGAATGGAAAAGGAATACCAGGGAGAGGTTACCTTTCTCCCTGGATATTCCGTAGGTCATCTTTCACAGGATCCTCTTCTTGATGAGAACCGGAGTGTAAGAGAAATTGTTGAAGAGGGGCTGAAGGAAACAATGGAAATAATAAAGGAATACGAAAAGATAAATAACAGCTTTGGCGAACCTGAAGTCTATGAGAACCCTGACAAGATGCAGCAGCTTATGGACAGGCAGGCTGTGCTTCAGGAGAAGATCGATTATGCCGATGGCTGGAATATTGAACACAAGCTTGAGCGTGCAATGGATGCACTGAGATGCCCCGAAAGCAATTCAAGGGTGAATGTTCTTTCAGGAGGAGAACGCAGAAGGGTCGCCTTATGCCGGTTACTTTTACAGCAACCCGATATTCTGTTACTTGATGAACCTACCAACCATCTCGATGCTGAATCGGTACAATGGCTTGAAACTACACTTAAGCAATACAACGGAACGGTAATATGCATCACTCACGACCGGTATTTTCTTGATAATGTTGCAGGATGGATACTTGAACTCGACAGAGGTGAAGGAATTCCCTGGAAAGGCAACTACTCATCGTGGCTTGAACAGAAAGCAAAAAGACTCGAGTCGGAAGAAAAGGGAAATGTTAAGAGAAGAAAAATACTTGAGCGCGAACTTGAATGGGTAAGAATGTCACCAAAAGCGAGGCATGCAAAATCTAAAGCCAGATTAGGGGCTTATGAAAACCTTCTTAATCAGGATGTAAAACAGAAGGAAGACAAACTCGAAATATTTATACCTAACGGACCCAGGCTGGGGGATAAAGTTATTGAGGCCAGGTCAGTCACAAAATCATTTGATGATAAGTTGCTTTTTGAAGATCTTGAATTCAGCCTTCCCCCAAACGGTATTGTTGGTGTGATCGGACCAAACGGTGCCGGAAAGACAACGCTATTTCGTATGATAATGGGACAGGAAAAGGCTACAAAGGGAATCTTTACTACCGGCGATACCGTTACTCTGGGATATGTTGATCAGGCCCACGCAGCAATTGATCCGGCCAAAACTGTTTATGAAGTGATTTCTGGTGGTCAGAACGATGTCATGGTCGGTAACCGTCTTGTGAATGCACGAGCTTATGTTGCACGTTTTAATTTCACAGGAGCCGATCAGGAAAAGAAGTGTGGTGTACTGTCAGGCGGAGAGCGAAACAGGCTGCATCTTGCTCTGACACTTAAATCGGGGGCAAATGTTTTGCTCCTCGACGAACCCACCAACGATATCGATGTAAATACCCTGAGAGCCCTGGAGGAAGGTCTTGAGAATTTTGCCGGCTGTGCTGTTATAATATCACACGACAGGTGGTTTCTCGACAGGGTGACTACACATATGCTTGCTTTTGAAGGCAACTCAAAAGTTGTATGGTTTGAAGGTAATTACTCCGACTATGAAGAAAATTATAAAAAGAGAGTGGCTGATACAACGCCGGCAAGGATTAAGTATAAGAAACTGGTGTAAAAATGGAACAATGGTGCAACGGCTCAACGGCGCAAAGGGACTGGCATAAATGAAAGTGAGATTGCTTCGTCGTTTTGCTCCTCGCAATGACGGTGAAAGTAATAACAAATTTGTCCGGGAGCTAAACGAATTTAAATAAAGAATTCGGTCATTGCGAGGAGCGAAGCGACTAAGCAATCCTAAAATAACATCTGTATTATTCCAATACCCGAAGATTGGTTAAAAAGGAAATATTAGCTTTGTACTCTCAAAAAACACTTTGAACTATCAATTATGAAAAATCAGGTATTAGCAAAAATATCAAAATCCATCTTATCAGCAATCTTCTTTACATCCACACTGATTTCAGTATCAGGGACAGTTTCGTCACGCGATTCTGTGAATGTTCGTGTTTTTGGGAAGGTTTATATTTATAACCGGACTACCACACCTCAGAATGTGATAATATTGATTTCGGGCGATGGAGGCTGGAAATCGGGCGTTATAAGTTTTTCTGAGACATTTTCGGAGATGAATTCACTTGTTATTGGCGTTGATATACTCAGCTATTTTAAGGATCTGAGGCTGCGCACAGAGGATTGTTATAATGTTGCGTCGGATTTTGTACAGCTGGCTACCGATGTGGAGAAGAAATATGATTTTCCTGATTACAAGGCACCTGTAATTATGGGATATTCAAGCGGCGCAACTCTGGTCTACGGCATATTGGCCCAGGCCCGGCCCGGGACATTCATCGGCGGAATTTCAATTGGTTTTTGTCCCGATATTGAGCTTCCCAAGAAGCTTTGTGAGGTTAATGGTCTGACAGTAACAGAGGATGTACCCGGAAAACGGTATTTACTTGACCCCGATAATGAACTTGGGAATACCTGGATAGTCCTGAACGGACAACTCGATAAAATTTGCAATTATCCAGCGGTCGTGGAATTTATGTCTAAAACAAAAAATGCCGAACTGGTCACTTTGCCGAAAGTAGGACATGGATTCTCAAAATGGAACGATTTTATGCCACAATGGAAGGATGCATTTAAAAGGTTAATTGAAAAATATGAAAAAGATAAACCTCCTGTAGTTAATCTTGATGAGGTTAAAAATCTACCTGTAATTATTACCAATTCAAAAATCCAGGACAAAAAGGCTCCACTGGCTTTACTTATTTCCGGTGATGGCGGATGGTATGGATTTGAACAGCAGATTGCTGATAATCTTGGCATTAATGGAATTCCGACTATAGGCCTCGATTCAAAAAAATATTTCTGGAAACGGCGAACACCTGAAGAGACTGCCATTGATATTGCCAAAGCTCTGAATTTCTACAGTAAAGAATGGGGCAGAGAGAAATTTGTACTGATAGGTTATTCCCTTGGCGCCGAAATTGTCCCATTCATTGTTAACAGATTAACCCCGGAATTAAAATCCAGGGTTCAGTCAGCGGTGCTCTTATCTCCTGCAACAACGACCGACTTTGAGATCCATATTTCAAATATGCTTGGAATGGGCAACCGGAATAACACCTACAATACGATAAATGAGATTATTAATATGCAAAGCATCCCAACACTTATTATCTTTGGTGACGGTGAGAAAACCCAGATTCCGGAATTACTTAACGGGAAAGCTGTTATGATAAGAAAAATTCCGGGTGATCATCATTATAAGTTTAACCTGCCTCTTATCATGCAAACAATGAAAGAGAGTAAAGCTTTTTAGAAATCGTAACAGGGGATAAGTTAAGTCAATGATAAAAGAAAACAAAACATTAACTATCCGGAAATTTTTCAAAGAGAAAGCCTTTGTTTTTCTTAATGAAAATGCGAAGCTTATAACGCAATTTCTTTTTACTGCCTTGTTTATTATTCTGGCAGCATGGTTTATCTTTCGTCAGAAACATGAGCTTACTTCGGTCAGAATTGTCATTTCCGATGCAAATAAATATTGGATCATTGCGGGTCTGGCTCTTGTTGTATTCTACATAATTATTCAGGGGGTGATGTATGTGACCTCGTTTGCTTCAATTGATGTGCGATTGAAGCTTTGGGATGCAATTATTCTTTTTCTCAAAAGGAATTTCATCAGCGTTTTTCTTCCAGCCGGCGCGGTATCCTCCCTTGCATTTTTCAGCAATGAAATAGAAAAAAAGGGAATCACGAGGACACAGGTTTATTTTGCTTCTACTATTTATGCGTTTGTTGGAATACTTTCTGTCGTAATAGTGGCCATACCGGCTTTCATCTTTGTCGTTTCAGGAGGCGAACTTGGGATGAGGAAATGGTTTGCGCTTACAGCAGTAATATTGATTTTGTTGCTGTTTGTTGTTGTTTACTATTCGCTTATTAAAAAAGGGAAGCTCTATTATTGGATTGTTAAACTTTATCCTAAAGCAGAACTTTATATAGAGGACCTTAAAAACAATAAAATAAACCATAAACAATTTATTTATACAGTCCTTATTTCTGTTCTGATCGAATTTGTAGGTATTGGCCATGTTTACATATCAATGATGGCCCTGAATTTCCCTGCCTCATTATCCTCCGCTATTCTGGCCTATATTGTTGTGGTGATATTTCTTATCATATCACCTTTTCTGAGGGGACTGGGCGCTATCGAAGTTTCGATGACCTACGTCCTGATGCATTCGGGTTTCAATAACATCGAAGCTATAGCCATAACCGTGCTTTTCAGATTCTTTGAGTTCTGGCTTCCGCTTCTTGCTGGCATTATGACCTTTCTTCTGAAGCTTGATAAACTTATTATGCGGATTTTACCTGCTGTATTGATCTTCTTTCTCGGTATTGTGAACATTATTTCAGTATTGACTCCTGTCCTTCCTGAAAGGCTTCATCTTCTCAAGGATTACCTTCTGGTTGATTTTGTCAGCTTTTCAAACAGCTTTGTTTTTATTGCAGGATTGTTTCTGCTTGTCACGGCAGCATTTATGTTAAGAGGATTACGTACTGCATGGTGGTTTGCAATAGGTCTTAGTGTTATTTCGGTAGTAGGGCATATTACCAAGGGTATAGATTATGAAGAAGCCACAATAGCGCTGCTCATAATCGGATCTTTGATAGGCACAAGGAAGCAGTACCATGTGAAAACAAATCCCCGGCTGGGAACTGTAGGGTTACAGACTGCCTTGTTAAGCATGGCTGCAGTGATGCTTTATGGAGTGGTTGGATTCTACTTCCTTGATAAAAGGCATTTCCATATCGATTTTAATATTTTTCAGTCCTTCTGGTATACTCTTCAGAATTTTTTTCTCATTGGCAGCAGCGACCTGGTGCCTCACGACGTTTTTGCACGTGATTTTATTTACCTTATCAAAGTAAGCGGGTTTGCCTCAATATCATTTCTTGTTTATTCGTTGGTGAGGCCATATGTATTCAAAATCACACCAACGGAAGAAGAAATAGCGAGGGCAAAATCTCTTACTCATCAATTTGGAAAGTCAGCTTTAGACTTTTTCAAAACATATTCCGATAAATTTATTTATGCCCCTGACGATATTAATGCATACATCTCCTACCGTGTTAACCTGAACTTCGCTGTGGTTCTTGAAGACCCTGTTTCTGAGAACATGGAAGAAATGAAAAAATGTATATCCTCTTTCAGTAAGTATTGTTATGAGAACGGATTGAAAGATATCTATTACCGTGTTCCCAAAGAGAGTCTTCCTGTCTACCTTGAATTATCAAGGAAAAGCCTTTTCCTCGGACAGGAGGGAGTAGTAGACCTTGACTCCTTCTCGCTTGAAGGAGGTGAGAAAAAATCAATAAGGAACGCTCTTAATAAAATCAAAGAACAGGGTTATACCACCCATATAAATAATCCTCCCCTGCGCGATGGGCTGATTCAGAAACTAAAGGCAGTAAGTGATGAATGGCTGAAGCTTACGGAGCGTGAGGAAATTATCTTTTCTCAGGGGATGTTCGTCGAAAAGGAGATAAAGGAACAAACCGTAATATCCATTGAAAATAGCGAAGAAAAGATTATTGCTTTTTTAAATGTCATTCCCGACTATGTAAAAGATGAAGGTACATATGACTTATTGAGAAAAACGGCTGATGCTCCTAACGGAATAATGGATCATATACTCATTGAGCTTTTCAAATATTTCAAGGCATCAGGAATAAGATATGTTAATCTGGGATTTGCTCCAATGTCGGGTCTTGATGATCCTCATACTTTTACGGAGAAATCAATGAAGTTTGCATATGAAAAGATCCGTTCTTTCTCTCATTACAAAGGTATGAGAGACTATAAGGAAAAATTCAATCCTCTCTGGAATGATAAGTTTTTGATTTACAGTAATGATTATGATCTGCTTCAGGTACCCGGAGTATTGACCAGGGTAATTAAACCCTGAAAATACATTCCATCAGGTTCTGTGGTAAACTCAAAAATAAATGACACTTTTGTATCAAAAGTTAATCATGAGTAAATGAAGCGAATCATATTTCATTTTTGTTTCCTGTTTTGTGCTTTTGTATCTGCATATTCTCAAAGTTTTACAGACAGTAACCTTCCAATAGTATTAATAAATACCGATGGAGGGGTAAGCATACCTGATGCCCCCCGGGTTTTTGCCACTATGAAAATTATTTACAGGGGAACAGGATTGCGGAATTATTTAACTGATCAGAATACAACAGGATACTTAAACTATAATGGCCGGATTAATATTGAAGTAAGGGGATCGAGTTCAGAGACATTACCAAAAAAGCAATATGGCCTTACAACATTTAAAGCTGACAATGTAACTCAATTCAATGTCAGCTTGCTTGGCCTGCCGGCTGATAATGACTGGGTTCTTAATGGACTCGGATACGAACCATCACTGATGCGCGACTATCTGTGTTATAATTTGTCTCGTATGATGGGTGAGTATGCAAGCAGGACTGTTTATTGCGAAGTGCTATTAAATGGCTCATATATAGGTCTTTATGTTCTTCAGGAAAAAATCAAGCAGGGATCGGACCGTGTTAATGTCATGAAGATTGCAACAACCGATAACACCTGGCCTAATCTCACTGGAGGATATATTACAAAAGCTGATAAAACGAATACGGATGATCCTGCTGCCTGGACTGTATCGAGCTATATAGGAACAAATGATGTATCATTTATTCATACTCAACCAAAACCGACAGAGGTAACTCCCCAGCAAAACGCATATATTCATTCAGAGTTTGATAAGCTAAGCAATTCAGTATCAACCGGCAACTCTTCTTTTGAAAGCGGTTACCCTTCGGTGATTGATATTCCATCCTTTGCCGATTTCATGATCATAAGCGAGTTTTCTGCAAACGTCGATGCTTACCAGTTCAGCACTTATTTTCATAAGGACAGGAACGGAAAACTGAGAGCCGGACCAATCTGGGATAATAACCTGACTTTTGGGAATGACCTGTTTCTCTGGAATTATGACAGAAGCAAAACCAATACCTGGCAGTTTTGGAACGGTGATAATGAGGGTCCCAGATTCTGGAGAGACCTTTTCAATAATCCCGATTTCAGATGTTGCCTGGCACGAAGATGGAATCAGCTTATTCAGCCGGGAAAGCCATTAAATGAGACTTCTGTTGACAATCTGATTGACCAGACTGCAACTACAATCAGCGAAGCAGCACTGCGTGAAAATGCCAGATGGAGCACTGTTCCCAGTTTGTCGGCAGAGGTAGCAAAAATAAAAGATTTTGTGAAGATGAGGATCGCCTGGATGACTGCTAATATTGCTTCCACAGGTAATTGTCCTGATGTGGTAATTCCTCCGCTTGTAATTACCAAAATCATGTACAATCCAAATATCAGTGTTACATTCCCTGTCGCGGATGATCAGGAATTCCTTGAAATAAAAAATACAGGTTCCAAAACAGTAAATCTGTCCGGTGTTTATTTCAGCGGTACCGGATTTGTATACAAGTTCCCGGTCTACTCTCAGATTTCTCCGAATTCCACCAAAATAATTGCCAACAAGGTGGATGTTTTTAAAGCAAAATATGGTTTCTCACCTGACGGACAATTCAACAGAAATCTCTCTAATACGGGAGAATGCCTCGTTCTGGCAGATGGGTTTGGAAATGTTATTGACAGTGTCAGGTATTCAAGTAACCCGCCATGGCCCAATGCTTCCGGCAACGGATATTACCTCGAATTAATTGATCCTCTTTCAGATAACAGCATCGCGTCAAACTGGACTGTTTCTTCAAGTACTATTGTCTCTGTCAATGATACTGAAGACAATATGAAACTGAGATTTTATCCGACAACTGTAAAAGACAATCTTACAATAGAATCTTCCGGCACAATAAAAATTCTGGAACTATTTGATTTCCAGGGAAGATTGATACGAAAAATTGATATTAATTCCGGACTTTATAATCTTGACATGAGTACTTATTCTCGGGGCATTTACCTTATAGAGGTGGTGACACAGGACGGGAATTTTGTGCACAAAATCATAAAGGAATAAATCTTACATTCTGTTAAACAACAATCCGACAGAATTACTGTTTATAGGAATATGCATAGGGAAATGGATTCGACATGGAATCAGGGATAGATAATTTACAGTAAAACATGGGCTGATGTAAAATCCTTTGTGAACCTTTGTGCAAGCCTTAGTGTTCCTTTGTGGTAAAGAAAAACCATTAACCACAAAGGGCACAAAGTATCTCACAAAGTAACACGAAGGGTAATAAGTATAGAAATCTTCCCTTTCAAAACCCCGAATAAACACATTTAATGAGTAAAAGAATCTTATTTTTTATTCTTATATTTTTAGTTTTCCTGCGACCGGGATTCTCAGAAAATGAAACACCAAAATCAGCGACTATAAGTGGTTTTGTGAGGGATGCCAGGAATGGTGAATCATTAACAGGTGCTGTTATTTATCCTAAAGAGAATCCCGCTATAGGAATCACAACCAATTCTTATGGATATTTTTCACTTACACTCCCTGTTGGAAAATATTCTTTAATAATTCAGTTTATGGGATACAAAACCCAGACTGTTCCTTTGGATTTAAAAGAAAACATGAAGCTGACTTTTGATATGGAGGAAGAATCGATAGCCATTAAAGAAGTCACAATTACCGGAGAAAAGAATAACAACAATGTTGTACAGAGCGAACTGATTTCAAAGATAAATGTCAGGGAAATTCAGAATATACCCGTTATCCTTGGTGAAAAGGATATCTTAAAAACCATTCAGCTTTTACCAGGCGTAACGCCTGCCGGAGAAGGTAACGCCGGATTCTTTGTAAGAGGAGGAGCCGTTGACCAGAACCTGATTCTTCTGGATGAGGCTCCGGTATACAACCCTTCTCATTTACTAGGGTTCTTCTCTACTTTCAACTCTGATGCCATAAAGGATATTACATTGTACAAGGGAGGCTTTCCGGCAGAATATGGCGGACGATTATCATCGGTTGTTGATATAAAAATGAATGAAGGAAATAGTAAGAAATATCATATATCGGGAGGGATAGGGATTATTGCTTCGCGATTAGCAGTTGAAGGGCCAATTTTGAAAAACAAAGGCTCTTTCATGATAGCTGCCCGCAGAACATATGCTGATGTTTTCCTGAAATTTCTTCCACGTCATGGAGTTGATTCCACTGCGAGCAAATCGACCCTTTATTTCTACGATTTAAATGCCAAAGCCAATTACCAGTTATCTGAAAAGGACCGGATTTATTTTTCGTGCTATCTGGGAAGGGATAATTTCAACCTGGGGGGATCACTCGGTCTGAACTGGGGGAATGTCACCGCAACAACACGATGGAACCATATTATAAATGATAAAATATTTTCAAATACCTCATTGATATTCAATCAATACAGCTATAAATTCAATGTGGCTGTAGGCAACCTGACAATGAGAGTAATTTCAGAAATTAAGGACTGGAACCTGAAAGAAGATCTTCACTACTACCTGAATTCAAACAATACCATCAAATTCGGATTTAATTCCATATATCATACTTTCGTTCCAAGTAAAGTGGACAGCAGTGCCTTTTTCCGTGTCAGGTCGATGGATAACCGTTATGCACTTGAAAATGCGGTCTACATATCCAACGAACAAACTTTATCAAAACATCTGAAAGTAACATATGGATTGCGTTACTCCCTTTTCAGTTCAATAGGACCCGGAACTGTCTACACTTACAATCAGGTATCGGATATTGTGGATTCATCATCTTATCCCAAAGGGAAAATTTTCAATACGTATGGAGGATTTGAACCCAGGCTGCTGGCGAATTATATTATTAATGATTCTGTATCGGTTAAAGCATCATATGCGCGTACCCGTCAGTATATCCATTTGTTGTCAAATACAACATCAACAACACCTTTCGATCTGTGGGTGCCAAGCAATATCAATATTTTACCTGAGATTGCTGATCAGTACACTCTTGGCTATTTCAGGAATTTCTCAAATAACATGTATGAGACTTCAGTTGAAGTTTATTATAAATTGATGCGAAACCAGATTGATTACCGTAACGGGGCCAATCTTATTCTGAATAACAAAGTGGAATCACAGCTGGTCTTCGGGAAAGGCTGGGGTTATGGAGCTGAATTTCTTATAAGGAAAAAGTATGGCAAACTTACAGGATGGATCAGCTATACCCTGTCGAAAACAAAAAGGCAGTTCCCTGATATCAATAATGGCAATGTTTTCCTTGCAAAACAGGACAGGCCAAATAACCTGGCTATTGTTGGAATGTATGAACTTAATAAGAAGCTCACTTTTTCTGCCACATGGATTTTTATCAGTGGAAATGTCGTTACGTTTCCGAGTGGCAGGTATCTTGTCGATGGAAATATTGTACCCTACTACACTGAAAGAAACGGTTATCGGATGCCCAACTACCACAGGTTAGATATTGGCATTACCTGGCAACGAAAGATGACAGCCAGATTTGAGAGCAACTGGAATTTTTCAGTCTACAATGTTTACGGGAGATCGAATGCATATGCTATTAATTTCCAGCAGGATCCTAATGATCCGACGAAGATGCAGGCAGTGCAATTATCTCTCTTCCGCTTTGTTCCTGCTTTTACATATAATTTCAAGTTTTAAGAAAATACAGCAATGAAAATAAGTTTTAAAGATACTCTCCTGGTTGTTTTATCGCTCGTAACCAGTCTGATATTCCCGGGTTGTCAGAAAGTTATTAATGTTGATCTGAACGAAGCTGCACCACGCATAGTTATAGATGGGTCTGTAAACGACAGGCGAGGTCCATATACAGTTGCTATAAGTAAATCGGGAAGTTACTTTAATCAACCAGTTTTGCAGCCTGTGGCAGGCGCTAATGTTATAATAACAGATGATGCTGGCACCATTGATTCACTGTTAGAAACAGCGCCGGGTATTTACCTTACTTCAAGAACCAGAGGAGTTCCGGGGAGGACATACACTTTGAAAGTTATATCAGAAGACCAGGAATATGAAGGGTCTTCAACATTGTCGAGTCATGTTAATATTGATTCATTAACTCTGATAAAGAACGATTCACAGCGTATCTTCTTCGGAGGAAACAATCAGACTGATAGTCACTTCGAAGTTCATTGTTTTTTCAAAGATCCTCCTGAAAAGAACTTCTACAGGATAAAAGTTTTTAAAAATGATTCGATAAATACTGAGAACTACAGGTTATATGATGATCAGTATACAAATGGTGAGGAAACAGAGCTTCGTGTAGTTGGACGTGCTGATGCTGGCAGCACTTACCGGATCGAGCTTTTATCTCTCGATAGTAAAACGTACGGGTATTTCCGCACGCTGAGTGATCTTCTTTTCACCAATCCTTTCTTTGGTTCCACGCCTGCAAATCCGAATACTAATCTCAGCAACGGGGCTTTAGGTTATTTCGGAACATGGGCTGTTTCGAGCAGAACGATGATTATTCCTGCAAATCCGGGGAAATGAACTCATACCCCGTCCCCCTCTTGATCCAATGAACTCACCCCCCAACCCCCTCTCTGCTTCGCAAAGAGGGGGCGTAAAATACACTATATCACTTATTTTCCCCCTCTTTACGAAGTAGAGAGGGGGATCAAAGGGGGTGAGTACACCTATTTCTTCAGACTAGCTTTTGAAAAGATATACTCGGGGATTTTGGTATTGAATTCAATATCCATAATCTGAAACTCAGTTCCGTCACCCTCTTTCAGAACATCTTTAAACAGGATTTTTTTTGGGAACCATCTGCCCTGGATCTGCATTACATCGGAGAGTTCCATCCTTTTCAGCAGAACGCCGCTTTTGGCATAAAGTTCCTTTTTTATCGGAATGAAGCGATCTTTATCCACCCAGACTTTTTGTGACTGGTATGCAACATCGGCAGTATTTGCTTTAAGAGTAATTACCCAGCAATCGCGACCGGATATTTTCTCCTCTCCTTCTACTTTCCCTGTATAATGATTTAAGAGATGCGGATCTTCCATCATATCTTCGTACGACAGGTCAGATCCCATAACTGACTGCCTTAGCATATGGCCCGAAATCTCGATTATCCTGTCGGTGGAGGGTGAAAAAATCCAAAGCTGATCGTCAAGCTTAAGCATTTTGGTTCCCTGTTCACGGGGAGGTGACAGATATTCGGTATATGATTTTTTCTCACCCATGCTCCACGATTTGGATTCCACCGAACGTGTATTTCTAGGGTTATGTATTATCATTTTTGAAGTGAAAACCCTGCTGTCGGCCGACATATTTTTATCTACTTTTTCTATTAATTCCCTGGCAGAAGGATTCTGTGCATTTAATGAAACACCCAGCAAAAACAATGGTATGATAATCTTTTTCATGCTTCTAATTCTTTAAATAATTGAGCTGTTTTGCGTTTGTAAATTCCTATTCCCGAAAGTGCCGTGCCGATAACAGTTGAGAATAAGCCGGGAATAAATCCGATAAAAAATGCAGTCGGGGTTATGCGGGTATGAAAGACTGCCGGCATAAGTATAGTTGCATTTTTCATCATTGAACCAAGATCAAGTCCATGATGCTGCATGTAGAGTGAGCCGAGCAGCCCGATCGATGTACCTATGATTGAACCGATAATTCCTATAAGTACAGATTCATAGATCATGGTGAAATAAATATGCGAATAATCCTCACCAATTGCAAGTCTGACTCCAAATTCTGAATATCGTCTTAATCCGCCTAACAGACCTGCATTCCATAATACCAATGACATTGACAACACGAAAATAAAGACTGCGAATCCTCCAAGAGCTTTTATCTGATCCATCATCTGTCCAAGACTGTTTTGCTGACGCAGGGTAATGAGAACCGGTGAATACTCATCTTTCGAAACCGGGAAGAGAGTGTTGAACCGGTTAACCACCTGACCTATTTTCTTTTCATCATAGTAGTTATCTGCCAGATAGCCAACTATCTCACCTGCTGCATTATTCATATCCAAAGCATTCCGGACATCTTCAAGATCCACAATAACTGAACCCTGGTCCATGGGGCCGGTGCCGAAAACGATTGTACCACTAACCGTGTAATTATACATAGTCATACTTCCGTTCATCGTAGAACCAATAAGAGTCACCGTATCGCCAGGGTTCACTTTAAGCTTTAGGGAAAACTCATCACTCATGAGGATTTCTCCATGGTGAAGGGGTAGCCTTCCCCTGCGCAGTGATTTTTCGAGATTGAACCGTTCAGTTTCGGACCGGTCGCCTGAAAGCAGATCTATTCCAAAGCCCATGGCAGGACCCTGAGTTCGTGTTTCACCCTTTGCATCGGGGGCATCGATCAATCCCCCAAAATGAATTCGTTCTCCCCATACCATTTCAGGAAACTCTTTTTTCAATCTGAGAAGAAGAGTGTCGACGCCTGTCAGGGCAAGATCATTAGGCAACTGGTCGACATTCTTTGCATAAGCTTTGGTCATAATCTTTACATGACCTGCATTGAAACGCGCATTCAGTTCAATACTGTCGTTTAGAACGCCGTTTAACCAACAAAACATAGCTACAGTCAGAAATACACCAATAATAACGACAACAACCGGAAGAAGGCTTCGCTGTTTATCTCTTAATATCCCTTTTAATAAAAACCTGATCATTGTATTTTCCCCCTTAAAGCTTCTGTTGGTTTCATTCTGGCAATCTTTCGCGAAGGCATATAGCTGACAATTGTTGTTGTAAGCAGGATAAGAAGAATTGTTGTAATAACCAGTCCAAGGCTGTAAACAGGATAAATTCTGTCTGCCACTGCCAGTCCAAATCCTTTACTGCCTCCGGGGATTGACATTCCATGACTGGCCTGTATGGCAAGCAACGGGATTCCATAAAGTGCTGCAAGCAGACCGGCCAGTACTGAATTAAGAGATCCTTCAATAGTGAACAGACCAACAACCTGTCCGCGTGTCATTCCCAGTGCGATGTATGTGCCTATCTCTTTTTGTCTTCTGAAAATAGACAATATCTGTGTGTCAAAAATAGCCAGCATGGCAAGACTCAGAAGAATTATATATAAAACGAACCCTCCGACAGATTTCATTTTAATAAGATCGGTGATGGCTTTTAGCAGGAATTCATTGTTTTTGAATTTCCATTCCTCAGAATTAACAGTGCCTTGTTGCTCTTTATCCGTTACAATTATTGTGGCTTCCCCGGGCATTCCCATCATTTTTTGAAGATGATCAAGCGGAACCCAGATCTGACCCATATCGACTGATGGCACATCGGTATCAAATATCCCGATTATTTTTATGCTGTTTGCATCGAAAGTTCCATGTACATCACGCCACCTGAGTGTAACCAGGTCTCCCTCCTTTATACCGTTGTCAGTTGCTGTATTTTTGCCAATTAATGCCGGGATTTCTTCACTGTTTTTAATAAATAATGAGCTTGGTATTTTCAGCAGTTTCTGGTTTGAATTAATTCCTTTAATAAGAATACTTTGAATACGACCGCGTGGATAAATTGTCCCTTGTGTTATTAGAACAGGCGCTACATTCCCTGCTGAGACAAGAGAATCCAAGGTGGAAGGAATTTTTGCATGTGCTTCTGTTAAAGAGAAAGGATCATAAGGATCGTAGCTTGACTGCCAGTACTGACCCCCGCCTGTTTCCCATTTGATAGTTTCGTTTTTTGCCTGTCTGTCCCATCCGTCAAGCAAGCCCTTATGCCAGATTATAATCAGGAATGAGAATGAAAGCACAATCACATTCAGCCAGGTTCTAAGGCCAGCCCCAATGAGATTTTTTGCTGCAAGTTTGAATAATAAATTCATGATTTCCGCGATTTAATTATTCCTGATTTCATCAGTGGTGACTTTCCCGTCGATGAGTGAAATTTTCCGCTTCAGGTATCCGATTACTTTTTCATCATGGGTGGCAAAAATGAATGTTGTTCCGAATTCATTATTCAGCTGAACCATTGTTTTGAGTATGTGATGTGAATTGGCGGCATCGAGGTTTGCTGTAGGTTCATCAGCAAGGACTATTTCCGGTTTTTTCACCATAGCCCTGGCGATTGCAACTCTCTGGCATTCGCCTCCCGAGAGCTGCGAAGGCATTGATTTTACTTTGTCGGTAAGGCCGAGCCATTCAAGTGAATCCATTACCATCTTCCGGCGCTGGCTGTCGTCGAGTTTGAGAAGGAGCAGGGGGAATTCGACATTTTCGAATACCGTGTATACCGGAAGAAGGTTATAACTCTGAAAGATAAATCCAAGTTCAGTTCTTCGAAGGCGGGCAGCCTGTTTTGGATTCAGATCGCTGATTGACTGTCCGAGCACAATGGCTCTTCCTTCCGAGGGAGAATCGAGAGAACCAATAATGTTAAGCAGCGTGGTTTTCCCGCTGCCGCTGGGTCCTACTACACCTGTAAACTCTGCCTTGCCGATCTTCAGATCAATCCCGTTCAGGGCGGTGAATCTGCCTCCGGAGGTGAGAAAATGCTTTTTGAGAGCTTCAATTGAGATTAAGGTTGAATTTTCCATATACTATTTTTGAAATATTTGTTTAACTAGTTCGGAAATCCATTAACCGCAAAGAGCGCAAAGATTTTTCGCAAAGGTCGCAAAGAACTATATGAACTGATCTTAACTTTGCGTACTCTGCGTTTTTTCCACCGGAGCTACAGCGGAGGTGGCCTTTGCGTGCTCTGCGGTTAATTTTTTTTCAATAACATTGTATTACTCTTTATTATTAAAAATTAAACACTGCCATAAACTGTATTCCTTTTCCGGAAAACATATTATTTCCGGATATGTTATTATAGATCGCAAATTTTTCAGGATTCCAGAAGAGAAAAAGATAATATGTCCAGTTATCGCTCTGTCTTTGCAGGTTAATGAACCGGTACCACGAATGATCATTCCAGTTGTAGTAGATTATGCTTCCGATTTTATTGATTCCTACCGGATAATTTACCGTAAGGGATGAGAATGTCTGATTTATGCCTGCATCAAATACCTCACCGGCAGTGCTGTATCTGAAAAATTCTGAAGCTGCATATAGTCCGTTTCCAAGAGAGAAAGTATAGTCAATACCTAAGGTGAATAATTTGGTCCATCGTTTGAAATAAATTGAATCCGGTCTGCTGTGAGTAAGAGAATATTCGGCCCATACCCCGGGGCCGATATCCCATTTGCCATCGAGTCCGATTCTATCTTCAGGATAAGTCAGGGGTCTGGGAATACCCGAAGAGCTTAATATTCCTGCCAGGTCGACTGTGCGGTGATGATACGAAAGAGCCACTTCGCCTTTAGGAACCGGGAATTGCATCCTTCCTCCGAATTCAGGAACCTTGCGGGCTGAAGGAATTATTTCCCAGCCTTTGGTTTTATCATTACCCCATAGTATCCAGAGCCAGGCATTGGCATTATTCTGGAAATAGTATCGGCCAAGCAAACTATAAACACCATCGGTAAGCTGTAGCGGATCGCGCGGGTCGATATGGTCGAACCACATCAGGGGACGAAGCATAGCGGCAGAACCAAAATTGATTTTCTGGAGACCGGCCCTGAGCTCAAACCGTTCGCTGCTTAACCTTACCCACAGCCTGTATGGTTTGATTTTTGAGTCGGATGCATAGTTGCCTGAACCGGTAAATTGATAATTCAGGTAAC